>Ga0335083_10009979_pt1 | contig 11511 bp, 9 predicted proteins | sample Lox_Sample_42_FD_206716 | JGI IMG/M metagenome (GOLD analysis project Ga0335083, IMG submission 206716) | Soil microbial communities from Loxahatchee National Wildlife Refuge, Florida, United States - Lox_Sample_4.2 | ecosystem: Environmental > Terrestrial > Soil > Wetlands | place: USA: Florida... | reverse complement strand
CGCGCTGCGGCTCGACGCGCCCGGCGTGTGGCTGCTCGCCGGCGCGACGCCGTCTGCGGATCTCGCGGGCGCGGCCGGCGACCTGCGGCGCGCGGGCAAGGCGCTGTGCTGGGGCGTCGTGCTCGACGCGCTCGACGAGATCGCGGGCGAGACGTGGCTGTCCGCGGTCGCGGTGCCGACGAGCATCTGCGAGCGCGTCGCGTACGCTGGCCCACACGCCTGGCTCGCGCGCAGGCCGCTCGCCGGCGGTGCGCTCGCCGGCGGCATCGGCGAGGAGCGCCCGCCCGAGCGCATCGCGGTCGGCGCCGCGAAGCTCGCGCCGTACGTCAAACGCGAGCCGCCGGCCGCGCGATCGTGCGACGCGGCGCGCGCGCAGCTCGAGCGCAATCCTCGCATCGCGCATATCGAGTGCGAGACCCTCGCCGAGCTCGCGCTGCGCTTCGTGATCGATCGCGGCGCGATCGCGCTGCCGCGCCTGCACCGCCGCGAGCACGTCGCCGAGGCGATCGCCGCCGCATCGGCACCACCGCTCTCGTATCCTGAACAAATTTTCAGTATGCTCGACGAGCCGTGAATCCACGCGACACCTCGAACCCGCCCAACCGCTTCCACTCGACCACGGTCACGTACGACGACGGCGACGCCCCGCCGCCATCCTCGGTCACGCTGCTCGAAGATCACTCGCGCTCGATCCTCTCGCACAACGACTCGCCCGATCTCGGATTTCGTTGGAGCGCGAATCCATACCGAGGATGTCTGCACGCGTGCAGCTATTGCTACGCGCGCCCGTCGCACGAGTATCTCGAGCTCGGCGCCGGCAGCGATTTCGACACGAAGATCGTCGTGAAGCCGAAGGCGGCCGAGCTCCTGCGCGAAGCGTTCGACAAGCCGAGCTGGAAGGGCGAGCTCGTGATGTTCAGCGGAGTCACCGACTGCTACCAGGCGATCGAGCAGGAGCTCGGGCTCACGCGCCAGATGCTCGAGGTCTGTCTCGAGTATCGCAACCCGGTCGCGATCATCAGCAAGAGCGCGCTCGTCGAGCGCGACGTCGGGCTGATCGCCGAGCTCGCGCGCGAGGCCGGCGCACATCTCAGCGTGAGCCTCGCGTGGATCGACGCCGAGCTCGCGCGGGCGATCGAGCCGTGGGCGCCGGCACCGCAGCGCCGGCTGCGCGTGATCGAGACGTTCGCGAAGGCCGGCGTGCCGGTCGGCATCATGTGCGCGCCGATCATCCCCGGGCTCAACGACGATCAACTGATGCGCGTGCTCGAGGCCGCGCGCGATGCCGGCGCGACCCACGCGGGCTGGACGCTGCTGCGCTTGCCCGGCGCGGTCAAGCAGGTGTTCGAGGAGCGTGTGCGCGCCGCGCTGCCGCTCGCCGCCGACAAGATCCTGCACCGCATCCGCGAGACGCGCGGCGGCGACAAGCTATACGACTCGCGCTTCCTCGTGCGCGGGCGCGGCGAAGGCGTCTACGCGCAGACGATCGCGACGATCTTCGACACCACCGTCCAGCGCCTGGGCCTGAACGATCGCGATGCCGAGCGCGATGTCCCGTCGAAGTTCCGCCGGCCGCCGAAGGGCGGCCAGCTGTCGCTGTTCTGATCGCGAGCGCGTCAGATCACATCAGGCCCTTCAGGCTCTCGTTGACTTCCTTCATCTTCGGGTCGTCGGCGCACTTCATCATGCCCATCAGCTTCGGCATCGCCGCCTGCATGCGGTCGCCGTACTTGTCCATGAGGGCCTTGGTCTGATCCTTGTCGCCCTTCGCCTTCTCGGAGGCTTCCTTCATCGCCGGAATGTCCGACTTGTACTTTTCGGCGACGGCCTTGACCGAGTCGGCCATCTTGCCGCAGTCGCCGTTAGCGCCATCGACCGCGTTCCCGAGGTCTTCCATCATCGACACCATCTTGTCGAGTGGATCTTTCTTCGAGCAGGCCGAGGTGAACGAGAGCGCGAGCAGCGCGGACAGTAGGAGTGTGCGGGTCTTCATGCCGGGAAGGAGCCACAAGTCACCGGCCGGTCGCACTACAAATCGCCAGCTGTCCGAAAATATTTACGACGCGAGCACCCAGGCGATCCCGGCGAGCGCCAGCACCATCACCGCGAGCGCGGCGAAGAAAATGAACGGGTTGCGCGGCCGGACCAGCGCGGAGACCGGGCTCGGGCTCGAGCTCGGGCTCGGGGTCGCGCCTCGGAGATGGCGCTCGGCCGGATCGCGGAAGCGCAGCGCGACCGGGCCGAGCTCGACCAGGGCGCCGTCGTGGAGCGCGGTCTCGCCGCGGATCGCGGCGCCGTCGACGCGCGTGCCGTTCTTCGAATCGAGGTCCCTGACCCATACACCATCCCAGCCGCGCCGCACCTCGGCGTGCGCGCGCGACAGATCCTCGTCGTCGAGGATCCAGCCGGCGTCGTCGCCGCGGCCGATCACGAGCGTCGACTCCGGCGGCGCGAGCGTGCGCTTCGCGCCGCGGCGGTCTCCTCCTGCGCCGGCGTGCGGGCCGCGTTCGATCTCGAGCGTCGGCGCCGCGTTGCCGCCGAGCAGACCGCGCACGAGCTCGCGCGCGAGGCTCTCGGTGCGCTGCGGGCTCGCCGCGACCGCGCCCGCCGGTGCCGGCGCGACACGCACGTGATAGCGCCCGATCTCGAACGTCTGGCCGTCGCCGATGTCGGCCGCGACCACGCGCACGTGCTCGGGCTTCGCCTCGCTCGCCGGTAGCCGGATCTTCGCGTCGGCGGCGCTGCCGATCACGAAGTCGCCGTCGACGTCGACCGGCGGCAGCGAGTCCGCGCCCTGCTCGCTCACCACGACGCGCAGCACGCGGGGACTCTACTTCGTCCGCTCGCGCGCTTCTTCCGCTTTGTACTGGTAGTAGCGGTCGAGCACCATCTTCAAGTACTGCCGCGTGTACGCGTACGGCGGCACGGTGTAGCCGTACTTCGCGAGCGAGCCGAGCCCGGCGTGATAGCCGGCGATCGTGAGCACGAGATCGCCGTCGACGCGGTTCGCGAGCCAGCGCAACAGGCGCGTGCCGGTCATGATGTTCTCGCGCGGATCGAAGATGTCGCCCTGCGCGCCCATGTCCTTCTCGACATCGGGATGGACCTGCATGAGGCCCTTGCAGTCCATCGACGACACGACGTGCGGATCGTAGTCGCTCTCGACCTTGATCACGGCGCGGATGAGCGGCACGGGAATCTTGTACAGCTGCGACGCCTCGTAGATGTACTGGTCGTAGCGGTGAAAGCGATCGGGCGACGTGTCGGTCGCCGGCACCTTGTCGCAGCGATCGCAGCTCCCGCGCTGCGCCGCCGCCTTCGAGCCATGCATCGGCTCGCTGTCGAGCACCTTGTGCCAGTTGCCGCCCGACGGCTTCATGTTCGTGAAGTGCATGACGCCGTCCTTGTCGGTCCACGTGTAGACGTCGGCGCGCGCGGCGGCCGCCCACGCGAGCACGATCGACAGCGCGAGCCACTTCACCCCGAAATCGTACCGTGCGCGTGTCCAGCCGGCAAAACTTATCCGAGCCGCGGCCCCATCGCCTTCGTGAACGCGTCCTTGTCGAGCGCCTTGTCGAGCGCGTCGCGCGCCTTCACCGCGCCGGCGACGACGAGCTTCTCGAGCGCGACGTCCATCGCCTGCATGCCTTCGCCGACGCCGGCCTGGATGTAGCCGGCGATCATCTGCGTCTTGCCTTCGCGCACGAGCGACGCGAGCGCGAGGCTGCCGATCAGGACCTCGTGCGCGGCGGCGCGGCCCTTGCCGTCGGCCTTCGGCAGCAGCTGCTGCGCGATCACGCCGGCGAGCGAGTCGGCGAGCAGGCCGCGGATCTGCGGCTGCTGATCGGCCGGGAACGCGTTGATGTAGCGGTCGATCGTCGCGGCGGCCGAGTTCGTGTGCACGGTCGCGAAGATCAGGATGCCGAAGCTCGCGAGCTGGAGCGCGGCCTTCATCGTCTCGGCGCCGCGCAGCTCGCCGACGAGGATCACGTCGGCGTTCTCGCGGCCGGCGCTGCGGATCGCGTCGAGGAAGCTCGCGACGTGCTCGCCGACCTCCTTGTGCGTGATCGCGCACTGCCGCGGCTGGTGCACGAACTCGATCGGATCTTCGATCGTCAAGATGTGGCCGGAGCGCGTGCGGTTGATGTGATCGATCATCGCGGCGAGCGTCGTCGACTTGCCGCTGCCGGTCGGCCCGGTCACGAGCACGAGGCCCGCGCGCAGCTCGGCGAGCTTGCGCACGCCGGCCGGTACGCCGAGCTCGTCGAGCGTCTTGATCGTCGTCGGGATCGCGCGGAACACCGCGCCGGTGCCGGTCAGCTTGCGCAGGTAGTTCGCGCGAAACCGGGCGCGCGTGCCGTGCGCGTGCGCGAAGTCGAGGTCGCCGGTCGCCTCGAACGTGCCGCGCTGATCGGCCGAGAGCAGCGGCAGCAGCATCGCCTCGATCTGCGCCGACGCGAGCGGGCTCGCGCCGCCGGCGACGAGCTCGCCGCGCACGCGAAACATCGGCGGATAGCCGGGCGTGAGGTGCAAGTCCGAGCCACCGCGCTCGAGCAGCTGGTCGAACAGGCGATCGATCTCGGCGCTCACCGGCGCACCTGCAAGAGCTGCTGTGCGGTCGCGTCGCTGATCTTGCCGGCGCGCTGGAGCTCGGCGAGCGAGTCCTCGAAGCGCACCATGCCGAACGCCTTGCCGCGCTGCATGAGGTTCGGCAGCTGGTACAGCTTGTCCTCGCGGATCAGCACCGCGAGCGGCAAGACGCCGGTGACGAGCTCGCACGCCGCAACCACGCCGCCGCCGATCGCAGGCACGAGCCGCTGCGCGACGATCGCGCGCAGCGCGCCGGCGATCGACGCGCGCACCTGCGTGTGCTCCTCGGCCGGGAACATGTCGACGAGTCGATCGATGGTCTTGGCGGCCGACGGCGTCGACATCGTCGACACCACGAGGTGGCCGGTCTCGGCCGCGGTCAGCGCGATCTCGACGCTCTCGCGATCGCGCAGCTCGCCGATCACGATCACGTCCGGATCCTCGCGCAGCGACGCCTTGAGGCCGGTCGCGAAGCTCTTCGTGTGCACGCCGGCCTCGCGCTGCGACACCACCGCCGCCTTGCGCGGATACACGATCTCGATCGGATCCTCGATCGTCAGGATGTGACACGGCTTGCTCGCGTTGAGCGTGTCGACGAGCGCGGCGAGCGTCGTCGTCTTGCCGTGCCCGCTCGGGCCCGCGATCACGACCAGGCCCTGGTGATGCGAGACGACCTTGCCGAGTCCGGCCGGCAGCCCGAGCTCGTCGAGCGTGGGCGGCGCCGCGCGCGCGATCCGGAACGCACCCTTCAGGCCGCCTTGATGGCGCGCGATGTTCGCGCGCAGCCGGCCGCCGCCCGGCAGATCGATCGCGAGATCGGCGTAGCCCACCGACGCGAGCTGCGCCTGATGCGGCGGCGACAGCAGCGCGAGCAACATCGCCTCGGCCGCGCTCGTCGCGAGCGCGGCCGCCGCCGGATCGAGCGGCACGAGCTCGCCGCCGACGCGAATCGCGACCTGGCGGCCGGCCGCGACGTGGAGATCGCTGGCGCCGCGCGCGCGGGCCTTCGCGACGAGATCGTGCAGCGGCGCCGCCGCGCGCGGGTCGACCGCGACCGCCGGCTTCGGCGCGACCGCCGGCTTCGGCGCGGCCGCGGCTGCGACCACCGCCGCGACCGCCGCCGCCGGCTTGGGCGGATTCGTGGCCATGTCGATGTCGAACTCGCCGATCGCCGGCACCTGCGGCGTCGCACGCGCCGCCTGCGCGATCGCGGCGGCCACCGGCAGGGTCGCGGGCACGAGCGGCGGCGGCGACGGCGACGCGAGGTCGAGCTCGAGATCGGCGTCGTCGATCTCGAACGTCATGCTCTGGCGCTTGCTGCGCGCGCCGGTCGTCGTCCGCGCCGCGCTTGTCGCCGGCTGCTTCGTCGTGCGCGGCGCGCGCGAGCTCCGCCCGGCGCGCGTCGCCGGCTGCTTCGTGATGCGCGGCGACCGCGTCGTCGTGCGCGCGGGCTTGACCGTGCCGCGCTCGATCCGCACGACGATCTCGGCGCCGCGCCGCCCGACCTGCACGCGCACCGGCCGGCGCGCGATCGCGAGCTCCTCGGCGGGCCGCATGCCCTCGCTCGCCGGCAGCTCGATCGCCGTGCCGTCGAGCAGCGAGCCGAGCTGCTCGCGCGTCAGCGGCTTCGCGGTCAGCGTCACGTAGGCACCGCCTTGCCTCACCGCGATCGGCCGCCCGGTCGCGATCACGATCTCGCTCACGTCTTCGCGATCGAAGTACGCGAGCAACTGATCGATGGCGGCCACCGCGCGCCATCTTACCTGGCGCGATTCGATAAGCGATAGGCGCGCATCGAGAAGTCGCGGCGGCCGTTCGCATCTACAACGCCGGCCATGCCGAAGTCAGTCCATCGCGCACTCGTGATCCTGACCGTCCTGGCTCGCCCCGTCGCCGCGGATACCACGCAGCAGGACCTCGCGAAGTACTTGCGCCTGCGCGACCGGCTCGTCGGCGAGTTCGTCACCGTCGGCACCGGCCAGGGTCAGAGCGAGCCCGCGGTCGAGCGCACCGACAGCGTCGCGTTGCTCAAGTGGGCCGACGCCACGATCGCGCTCGGCTGGTACATCGGCGTGCTCGCGACCGAGCACTACATGCTCGCCAATCCCGCGGTGTTTCCAGGCGCCGACGGCGGGGACTCGACCCGGCTCGACACGACGCGCACCGAGCTGTACGACGCGCTGCTCGCGGCCGAGCGCCTCGACAACGTGGCCAATGCCGCGTTCCCCGCGCCGTGCACGACGACGCCGGCCCTCGACGGCTTCTTCATTCGCGACGACGTCCCGGCGAGCTTCTCCACGAGCTTCCCCGGCATCACGACGATCCAGTCCGACTTCATCGATCCGACGCTGACGAACAAGGAGGAGAGCCAGGATCAGGTCTATCACCTCCAGCACGGGCTCGCGCTCGTGGTCGCGCTCGTGCCGCCCGATGTCGTCGTCAACGGCAAGGCGCTGCGGGCGTGGGCGATCGAGCAAGCGCAGCGCATCATCGAGCACTTCGCGAGTGGCCTCTGGGTGATCACCAATCCCGCGTGCGGGAACCGCGCGGTCGCGCGCGGGTCGGATGCGATCGGCTACTCCTACGGCGAGACGCTGGCCGCGACCTACGTCACCGACGGTGCGCTCGTGCCGACGACCGACTCGACGTGGTCGACGATCTGGGACACGCTCGAGCAGCCGACCAATCCCGCGTACAGCGACGTCGACAACCTGCACATGGCGCTCGCGATCATGGCGGTCGGCGACGGTTACGGCTCGGACACGCCGCAGGTGATCGCGACGCTCGCGCAGACTCAGGACTGGCCGCTCTACCCGCTGCTCCACCGCGTGCTCCACCCGACGAGCGCCGGCTTCTGCGCGACCGCGCCGATGGTCAACACGCGCGCGCGCGCGATGCTCGACGAGCTGCCCGCCGACGGCGAGCCCGAGTGTCCCGGCTCGAGCGGACCGGCGCCGCACGGGTTCACGACCTCGAACCGCTTCATCCGCCCCGCGAGCCAGGCATATGTCGGCCCGCCCGGCTGCGTCGGCGTCCGCTACGACGGTCTCGACTACATGCTGCTGCACAACCTGTACGCGATCGCGACGCCCGGTACGTGGAACGGCAGCCCCGACGCGAATCCGTGCGCTGCGGCGGGCGACGGCGCGACCGCGGCGGGCGACGCCGGATTCGGCGCGAGCGCGGGCGACGCCGGCGCGGGATCGACGGCGCGCACCGGCGGCGGCTGTGGCTGTCATGCCACGAGCGGCGGCGGCGCGGCGTGGCTCGCGAGCGTGGTCGTCGCGGCTGCTGGGCTCCGCCGCAGGCGTGTATCCTCGAGCCGTGCGGATCGTCGCGCTGGTCTGGCTCGCCGCGTGCGGTGACAACACGCACTACGCGTACGACAGCCTCGTCGATGTCTCGGGCTACAGCCCGTATCACTACGGCTGCGGCGATACGGCCGTGCCGCCGAGCAACGTGCCGTTTCCCGGGCTCGAGGTCGAGCCGTCGCTCGCCGCCGATCCGACGAATGACGCGCACCTCGTCGGCGCGTGGCAGCAGAACCGGTGGTCGAGCGGCGGCTCCGACGGCACCGAGACCGCGGTCTCGTTCGACGCCGGCAAGACCTGGACGCGTGCGCTGCCGAAGCTGTCGACGTGCGCGGGCGGCGACTACTCGCGCACGAGCGACCCGTGGGTCACGATCGGCGGCGACGGTACGACGTACGTGTCGTCGATCGGGTTCGACTCCACGACCTCGCGCAGCGCGGTGCTCGCCGCGAGCTCGAGCGATGGCGGCAAGACTTGGAGCGAGCCCGCCGCGCTGATCGCCGACGACGATCCCGACGTGTTCAACGACAAGGACTCGATCACCGCCGATCCGTTCCAGCCCGGCGTCGTGTACGCGACGTGGGACCGGCTCACCGGCCAGACGAAGGCCGCCGGCCTGCAGAGCGGCCCGGCGATGTTCGCGCGGCTGATCGACGGCACGTGGGAGGCCGCGCGCTCGATCTACGACCCCGGCACCAACGCGCAGACGCTCGGCAACATCATCGTCGTGCCGCGCGACGGAACGCTGGTCGACGTGTTCATCGCGTTCCACGGCGGCCTGAGCCAGGACGTCATCGCCGACATGCCGACCACCGACATCCAGGTGATCCGATCGAGCGATGGCGGCACGACGTGGTCGGCGCCGATCGAGGTCGCGTCCCAGTCGTCGGTCGGCGTGCCCGACGAGCGCACGGGCGATGGCCTGCCGGAGATCGCGGTCGACCGCACCAGCGGCGCGATCTACGTCGCGTGGGAGGACTCGAGCTTCTCGAACAACGATCACGACGGCATCGTCGTCGCGCGTTCCACCGACGGCGGCCTGACGTGGTCCGCACTCGTCCAGGCCAACGGCGCCCCCGACGTGCCCGCGTTCACGCCGCAGATCGCGGTCGCCTCCGACGGCACGGTCGGCGTGTTCTATTACGACCTGCGCGACGACGGCCACGCGACCGCCTGGCTCGCGACGTCGCGCGACGGCGGCGCGACGTGGAGCGACGAGCAGCTGTCGGGCCCGTTCGACCAGACGATCGCGAACGTCGGCGCCGACGGCGCGTTCCTCGGTGACTACGAGGGCCTCGCCGCGCGCGGGACCGACCTCGTACCGCTGTTCGCGATCGCGTTCATCCCGGAAGACCCGACCGATATCTTCGTCCGCCCGTGAATGCGGTATGGTCCGCGCTCGATGTCCGAGCCGCTCGACACCGACTACCTCGTCATCGGATCGGGCATCGCCGGGCTGAACTTCGCGCTGCTCGCCGCCGAGCACGGCCGCGTCGCGATCGTGACGAAGAAGCGCGCGAACGATACGAACACGAACTGGGCGCAGGGCGGCGTCGCGGCGGTGCTCGCACCCGACGACAGCTTCGAGCAGCACATCGAGGACACGCTGGTCGCGGGCGACGGCCTGTGCGACCGCGACGTCGTCGAGCTGTGCGTGCGCGAAGGCCCGGCACAGGTCCAGCGCCTGCTCGACGTCGGCGTGCGACTCGCACGCGATCCGGCCGGCACGCTCGATCTCGGGCGCGAGGGCGGCCACATGCGCCATCGCGTCGTGCACTGGGAGGACATCACCGGGCGCGAGATCCAGCGCGCCCTGCTCGCGGCGATCGAGAAGCACCCGAACATCACGGTGCTCGACCGCCACATCGCGATCGACCTCCTGTCGCTCGCGAAGTACGGCGGCGATCCGGCGTGCTTCGGCGCGTACATCCTCGACACCCGCTCGGGCGAGGTCCAGACCGTGTGCGCGCGCGCGACCGTGCTCGCGACCGGCGGCACCGGCAAGGTCTACATCTACACGTCGAACCCCGACGTCGCGACCGGCGACGGCATCGCGATGGCGTACCGGCTCGGCGCCGCGTGCTGCGATCTCGAGTTCGTACAGTTCCACCCCACCGTGCTCTATCACCCGCACGCCGGCAGCTTCCTGATCTCGGAGGCGCTGCGCGGCGAAGGCGGCAAGCTGCGGCTCGCCAGCGGCGAGACGTTCATGGAGCACTACCACCCGCTGAAGGAGCTCGCGCCGCGCGATGTCGTCGCGCGCGCGATCGACAAGGAGCTCAAGAAGTCGGGCGCCGACGCCGTGTTCCTCGACATGACCGGCCTCGATCCGGCGGCCGTGCGCGCACGCTTCCCCAACATCTACGAGCGCTGCCTGTCGCTCGGCATCGACATCACGAAGCAAGGCATCCCGGTCGTGCCCGCCGCGCATTACATGTGCGGCGGCGTCAAGACCGACGAGCACGCGCAGTCCACGATCCGCGGCCTCTACGCGATCGGCGAGTGCGCGTTCACCGGGCTGCACGGCGCGAACCGGCTCGCGTCGAACTCGCTGCTCGAGGCGATGGTGTACTCGACGCGCGCCGCCAGCGCCGTGCGCGAGGCTCCGCGCATCCGGCCCGAGCGCGTCGCACCGTGGTCGTCCGGCAACGCGACCGATTCGAACGATGCGATCGTGGTCTCGCTCAACTGGGAGGAGATCCGCCGGTTCATGTGGTCCTACGTCGGCATCACGCGCTCCGACAAACGCCTCGAGCGCGCCCGCCGCCGCATCGAGATCTTGCGCGACGAGATCCGCGAGTACTATATCGACTTCAAGGTGACGAGCGATCTCGTCGAGCTGCGCAACCTGGCGCTGGTCGCACATCTCGTGATCGAAAGCGCACGCCGCCGCAAGGAATCGCGTGGCCTGCACTACACGCTCGACTATCCCGACAAGCTGCCCGAGGCGAGACATTCGGAGATCCAGCTGACCGATGGCCCACGCGGGTAGTACAATTTCCGCGCGGATGACCCATTCGTTACGTGCGGCTGTGGCGTTCTGCATCGTGCTGGTTCCGGCGATCGCCGCCGCCGACGCGAAGGTCGGCGTCGTCGTGACCGGCGACGATGACGTGCATGCGGTGGCAGAACACGCCGCCAACGACTGGCTCGGGCGGCGCAACTTCGGCATCGAGTCCAAGCCGCTCGATCCGGACGGCGTGATCACGCTCGCGAACTGCCTGGCGATGGCCGACATGGCATGCGCGCGCGGCGTCGTCGAGAAGCGCTCGAAGGCCGAGAGCGTGGTCGTGATCGTCGCCCAGGCGTCGAGCACGAAGGCGCAGCGCGAGCTCCAGCTCTCGGCGTACTGGATCAGCAAGAACCACGACGTCGTCTCGCTGCAGCGGATGTGCAACCAGTGCAAGGATGACGTGCTGCCGAAGACCGTCGGCGACTTGATGTCGGATCTGTCGCGGCTCGTCCCGGCGCTGACCGGCAAGATCGAGATCGCGTCGACACCGCCCGGCCTGCTCGCGTCGATCGACGGCGAGGCGGTCGGTATCACGCCGCTCGTTCATGACGAGACCTCGGGCCCGCACGACGTCGCGGTCAGCCGCGACGGCAAGGT
>Ga0335083_10009977_pt1 | contig 11512 bp, 7 predicted proteins | sample Lox_Sample_42_FD_206716 | JGI IMG/M metagenome (GOLD analysis project Ga0335083, IMG submission 206716) | Soil microbial communities from Loxahatchee National Wildlife Refuge, Florida, United States - Lox_Sample_4.2 | ecosystem: Environmental > Terrestrial > Soil > Wetlands | place: USA: Florida... | reverse complement strand
GCGATGTTCTACCTGCGCGGCGACCTGGACGATCCCCGGGTAAAGGAGTCATACCTGCAGGTGCGCGAGTGCTTCCGGGACGCCATCCCGGGCCTGCCATACCAGGTCGAGGCGGTGCGGATCCCTTACGAGGGGACGACGCTGAACGGCTACCTCATGACTGCCGGCCGGCCGGACCAGCCGCGGCCGGCCGTGCTGTTTCCCGCCGGGTATGACTCGGTGGCCGAGGAGTGCCATCTTTACGGGGCATCGGCGATCCGCCGCGGCTATACCGTGCTCGCGTTCGAAGGCCCGGGCCAGGGCGGGGTGCTGTACGAGCAAGGGCTGCTCCTGCGGCCGGATTTCGAGGCCGTCCTGACACCAGTGGTGGACTTCGCGCTGACCAGACCCGAGGTTGACGGGCAAAGGCTGGCGCTGCTCGGGCGGTCGTTCGGCGGCTACCTCGCGCCCCGCGGCGCGACGGCCGAACACCGGATCGCGGCGCTCGTATGCGACCCGGGCCAGGTCGACCTCGGCGCCAGGGTAAAGGAAAGGGTGCCAGCACCGGCGCTGGACCTGATCCGGTCCAACGACCCGAGGGTGGACGAGCTGATCGCCCCGATGATGACCAGCCCCCAGGCACGGCGGACGTGGCGACCGCGAATGGCCGCACACGGCACTCCTACTTTCCGCGAGTACCTGCGCACCATCCTCGAGTTCACCCTGGAAGACCGCGCCGCAGACATCACCTGCCCCACCCTGGTCACCGAGGGCGAGGGCGACTTCGCCGGCGGCCAATCACAACGGCTGTACGAACTGCTCGCATGCCCGAAGACCTACCGGGCGTTTACCCAGGCCGAGGGGACGAGCGGGCACATGGAAGGACTCGGCCAGCAGGTGTGGGACGGCTACGTCTTCGACTGGCTCGATGCGACCTTGACCCGCTGATATGGCCGGCAACCCAACCGTGCACGCGCCGCACACGGGCAGCTATACCGACTCAGAACGGCCCCAGCCCGGCACCGAGCATACTGACCAGTTCTGTCCGCAGCCGCTCCCTCAGCCTGCAGGCAGCAGTGTGCGCGTCGCTCCAGACGAGCACTATTACGCAGCGCGACGAAGTCCGTTCCACCTCGGTGAGCCGATCAATTTTGTGTGCAGGAAACCCGTCGGGCGTGGCGCAGGCCGCTGGTGGCACCTGGCCTGACGGTTGCTGCCGACCAGCGGAGCCCGCGCTACCGGGCGGGGGCGGGTCGCCGTCCTCCTGCAGTGGCAGGCCGGTCAGCAGGAGTTCCAGCGCCCGGGCGTAGTCGGTCATGAACCGCTCCATGTCACCCTGGGCGGTGAACCAGGAGCTCATGGCGACGCCGAGGGCCGCACCGGCGAGCGTGCGGACCTCGAAGTCGTCCGGGTTCTGGCCGGCACGTTCGGCTACGGCGGTGGCCATGACCTGGATGGTCCGGGCGAACTCGTCCAGCATGCGAGCCCGGACCGCGGGCACGGACAGCGCGAAGTCCGTGGTCTCGCGGAGCTTGGCCAGGTCGTCGGCCGACAGGCTGGCGAACGCGTCATGCAGGGACGCGCGCAGCGCCGCGAGCGGCGGCATGCCGGGCGGCTGGGCCCGCAGGGCGTCTATCCAGATGAGTTCCATGTCGTCTTGCAGGACGACGTCTTCCTTGGTGGGGAAGTAGCGGAAGAACGTGCTTGGTGAGACCTCCGCGGCCGCGGCGATCTGCTCGACTGTGGTGGCGTCATAGCCCTGCTCGCGGAACAGCCGGAAGGCGTGCTCCCGGATGGCGGCACGTGTCCTGGCCTTCTTACGCTCCCACAATCCCGGGCGGGTTGCCTTGTGAAGGTCATGGCGGCCCCGGCCAGGGCCGGCCGGGGCAGTGTTACCCGGTCCGGGGATTGCCTGTTCAGGCAGCATGCTCATGGGCGGATTCTCCTCCTTCCTGAACCTCCTCGGCGCTGGCGGCGGTGGTCGCCGCCGTGGCGTGCCAGGGCAGGAACAGCAGCGCCAGCACGACGCCAGCCACCGCTATCCCCACGCTGACCCACAGCATCGCGTCGATCCCGTGCGTGAACGCCGAGCGGACCTGGTCAAGCAGCACGGGTGACCCGATCTTGTGCGCTGCTGCCAGGCCGGCGAACACGCTGCCGCGCACGGCGCCCGCGGTCGCGGCCGGCAGCCCGGCCAGGTGCAGCTGGGATTGGTAGCCGGAGGCGAGCACGCTGCCGAGCAGCGCGGCGGACAGCGGGGCCCCCGCCTTCTGGACTGCCTGCATGACGCCGGAGGCGACGCCGGCGCTCTCCTTGGGCATATCCACCAGGGCCGCCGACGCCGCGGTGGCCAGGCTAAGCCCGAAGCCAACCCCGGTGATCGCGGTCCAGGTGGCGATGAACGCTGTCCCGCTGGCGGCGCTCATGGTGGTACCCAGCACCAGGCCGGCCGACACCATCCCGCACCTCGGGCAGGCCGCCTCGGCTGCTCTCGCCCTGGCCATCACGAGCAGCACCCCGGCCGCCGCCGTCACCTCCTCGACGATCACCCCGGCCAGGTGGGGAAGGAGAACGCCCAGCTCAACGATGCCAGGGCATGACAAGCAGGCGTCGCCTTGCGACAATGACACCTTAGCCCGGCTCGCTCCGCGCGGGGGTCTCGCGGCTGGCAGTCAGGGGAGCGGGGTACGGGTACCTGGTGTGCTGCTGTGGCGTGAGCGGCGCAGGGGTAGAGCCGGAACTGCTGATCCAGGCCGGTGATCTGCAGTATCCGGCGCACCGGGTTGGTTAGCGGGATGGCCAGGCGGAGACCGGCATCACTTGCGGCGGCCCGGTCCTGGACGGCCAGCAGATGGCGCAGGACGGTGCAGTCGCAGCAGCTGGTAACGGTGAAGTCGGCGATGACGACCGCGGTGCCGACGGTGAGCGCGGCGTACAGCTGAGCCTAAGCCGAGTTGAAGTGCAAGCAGCCAGGGGCGGCGAAGTCGCTGGCGGCCGGGCAGCACGATGCTGGAGCGGCCGGGCATGTCCTGCACGACCTTCCGGTCCACCTTGGCGGCCGGGGCGACGGTGGCCATGCCGCGGCTCATGCAGGCTGACCGGCGGCTGCCCCGCCTCCGGGCCGGCGGGCATCCGCAGCCGCGTGAGCTTCTTTTCAGCCGCCTTCCGGGCGGGAACCCGCCACCGACACGACGACGCCCCTGCCAGCTAGTGGTTGCGGCCGGTAGCGTTTGCCGGTTCTACCGAACCGGATGCGGATTGTGAGCCGATATCCTGGTCCGTGAGATCGGTCCTCTGGCGGTCACAGTACCTTCGAGATGCCAGGGACCCGCGTCGCCGCGAAGCCGGCCAAGAAGCAGACCGGGACCGCCACCACGGCTACGACCAGGAACTTCAGCTCCGGAGCGAGAGCTAGCGACGCGAACAGCACCATGATCGCGGTGAGTACCAGCGGGTGCAGGAAGTACGTCGCGTAGGATGCCCGCCCGGCGCGGACGCGAAGCGGGCCATCGCCAGACCACCGCGCCCGGATCACGGCCGTGAACCACACCGTGAAGGCAACCGAGATGATGCCGTACAGCACCGTCCCGAGCATGGTCGGCCAGCCCGTGCCGCGCAGAGCGGACTCGGCATGCCCTCGTGCCTGTTCGTATCCGCCCAGGGCCACGAACAAGGCAGCCGCGGCGAGAGCGGTCCAGCCGAGCCGGCGTGCCCAGGCGGTCAGGTCCTCCAGGCTCCCGGCCTCACCCGCCCACACGCCGAGGGCGAACAGCACCGCTCCCTGGGGCCATGACTCCCACCGCAGGTTCAAGAACGTGCTGGCGTCGTCCGGCGGCCACCACCGCCACACCAGGAAGGCGGTCACCGCGATCAGGAGGGCGGCAGCCGCCATGACCTGGATCCCGGGCCGCCGGCCCGCGACCTGCGGCGCGTGCACGCGCCGCAGCAGGGCATACGCCAGCGAGAAGGCCAGCAGCGCGGCCACGAACCACATCACGCCTGCTGCGTAAACGACGCTCAGGTAGTGCGCCAGGCCCGGGTGGAGGCCGCGCCCGAGATCACCCAGGTAGCTGGCAAGCGGGTTGATCAGGAAGATGAAGACGATCAGCGGGATACCGAGCCGCAGCAGCCTCGCGCGAGCGAACCGGCCGGCGCCCTTACCCGCCAGGGAACGTGCGGAGAACCAGCCAGCGACCAGGAACAAAGGTCCCAGCGCAAAAGCCGAGATGAGCCACGCCGGAACAAGCACCGCAGACCAGATCTTCGACGTAGCGCGGTCCATGTAGTACCAATCTGAGCCCCCGAGGTATGCCGTCGCCGTGTGCCACACCACGACTACGGCGATGACCAGCACGCGAAGATTGTCCGCCCAGCGCTGCCGCTCACCAGGCCCGGCGGGAATCTCATATGGCGAAGCGAGAACTTCATGTGACGAGGCCATGGCGCTCTCCTCAATCACGACCAGGATGATTCCGGCGACCACAGCCCCCGGCAGGGTCTAAGGTCCCCGGGCGGGCACTCGGAAGTCCCCTGATCTGGCTGCTTGCTTCCCCGACGACCGGCATCCTCGCTGGGCGATCCCCGCCGGCGACCTGCTCGGGCCGGCGCCCGGCGCGTTCACCCACGACGGGCTCGCGGTGCTGTCTCCCGGCGACGCCGACACCTGGGTCGAAGAGGACCGCCAGACCTACGGCCAGCCCCGCAACCCCTACCACCGCGTGGACGCCCTGCCTTCCTCGCGCCACGTCCAGGTCCTCGCCGGCCAGGCGATCGTGGCGGACACCGGCCGGCCCGTGCTGCTCATCGAGACCGGCGTCGCGCCACGCTGGTACATCCCGCCCGGCGATGCCGCCTGGGCGCAGCTCGAGCCCGACCCGGCCGCACCACCTGCCAGTACAAGGGCGAGGCCACCTACCTCCGGTGCGCAACAGCGACGTGCGGCTCTGGACCTACCGCCATCCTGACCCCGAGGCTGCCGCCATCGCCGGCCACGTCGCCGCCGCCGCAGAACATCCCGGCGTGCACATCACCGTGGACGGAATCCCGGAGACACCGCCGTGAGCAGCGCCCGCAAGGCCTTGTTCTGGGACCTCGCGCAACAGCTCCTCGCCGAACCCGGCGTCACGAAGAGCACCATGATGGGATATCCCTGCCTGCGCGCGAACGGCGCCTTCTTCGCCTGTATCGAACGAGCGATCGGAAACCTCATCGTCAAGCTTCCCGCCCACCGGGTCAGCGAGCTGACCGCCGCCGGCCAGGCACTGCCGTTCGCGCCCAACGGCCGCACTTTCCGCGAGTGGGCCGCGTTCCCGGTCGCCGACCCCGCCGAATGGCGGGCACTGCTCACCTAAGCCCGCGGCTTCGCCAGTAGCTGACACCTTCACCGGGTTCACATAGGCGGCACCAGCTTCCCGGCCAGGCTCGCCGCGGACAACGCCAGAACCTACTTCCACGCCAACTGCGACACCTAAATCGCCCCGGTTAGGCCCTGGCCACGTGCTGCACGATGCTATCCGGGGCAGGCGACTCACCCCGTTCGGTATATAGACCTTGACCTTCGGCCGACCTAGCCTGGGCTGCGCAGCCAGGCTGGCGGCCTTGGAACTGGCCGGCGTCGTCCGGCTAGGATAGCGACCCACAGACGGCCCGCGGTAGTTATCGCAGATAGGCTCGTGCCATAGCCGATGTCCGGCTTTCTTCGCGCAGCGCAATGCTCAGCAATTCGCCTTCCGCGGCGCCGTAGCGGCGAACAGCCCGGCCGTAGATAGCGGCGACTGCCTCGGAGAGCTGAGCGGCAGCGGAGCGGGGACCCGCGAGCGCGCGGCGAGTGTCGTGGCGAGCAAACGCGTAACATCAAGCAGCGAATGCGGCGGTGAGCCGCCTGGCCGGTGATGGGGGCCTTGGTGCCAAACGGCCACGGTTTCCAGATCAAAGGCATCAGCGGACAGATGATGCGCCTGTTCTCCTCTGTGCGCGCTCGCGGATGGTCCGGCGAGGCTGTGCTGCTGGCATGGTCCGGGATCGTCCGGCGGGGTTTCATGGGAGGACGGTGAACGGCCTCATCATTTCGTTGTCTTCGTGCTCCACGATATGGCAGTGGTGTACGTAGCTTTGCGGCCCGGTGACCCCTTCAGGCAGGTCGAATTTCGCGCGGATGGTGGTGAAGTAGCCGGGGTTGGCTTTGACCGTGTCTTTGAAGCCGCGCTCGTCGGGTGTGGGTGGTTCCATCGGGCCGGTCGCGAACGGCTGTGGGCTGATCCCGCCGGGCACTCCATTCGGGCCGCCGTGCTTTTTCTGATAGGCGTTCACGTCGAAGGGGGTTCGGCCGACCACCTGGAAGGTGACCAGGTGCATGTGCATCGGGTGGGTGTCCGGGGTCATGTTCACCCAGGCCCAGTCCTCTACGGTGCCGGCTTTGGGGGTCTCGGTCACCGGCTTGTGCTCGAAGTCCACCGCGTTCAGGTTCAGGTGCCAGCTGGCGGTGCCGGGGGCGATCTCGTTGAGCGTGATGTACCGGGTTTTGCGCGGGCGGGGCAGGCGGGCCCGCTGGCCGGGCAGGCTGCCGGGGACGCGGCGCGGGCCGGGGCGGGTGACCGAAGTGCCCACGCGGACCTGCAGGACCGCTTCCAGCGGCGGGGCTGGGGTGGATACCGGCGCTGCCGGCGTGCTGTTGCGCAGTTCCAGGGTGCGGCCGTCCAGGCCGCGGAAGTCGATCAGGATGTCGGCGCGTTCGGCCGGGGACAGCACGAGGCGGCGGACTGGCACGGGCATGTCGAACAGGCCGCCCTCGGCGCCGATCTGCCACATCGGCAGGCCGCCGAAGTGCAGGCTCATGATCCGCGCGTTGCAGCCGTTCAGCACCCGGAACCGGTACATCCGCGGCTCGACATCCAGGTACGGCCAGACCTTGCCGTTGACTAGCATGTGGTCGCCGAAGTACTCGCCGATCCAGATGGCCCCGGGGATCGTGCTGACCGGGTAGCGGAACTTGCCGTCCGGGCGGAACTGGCGGTCCTGGATTACCAGCGGGATCTCGTAGCCGTTGCCGGGGACCCCGATCGGGTTCGGCTCGGTGCCGGTGTCGTAGGCGTCCCGGATGAGGTACCCGGCTGCCAGGCCGGCGAACACGTTCAGCCGCGTGGTCCCCATCCCGTGGTCGTGGAACCAGCGCAGCGACGCCGGCATCTGCGGCAGCTGGTTGCCGTAGTACACGTGCTGTGTCTGGCCCGGGGCATAGCCGGCACCGGCGTCGGTGACGGGGTTGCCGTCGCTGTCTGCTGCGACGAAGCCGCCGTGCAGATGCGTCATCGGCCGCACCTTCCGGCCGTTTCCATGGGTCAGCCGAGGGTCCACCGGGATCCAGCCCGGGTAGACGTCAGGCAGAAGGTTGGTGTAGCTCACACGCAGCGGCGTACCGCTCTGCGCGAGCAGTACCATACCGAACGAGCCAGCCTGACCTGCCAGGCCCGAACCGTCGTCATACGCCCACACCGGAGTAGGCGGCAGGTCAGGATGGAGTCGGCGGCGGATCTCCCGCTGGGTAAATGAGTACCGGTTGATCCCGGTGGAAGTGGCCACCACGATGCCCCTGCCGGGCACCGGCAGCGGTTCACGGAACTTCCTGAGCCCGCCGCCAGCCAGCCTGGGCCGGCCGTCCCTCGAAGTGGCCGCCACGCCGCGCTGCGCCGCGGGTATCACCAGCATGGCCCCTGTAGCCGCGCCGTATTGCAGGAATCGCCTGCGGGTCGTGTCTGTCATCGTCTTCCTCTTACGGTCTGGACCGGCTGCCTGCAGGACGGACAGGCGCAACGACCCGCTGTAGCCAGACCCGGCAGCCCGGCCCCGAAAATGCCCAGACGAGCCCGCTTCTGCGCTTCTTCTGCACATCCTCACTGGTCGGGGCTTCATTAGATGTGCGGCTATTCCGTCCATTAAGGTCCTAATGTCCCGTCCCGGCCGGCCTTAGGTCCCAGGCCACCGTGACCATGGCCACTATCGTGCGGGAGCAGAAACGGATACCGCTCGCCTCGCGGCGCCGCGCCAGCCCTCACCCTGACGAGCGGGACGCCTCGTCAGGCTGCTGATCGGATGCCAGCTTGAGCTTCTCCTCGAAGAACGTCAGCACCCGGTCGACGCCGTCTTGCTGGCGGTGCTCGGTTAGCGTGGCGTGCTTGCGGCCGGGGAACTCCACGGCGATGAAGTTGTCGCCCAGTTCGCGGCGAAGGGTGTCGAAGCGGGTGCCGACCGCGGGATCGCGGTCGTAGCGCAGGCCGAGCACCTGGCATCCGGCGGCGACCTTGGTCTTCACCGACGCCAGGTCGCCGGGGCTGAGTCCGAGGTCGGCCCGGCGGGCCTTACCCACCGGCGCCGGCGATGCCGGCTGGGCCAGCACAGGTGCGGCGACGGGCGCGTCAGCGAGCATCGCAAGCGCGAAACCTCCGGTCAGGCACATGCCGACGGCCCCCACCCCAGGCCCGCCAAGCTCGGCGTGCAGCTCGCGGGCCAGGGACCTCAGCCATGTCGCCACCGGACTGGTCCGCCCGAGCGCGAACAGGCTGAACTCCCCGCTGACACAGACCCGGGCCATGCTGCGCAACGACTCGCGCACGGTCGCGGGAGCCTCCTCGCGGCCGAAAAGCGACGGCAGCACCACGCTGAACCCTCGCGCCACCACCTCCTCGGCGAACGCGATGACCGCGGGCGTGATACCGGGGATCTCGTGGATCACGATCACGCCCGGCCCGCTGCCCTTGCGGTACGTCGGATGCGTGATCCCGTCGGCCGTATGGCTGCCGGGAGCCCAGGAATCGAGCAGGCCCATGGCATTGAAGGCTATGCCCGCCGAGCCAGCCGGTCCTCGGACGCAACGCGACGTAACCAGAACGTTCGGGTCAGGAGACGTCCTCGTACAGGGCGGCGATCTGAGCGGCGTACTGTTCCATGACGATGTAGCGGCGCACCTTCAGCGTGGGCGTCAGCTGGCCGCCCGTCTCAGTGAAGTCCTCGTCCAGTATCACGAACTTTTTGATCGCCTCGGCGTGCGATACCGCCTTGTTGGCGTCGTCGATGGCCACCTGGATCTCGGCCTGCAGAGCGGGGTCGTCGCGAAGGTCGGCGATGGTCGCCGTTTCCGGCTTGCCGTTGTCCGCCTTCCACTGGCCGAACGCCTCCGGGTCACCAGCCACGAGCACCCCGACGAAGGGCTTCGCGTCTCCTACGACCAGGCACTGGCTGATCAGCCAGTGGGCGCGCAGCCGGTCCTCGAGCACGGCGGGCGCGACGTTCTTGCCCGCCGCGGTGATGATCAGGTCCTTCTTGCGCCCGGTGATGGCGAGGAACCCCTCGTCGTCGAGGACCCCGACGTCGCCGGTGTGCAGCCAGCCGTCCTCGTCGAGGATCTCCTTGGTGGCTACGTCGTTGTTCCAGTAACCCTGGAAGACCATGTGGCCCCTGACGAGAACTTCGCCGTCCTGCGCGATCCGGATCGTGCAGCCCGGGATCGGCCTGCCCACGGTGCCGATCTTCTGCGCGTCGAGGGTATTGGAGTTGGTCGCGGGGCTGGTCTCCGTCAGGCCGTAGCCCTCGAGGACGTTGATGCCGCACCCGCGGAAGAAGTGTCCCAGGCGCGTACCGAGCGGCGCGGCCGCGCTCCAGGAGTACTGCACCTGACCGCCGAGTGCCGCGCGCAGCTTGCCGTAGACGAGGTGGTCGAACAGTGCGTGCTTCAGGCGGAGTGCGACGGCGGGACCGCCAGCGTCCAGGGCCTGGCTGTAGGCGATGGCGGTGGCTTCCGCCCGGGCGAAGATCTTGCCGTGACCCTCGGCGTCGGCCTTGTGCCTGGCGCTGTTGTAGGCCTTCTCCCACAGCCGCGGCACCGATAGCACCGTCGTCGGCTTGTACGCCGGCAGTTCGGCGGGCGCGTCAGCCATGTCGGCTAGGCCCAGGACGGTGCGCGAGTAGATGGCGCCATACTGGATGAGCTGGGCGTAGCTGTGCGAGAGCGGCAGGAAGAGCAGCGTGGATGCGCGGGAGTTGAATACCCGGCTGAAGCCGTCGTTCTGCATGCAGTTGCGGGTGTTGGCCACGATGTTGCCGTGGCTGAGCACGCAACCCTTCGGCCGGCCGGTCGTGCCGGAGGTATAGACGATCTCCGCGACGTCGCCGGCGCCACGGCTCCGGCGCCGTTCCTCAACCTCCTCCGGGGTCACCTGCGCGCCGCGCGCCGTGATGTCGGGCAGGCCGGCGAAGCGGCTGCCGTCGATCTGCCACACATGGGCGAGCGCAGGAAGGCCAGCCCGTGCCGAGGCGACCTTCTCGGCGTGATCGTCGGCTTCGACCACTGCGGCAACCGCACCGGAATCGCCGAGGATCCACTCGACCTGCTCGAGCGATGAGGTCGGGTAGACCGGGACGGTAATGGCGCCGGCGGTCAGGATCGCGTAGTCGAGAACCGTCCATTCGAATCTGGTATGCGACATCAGCGCCACACGGTCACCCGGCTGGATGCCGGCGGCGATGAAGCCGGCCGCGATGCCGCGAACCTGCCTGGCAAACTCGCGCCAGGTCACCGGCGTCCAGGTACCGTTTGCCTTGCGTTTGAGGCCGACCTCGTCGGGCCATTTCTCTTCGTTTCCGAACAGGTCATCGGTGATGTTGTCATCCGGCTTGACGACGTATGACGCGGGCACAGAGAACTCCTGCATCGGTGCCTCCTGATAAGCGGTGCCAGCCCTCCCCAGATACAGACACTAGGGTTACGGATTTCACCAGGCCAGGGCAGAAGGTCCCGAGCCGTGGGGCATCCTGGCCGGGGTTTACCCCAGGGTCGCCCGGCTGAGGTCGATCTGGAAGAGCGGCCCGGCGCCGGCGGTGACCGCGGGAAGCAGGCCGGCGGCCTGGGGGAGCAGCTGGCTGGCGTAGAACCGGGCGGTGCCGATCTTGTCCTGGAGGAAGGCCGCGTCCGCACCGCCGGCGGTGGGCAGCAGCCGGGACGCGGCCAGCGCCGACCTGGCCATCAGCCAGCCGCCGGTGACCAGGCCGGCCAGCCGCAGGTACGGCGTGGCCCCGGCCAGGGCGTCGTTGGGCTGGTCCGGGACGCGGGACAGGATCCAGCTGGTCGCTTCCCGCAGCACGCTGACCCCGCTGGCCAGCCCCGGGGCTATCCCGGCCAGCTCCGGGCCCGCGGCGTCCAGTTCCGGGCTGAGCGCCTCCATCTGGGCCAGGAGGTCTGCGACCACTGCTCCGTTGCGCATGGGTACTTTGCGCAGGACCAGGTCGATGGCCTGGATGCCGTTGGTGCCCTCGTAGATCGGGGAGATCCGGCTGTCGCGCAGGTACTGGGCTACGCCGGTTTCCTCCACGTAGCCCATGCCGCCGTGTACCTGCAGGCCGATCGAGGCCAGCTCGACGCCCAGGTCGGTGCACCACGCCTTGGAGATGGGCGTCAGCAGCTCGACCAGCTCTCGCCGGGCTTCTCGCCCGGCCTGGTCGTAGTGGTGCCGGGCCAGGTCGGTCGAGACCGCGTTGGTGTAGA
>Ga0335083_10009973_pt1 | contig 11514 bp, 8 predicted proteins | sample Lox_Sample_42_FD_206716 | JGI IMG/M metagenome (GOLD analysis project Ga0335083, IMG submission 206716) | Soil microbial communities from Loxahatchee National Wildlife Refuge, Florida, United States - Lox_Sample_4.2 | ecosystem: Environmental > Terrestrial > Soil > Wetlands | place: USA: Florida... | reverse complement strand
TGAGCGTTCCGAACGTGCTTTTGCGTGCTTTTGGGTCGCCAACCGTGCCGCAAAATCAACGAGATAGCCCAATTCGTGTGGACTCATAACCCAAAGGTCGCTGGTTCAAATCCAGCCCCCGCAACCATCCGAATGCGTGCATTCGGGGATGGCATCGGGCCTTTGAAGTTCTGAAACCCACCAAGCAGATTCCATTCTCCGCTGACCGTGTAAAAGCGTCCGGTTGGGTCTGGTTCCATGCGGACTTGTTCCACATGCTTCGCCAGTTCCGTCCTGGCGACAGCTACGTCCTGGTGAAGCAGGTCTCTCAAGTTCGAAAGGCCCTCGGTCACGAAACGGCGGATTTCGCTGATGTCCCGCTCTACTGAGCAGTTCCCTTTTGCCTGAAGCTGCTCGCCGATTTTGCGGACCTCAGCCTCTCGCTCGGCTATCGCGGCCAGAATGAAAGACGAATGGCCCTGCTCGGCGATCGCATCCACCAGCCGGCGAATTTCGCTTTCGAGCTGCACTTTCCTTGCGGACATCTGCGCTGTCCGGCCTGAAAGGTCCTGAAGCTTGTTCGTGAGCTGTCTCTGAAACTCCTGCAAAGCATACTCGATCACTTCCGGCCTCAGCACTTCGCGTTGGAGCTCTGAAAAGAGCCTGTCCTCCAATTCGTCTCGCCGCTCGGTTAGCCGGTTCGCGCAGGTGCCACGGTTGAAAGCATTCGGACAGCCATAGCGCGGGTATCGTCCACCACTTCGTCCGGTGACGATTGTGAGGCAGGCTCCGCAAGTTGCGCACTTAAGAAAACCGGTAAGCAAATTGTGACTCGACGCTGACCGGTGCAACAGTCCAGGGCGCGCCACTCCTCGATAATGCACCTTGATCCATTCCAAACGACTACGGACACCCTCCCACAGCTCTTCGCTGACGATTCGCAATTCTGGCCGGTCGGTGATTCGCCACTCATCGCGCGGTCTCTCGCGTCGCACTCGTTTATTCGTGCCGGGGCTCTTTACGAACCGCCCGCGATTCCAGATCACTTGGCCGCGATAAAGGTCGCGCCTCAGCATCTCCCGGATGGCGGTCGGACACCAGCCGCCGTGTTGCTTACCAGCCCGCAAACGCGGTGCGGGGATTCCTTCAGCATTCAGGGTCTTTGCGATTACCCTCAGAGAGCGTCCGCTGCGCGAGATCTCGAATATTCGGCGGACGATTTCCGCTTCCTTGGGATCCACTTCCAGTCGTTTGCCGCCATCGGCGCTGACAGTGCGATATCCATACGTGCGGCCTCCAACGTGGAGACCACGAAGCAAACGGCCTTCTAAGCCGCGATGGGTCTTTTTGGCAAGCTCCTTGACATACAAACTATCAACAAGGCCATGAACGGCCACGAGAACATCTGCCTGCTCACTGTGGCTATCGATGCCCTGGCTGACGGCCACTATCCTGAAGCCAGCGAATTTGAGCTTTTCGAAAATCCGGGCTGAGTCGGCAAGATTGCGCGAAAGCCTGCTCGTGTCGTCCACCAGGATCGCGTCAAAGGGGCACGCGGGGGATTGCGCAGACTCCAAAAGCAGCATCAGCGCAGGCCGATCTGACCCGGTGGCCGAGACCGCTTCATCCGTGTAGACATGCTCTTCCGAAACTTCCCAGTGCTGGCTTTCTGCGTATTCTCGGCACTTTCGAATTTGGTCCTCTAGCGAAAGGGGAGACTGCTTGTCGGAGCTATACCTGGCATAGATAGCGCAAGAAAAATGGCTCATTGGATGGCCCTCTGGACCTGCTCGAAATCGCTGTGGCCTGGACAATCTGTCACAGTTTCACGCCGAGAGACAAGTCCGCACTGCGATAAGTACTCACTGACCATCGCGGGTATCAGGCAGTTCTTCAGCCAGCTCTCAAGGTGCTTTTCCCTTTCCTTGCGGTCTGTGCCTGCTTCTCCAGGCCTATTCGATAGGGCTTTGCGAAAGCGCTGAGGCATTTTACAGGCAAAGCTCCACAAATTTCCCGGCGGGCTCATACAGGCCACCAGCGCACAATACCGAATCAAGCGCGTCCTGGCGTGCATCGGGCTCGCAACTCAGCACTTGAATCACGGCAGCAATGCTGCTGGATTCTAGAATCGCCAACTCGGTCAAGATCGTGGGGCGCTCGCGATAGACCGCTTCTAAGGCCTCCCACACGGCGTCAGTGTCGGCCCCCACCCGGTGAGCCAAACGCTCGATTTCCGCCAAGTCTGCAAGGGCCTTTACTAAGTTCATGCGTCGGACGTGGACCGCAGCTGCCAATCGTTCCGCTGCCGTATGCGTCCGCTCCTGCTCCCTTTTTTGGCGAAGATACTCCGCTCGGGGCAGCCAGCCGCGCTGCATTCCGAGGCGCCTACGCAGCGTGCCTGCGTTACCTGCGAAGGTGCAACCGGCATGGTGGCAGCAAAACAGACCTCGGCCTTCGTCAACTGCAATCGTTCGGCGGCCCCCACATTGCGGGCAGTCGAACCGCCGCACACCGGCGGGACGCGCTCCCGTCATAGCAAGTAGCTCTGCGATGCCGGGTTGGGCTGCTGTGACGGTCACTCGCTCTCCGGGTCGGTCTCTATGCGATGTGGCCCCTCTAGGCGAAGCTCCAAACCGCAGTCAGCCAGCTTGGAGAGAAGCTCAAACACAGAATCTCCAGCTTTGATCTGCACCGGGTTGTGGAGACGGACGTTCAGTTGCGCCAGGGCGTGCCGAATGAACTTGTCTACATCAGTTACTACGGAACAAACCGCGATCACCACCGGCGGGTTCTTTCGGGTGTAACGGGCCAGACGGACGCCAGCGGGCAACCTGTACGGACACCCCGGAGTCGCGGACGGCGAGTCCCGAATAACTGCTTTCTCCCTAGAAGTCGAACCTTCAAAACCTACAAAACCGGGTTTTGACGGTTTTGTAGGTTGAGTTTTCGGGGAAGCTTCGATTATTTGGGGCTGGCTTGGTGTCCAATTCAGCCAGCGGCTCGCTGTGCTCACTGCTTCACCTCCAGTAGCGGGTTGACGTGCCACCGCTCCGACGGGCGGCCCTCGCGCCCCTCCGTGATGACCGGACGAACCCAACCCGCGTCTTCGAGCACTCGAAGCGCTCCGCGTACCTCGTCGGGAGTCGACAGGCCAGACCAACCCCGCAGGTAGACACTGCGAGTCGAAAACTCACGATCGACCTTTCCTTGGCGGATTCTCTCCGCCAGCTCGCGGGCGGCGTGAAGCTCCGGCGCAGCCAGGCAGGCGTAAATCCGCCGCGCGTGGGCTTCGAGGTGATCACACCACGCGGCCGCCTGCTGCGCATGGGCTAGCGATATTTGCTGCCTACGCTCAAGGTCCTCAGTATCAGCAAGCTCAAAGAGCAGCGCCAGAGACGGCATAAGGGAACGATACTTTCCGAGGTGAGCGGCTAGGGCCGGGTGGAGTTCACTACCGCGAAGCTTACGCTCCAGGTCGGACCACCAAGCGAAAAAAAGCTCCTGGGCGTCATCGGCAAACTTAAAACGAAGCGGCTCATCTGGTGAAAGCTCCGCTAGCATCTCGTATATGCGGGTGACGCGCTCCTCGGCTTCCTTGTCGGGCTCGCGGTCCACCAGCGTCCAAGACCTATCAAAATCGGGCCACACAATCAGCTGAAGCCGTTGAAACAGACCGTCATTGCCGGGACCATCGCTCACGGCATCCACGAGGTACTGGCGCAGCCTTCCCGGTTGGATTCCGCCGACAATACTCAAGCAGAGGGCTGGGACGTAAACAGTACCGCGTCCGATCCGGTCCACGGTGTAGGGCCTGTCTCCGTTCCAAGATTCCAGAAAGAAAGCGCGCTCGCCTTCACGCCCCGGTTTATCCAGCATCGCCCACCACCCCGGTAGTTCATCACGCACCAAGAGCACGCCCGCAGGGTTGTCCGCCAAAATCGAGTGCATCGCCTCAAACGTGGGATCATTCGCGATGAGCCGCCGCAAAGTTGGCCTGGCTCGCGTTTCGTCCGAACGGATTGGTGGAGGCAGCCTCTTCTTCATTGCGGCGACGAACTGCTGTTCCCATGCACGCTCTCGGAGCGTTCGCTCTCGCTCCCAACCTTCGTAATCCTCAAGCTCACTTTCGTACTCCAGTCGCCATCGCGTCTCGATTCGCACGAGAGGCCTGGTGAAGGCACCTAAGACGTTGGTCTTCATCTGGCCCGGCGGGGCAACGATGCCACCCCACAAATTCGGGGTGACAACCCATGCGCTATCCGAACGCTTGGGTTGAACAGTAGCACGCCGGTTTACCACGCCCGCTAAGCACACGAGCGCGCACACGGCGGGAAGATCGACGGGCACTTGCATCCGCTCAGCGACATCACAGACGTGATTCCGAAACGGGCTAGGAAGTAGTGCTAGGTCAAACGGCGGTACCGGCAGCAGGTCATCGCCTAGGGATTCGGGCTCCGGCCAAGCGCACAAGGAGTTATCGACCACCGTTTGCGCTTTTCTCATCGCTCATCCCCCCCAGCTCGATCCGCCAAAGCTCGGGCCGCAGCACTGCCCGTGCTAGCACCCGACAGACTGCACGGTCCGCATTCGCCCTGGAGCATCGAATAACCCGGTCTGACTCCGGCGGCAGCGGCGGAAACATGTCAGGCCGGTTCGTGATCGCGTTCGCCAGCGCCGCATTCGCACTCAGCTCCCGAATGAAGCGCGCAAGATCGCTCGGGTCTCGCTGCACATCCAGAATTAGAACTCAACCAAACTGGGGTGCTTCAATGGGGTTTGTGGTGGGGAGAACTGGGGTGAACGCTGGGGCAAACTGGGGTGTTTACTGGGGCGATTGCACTCCGGCGCGGCGACACTCGGAAGGTTTGCTCACTTTCCAGTCTTTCTGCACGGTAGTCAGCGCCCTGCCATATTTTGCCGCCGTTAGTTCCTGCGCAAGGCGGAGGCGGGCACGATCTTCTTGGAGATTCATCACACGTTTGCGAAACTCAGGGTGTTCCCTCACAATCTCAAAGGTCAAAAAACGCGGGTGCTTTTTCTCAAGCGCGAAGTAGGCCGATTCGGTTCCGGTCATCCCTCGTCTCAAACGGTCCAATTCCCTTTTGACCCTAGCTACGGTGTGCGCTCGGCGCTCACTCTCGTTCAGATACGTCTTAACTCTTCGTCTTCGGCGAAGCCTTCCCTTGACCGGTAGTGGCGACCGGGTCGGGCTGGCTTCCTTGCGGACCTGGCTTCCGGGCGGAGGGAGATAATCCAGCATCTCGACTAGCTTGAACTCCAACACCTCCAGGTCCCCAACGGATGTTCTCTGGTCGACTGGGGGGACGTTGGGGTGAGCAGTGATGATTCTTGTGATGAGTGGCAACGCCCGTATCTGCGAGGCAATCTGGCGCAACTCCGGCGGATCGAGCGGAGCCTTGTCCAAAAGACCCTCCAAGACGATGTCCATGTGGATGACCAGGGCGATGTCCGCCCAAGTGTCTCTCGCAGAATTCGCGATGGCACCCTGGCGATGTTGGGCATCGCGCAGGTCCTGGAGAAAGCCTTGGATTGAGTCGCGATATTCGTCGGCGCTGGACAACTGGCCGTTTCCCCTCGGCCAAGATTCCCTCGAGTGGGAGACCGGCGGGGCACGCGGGAAAAATTCGTGCGTTTCGCTGATCGGGCTAGCCGGTCCTCGAAATAGTACCACGCCTCAGCGCCGCAATAATGTAGGGATCGCATGGACACCCCCCTCCTTGGGCTGCGGCACTTTACAGTTTAGGCAGTCCAGCAATTAGACAACCCGATGCGCGTGGTGTATACCAACCCGTTGCGCGTGGTGTATACCAACCCGTTGCGGGTCCTGTACACGAAGCCGTTCCAGGTGGCGCGGGTTGAAACGAGCGTTGTTCACGGAGTCGGTCCGTGTTATGAAAATAACATCCCTGCTGGTCGGCCTTGACTTGAAGACGGCCAAACTGCCACCGGACCGACAAAACGCCATGTACGAGGAGATCGAAAGCCCGGCTGAGTTCCTTACCTGGCGTCCTCTCGGTCGGCCCGTTCGACGGGCACCCCGATCAGAGAAGAGTGGATGGACAACAGCATTCATTTCAGGTGTGTGAGCAGAATTCCGCCGAGGGTCGGCATGTCCTGCCGCAGCAATTCATCAGCAGTGGCGAAGAACGATTTCAGAGGACGGAATGGCATAATGATTCCCATGATACGTGTGACGATGCCGTTCTCCACACCTTTGCGAGTGACATTGCCCCACTCGAACTCCCCGAGCGATTTACGCGCGCACACTTGTGGTGGCCGCCAGAGCGTATGCGTCGAGAAGGTGTGGTGTGTCGCGCCAAGAACTACAATGGTATGGATGGATTGAGCGATGAACCATGATTCGAATCGCGGCTGAACACATCTACGTGTTGCGGAACTCTACCGGGAAGCCATTCACCGATCTCCTTGATCGTTTGATCCGCAGCTCTGCGGGAACGCTCGGTATTCCATCATCGGCTGTGCTCGACAATCCTCGCACGAATCATCCCGACGGCGGCGTCGATACGCAGGTGACCATCGGCGCGCAGCCTGATCCCTGGAGCTACTTCAACGGCCCATCGACATGGCAGTACAAGGCCGTTGCGCTGAAGGACTTTACCGATAACAAGGTGAAGGAGGAAATCAGCGGAAGCAGTAAAGATTACGTTCGCAGTCTGCTGCAGGAAGGCTATGCCTACCGACTGTGCATCGCAGATGACGGACCGGCCGAAAGGAAAACAGAGATCAAGGCTTTGCTTGACACGGAGATTAAAAAGGTCGATCCTGCGGCCCCGGATTCTATCGTTCTTTTCGCCTCCGAAGTCGTTGCCTGGGTGAACACGTTTCCCGGAATCGCTGCGGAGATGCTGGGTTCCTCCCTGAAAGACTTCTTTTACTTTGCAACCTGGCTGAACCGGGAACGCGCTGTGACGAAGACATTCGTGACGACGCCGGAGTCGGCGGTTATTTTTGAAAACGTGCGAAGCCATCTCAACTGGAAGAGCAAGCCGACCACGGCACGGCTCACGGTCTCAGGCGATGCGGGCGTTGGCAAGAGCCGCACGGTATTCGAAGCGATTGCGGCGCTTCCTGAAGTCGCTCCGCTGGTCCTGTACACGGACGATGAAGACAAGGCGCTCGAACTTGCGCGAGCGATGGCGAACCATCAAAACCTGTACGCCGTGATCGTCGCCGATGAATGCCTCGATGCGACTGCGTTCCAGCTTGCCAAGATTCTCCAGGGCGTGGAACACCGAGTGCGGCTGGTCACTATCGACAATGCGCTGGACCTTTTGGGCAAAGCCGAGCTGCGGCTCAACCGAATTTCGACGTCGACGGTGGAAAAGATTGTAGAGGCAAACTTTCCTAATGTTGATCAGAGGCGGCGCTACCGGTACTGCCAACTTGCCGAGGGCTATCTCCGCTTCGCGATTTTCTTGTGCGATAACGATGATCTGATCGTCCAACAAGGTCATCTTGGCGAACTGTTAAACGATACGAAAGGCTATCTGGCCACGCTCTTCGGCGGGCAGGGACCCTTTGAAGAAGCAGATTTCAAGGCTTTGATGGTGATCTCGCTGGTCGAACGCTGCGGAGTCGTTGGAAACTTGTTTTCAGAGCTAGAACAGTTGTGCACGTTGGTGACGCTGGACCCCAAGGACGTACGCGAGCGTCTTCATCGCATGCAGAAGGCAAACGGTCTTGTGGCCCGCGCTGGGCGCTATTTCTATGTCTCGCCGACACCCATCGCCATGGTGTGCTTTCAGGCTGCCTGGTCCAAGTGGGGCGAACTCGATCCGAGGGCTTTTCTAGAAAGTTTCCCTCGCAATCTTGTACCCTCATTTCTCGCGCGTATGGCGCGCGCTTCCGAGGAGGTCGGCAAGGTCGTCAATGCCTACTTTCAAAACTGGGTACTTTCCAGAGGGGGAGAGGTATTTACCGATGCCAATGAAACTGAGCAGCTTCTTCTTCTAGTACGGTCGTCGCCGGATGAGATGGTGCCGCGGCTCCGCAATCTCGTGCTGACCGCCACACCCGAGGATCTCAGTGGGCGATACGGGAGCGCGCGGCGCAACCTCGTCGTCGAAGCGAATGAGATTGCGGCCTTTCCGCAGTGGTTTGTTTTCGCGGAGGAGATTCTATTTACGCTGGCCCGCCACGAGACCGAGCCTGGTCTGGGAAACAATGCAACCAAAGTGTGGTCGGGCCTGTTTCCCATCATGTCGTTCGTTGCTACGCCCTTTGATGAGCGGTTCCGGATCATCCAAGAGCGAAGTCGCAAGGGCGACGCGGCGACGAGGATTCTGTGCGTCCAGGCATTGCAGAGTGCTCTTGATGACCAAACTATTCACATGATGGGTGGCCAAACTTATGGCCAAAGGATTGCCCCGACGCCTTGGCGCCCTAAGACGTACGGAGAGTTGTATGAATACATGAAGGCGTGCCTCGGTGAGCTGAATGCGTTGAGCTGTGATGCGGACGAAGCCGTAAGAGACAAGGCCACCGGGGCTCTAATTCAATCCATCCGGAGTCTGGTCTTTCGCGGGTTCACGGAACAAGCAAAAGAAGGCGCCGGAAAGCTTCCCTCCCACGTTCGACCTGTTCTTCGGGCGGAGTTACGCGAGTTCGTTCTTCTAAACAATTCGGAGCATAGCCCACACTCGGAAGAGGAGAAAAAGCAACGCGCCAAGTTTGTCGATGAGTGGGTCAAAGAGTTGGCGTCCACGGGCCTTCATGATCGGCTCGTCGAGGAAGTTGGGCCGGATTCCTGGGACCATAATCTGGAACAGACGGACTGGGAAGGTCGCGTCCGTGAGCTTGCTTCCGACCTCCTGCAACATGAGGACAGTTTTGACCAAGAGCTTCCCTGGCTGAGCAGCGACAAAGCACGTTCCTCGGTCGAGTTCGGTGTTCAGCTTGGCCGGCTTGATGAAGGCCTCAAGTTTCTGGATCGCATCATCGCGGTTTGTCTCGCAAACCGGAATCCAAATCTGGCACGGGGTTATTTTGCTGGTGTCAGCGAGACCACACGGCCAAAACTTCCTTCAGCTACAGCGGAGGTTGTCCGCAAGAAATTGAGCGCGTCGCTGGACGAGCTCTGGAAAAAAGATCCAGTCCTCGCTTTCCATGTGATGACACCCTCTGGAGACTTCGTGCAGTCTTTTGCTCGTGCGATAGCGGGCGTCCGCGAGAAGAAACTCCACGCCGGTTTCCTGCATACATTTGTTGCCTGGAACGGACCGCGACACACGTCGCCCACGGAAGCAAGGTTGGCTGCGCAAACTCTACTCGCTGTAGCTCGCGAGGGTGACGAAGACGCCGCGGATACAGGAATCAAGTTCATGGCATTCCTCTTGAGGCGAACTACTGACACAACAGACAAGTTTGCGTGGTTGCAGACCCTGTTCAACGACGAATCACTCGATGTAATCTTCGGATTGCTGGAGCAGGCTGCTCTCAATACAAAGGAACTGTCTCACTGGTATTCACAGATGTTTGCGCGTGCACTACCAGCGAATCCAGATCGTGCCACGTCGATCCTGATCCAGATGATGCAAAGCGAATCCTATGAGACCTCGCAGACTGCAATGGGTCTTTTCGCGAGTGTTGCGGCGGTGCGTCCTCAGCGGTTGATGGACGGAATCGGCGAGGTCATGCTGTCGAAAGAACGGAGCCTGAATTTTCTTTTTCGCAAGTTTCCATTGGTGGCGCTGCCGGAAGATGTCGTCATTCAGTGGCTCGAAAGACATGGATTAGAGGGTGCCCGGCTGCTCGCGCGCCACGTTCCAAGGCCGTTTATGGGAAACCACGGCCCTGATCTGCACCCCCTTACTCGGTTTATTCTGGAAAGATATGGAAACGACGATAATGTCTTCTCCGCTTGGTTTGCCGGTATACACAGCGGCGGGGCATTCGCTGGGTCGATCGCAGACCATGTGGGACAACGAGCCTCAATGGCGGAGCCATTTCTTAACTTTCCGATTGAGGCCGTGCGGCGATGGGCTCGCGCCGAAATCATGTATGCCAATGAAAACGTTGAAAACTTTAGGCTCAGAGAAGAAGAGCTATTCTGAGCCGTTGTGTGCAAACTCTCCCGGCGGCTCGTCTGCGAAATCGAACGGAAATCCGCCTTCACACAATCAAGTTGGAACCGGGCCGACGCACTCGTTAGAATGCCCGCCAACCTTCGGCCAACCCAGGTGCGGCCAGGAGAAGATCACGCCGGGTCTCGGTGCCATGCTCGGCGAAGTCCTCCGGCGCACGGGCGGCATGACCGGAAGAGCCTCTGGCGGCGTACCTACCCTGGGCCGTTTCTGCGATGGAGCTGAAAGCCGGGAGGGTGCGGCGGGGATTACTCTTCCGCCTGCTCGTCCTCCTCTTCCTCGGGGGCAACGATGCCCGCGATCTGATCGAGCTGTTCTTCCAACTCTTCGTTCCGCTCTTTCAGCTCTTCGATTTCATCAAGAAGCTCGCGTTTGGTCGACATAAAATTAATCTTTACTCCTTTCGGGTTCTTCAGCGTGATCCGCCGTCGCTCGGCGTAATCTTGGAGCGACTCTTCCTCAATCTCCTGGGCTCGGTCGGGATCGGCCAAGGCGTCGCGAGTGAACCGGACGGCCTGATCCTTGCGGGCTTGGAGTTGTTTTTGAGTCAGAGTCTTCATGATCCGAGTCTATGAAGTGGCAGGACTTGAATCAAGGCAGCGATTCGGGACGGGGATTTCTTTGGCGTGGCGATCGCTGGCGGGACTTTGTTTGCGTCTCAGGGCCGAAAATCGGCCTTGCTGAGGTATCACCTTGATCGAGATCGTGCACCCTGGGGCATCCGGGCGCGCCTTTTTGAGGCGTTTCGGCGCTGCTGGCGAATCTTTCGGGATCGAACGGCAGAGCGGAGACGGATCCTGGCGAGCTGCTGGATCTCATCGGAAAGGTGTGAGAATCCGGGGATGCACTGGCGGTAGACGTAGCACCAGGACTTGTGTTGCGCGCGCAATTCGACGGCCCGTGTCACGACGTCATCTCGCGGGTGGCCGGGTCCGGGCGGCAGTCCGCGCCGCACCAGTTCCACCACGCGACGCTTGAAAACACGGGCATCGCGGGCGACCTCGGGGGCGTAGTCGTGCCGGAGGGACTTGGTGAAGATGTCTACTTGGTGGGCGAGCGTCCTTCTGTTTCCAGTTTCCTTGGGGCTTCCTCCCAACGGGCTCCGATCTTGCAGCGACTCAACTGCCGGCAGTTCGGAGCCGCAAGCCGGGGTCTTCCGCTGGAGGAGTTTCACACGGCACCTCAGTTAAATCTCTGAGGCTTAGCAGATTACCTGTAGCGCTAAGCCGCCGCATGAACCAACTTGAATTGAAACGGAATCACGAATGCGCTTGGTACATTGCGAGCCCCCGCAACCAACCCCATCATAAAGTTGCGGTGATTGGGCTCCAACGAATTTGGGTTTGCCTAGGTGCTTTATCACTGAATGTGACCTAAGACCGCCGTGGCAACGCGCCCGGCGGTTTCTCTT
>Ga0335083_10009972_pt1 | contig 11515 bp, 10 predicted proteins | sample Lox_Sample_42_FD_206716 | JGI IMG/M metagenome (GOLD analysis project Ga0335083, IMG submission 206716) | Soil microbial communities from Loxahatchee National Wildlife Refuge, Florida, United States - Lox_Sample_4.2 | ecosystem: Environmental > Terrestrial > Soil > Wetlands | place: USA... | reverse complement strand
GGTAAATCCACTGACTACATGTTTTTCCTGCCTGGCAATCCAGGCACGAAGTGTATCAGAATGATACTTCAAAGTGTCATTCCTGATTAAAAAATTTGCCATCTTCTTCCATTCTTTGACTCGTACACAGCCATGGCTAAGCGCCCTGAAAGATTTTCCAAACATCCAGCGCACATTCGTATCGTGCATGTATACACTGTATTTGTTTCTGAAATTAAATTTGATAACTCCCAGGGAATTATCATCTCCCTGCTTCTGTTTTATGAGATAAGGAAAATGATTCCTGCTCAACTTTTCCCAGTTGATATTATGCGGATCAAGAACGCTGTCATTCGCATCTACCACCATCAGGTTTTCTTTGTTCAGGAATTCCACGTCTTCCTTAATTTTTGGAAGCATCTCTTTAAAAATAATGCTGTATGGAACAGTCCACTGAGGATATGTAATAAAATTGGAGATCTCGCTATTCAGTAATGGTGTGCGCGTTTGCGGTTGGCCTACGATTATTCTTGACTGAAAAACAAGTGTGTCATCGTCTATGACACGAAGCATAAAATTGGGAAGATTCGCCCAGACATAGGTTCTTGGCAAGGTGTCGGGCAACAATTTGTACCTGTCGAGATTGACGGCAACCCTTTTAAATCGCTCCCAGTCAGAATCGTTCAAAAGATCGACAAGCGGATCGGAAAGATAGCCGGTTGCTCTGTAATTCTTCATCCGCTGGTATTTCCTAACAGCTCTCTGGAATGCTAAGGTATCCAGGTTAGCTGCATTCGGCTGTATTATACCGATCTCGTGTAACCGCTTTTCAAATAAATGAAAAAAAGCAATGGAGTCTTTATATGGATAAACTAAATAAGTATATGGTTTGAAGTCCGCTTTCGCAAGAAATTCCCTGAGATATTTACGCAAAGAATCGTATCCCGGATATTTAGGCTCTAACTTCTCCAAGACGGCAGCAACCGATCCTGTTTGCTTCACATCTGACAATGCCTGCAGGAATATCTCTTTATGGAGAACCGTATCGGTTCTGAGTGTGACACTGTCATATTTCAATCTTCCCTGCTTGATATGTTTTACGAGCGTAAAAAAAGCATCAGTCAATAATACATCCGCTCTTGCCCAAAGGGCTGCATTTTTCTTTCCCAGACTATCAGCTAAGAATACACGATGAATAAATGAAAGCGAATGATCGTGATAGTCTTCAGGAAATAATCCGTAGTATTTTGAACTGTCAATAAAACTGAATAATGAATCTCCATAAGGCTGCCAGTGATCGCCGGTACTCCATATCGTCTGGTAATTATTTTTCTGGTAAATGCTGTCGGCCAGGTTCGAATAGGCGAGATTTACTGAATCATTGAGCCTGCCATTATTTTTTTGGAGGGATTCCACTAATCTCTGAAGTTCTTCGCTTACGCGCTCCTGTATAGTAGCAACATGTACTACCATATCCTTTTCCGGAGAAGGTTTTTTATTTTTACAGGCCAGCGGAAACAAAAAAGTACAACTGATTAAACTAATCAGAGAAAACTTTCTGCAATTACTCATGTAATAGTATCAGATTATTCAATGTAATGAAGTAATTTTCTTCAAATACACCTTAAATGGGATACAATATAATACAACACCTGAATATTTTTAAATGTATCTGCGCTATTTTTTTATTAGTTCCTAACCTCTCTAATGCCCAGACTCAGGCTGTCAGCAAATATGGCGTGGAATATATCAAAACTATTGAGTTATACCGTCAAACTCTTGCTAATGACAGCCTGAAAAAAATGACAGATCTGCAGTCTTCTGTTCCAGGCATCGTGCTGGATCTCCGTTATGCAACTACAAATAATTTCATGGGCAGGAGAATGTATCCGGAAAATACGAGGCATAGTTTTTTACGATTACAGGCAGTAAAATCACTTGTTCTCGTCCAAAAAGAATTAAATACTATGGGTTATGGGTTGAAGATCTTTGATGCATACCGGCCTTATTCGGTAACTGAACAATTTTGGGAACTGGTTCATGACGATCGTTATGTTGCCGATCCATCGAAAGGCAGCGGACATAACCGCGGAATCGCGGTTGACCTGACAATTATCAATCTCAAAACAAAGAAGGAAATAAAAATGCCCACCGGTTTTGATAATTTTTCGGACTCAGCTCATCATGATTTCATGAAACTGCCTGATGATGTTTTGAAAAACAGGAAACTGCTTAAAGAAACCATGGAAAAATATGGATTTATTGCTTTTGAGACTGAATGGTGGCATTATAGCCTGCCCAATCCTGAAAAATATGAAATACTCGATTTGAGTTTTGAGGAACTTGAAAAAATGAAATGATTATTGCCTGGAGAACTTCTCTGTTTTTTCATCTGCAGTTATATCTTCTTTACTCCTGATCTGAATTTGCAAATTACTGATCCATTCCGTGCAGCCTCGTTGATACAAATGCTCATTGATCATATCGATCACTTTCATTACTTCTGCATAATTCCCCTCTATAACGGTTCCGAATGGGCCAACCTCATATTTAATTCCTGACTGACTGATAACATCAATTGCTTCATCTACCCATTCATAAGGATGTTTGTCCTGAACTATAGGAACTATCTGGATGGATGCATTGATCTTGTAGGAATGCATATCGATATTCATTTAAGACGATTAATCTGCGTGAACCGGAAAAGTATTTATGCCTTTTTATTTTAAAACCCGTGGAATGTGCTGTTCCAATAATAATAAATCAGCAAGCACGATGGCAGTTACTGCCTCGAGTATTACGGGCACACGCAAAGCAATACAAAGATCATGTCTTCCCTTTACTGAAAAAGTTTCTACCTGGGCTGTTTCCCAATTGAGCGTTTGTTGTTCTTTCGGAGTTGAGGAAGTGGGTTTAATAGCAATGCGGAAAACCAATTCATTCCCGTTGGTGATACCACCAACTACGCCTCCTGCATGATTGGTCCTTGTCCTGCCTTCCATGTTTTCGATCGGATCATTGTGTACACTGCCGAACATTTTTGCAGCGGCAAAGCCCGTTCCGAATTCCACTCCGCGCACTGCAGGTATCGCAAATACAATATGAGACAATAATGATTCAACACTATCGAAAAAAGGTTCTCCCAATCCAATTGGTAATCCTCCTACCCTGCATTCAATGATCCCACCTACTGAATCTTTTGCATCGATAGCTTTTTGTAATCCCTTCTCCAAATCAGCCTCACCGCCGATTTCAAGGATTGAAGCTTTCACTTCTATTTTTTCTGACCCTGCATTTTGAATAGAGTTCAACAATTTTTTTGCAATCACACCAGCAGCAACCAAAGCAACTGTCAGTCTTCCGCTGAAATGGCCTCCCCCGCGATAATCTTCAAAACCTCCAAATTTTTTATGCCCTACAAAATCGGCATGACCCGGACGCGGAACAGTTCTCTGCTTTTCATAATCTTCACTGCGGGTATTTTTGTTCTCAAACAAAATAGTAAGTGGCGCTCCTGTGGTTTTATCATGAAACAAACCGGTCTTGAAAATGGGAAGATCATCTTCCTTTCTCGGAGTAGTCCCTTTTTGTGTACCGCCTTTTCTCCGCTCAAGATCAGGCAGGAAATCTTCGGGAATCAGCGAAAGGCCTGCAGGACATCCATCAATATTAATTCCTACACTGTCGCCGTGCGATTCTCCAAAAATGTTTATTCTGAATATGCGTCCAAAACTGTTCATATATAATTTCTACTGTTCAAAATTTTCAAAAGCATCTGCAAAACTGGATTCCTGCATTTCCACATCAGCATTTAATTTTTTTAAATCTGAAAAGAAATCAGGATAGGATTTTTTGACGGCATTTGGATGATGAAGGATAGTCGCTCCCCGGGCTCCTAAAGCAATCACTGAATTCATCATTGCAATGCGATGGTCGTTATGCGAATCCGCAATTGCAGCCGGAATGTCTTTTTTCCCACTGATATGCATCAGATCGCCATCCAATTTTATATCGACGCTTCTTTTTAATAGCTCCTGTTCGATTGTCGAAGCTCGGTCGCTTTCTTTGTATTTGAGCCGCTCAACTCCCTTTATCTTCGTAATCCCCTCACAATATGAAGCGAGTGCGGCGAGCGGAGGAAACAGATCCGGGCAATCTGTCGCGTCAAAATAAAATGCTTTCAAGCCGCCTGGTTGTATTTCTATCTGGTCATTCCCAATATTCATTTGCGCATTCGCATCTTTCAAAGCATTTAAAACGGATCTGTCGGCCTGCGTTGAGTCAATATCCAAACCCTTAACGATGATTTTGCCTGCTATCGCACCTGCAACTAAAAGAAACGCAGCCCCGCTCCAATCCCCTTCCACCGTATAATGTACAGGCCCGGTCTTTGAACTCTCTTTCTGTTCCGAGAAATAAAATTCCTCATAATTTTTATTTTCAGGAACCTGCATCCCAAAATCACGCATAACCCTCAGCGTTAGGTCAATATAAGGCCTGCTTTTCAGATTGTTTACTTTAATAGAAACATTATGCGCGCCTGAAGCAGCATAAGCCATTAATAATCCCGTTAAAAATTGAGAGCTGAGCGAACCGTCAATTTGGATATCTCCCGGAATCATCGGTCCTTTTATTTTTATGGGCAATTTTCCTTTATTGGAGATAATTTCCACGCCAAGATCGGGCAATACTTCGTCAAAAAAGTTCATTGGCCTGCCCAATAGACTTCCTTCTCCGTTGATAGTAATATTTTTTTTACTAAGGGCGATGATTGGAGTAAACATACGGATACCCAGCCCGCTTTCACCACAGTTTACTACTCCCTCAATTGGATCGATGCCGCCGCTGATAATTTTCAGAGTTTCATCTCCCAAATCAACTACTTGTGCACCCAGTGCGCGAATCACTCCCAATGCAGCTTTGTCATCATTGGAATGGCCGGGATTTTTAATCAATGATTCCCCCTTGAACAATAAAGCAGCAGCGCAGGCTCTCTGCATCGAGCTTTTGGAAGCGGGGGCCTGAATGATTCCTTTAATAAGAGACGGTTTTATCGTTGCAATCATAAATTTCAAATAGAAAAATAATCATCTTGCGCTTACAATGGAAGATACCAGTTTTTCGAGTTCATTTATTTTGACTGGTTTCACTTCTGAATTCCCAATCTTATTCAACAACACATAATGGATATGATCCCTGGTTCTCTTTTTGTCCATTTTTAAAATCCCAAAAATCTTTTTTGTATCGAATGAAAGACTTGTCGGCAATCCATATTTATCCAATAGCTTTTCAATCCTTGCAGTATCTTTAAAATCCGTTAATTGCTCTGAGATCATGGAAGCAACAACCATTCCAATGGAAATGGCTTTCCCGTGGGATAGCGCATATACATTCTCGATAGCATGACCAATGGTATGTCCAAAATTCAGCAATCGCCTGTCGCCTTTCTCCCATTCGTCTTTTTGAACAATTTCAGATTTGATCATCACATTCCTTTTTATCAGTTTCGACAGGGCAGGTTTATTCTTTTTGTAAAATGCGGGCGAGTTCTTTTCCAATTCTTTAAACATGATGGCATCACGGATCCCCGCATGTTTAATTACCTCCGCAAAGCCATTGACCCACTCATCTTCGGGAAGCGACTGCAAAAAAGAAATATCATATAATAAAAACTCCGGCTGACGAATCACTCCTACCAGGTTTTTATACAGGCCCACATCAATTCCATTTTTCCCGCCGACCGATGCATCTACCATTGCCAAAACTGAGGTCGGCACGAATCCGAATGGTATACCCCGCATAAAGACCGAGGCAACATAGCCGGTAATATCGGTCACAACACCCCCGCCAACTCCGATCAAAAAGGATTTCCTGTCGGCTTCTAATTGAATGAGCTGGTGTATAATTTCGTCAACTGTAGACTGTATCTTGAATTTTTCCCCCGGCCTGATCACAATCGTTTTCCATCCCTTGAATTTTTTCTGCTGGCAGCTAAATAAATTTTCATCCGTAACAATAATTGCATGGTCCTTATCAAGGATTTTTTCCAGGTAAGAAAAATCAGCGTCGAAATAATAGCTGACTTTTTTTGATGAAAATTGGTATGTCTTTTTTTGCATGCCCTGCAGTTAACCGGGTAGCTGTATTTTTTCAAACATTTCTAATTCGCTATCCAGTGTTTTTGTTTTATGGTGTTCCTGCTGTTTGTGAATATAATCCATTACCTGCTTTACTGCACTCGGACTAACAGAATAGGCAGCGTATCCTTCTTCCCATTCAAAATTTTCCTGGAGCAATTTATTTTCATTGAGCCAGTAAAAGGATTCATTCTTTATCGCCTTAATGACCATTGACAAATTCTGAGTCGGATGCAACTGAATCAGGCAATGCACGTGATCTTCCACTCCATCCACTGCCAGAATCCTGATTCCGTTTTCTTCAGCATTTTTTTGCATGTGCGCAAATAACACATGCCTGATCGGTCTGCCCAGCAGGGCTTTCCGGTTATAAACGGTCCAGATGATATGAATAAATAAGTATGCTTTGTAACCAGAGCTCATCTTGTTGTTTCAGATTTTGGGATTAAGTGATTTTGAGATCTAAATTAATTTTCCCAATCATTCCGTTATTGCTGATTTCGGGATTGATTTATATTCAAAATCCTGAAATCTCGAAATCACAAAATCCAAAATCACTCTATGAGTTCATAATCTTATTCTGATGGTTGATACTCTCCATATGCACGGCATCAAAATATTTCGTAATGAATTCTTTGCTTAAACCCAGCTGTTCTCCCTTGCGGAATGCTCTTTCCAGGATAGAATTCCAACGGTTAGTTTGCAGGATGGTTATATCATTTTCCTTTTTATACAAACCGATTTTTTCAGAGACTTTCATGCGCTGTCCCAATATTTGCATCAGTTCATCATCCAGTTGATTGATCTGCTGACGCAGTTTTTCCAAAGCGGCATGATATTCTTCGGAAGCAACATCTTCTTTTCTCCAGCGGATACTGTCCAGCATTTCGGCCAGTCTTTCCGGTGTGATTTGCTGTTTGGCATCGCTCCATGCTTTATCAGGATCGATATGGCTCTCAATGATCAGTCCGTCAAAATCCAGGTCGATCGCTTTCTGGGCTACATCCTGCAAAATATCTCTGCGACCGCAGATATGAGAGGGATCATTAATAAAGAGCAGGCCCGGGTTACGGCGTTTCATTTCAATAGCCAGATGCCACATCGGAGCATTTCTGTATTCTGTATTTCCATAAGAGCTGAATCCGCGATGAATAAGTCCGATTTGTTTTATACCGGCCTTGGTTACACGCTCAACAGCGCCAATCCATAATTCGAGATCGGGATTAATGGGGTTCTTAATTAATACAGGCACGTCCGCTCCTCTCAATGCATCCGCAACCTCCTGCACACTAAATGGATTTACTGTCGTGCGCGCCCCGATCCACAACACGTCCACATCAAAATGCAAAGCATCTTCCACCTGCTTGGCAGTAGCTACTTCTACGGCAACGGGAATACCGGTTAATTTCCTTGCATGTTGTAACCAGGGCAGACCTTTGGTTCCGATTCCCTCAAAACTTCCCGGCCTGGTGCGAGGTTTCCAGATACCTGCCCGCATCATATCCACCTTACCGGTCTTGTGTAACCGAACAGCTGTTTCTACAACCTGTTCTTCTGTTTCGGCACTGCAAGGACCGGAAATGATTAAAGGACGTTTATTCCATTTCTCCTGAACCAATTCTTTGCTGACTACTGCTTGTGTTGTTGACATGTTGGAAAATTTAAATTTATTGTCCTCCGCCCTGAAAGGCGCAGCTATTTATTTTAATTAATTTATTTTATCATTCATTATTTCCACATTTCCGCATTCATCACCCCCTGCTATTCGCTTCATTCATCCGGATCCTTCTTCCTTTATAATTCTTTCCGTCGATTGCTTTGATCATTTGGGATGCCACTTTCCTGTCAATTTCTATCCAACTATTCATCTCTTTCATATCTATTCTGCCCAGCACGTCTTTTCTCAGATCACTCATATCAAGGATGAACTGTAAGAAGCTGGCTTTATAAAATCCATCTTTCGTACCCAGGTTTACAAAAAGTTTCAAATAATCTCCATTGCCATTGTATTCTCTTCCCCTGGTATCTCTTCTCCGGCTTTGGTCTCTTCTGTCTACCGATCCTGTTACTCTTTCTTTATAATCACGCTGGCGTTCACGAACGTTCAGGTCTTCTGCATTTTCATAATACTTCAGAAAACGATCAAATTCCATAGCTGCCACACGTTTCAGCACCTCTTCCTTGCTGGTATCAGCAAATCTTTCGGCCAGCATCGGTACATAAGTTTCATAATCCCCATGACTGATATCGGCCTGCAGCAATTTATCCATGAAATGAAAGAACTGCTTACGGCAAACGTCCTTGCCACCAGGTATCTCCAGTTTATGAAACGGAGCCTGTACCATTCTCTCAATCTGCCTCAACTTACCGATCTCACGGCTATGTACAATCGATAAACAAATTCCGGTATTTCCGGCCCTCCCTGTTCTTCCGCTTCTATGCGTATATACTTCCACGTCATCCGGCAATTCATAATTGATTACATGCGTGATTCCCTGTACATCAATTCCTCTTGCAGCCACATCCGTTGCGATCAGCAGTTGCAACGACTTATCCCTGAATTCACCCATTACCTTATCTCTTTGCTGCTGCGTCAAATCGCCATGAAGTGCATCGATATCATATCCTTCCCTGGTCAGTTTTTCCGCAATATTTTGTGCATCCGCCTTGGTACGCGTGAAAATAATACCGTACAATCCCGGGTTAAAATCAATAATACGTTTCAATGTCTCATACCGGTGATGCGCAGCCGTAACATAATACTGATGATCTATATTCTTATTCCCGGTATTGACCTTACCAATAGTTATTTCAAAGGGTTGCTTCATGTACTTCCTGCTCACCCGGCGGATTTCCGGAGGCATAGTCGCACTGAATAGCCATGTCGCCTCCCGTTTCGGAGTGTTTTGAAGGATGAATTCAATATCATCCTGGAAGCCCATATTCAACATCTCATCCGCTTCATCCAACACCACGTATTTGATCTGGCCCAAATCGATTGCTTTTCTTTCAATCAAATCGATCAGCCGTCCTGGTGTTGCTACAACAATCTGGACTCCTCTCCTCAAATCACGAATCTGCATCCCGATGGAAGCGCCACCATAAACAGCCACCACATACATTCCCGGTATAAACTTTTTAAAGAGCTCTATCTCGTTTACAATTTGCAGACATAATTCCCTGGTCGGACAAACCACCAATGCCTGCGGAAATTTCTGTTGCGAATTAATCAACTGCAATAAAGGCAAACCAAAAGCAGCCGTCTTACCTGTTCCCGTTTGCGCGAGTCCTACCAGGTCCTTTGTTCCACTTAACAAAACAGGAATTGCTTTTTCCTGAATGGGCGTTGGTTCTGTGAACCCCAACTCATCAATACCACGAATCAGCTTCTCATCCAGTCCAAGCCCTCCGAATGTCATCATATAGTTTTAAAATTTGCCGCAAAGGTACGATTTTACTGGCCTCCAGCCGATTTTAGTTTAAAATAATAGGTCATAACCTTACTCTCCAGATGCTATAAAACGGTTCATTACTACGCGAACACTCTTATTTAAAATAATAGGATTGTAAGAATTTTACAATTCATGTCCCGAAGGGACATCTGGTCGGTAGAATCCAAAAATCAATTAGCCGACGTCCCAATGGGACGTTTCGTAATATTTTATCATCATTTTAAGAAAATGCCAGGCACCTATACGCAATTACATATCCAATTCATTTTTGCTACCCAATATCGCTCCGCATTTATTAATCCATTATGGAAAGACCGTTTACATCAATTCATCACCGGCATCTTTCAAAACAATCAGCACAAAATGATCCAGATAAACAGCATGCCTGATCATATTCATATTCTTATTGGCCTCCGCCCCTATCAATCGGTTTCATCTATTATTCAAAACGTTAAATCAGAAAGCACCAAATGGATCAATAACCAGGACCTGACTCCATCAAAATTCGCCTGGCAGGAAGGATATGGCGCTTTTTCATATTCCAAAAGCCAATTGTATCAAGTCATCCGGTACATTCAACAGCAGGAAGAACATCATTTTAAAAAAACATTTTTAAAAGAGTATAAAGATTTTCTTGCCTCATTTGAAATTGAATACGATGAACGATATATTTTCAAAGAACCTGAATAAACTGTCTGACCAATCGTTCCTGACGGAACGATGAACATTCTTTTATTTTTTTTCTACCGACGAGTTGTCCCTTCGGGACAAGCTATTTTATGATTTTTCTGATCTTATTTGCATTCTGCATCAATTCTACCAGGTATTCATAATTTTCTTTTTCCAGGCAGCTTTTGAATTTTCGCAACTGACTGATATGCTCATTCAAAACATCCAAAACATTTTCCCTGTTTTGCATAAAAATGGGAGCCCACATTGACGGACTGCTCTTTGCCAGACGCACTGTACTTTCGAAACCACCTCCTGCCAGTTCAAAAATCGCATCTTCTTCTTTTTCTTTTTCCAATACCGTATTGGCAAGAGCGAAAGAAGTTATGTGTGAGATATGACTCACGTATGCCGCATGAACATCATGATGGAAAGGATCCATATACACCAGGTGCATACCGAGTCGCTTGTAAATATCTTCCATCGTTTCAACCGCATCCGGATCGCTTTTTTCTTTTTCACAAATTACGCAGGAACGGCCTGCAAATGCTTCCCTCACTGCAGCTTCGGGTCCGCTGTATTCAGTTCCCCACATCGGATGAGTTGCAACAAATCTTTTTCTCATCGGATGATCTGCCAAAGCCTCGCATAATACATTTTTAGTGGACCCGGCATCGGCTACGATCTGGCGCTCATTGGCCAGGTCCATTATTTGTCGCATGACCGGAACCGTTACATCAACAGGAATAGCCACATATATCAGGTCGCTTTTATTAACGGCTTCTTCCAGTGGCATTGCTTCATCTATCAAACCCAGTTCCATTGCCTTTTTAATACTGGCTTCAGTCCGGCTTACACCGATCACATTTCTAACAAGTCCCCTTTCCTTTAAAGCGAGGCTGAAAGAACCGCTGATAAGACCAACCCCGACTATTGTAATTGAGTCAAACATCTTTCAGATTTTATTTAACTGAACTTTTTCTTATTCTTTCAATACTCTCCCGTATTTTTTCTTCTTTGCAACATAAACTCACGCGTATGTATTGATCACCTTCATTTCCAAAAATTCCACCCGGGGTGATGAAAACATTTGCATTGTACAAGACCCTATCGCTTAATTCAAAGCCATTTTTGTATTTACCCGGAATTTTTGCCCATACAAACATTCCTGCCTGGCATTTGTCGAACACACAATTCAGTTCCTGCAGCAATTCAAAAACAATCTCCCTTCTTTTTTTATAGACAGCATTTACACTGTCATACCACTGTCCCGGTAAT
>Ga0335083_10009970_pt1 | contig 11516 bp, 8 predicted proteins | sample Lox_Sample_42_FD_206716 | JGI IMG/M metagenome (GOLD analysis project Ga0335083, IMG submission 206716) | Soil microbial communities from Loxahatchee National Wildlife Refuge, Florida, United States - Lox_Sample_4.2 | ecosystem: Environmental > Terrestrial > Soil > Wetlands | place: USA: Florida... | reverse complement strand
CGCTGTGCACCACGGGCAACGGGTATTTCGCCACCCGCGGGGCCGCGCCGGAGTCCCGTGCTGACGGGATCCACTACCCGGGAACTTATGTCCATGGCATCTTCAACCGGCTCACTACCGAGATCGCCGGCCAGGCGGTGGAGAACGAGAGCCTGGTCAACCTGCCAAACTGGCTGCCGCTGAGCTTCCGTGTCGACCGGGGTCCGTGGTTCAGCGCGGACAATGCCGAACTGCTTGCCTTCCGGCAGGAACTCGACCTGCGCCGCGGTGTTCTCACCCGGTCGCTGCGCTACCGCGACCAAGCCGGCCGTCACACCAGCCTTACCCAGCGGCGCTTCGCGAGTTTCGACAACCCGCACCTGGCGGCCCTGGAGACTGTCATCACCGCGGAAGACTGGGCCGGCTCCGTCGAGGTACGCTCCGGCCTCGATGGCGGGGTGGCCAACACCGGGATCGCCCGCTACCGCGACCTGGCCAGCCGCCACCTGGAGGCACCGGAACTGGAGGAGATTGACGCGAGCACAATCGGGCTGCGCACCTGGACCAGCCAGTCGCGCATCCTCATCGCCCTCGCCGCGCGAACCGGGGCGCACGTCGCGGGCCAGCCTGCGGCAAGCCGCCGGGTGGTGCGAGAAGGCGGGCAGATCGCCCAGGAAATCGCAGTCATGCTGACGCAGGGCCAGTCGCTGGTCATCGACAAGACGGTCAGTCTCTACACCGCCCGCGACCCGGCGATCTCCGAGCCCGGCATGGAGGCTCGTCGTGCACTGGCACGGGCCGACTGCTTCGAGACGCTGCTGAAGGCGCACGTCGTTCGCCTGGGCAGCCTGTGGGAGCGGATGCGCCTGAGCCTTGACCATGACGAGCGCGCCAGCTTCATCCTGAATCTGCACGTCTTCCACCTGATGCAGACCATCTCGGAGCACACCGCCGACATGGATGCCGGGATTCCGGCCCGCGGCCTGCACGGCGAGGCCTATCGCGGGCACATGTTCTGGGACGAGCTCTTCGTCTTCCCCTACCTGACGCTCACCCTGCCCGAGTTGTCCCGCTCCCTGCTCCGCTACCGGCACCGCCGGCTGCCCGAGGCGCGGCGCGCCGCCCGCAACGCCGGGTTTGCCGGCGCGATGTTCCCCTGGCAAAGCGGATCAGACGGCCGCGAGGAAAGCCAGACGCTGCATCTCAACCCGCGCTCGGGCCGCTGGATACCCGACCAGTCAGCCCGCCAGCGCCATATCGGTGCTGCCATTGCCTACAACCTGTGGAACTATTACCAGTCCACCGCCGATCTTGAGTTCATGTCCTGCTACGGGGCCGAAGTACTCCTGGAAATCGCCCGGTTCTGGGCCAGCATCGCCCGCTACGACCACGCCCGGGGCCGCTACGTGATCGAGGGCGTGGTCGGCCCGGATGAGTACCACGACGCCTACCCGTGGACAAGCGGGCCCGGACTCGCCAACAACGCCTACACCAACCTCATGGCGGTATGGGTGCTATGCCGTGCCCTCGATCTCCTCGGCCAGCTTCCCGCCCAGCGCCTCCTCGTCCTGCAGGAGGAACTGGGCCTGACGCGGGCCGAGACGGACCGCTGGGACCAGGTCAGCCGCCAGATGTACATCCCATTCCATGGCGATGGCATCATCAGCCAGTTCGAGGGCTACGAGCGGCTGGACGAGCTCGACTGGGACGGCTACCGCCGCCGGTACGGCAACATACAGCGTCTGGACCGGATCCTGGAAGCGGAGGGAGACACGCCCAACCGTTACAAGGCCTCTAAGCAGGCTGATGCGCTGATGCTCTTCTACCTGCTGTCGGCCGAAGAACTGCACAGCCTGTTCACCCGGCTCGGGTATCCCTGGGATCCCAGCCTCATCCCGCGCACCGTCGACTACTACACGCGGCGGACCTGCCACGGGTCCACCTTGAGCCGGGTCGTGCACTCCTGGGTACTCGCCCGCGCCAACCGCCCGGGCTCCTGGGATCTGTTTACCCAGGCTCTGGCCAGCGACATCGCAGACATCCAGGGTGGCACCACGGCCGAGGGCATCCACCTCGGAGCCATGGCAGGCACCGTGGACCTGGCCGCCCGCGGATACACCGGACTCGAGCTGCGCGGGAACGTGCTCTGGCTCAACCCGTGCCTGCCGCACCAGGCCCCCGCACTCGCCCTTACCATCCGCTACCGCCGCCACTGGGGCATCAGGATCCGCATCGCCGACGGCCTCATCCAGGTCGCCGTGCCGCCGTCGGACGCTCCGCCGATCATCGTCGGCTACCAGGGGAGGCTGACCGAACTGAGCCCGGGCGAGGCATTCGGCGCGCCGCTTCCCGAGCGTTCACTGCCCGGGTAGCGAATGACATCTCCTCTTTTACTGCACGGACGCGCCAAGGGTGCGAATATGGTTCGCCGGATTACCTCAAAATCCTCCATAAAGGGCACGACGTGACGCAAGATCCAGGGCAGCCGGACGGCGGCCAGGTCCCCGGCAACGGCCAGTACGGCGGCTACGGCCAGTACCCCGGTTATGGTCAGTACCCCGGTTATGGACAATACGGCGGCTACGGTCAGTACCCGGGCTACGGTCAGTACCCCGGCTACGGCCGGCCAGCCGCGCCGAAGCCCGGCATCATCCCGTTGCGTCCGCTGAACGCAGGCGAGATCCTGGACGGCGCCTTCACCGCCATGCGCTGGAACCCGAAGGCGATCCTGGTGACATCGGCTGTGGTGGCCGCCCTCTCGGGTGTCCTGAGCACGGCGGTCAGCCTGAGCCTGCGGCATGCGGTCTTCACCGACGTCAAGCTGCCGAGCACCGACAGCAGCAGCGGCCAGGTCACCATCACCGGGAGCCAGGTGATGGGCTTCGCCGGCCTGGCTCTCGCCCTTGTCGGAGTGACCCTGGTCTTCACCTTCCTCAGCCGTACGATCCTCACCGGCGTGATCACCGTGGCGGTCGGGCAGGGCGTGCTTGGCAGGAAGGAAACGCTCGGCGCCTCCTGGCGGGCTACCCGGTCCAGGCTCGGCCCGCTGTTCGGGGTCGTGTTCCTGTCTGTGCTGTTCATCGGCCTCGGCTGGGCGCTGACCGTCGGCTTGCTTGTGCTGATTGCCGTGCTGCTCGGGGCCTTCACGCATCTGCTGCCGCTCGGCGTCCTGATAGCCGTGGTCGGCGGTATCACCGCGACGGTCTTCGCCGTGATCTTCACGATCCGCTGGAGCCTGGCCATCCCGGTGGTCATGCTGGAACGCCGTTCTCCGCTCGCCAGCCTCCGGCGCTCGTGGCAGCTGGTACGCCGCAGTTCGTGGCGGGTCTTCGGGATCACGCTGCTCATCGAGATCGTCGTCATGATCGCGAGCGGGATCATCCAGGCGCCCTTCGCCCTGGCCGGCGGCGGGAGTGTCTTCAGCGCAGCGGCGGCGCACCAGTCCGTCACCGGCACTGTCATCGCCGCCATCGGCGGGATCATCGCGTCAACGCTGACCGCACCGCTGTCGGCGGGGTCCGTCGTGCTGCTCTACGCCGACCTGCGGATGCGCAGGGAAGGCATGGACATCACGCTGCAGGCCGCCGCTGCGTCCGCGGGCAGTGCGGGGACCGTCGGCCAGCCTGGCGGACAGAACCCAGACCCCTGGTGATCGCGACCGGCCCCATCGGCCGCGATCCGGCGCAGCGGCTCGCCAGGCAGGAACTGTCCAGGGCGGTCTACCACCAGACCTCGTTCAGGCGAGTCATCGTGGAGCACATCCTCGCGTTCCTCCGGTCCATCTTCGCAAACGCCAGCCGGGTCACGCCCGGCGGCTGGTGGACCGTGGTAGCCCTGGCGTCGCTCGCCGTCCTCATCGGCGCCGTGATCGCGGCCCGGCTCGGCCCGCTCGCCAGGTCCGCACGGCAGACGACCGCCCTGCACGACCCGGGCGCGCGACCGCTGACCGCGGCGCAGCTTCGCGAAGAGGCGGAGGCAAGCGCCGCCGGCGGTGACTACGGCACCGGCGTACTCCAGCGCCTGCGCGCCATCGCCGCCGGCTGCGAGGAGCGTGGCATCCTCGCGCCGCAAGCCGGCCGGACGGCGGACGAACTGGCCAGGCAGGCCGGCCTGGCATTTCCCGGCCACGCGGGCGACCTCGCCGCCGCGGCCCGCCTCTTCGACCGGGTCAGGTACGGCGGCGACACCGGCACCCGGGACGGCTACGAGCTGCTGCGCGACCTCGACCTGAGGCTGGCGGGGCTTGCCGCCCGCCCGGCCGACGACGCGGACCCGGCCGGCATGACCAGGACGACAGCATGAATATGACGACGGGCACCATCCGCCGCTGGCGCTGGCCCGCCATCGCCGCCCTGGCCGTCGTCGCCGCAGGCGCGGTCATCGCGCTGCTTCAGCCGCCGCCGGCCGCCGGCGTGCTTGACCCGAACGGCACCGGCTCCGCCGGCGGCCACGCGCTCGCCGACCTGCTCACGGCCCGCGGCCAGCACGTGCTCCGCACGGAAGTCCCGGAAGGCAGCGCCAGCGCGACCCGCGCGCTTGAGCTGGTCACCAGCCCGGACTTGCTCAGCCCGGCTCAGCTCGCCCAGGCAGGCCGGTTCCCTGGCGACATCCTGCTTGTCGACCCGGATCAACTGGCCCTGCGCGCCGTGGCACCCGCCATCAGGATCGCGGACGCCAACATCACTACCCGCGTAGTGAAGCCCGGCTGCACCGTGCGGAAAGTCGCGATGGCCGGCGACGTGTACCTCGGCGGCAGCGAACTGGGTACCGCGAACCCAGCGGCTCAGCGGTGCTACCCAGGGGTAAACGGCTATGGCCTGATCAGGTACGCCGACGGCAAACGGACGATCTCTGTCCTCGGCACGAGCACTCCACTCACCAACGGCTACCTCGGCGAGCGCGGCGACGCGGCGCTCGCCATGAACCTGCTCAGCAACTCGACCGAGATCGTCTGGCTGGTCCCGTCGCCCGGCAACGCCCCGCCACTTCGCGGCAGCGGAAACGGAAACGGAGCAGGCACCAGCTCATTCTTCAGCCTCGTACCGTGGCCGGTCTACCTGATCGCGATCCAGCTGGTCATCGCGGCCGCGCTGGCCGCCGTCTGGCGGGCGCGCCGCCTCGGCCCGCTGGTGGCAGAACAGCTCCCGGTCATCGTCCCGGCAGCCGAGACCGTCGAAGGGCACGGCCGCCTCTACCAGTCGCTGCGTGCCCGCGACGGCGCCGCGGCGAAGCTGCGTGCCGCCGCAAGAAGCGACATCGCCCGGCTTACCGATGCCGGTACCGCTGCCAGCCCGGAAAATATCGCCGCCCGCACCGGCCAGACCGCCGCCGAGGTAAGCACCCTGCTCGACGGCCCGCCACCCAAGACCGACGAGGCGCTGGTAACCCTCGCGACCGAGCTGGACACCCTGATGAGGAAGATACGTCAATCGTGATGCCAGAAGATTCCCGTGCCGCGCTCGCCGCGGTCCGCGCCGAGATCGCCAAGGCCGTCGTCGGCCAGGACCAGGTCGTGACCGGCCTGCTGATCGCCCTGGTGGCCGGCGGCCACGTGCTCCTCGAGGGCGTCCCGGGTGTCGCCAAGACGCTGCTCGCCCGCTCGCTCGCCGCGACGCTGAACCTGTCCGTCAAGCGGCTCCAGTTCACCCCGGACCTGATGCCGGGTGACGTCACCGGGTCGCTGGTCTATGACGCGCGCACCGCCGAGTTCGAATTTCGCGAAGGGCCGGTCTTCACCAACATCCTGCTCGCCGACGAGATCAACCGCACGCCGCCTAAGACCCAGGCCGCGCTGCTTGAGGCGATGGAGGAGCGGCAGGTCTCGGTGGAGGGCTGGCCGCGCCCGCTGCCTGCGCCGTTCCTCGTCGCCGCCACCCAGAACCCGGTGGAGTACGAGGGCACCTATCCGCTGCCCGAGGCGCAGCTCGACCGGTTCATGCTCAAACTGCTGGTCGGCGTTCCCGATCGCTCCGCGGAGATTGACCTGCTCACCCGGCACGCGCAGGGTTTCGACCCGCGCGACCTGAGCGCCATCCGCCCGGTGACGGGTGCCACGGACCTCGCGGTGGCGCGCAAGGCCGTCGCGCTGGTGCGGGTCGACCCCGAGGTGACCGGCTACATCGTCGACCTGTGCCGGGCAACCAGGCAGTCGCCATCGCTGCGGCTCGGCGTCTCGCCGCGCGGCGCCACCGCGCTGCTGGCGACCAGCAGGGTGTGGGCGTGGCTCGCGGGCCGCGACTTCGTGATCCCCGACGATGTGAAGGCCCTCGCTCGTCCGACGCTGCGGCACCGCATCCAGCTTCGGCCGGAGGCCGAACTGGAAGGGGTGACCCCCGAGGGCGTGCTCGACGGGATTCTGGCGTCCGTCCCGGTGCCACGGTGACCGAGCGATGGCGCTGAGCGGCCGCGCGTTCGCGGTAGCGCTGCTTGCCGTCCTCGTGGTGCTCGCGGTCAGGTCGGCCGTCACGATCGCGGTCATCGACGGGCTGCTGCTCACCGCCATCGTCGCCGACGTGCTGCTCGCGGTGCCCGTCAGCGAACTCCGCGTGACGCGAGCCGGAGATACCCGGGTGAGGCTCGGCGAGCAGGCCACGGTCATCACGACGGTCGTCAACACCGGCCGTCGCCCGCTCAACGCCCAGGTGCGCGACGCGTGGCCGCCGTCCGCGCGGGCGCGGCCGTACCGCGCCGTGCTTCAGGTCCCGCCGGGCGGTTCCGGCGACCTCATCATGACGGTCAGCCCCGAGCGCCAGGGAGACTGCGCGGCGGACCGGGTGACCATCCGCTCGTTCGGGCCACTGGGTCTCGCCGCCCGCCAGCGCGGGCAGCTGCTGCCGTGGACGGTCCGGGCGCTGCCGCCGTTCCCGAGCAGGAAGCACCTGCCGGGCAAGCTCGCGCACCTGCGCGAACTCGACGGGCAGCACCGGGCCGCGCTGCCCGGTGCGGGCAGCGAGTTCGACTCGCTGCGTGAGTACGTGATCGGCGACGACGTGCGGTCTGTCGACTGGCGGTCCACGGCGCGCCGCGGTGAGGTCCTGGTCCGCACCTGGCGGCCGGAACGCGACCGCCGCATCGTGTTCCTGCTCGACACCGGCCGCGCGGCCGCGGGCCGGGTGGCCGGCTACCCGAGGCTCGACGCCGCCATGGACGCGGTTCAGCTGCTGACCGCCCTGGCCAGCCAGGCCGGGGACCGGATCGACCTGATCGCCGTCGATCAGCGGATCAGGTCGCGGGTACTCGCCCCGGCCCGGACCACCGCGCTGGCCACGGTCACCGGGGCCATGGCGACGCTGCGACCCGAGCTCGCCGAGACGGACTGGCGGCTGGCCGCGGCCACCGTGCTCGCGCTCGCCCGCCGCCGCTGCCTCGTCGTGCTGCTCACAGACCTGAATCCCGCGCTGGCGCTGCCCGAGCTAGGTGCGCTGCTTGCCCGCCATGAGCTGCTGATCGGCGCGGTGACCGACCCGCGGATAACCGAGCTCGCGGCCGGCCGCGAGGATGCGGCCAGTGTCTACGCGGCGGCGGCCGCGACGCATTTCGCCGAGGAACGAGTGCGGCTGACTGCCCAGCTCAACCGTCTGGGTGCCACGGTGGTGGACGCACCGCCCGACCGGATCGCCCCGGCGCTCGCCGACGCCTACCTCACGCTTAAGTCCAGGGGCCGGCTCTGACCGGTCAGGCCACGGGAACCACTTCCGGCGCTTCCTCGATGTCGCCTGTCCGGCCCGCCGCGACCGCCCGGCGGCCGAGAATCAGCACGTAGCCGACGAAGCCGCTCGCTGCGACCGCGCCGATCGCGATGCGCGCCCAGGTGGGCAGGTGCGACGGCGTAACGAACGCCTCGATGAGCCCGGAAACGCCGAGCACGACGATGAGGCCGAGGGTGATGGTGACCATCGACCTGCCCTCCGCCGCCAGGGCCTGGCCGCGCGGCCGGCGGCCGGGGTCGATCACCGTCCAGCCGAGCCGCAGGCCGGCGGCGGCCGCGAGGAACACCGCGGACAGCTCGAGCATCCCGTGCGGCAGTATCAGGCCGAAGAACAGCGCGCCCTTCCCGTGCCCGATCAGGAACCCGGCATCCACGCCGCCGTTGACGGCATTCGCAAGCAGCACGAACACTGTCGGTATGCCGAGCAGGATCCCGTAGCTGAGGGACTGCGCGGCGACCCACACGTTGTTCGTCCACACCTGCGCGGCGAACGAGACGGCGGGGCTGGCCGTGTAGTAGCCCGCGAACTGCTGGCTGACCAGCGCCTTGACCGCGGCGGGCGGCAGCAGCGCCGCCTGCACGGCGGGCGAGCGGGCGATCCACCAGCCGGTCGTCACGCCGACGACCAGCGAGGCTAGGGTCGCGCCAAGCCACCACCAGCGGGCACGGTACGCCGCGGCGGGGAAGTCCTCGGCGGCGAACCGGGCCAGGACCCGCCACGAGGGAACGTGCGAGCCGGTCACCGCCGACCTGGCGCGCCCCACGAGCACGGCGAGCCGTGCCTCCTGTGCCGGGCTGGCGGCGACGCTTGACCGCAGCTGCGACAGGTGCGTGCTGGCCCGCTGGTACAGCCCGACCAGCTCGTCGGCTTCCGCGCCTGTCAGCCTGCGCCGCCGCCGGACGAGCACGGCAAGCCGGTCCCATTCGGCGCCGTGCGCGACGACAAAAGCGTCTATATCCACGCAGGTAACCCTAGGGGTCTAGGCTGCTGGCGTGGCGGAAATCGTGACTGGCGAGGCAGTGGTACTCGACCTGCCCTACGCGCGGTTCCCCACCAGGATGCTCGCCCACCTGATCGACATGTTCGTGCAGTTCGCCGCGATGGGCGTCGTCGGCATCCTGGCACTCGGGGGGCTGGCCACCGGCGCACTGAACGGTGCGTCCCTCGCCGCCGTGCTGGTCACCGGCTTCGTGGCGGCGATCGTGGGTTATCCGATCGCCTGCGAGACCCTGAGCCGTGGCCGGACGCCAGGCAAGGCGGCGCTCGGCCTTCGCGTGGTCGCCGAGGACGGCGGGCCGGTGCGCTTCAGGCAGGCGCTGGTGCGTGCCCTCGCCGGGAGCGTCGAATGCTGGCTGATGTTCGGCGTGCCCGCCCTCGTGACGGCGATGATCTCCGCGCGCGGCAACCGGCTCGGCGACATCTTCGCCGGCACCTTCGTGATCCGCGAGCGCGCGCCGCGCGCCGCGTCGGGACCGTACCCGGCCGGCGGTTATGCGGGCCGGGCCGGCGGGCCATCCGCGATGGATCCCGCGCTCAGCGGGTGGGCGGCGACGCTTGACCTGTCGGCCCTGCCGGAGCCGGTCGCCACGGCGGCCGGCAGCTACCTGTCCCGTTACTGGCAGCTCAACCCGGCGGCGCGCGATCAGCTTGGCGGGCAGCTCGCCGCCAGCGTGTCCGCGCATGTGACGCCGCCGCCGCCGCCCGGCCTGCATCCCGCCGCCTATCTGCACGCGGTGCTCGCCGAGCACGGAAACAGGGAACTGGCGCGGCTGCAAGCCGGCCGCGGTCCGGCCTGGCAGGCCGGCTACGGGCCGGCCTGCCAAGCCGCCGTGGCGCAGGCACCCGTTACCCAGCCCGCTCCGCCGCCGCCGTCCGACGACGGCGGCTTCGCGGTGCCGCGGTAAGACGGCTGACTACATCGCCGGGAAGACCGGGAAGGCGCACGCCGGCACGGAACCTGTTGCGCTCACGCTGTGCGTGGATACCCCTGTCCCTGACGGCTTCACGTTCGTTGCGTCAAGTCCGACTGAGGCGTACTCGGCCGTGTACGCGGTCGTGTCCAGCGCGACGTGCTCCAGCACGATGCCGAGCGGGTACGCGGAACTGTAGCCGTCGAATACAGACTTCGCCCCGGACACCGACGATACGGACTTCACTCCGTTGAGCTGAATGCCGGTGAAGTAGGGGAACTTCGACCCAGACGAACTGGAATAGTGCGTGTCGAAGTCAAGCGGGTACTTCAGCCTGGTCATGCAGATGTTCGTATACGACACGTCGGAGACTTTCCCGCCGCGGCTGGCGTCCGATTTGATCCGCAGGCCGTTGGCCGAGGTGCTCGCGGTGTTGTTCACTCCCCTGCCGGTGATCGTATCTTTTGCTACCAGCACGTTCGTGACACCGCCATTGGTCTCAGACCCGATCGATATCCCGTGCGTGCCATAGAAATGGTCGCCGATGATGGAGATATTGCTGGTCGCGGTCGCGCCCTTGATCGCGATCCCGTCGTCGCCGTCGGCAATGTAGGAATTCTCGATCGTGATGTTCTTGGCGCCGTCACCCGGATCGATGCCGTCGGTGTTACGGGCGTTCGCCGGGGTGTGGATATACACGCCCCACGCCGTGAACCCGGTGCCGCGCTGATAAACGACGTGGAAGTTGGGTGAGTTTTCCAGGTCGATGTCGTACAGCGTGAAGTTGCTGGCATTCTTGGCGTAGATGAGCCGGAAGTTGTTCTGGTTCCCGCCCTTGGCCTTGGCTTGGGCAGCCAGCGTCCACCATGTCGTGGAAGTCCCGAGGATCTTGTCACCGCCGCGGCCGTCGATGATCCCCTGCCCGGCCGCCGACCTGACCCCGTCGATGCCGGAGTTGTTGCCGTCCACCGTGATGAACGGGGTGCAGCCCTTCTCGGAGCTGGTGATCGTGCCGCAGTACGTCCCGTAGTTACGGGCGTTCCTTGAGGCGTACAGCGTCACTCCGGGCTCGAGCACGAGCACGACACCCCGGCCGATCGTCAGCGGCCCCGACAGGAACGCGCCGTCGGATCCACTGGTCGTCAGTCTGACCGCGACCTCGCCAGCGGAACGCTCGCACGACGTGATCGCGGCCTGGATCCGTGACGTGTCCGGGGGAGTCTTTTCCGCCGCGGCTCTGAAGGAGCCGTCGGATCCGGCCAGGCGCGATTTCACCGTGGCGCAGACCGTCGAGGGCACGCTGGGCTGTTTGACTGCCCGGGCATCGCCAGTCGCAGTCACTGCGGAACCGCTGGTGCTGCTGGCGACAGCGGCCGAGGAGTTGGCTACCGGGTCGAGTCGGCCGAGTCCGCCCCGGAAGTGCAGGGAACCCATGCCGACCGCGAGCGTCACGCCGACTGCGAGCGCGGTTGACAGGATCGTGGATGTTTTCATGTGATCTAAGTGGGTGGTAAGGCCGGAAAGGTTGCCCGCTCAGGTCGAATAGTTCAGTTCGCCGCGAAGAAGTTCCCGTAAACCTCTGCCGACGTCTGCCCGGCCGACGCGGTGGCCAGGTACGTGTCATAGTCCGCGTTCCGGCCGCCGGACGCATGCGAGTACTGGCCGGCGAACTCGTATGTTCCCGGCGCGAGTGTGACGCCCGCGTGCAGGGTGAACGTGTACACCAGCACCCCGCTACGGTGCACCACGCTTATCGCGATGTCCGCGGTGGGCACCGTGGACCAGGCCCCGGTATTCGTCAGCCCTGGCGTGTCAGGCAACCGAAGCACCACGTTCAGCGCAGTGACCGCTTCCCCGTTCTTCAGGGTGATGTCACTCTGCGACCAACTGGTGGTGCTGGAGGGGTCGATCGACCCGT
>Ga0335083_10009968_pt1 | contig 11519 bp, 8 predicted proteins | sample Lox_Sample_42_FD_206716 | JGI IMG/M metagenome (GOLD analysis project Ga0335083, IMG submission 206716) | Soil microbial communities from Loxahatchee National Wildlife Refuge, Florida, United States - Lox_Sample_4.2 | ecosystem: Environmental > Terrestrial > Soil > Wetlands | place: USA: Florida... | reverse complement strand
TCCGTCGCGCAGCAGCTCGATGCACGCCAGCTGCGCGGCCAGCGGCGTGCGAAACTCGTGCGAGATGTTGCCCAGCACGCTGTCGCGCGCGCGGCGCACCGCCTCCAGCTCGGTTTCATCGCGCATGATCTGCACCTGCACGCCGCCCACGGGCGGTGCGCTGACGATGATGGTGGAGCGCTGGCTGCCATCGGCGAGGCACAGGGTCTCGCGCGCCGTGCTCTGCGGAGCGGTGCGCGCAGCGATGATGGGGCAGTCGTGCTCGCAGGGCCTGCGACCCTCGACCCAGGCGGGTCGGAGCACGTCGCCGCAGAACCGCCCGAGGAGCGCGGCGGGCTCGACGCCCAGCACCCGCGCCGTCTGCGGGTTGGCGTACCGGATGCAGCGCTCGGCGTCGACCGCGAACACCCCTTCGACGATGCCGCCCAGCAGCGCCTGCGCTTCGGCTTCGCGCCGCCGCAGCGAGTCGGTGAGCGTGACGAGGTTGCGGCGCATGTCGTCCATGGAACGGGCGAGGGCGCCCACCTCCAACGGAGCGACGGCGGGCATGGAGGCGCTCATGTCGCCCATGCCGATGCGCAGCGCGACGTCGCGCAGCGCCACCACCGGGCGCGCCAGCCATCTGCCGTACAGCACGCCCAGCAGGCCGGCGATGAGCGCCACGACGATGGCGATGATCAGCACCAACCGGTCGAACCTGGCCACCGCCGTGGCGAACTCGCTGTCCGCCAGGCGCGCATCCAGCAGGCCCACGACTTCGCCGGTGGTGGTCGCCACCGCGATGCTCGCCGCGTAGCCCTGGCCCGCGCCCAGCGCGATCGAGCTGCGCGGGCCACGGCGCAGGGCGGCCGCGTGCGGCGCTTCGAGCGCTTCGGACGCGCCCGGCTGGTACGTGGTGAAGTTGACCAGCGCCAGCGACGCACCGACCTGGCGGCCGAATTCCTGCAGCAGCGCCGGCGAACCGCGGCGCACGATCACGACCCGCCGCCCGGGGAGGCCCGCCACGGGTACCGCGGCGCCGAAGACCAGCGCGCTGCCGTCGGCGGGACCGAGGATGAAGCGCTCGCCCTGCTCCATGAGGGCCGTTTCGATTTCAGGCCAGGGCAGCTCGGCGGTCCCGAGCCACTTGCCGTCGGACTGCAGCGCGCACGTGTCATCGCCGCTGGAATCGCAGTAACGCTGCAGGTAGGGCAGCAGACCGTCCGCCGGACCCTGCGTGACCAGTCGCTGCAGCGTCGGGCGTTCCGCCAGCACCTTGGTGTCCGAGAGCACATCCTCGCCGGTCCGGCGCAGCAGTTCGCGCGCCGACGTGACGGCCAGTTCGACCCGCACCAGCGCCTGCTGCTGCACCAGCCGCTGCAGCAGCACCGCGCAGGCGATGGCCATGGCGGCCACCGACAGCAGCACGATGGCCACGCTGCCGCCTCCCAGCCAGGAGGCCAGGCCGATCTGTCCGGCCGGTGGTGGGGTTCGCTGCGTCGCCAAGCCGCCAGCGTATCAGGCGTGGCGCGCGATGCCAGCGCGCAGCTCGGGGTGGCCGCGCTCCAGCAGCGCCTTGGCCACCAGGGTGACCAGCGCCAGGGCGGCGAGCAGGGTGGCGGCGGCAAACGCGCCGACCGTGTCGTACCCGTTGTGCAGGTACTCGATGTGCAGCGGCAGGGTGTTGGTCACGCCGCGGATGTGACCGGAGACCACCGACACCGCGCCGAATTCGCCCATCGCGCGCGCATTGCACAGCAGGACGCCGTACAGCAGTCCCCAGCGCATGTTCGGCAGCGTGACCAGCCGGAAGCACTGCCAGCCGGTGGCGCCCAGCGAGATCGCGGTCTGCTCCTCGTCGCTCCCCTGCGCCTGCATCAGCGGGATGAGTTCGCGCGCGACGAACGGGAAGGTCACGAACGTGGTGGCCAGCACGATGCCGGGCACGGCGAAGATGATGTGGAGGTCGTGCGCCGCCAGCCAGGGACCGAGCCAGCCCTGCGCGCCGAACACCAGCACGTAGATCAGGCCCGAGATCACGGGCGACACCGCGAACGGCAGGTCGATGAGCGTGATCAGCGCGCTCTTGCCGCGGAAATCGAAGCGCGCGATGGCCCAGGAAGCGCACACGCCGAACACCAGGTTCAGCGGCACGGCGATCGCGGCGGTCAGCAGCGTGAGCCGCAGCGCGGCGTGCGTATCGGGATCGGCGAGCGCCTCGAGGTAGGCGCCGTATCCCTTCTGCAGCGCCTGGGCGAACACCACGGTGAGCGGCAGCAGCAGCAGCACGGCGAGGTACAGCAGCGCCACGCCGAGCAGCAGGTAACCGACCAGTCCACCCGGGATGCGGTGCCTGAGGCTCATGAGCGTGTCACCTGGCGGCGCTGCGACCAGCTCTGCAGGGCGTTGATGCCGAGCAGGAGCGCGAAGGAGATCAGCAGCATCACCACGGCGATCGCGGTGGCCTCGCCGTACTGGTACTGGTCCAGCTTGGTCATGATCATGAGCGGCGCGATCTCGGACACGCCCGGCAGGTTGCCGGCGATGAAGATCACCGAGCCGTATTCGCCCACGCAGCGCGAGAAGGCCAGCGCGCACCCGGTGAGCAGGGCGGGCCATACCGCCGGCAGCACCACCCAGCGGAAGGTCTGGAACGGCGAGGCGCCGAGCGTCTCCGCCGCGCGCTCGAGTTCGCGATCCAGGTCCCCGAGCACCGGCTGCAGCGTGCGTACCACGAACGGCAGGCCGACGAACATCAGCGCCACCACGATGCCGGCAGGCGTGTAGGCGATCTTCACGCCCAGCGGCTCGAGCCAGCGGCCCATCCAGCCATTGGGGCCGTACAGCGCCGTGAGGGCGATGCCAGCCACCGCGGTGGGCAGCGCGAACGGCAGGTCGATGATGGCGTCGATGATGCGTCGCCCCGGAAACCGGTGGCGGATCAGCGCCCACGCGATCACGAAACCCAGCACCGCATTGACCAGCGCCGCCAGCAGCGACGCGGTGAAGCTCAGCCGGAGCGACGCCAGCACGCGTGGCGTGCTGATGACCTGCCAGAAATGCTGCGGACCCAGTTGCCCGGCGCGGATGAACACGGCCGAGAGCGGGATCAGCACGATCAGCGACAGGTAGGTCAGCGTCCAGCCCAGCGTGAGCCGGAAGCCGGGCAGCACGCGGAACGCGCGTGCCGCCCGGCCCGAACGCGGGGGGAGGGTGAGGGTGGCGGCGCTGGCGTTCATCCTGCCTTCAGCGTCCGTAGATGCGATCGAAGCTGCCGCCGTCGTTGAAATGCGTGGCCTGGGCGCGGGCCCAGCCGCCGAACACTTCGTCGATGGTCACCAGCGGCACCTTCGGAAACTGCGCGGCGTACTTCGCGGCGATCTCGGGATCGCGCGGGCGGTAGAAATTCTGCGCCGCGATTTCCTGGCCCTGCTTCGAGTACAGGAATTTCAGGTACGCCTCGGCCACCTGGCGCGTGCCATGCTTTTGCACCACCTTGTCCACCACGGTCACCGGCGGCTCGGCCAGGATGCTCACCGACGGCACGACCACGTCCAGCTGGTCGCCACCGGGTTGCCGCTTGGCGAGCAGCGCCTCGTTCTCCCACGCCAGGAGCACGTCGCCGATGCCGCGATCGACGAAAGTCACCGTCGAGCCGCGTGCGCCCGAATCGAGCACGGGCACGTTCTGGTACACCTTCTTCACGAAAGCCTCGGCGGTCTTGTCGTTGCCGCCCGGCTGGCGCAGCGCCCAGGCCCACGCCGCCAGGTAGTTCCAGCGCGCGCCGCCCGAAGTCTTCGGGTTCGGCGTCACCACGGAAATCCCCGGACGCGCCAGATCGCTCCAGTCGCGGATGTTCTTGGGATTGCCCTTGCGCACCAGGAACACGATGGTCGACGTGTAGGGCGTGCTGTTGTCCGGCAGGCGCCTGGCCCAGTCGGCCGGAATGAGCTTGCCCTGCACGTTCAGCGCGTCCACGTCGTAGGCCAGCGCCAGCGTGACGACATCGGCTTCGAGCCCGTCGATGACCGCGCGCGCCTGCTTGCCCGAGCCACCGTGGCTCTGGCGGATGGTGACGCTCTGTCCGGTCTTCGCGAGCCAGTCCGCGGCGAACGCCTTGTTGTAGGCCTCGTACAGCTCGCGCGTGGGGTCATAGGACACGTTGAGCAGTGTCACGGGTGCCGGCGCGGCGTTGGCCAGGGAGCCCAGCGCGCTCGCGCCGATCAGGGTGGCCGCCAGGGCGATCGTCAGTTGCTTGATGTTCATGATGGATGTCCCTTTGGGGTCAGTAGGAGAGCTGGAAGCGCGAGAACAGCACTTTTTCGGTCGGCGAATCACCGCCGGCCGCGGCGGTGGCGCCGCCATCGAAGCGCGTGGTTTCGTAATTCACCAACGTCTTGAAATTCTGCGTCAGGGTCCAGGTCAGGCCCACGGTCCAGGCACTGGCCCGGTTCGCCGACTTGGTGGGATCGGCGAACGAGTTCGCGCCGCCCACGAAGGCCGCATCGTCGATGTCGAGCACCGCATAGCGCGCGACGAACTCCAGCGCACCCCAACCCTCGCCACCCACCGTGTATGGCCGCCGGGGCGCGGGATACTTGTAGCCTTCATCCTCGCCGGTGATGAACCAGGCGCCCGCGATCTGCCAGGCGCGGTTCGCGAGCGTCGCGCGATCCACCGTGGCGGAACCGTTCTCGACGCGACTGACCGCCGTTTTCGACACGACGTATTCGCCCAGCAGGCCGAACGGGCCATTGTAGTAGTAGGCCTGCGGCGCAATGCGCTGCCGCAAGCCATCCGCCAGTGTCGCGGCCGTGCCCGTCGCGGTGTTGGCGCTGCGATAGCTGAAGAAGGTCTGCTGGCCATTGGTCTTGTAGCTGGTCAGCAGCGAGTACGAGGTGGCGGGCGTCGTGCTGCCATCGACCCAGCCGTGCAGGTGGCCGCGGCTGGCACCGATGCCCACACCGAGGCCTCGCAGTGCGAACAGCTGCGAATTCGCGAACGGCAGGGAGAACAGGCGCGCAGCGATGTCCTTGCTGTTGTTGGGATCGCCATCCACCGAACTCGACGGCACGTTGGTGCTGTTGTCGGTGCTGCCGCCGTCGATGGTGCCGTTGAGGTAGGCAAGCTGGTAGGCCAGCACCGGGCCCAGCAGGTTGCCCGAGAACTGGATACCGAGGTCGCGGTTGGGAATCAGGCGATCGGGCAGGGCGCGCTCGACGAAGCGTGTGTCGGTGTCGCTCTGCAGGCGCTCGAGTCCCACCGGCGACTTGAACTTGCCCGCGGTGACGTTGAAGGCGGGTAGGAATTTCACCGTGGCATATGCGTCCTGGATCACGGTCTTGCCGCCCGCGAAGTCCGGCGTGAAGCGGAAATCCACCAGGTTGCCGACGGTGCCGTCGATGATGGGCCGGGCCAGGCGCAGCAGCGTGGTGTCGACGCCGCGATCCAGCGGCGTGGTGCCGCCACTCGGTTTGAACTCGTTGTAGTAGTAGCGGTTGTCGATATTGAGCACGGCGTGCAGCGCGATCCTGAAGGCACCATTCGGGGTGGCGATGGAAAAGCCGCTGGCCGAGGCCTTCACCACGGGCGCCGCGGCCGCGGCGGCTTTGGCGTCTTCCTGCTGGATTTCCAGCCGGCGTTCGAGCACGCGCAGGCGCTGGTCGAGAGCCTCCGGGCTGGCTGCGTCGGCGGCGTCACCCGGACTCGCGGCCACGGGGGTCGAGTCGGTCGGCTGCGCGGGCGCGGTTTGCGCGTGCGCCACGTGCAGCGGACCGGCGAGCGGCGCTGCCAGCAGCGTGGCATAGACGAAATGCTTGGTCGTCATCGGTATCAACTCCAGAAAAAAAGGGATTTCAGATCGATTCGCTGTGGAGATTCGCCCCGGCCACCGTGCCCACGGTCGCAGCGGGGCCGGTACAGCAGAGCAGCACCGCGCAGCGGCTGTCGGAGGCGAACAGCGGTCGGTAAGGTCCTTCCAGGGCTTCGTGGATCTGCTGGTCGGTGCCGGTGAGGCCGAGTACCACCAGCAGCGGTTCGGTGCTGGTGGCCAGCTTGCCCACCCAGTCGGAAAGGCCGCCGAACTGCACGTCGGTGCGCAGGTCGAGGCCGTGCAGCTCCTGCATCTGCGCGCGCGCGTCGAGCAGGCGGCGGAACGCCGCGGTGGCGTCGCCGCGCGGGCCCGAGGAATCCTGCAGGCTCAGCAGGGTCGCTTCGGCGTTGAGGTGGCGCATCACGCTCGCCACCAGTCCCAGCGTGGCGCGCTGCGCCGCATCGTTGGTGCAATGGATGAGGACCTGGCGCGGCAGCGAGGCGTCGTGTGGCAGGAACAGCAGCCGCTGCGCCTGCTGTGGAACCAGGGCGCGCAGGTCGGCCAGCGTGGCCACCGACGCGCCGAGCACTGCGAGGCCTGGCGCGGCCGCCTCCTCGGCGGCGTCGAGGATGCGCGCCTGCATGCTGCCGGCGAGCTGCGCCAGCAGCGGCGCTTCGCGCAGCGCGGTGGCCTGGGCCGGATCGCCGCCGACCAGCCGGAAGCTGGAAATCGGCGTGGGCAGCAGGTGATAGCGGCGCACACCGAGCGCGACGTGACGGCCCACGCTGAGCGGCAGCGCCAGTTGCTCGGCATGGGTGCGCGTGATGTCGATGCTGCCGCTGGCGTTGACCGCCGACTGCAGCTGCGAGGGGTCGGCCAGCTGCACCCGGACGCGTTCGAGGTTGCCGGCGAAGCCCAGCGACTGCACGTGGGCAGTCGCGAACGCCTTGCTGTGCAGACGGTCGGCCGTCTCCGCGAGCTCGATGTCCTCGGGACGGATCACGGTCACCACTTCGGCGCAGGGTGGGCCGGCAGTGGCCAGCGACTGGTGGCCAAGCAGGGCGGAACCCAGCTGCAGCCCGTGTTCGGTGTTTTCGCCCAGGAACAGGTTGGCGGCACCGAGGAACGTGGCGACGAAGCGCGTGGCGGGATGGCGGTACAGCGTGGTCGCCTGCCCGGTCTCGAGCAGGCGGCCGTTGTGCATGACGCCGATGCGATCGGCGAGCGCGAACGCTTCCTCCTGGTCGTGCGTCACCAGCAGGGTGGTCATCCCCAGCCGGCGCTGCACCTGGCGAATGGTGTCGCGCAGCTCGACGCGGATCTTGGCGTCCAGGGCGCCGAATGGTTCGTCGAGCAGCAGCACCGGGGGTTCGTGCGCCAGCGCGCGCGCCACCGCCACGCGCTGCTGCTGGCCGCCGGAGAGCTCACCGGGCAGGCGATCCGCGTAGCCTTCCAGCGCCACCAGTTGCAGCAGTTCCTCGCGTCGCCGCGCCCGCGCGCCGCGCCGCACTCCGCGCACCCGCAGCGCGAACTCCACGTTCTCGCCCACGGTCATGTGGCGGAACAGGGCGTAGTGCTGGAACACCAGGCCGACGCCGCGCTCGCGCGCGGGCACCTGCGTCACGTCGCGGTCATTGAGCAGGATGCGGCCGTGGTCGACGTCGCTCAAGCCGGCGGCGGCCCGCAGCAGCGTGCTCTTGCCGCTGCCGCTGGGGCCGAGCAGCACGAAGAACTCGCCGGTGCCGATGTGCAGCGAGACGTCGTTGACGACCGTGTTGCCGCCGTAGCGCTTGGTGATCTGCTCGAAACTGATGGACATGCCGACCTCGGTGAGGAGGTCGGCATGCTAGATAACAGTGCGGTTGTTTAGCGGTAGCGGGGCGGTGACAATGCGGTGACAAAACGCCTGCCGGCGTGTCATGAGCTGATGCGGAGGGCGCAGCTCAAGGCCCCGTGATGGTGTTCGACAGTTCGCCGATGCGATCGATGCGCGCCACCACGCGATCGCCGGGCTTGAGATATCGCGGTGGCTCCATCGCGAAGCCCACGCCCGCCGGCGTGCCGGTGATCACGATGTCGCCCGCGTCGAGCGTCAGCCCGGCCGAGAGCTGCGCGATCAGCGTCGGGATGTCGAATATCATCTGCGCGACCTGCGCGCGCTGGCGCGGTTCGCCGTTGACTTCGAGGCTCAGTTCCAGGGTCGCCGGATCGCCCAGGCTGTCGCGATCGACCAGCCAGGGCCCGAGCGGCAGGGTGTCGTCGAGCGATTTGCCCTTGAACCATTGATCGTGGCGACGCTGCAGGTCGCGGGCGGTGATGTCGTTCGCGACGGTATAGCCGAACACATGCTCGAACGCGCGATCCGGCGCGATGTCGCGGCCGCCTTTGCCGATCACCAGCGCAAGCTCCACTTCGTAGTCGAGCTTGCTGGTCACCCCGGGATCCAGCCGCACCGCGGCGCCGGGCCCGCACACCGTGTGGGTGGCCTTGGTGAAGAACTGCGGCGCCTTCGGCAGCTGCGTATCGGCGCCGCTTGCGGCGTAGCCTTCCCTGACATGGTCCAGGTAATTGCGGCCCACGCAGAACACATTGCGTGCGGGTGCAGGGATGGGTGCGAGCAGCTGCAACTCGTGCGCGGGGCGGCGGGCAGCGGCCAGTGCCGGCAGCTCCCGCTCCAGTTCCGCAATCAATTGCAGGGCGGGTGTGCCGCCGCGCACGATGGCGAGTACCGACGACAGGTCGCCGCCGAGCTGGCGCAGCTCCAGCGCGTGCTGCAGATCCAGGGCCTCGGTGCCCAGCCAGAGGCCGGCCCGCACTTGCCCGCGGTATTGGAAACTGACCAGTTTCATGGGTGGTTCCGGGACGGGCGTATACTCTAGCAGAGTGGCCACGAGGGTCGGGCGGTCGTACGCAGCGGAAGGGGGTGGCAGTGGACAATCCCATGGGCACCGATGGCTTCGAGTTCGTCGAGTACACCGCGCCCGACCCGGAACTGCTGCGCCGGCTGTTCGCGACGCTCGGTTTCCCCGTCAGTGCGCGCCATCGCAGCAAGAACGTCACCCTGCATCGCCAGGGCGACATCAATTTCATCATCAACGCCGAGCCCGACAGCTACGCCCAGCAGTTCGCGCGCCAGCACGGTCCGTCGGCCTGCGCCATGGCGTTCCGCGTGCGCGATGCGGCCGCCGCCTACCAGCGGGCGCTGTCGCTCGGCGCCACGCCGGCGCCGACGCAGGTGGGGCCCATGGAGCTCAACATCCCCGCCATCGAGGGCATCGGCGGGAGCCGCCTGTACCTGGTCGACCGCTATGGTGGCAGCACCATCTACGACGTGGATTTCCTGCCGGTGCGGGATGGCCCGGCGCCGCCCGACACCGGACTGCAGTACATCGACCATCTCACGCACAACGTGCGCCGCGGCAACATGGATCAGTGGGCCGGCTTCTACGAGCGGTTGTTCAATTTCCGGGAGGTGCGCTATTTCGACATCGAAGGCCGGAAGACCGGCCTGCTGTCGCGTGCGCTCACCAGCCCGTGCGGCAAGATCCGCATTCCGATCAACGAATCGCAGGATGACAAGAGCCAGATCGAGGAGTTCATCAGCGAGTACGGCGGCGAGGGCATCCAGCACATCGCGCTGGCGTCGCGCGACATCTGCCACACGGTGGACGTGCTGCGCGATCGCGGCGTGAAGTTCCAGGACACGCCCGACACCTACTACGAGGGCATCGACGCGCGGGTGCAGGGTCACCAGGAATCGATTCCCGAGCTGCGGCGGCGGCGCATTCTCATCGACGGCAGCGCCACGGACGGCATCCTGCTGCAGATCTTCACGGCCAACGTGATCGGCCCCATCTTCTACGAGATCATCCAGCGCAAGGGCAATGAAGGCTTTGGCGAAGGCAATTTCCGCGCGCTGTTCGAATCCATCGAGCTCGACCAGATCCGCCGGGGTGTGATCTGAGCGCCACGGCCACGCCGCTCAGGCTGCACAACTACTGGCGCAGCTCGGCGTCCTACCGCGTGCGGCTGGCGCTGGAATTCAAGGGCCTCAGCTACGAATACGTGCCCGTGCACCTGGTGCGCGAGGGCGGCACGCAGTTCTCGCCCTCATACCGCAGGCTCAACCCGCAGTCGCGCGTGCCCACGCTGGAAGTGGCGGGCCGCGCGCTCACGCAATCCATGGCCATCATGGAGTGGCTCGAGGAGACGCATCCGGATCCGCCGTTGCTGCCCGCCGACGCGTTCGGCCGGGCGCGCGTGCGCAGTCTCGCGCTGCTGCTGGTGGCGGACGTGCAGCCGTTGCAGAATCTGGCGGTGACCAAGTACCTCAAGGAAGTGGTGGGCGCCGGGGAGAGCGCGCTCCGCAACTGGCTTGGCGAATGGGTGGGGCGCGGCATGGGGGCGCTGGAAGTGCGCCTGGCCACGGAAACCGACACGGGCCTGTTCTGCCATGGCGACCGGCCGGGTCTGGCGGATCTCTGCCTGGTGGCGCAGTGCTATGCCGCCCGGCGGGTGGGCGTGGACCTCGGCCGCTATCCAACCATCCTGCGCATCGATGCGCGCTGCGCCGAGCTTCCCGAAGTGCTGCGCGCCGCACCCGAGCGCCAACCCGACGCAGAAGGGTAGCGACGCCGCCATGAAGAACTACATCCGTTTCCCACGCGTGGAAGGCACCGCCAGCCGCCAGGCGCATTGCGACCTGCCGCCCGGCACCTTCGAGCGCGAAGTGAGCAAGGAAGGCTTCTTCGGTCCGGCGGCGCATTTCCATCACAAGCACCCGCCGACGGCCTGGCAGAGCTTCGAGGGCCCGCTGCGTCCGCACGCGTTCGACCTGAACCGGCTCAGGCCGGCGGGCAACTCGCCGTGGGACGCCGCACCGGTCCTGCACAACCCGCATCTGCGGCTGCGCTACTGGCAGTGCCAGGGCAGCATGGAACACCTGGCGCGCAATGCCGACGGCGATGAACTGCTGTTCGTGCACGCGGGCAGCGCGGAACTGTTCTGCGATTACGGACGGCTCGAGATCACCGCCGGCGACTACGTGCTGCTGCCGCGCGGGACGATGTGGCGACTCGCGGGCAGCGGGAGCGTCGCGGCGCTGCTGATCGAAGCCACGGGCGCGAGTTACCTGCTGCCCGACAGGGGCCTGCTGGGCCCGCACGCGATTTTCGATCCAGCCATGCTGGACGTGCCGCAGCTGGACGACGCGTTCCGCGCGCAACAGGACGAAAGGCCGTGGAAGGTGCAGGTGAAATCACGTGCCCAGGTCTCCGAGATCGGCTTCCCGTTCAACCCGCTGGATGCGGTGGGTTGGCACGGCGACCTGGCCGTGTGCCGCATCAACGTGCGCGACCTGCGTCCGGTGACCAGCCACCGTTATCACCTGCCGCCCTCGGTCCACACCACCTTCGTGGCACAGCGCTTCGTGGTGTGCACCTTCGCGCCGCGACCGTTCGAAACCGATCCCGGCGCGGTGAAGATCCCCTTTTTCCACAACAACGATGACTACGACGAAGTCATCTTCTACCATGCGGGCGATTTCTTCAGTCGCGACAACATCCGCCCCGGCATGGTCACGTATCATCCGGCGGGGTTCACGCACGGGCCGCATCCCAAGGCGTTGCAGCGCATGCTGGTGCAGAGCAAGCCCGCGACCGACGAATACGGCGTGATGATCGACGCGCGCGACCCGCTCAACATCGGGCACGCCGCTGCCACGGTGGAA
>Ga0335083_10009967_pt1 | contig 11520 bp, 8 predicted proteins | sample Lox_Sample_42_FD_206716 | JGI IMG/M metagenome (GOLD analysis project Ga0335083, IMG submission 206716) | Soil microbial communities from Loxahatchee National Wildlife Refuge, Florida, United States - Lox_Sample_4.2 | ecosystem: Environmental > Terrestrial > Soil > Wetlands | place: USA: Florida... | reverse complement strand
TCGCGAACGCGAAGCGCCCGGCGCAGTTGAAGCATCCATATCGTTTCGCATGTTCTGCGTCGTGATGATATTTTGGCAAGTGGAGAGCCGAAAACTCCGACGGAGAACACAATATGACTCGTCGCATCCGGTTGCTCGGACTGATCCTTGCTTCTGTGACTCTGATATCCAGCCTAATGTGCGGGCAGCAAAATGGGGCCAATGCACAAACCAGCACAAAGGCTGAGAGCGCCCTCCGCAAGATCTACGACGAGGATCAGAAAGACCGAGCGGACGAGGCTGGCGACGCCAGACGCAAAGAGCAAGTACGACGACTCCTTCGAGACGGTCTGGTTCACTCTGGGGAAGACTACTACTACGCGGCCTTCATCTTCCAGCACGGTCAGAAGCCAAACGATTTCCTCTTCGCGCACGTGTTGGCGGTGACTGCGGTGAGCAAAGGGTTTCACGGAGCAATGTGGCTCAGTGCGGCAACCCTGGACCGTTATCTGCATTCACTCAAGCAGCCGCAGATTTTCGGTACTCAGTTTGGAAGTTTGTACGACAACAGCGACGACCAGGGATTGTACGACGACATGATGGTTTCGGACACCCTACGGGCGCTGTGGTGCGTTGCGTCATACACGACGCAGACTAAAATACTGAGTGACGCGAGGGCCGGGAGGGACCTTCGCTCGACGCGTATTTGCCCTCTTCCTTGAAACCCGAGGTCATCTGTCGCCTGAAACGCACGGTTCCCCACATCCCCCCGGCTGCTAGAATTCCTTCAGCATGGCTGCCTCCCAACAGCCCGCTTTTACCCGCACCATCTTCCACGTCGACATGGACGCCTTCTTCGTCTCCGTGGAAGAGCTTTTTGATCCTTCGCTTAAAGGTAAGCCGGTCGTGGTCGGCGGGCAGCGCGATGAGCGCGGTGTCGTCTCCGCCGCCTCCTATGCAGCCCGTAAGTTCGGAGTCCACTCCGCGATGCCATTGCGCACGGCGGCCAAGATGTGTCCGGATGCCACGTTCGTCAATGGACATCCAGAGCGTTATCGCGAGTGCTCCGAGAAAGTCCATCGAGTGCTCGGTGCATTTTCACCACAAGTCGAGATGGCCTCCATCGACGAGGCTTACCTGGACATGACCGGCACCGAACGGCTGCACGGTCCTCCACTGAAAGCGGCCCATACCCTGCACCAGCGCATGAAGGCGGATACTGGCCTGAACTGCTCGGTAGGAATCGGAACCTCACGTCTGATCGCGAAAGTTTCTTCGGCACAGGCCAAGCCGAACGGCGTCCTCTTCATTGTTCCAGGCGAAGAGGCGAAGTTTCTCGCTCCGCTCGACGTTCGCGAAATTCCCGGCGTCGGCAAAGTCATGGAGACTCACCTCCACGCGCTCGGCATCAAGAAAGTCGGAGATCTCGCGCGCCTGGAAGAATCCGATCTCGCCGACCGCTTCGGCAAATGGGGACTGGCTCTGGCCGGCAAGGCTCGCGGGGAAGATGCAGGCGGCTGGTTCGACACTGAGGTTGGAGCCGATGTCGGTGCCAAGTCCATCAGCCACGAGCACACTTACAACGAAGACACCGCCGACGTCAGCCAGTTGGAAGCCACACTGATGCGCCTTTCGGAGATGGTGGCTCGCCGTCTCCGCGAATCCCAGTTCTATGCGCGTACGATTCAGTTGAAATTGCGCTACAAGGATTTCACGACCATCACTCGTGCCCACTCACTGCCATCTCCCACGCAGCTCGACACCGAAATCTTCGAACAGGTCCGCACGTTGTTCCGCAAGAACTGGAAGAAAGGCGCGCAGATTCGTCTTCTGGGCGTACAAACGTCCTCATTTACTTCGCAGCCGGATCAGATCAACCTCCTCGACGGCAATCGTCAGCAGCGCTGGAAAGACGCCATGGCCGCCGCCGATCGACTCCGCGACAAGTTCGGTGAATCCAGCGTCAAACTCGCCGCCGGCATGAAAGGCAACTTCCGCGAGCGCATCCACGAGAATCCCGCGAGCCTGCCCGGCAAGAAGAAACGGAAAGACGAGTCGTAGCGCGCCGGCGTCCCCGCCGGCTGTAGCGCGGGCGTCTCGCCTGTGCACCCAGCCTCGCATCGGAAAGCCGCTGGGATCCCGTGGATCTCCTAAAGTATATCTCCCGATTCCCGAGATTGAATCTGTACCAACGCTGACTTTTCCCCCTCGAACCGTGCGTCCTCGTCCCACCGGCCGGGTGACTCGACATCGCCCCGTATCTTTCGCAACACTGACCCCATGGAAAGCGAGGCCTGCACCAGATGTCCAACGCGAAGTGGCCCGGCCACCTTCACATCGCGGATCCAGTGGAGCGCGCTGCTGATGCTGCATCCACACTGGCTGCAATCCGGAGTGCCGCCGAATACGCACGGCTCCACTCGCGTACGCAAATCAGCGGAGTAGTTCAACGATGTCTTCGAGAACAGGCAGTCATCCGGATTCTTTGGTGGGCTGACGAATGCCTTCGCCATTCCCTCCGGCAGCAGTAATTTCGGATACGCCCGGCTCAACTGTGGTAATTCCCGCGCCACTCGTTCCCGATCCTGGGGCGTGAGCCGTTCTGCACTTTCCTCCCCGATTTGAGGACTGTACAGGCTCACCCAAATGTGATCGACCTCCGACCGCGCGTTCCAGAATGCGACGTATTCTTCCAGATACGAATCCCGCGACAGCATCGGTCGCGTAATTACCCAATGCACATTGATCGACCGGCCCGCCACATTTTTGAGGATGCGTTCGTACGTGGCCGGCTTGCGCCGTTCGTCGTGATGTTCGGGCAGTCCATCCACCGAAACGGCAACACGCAGGCGTGGAAGCTTCATCCACTCCAGTGGAATCGCGATCACCGCGCTTGTCACCACCATTGTGAAGACGCCCATGTCGCTTAGGACGGGCAGAATGCGCCCCAGTTCGCGATGCCGCACCATAGGCTCGCCTCCCACCAGAGAAACATGCATAGGCTTGTGACGGCGCACGAGTGCGAGCACACCATTGACCAGTGCGTCACCGCGAAGATCGCTCAGTTCGCGAAGGGTGGTTTCTCCGCCCAGGTGGCTGTCTCCGTAGGCGTAACAACCGGGACAGCTCAGCGGACACTCGCGCGTGATCTCAATCGACAGCATGGGAACATGCCCGTTGAGAACTCGCCAACTGGCCCGCAAGAGATCGCGCGGGGATAGACTAGGGCGGGACTGTACTGCTGACATATACGCGGCTTAGATGCGGCGTGAGTCTCCCGGGGTTCACCAGGATTGGACTTTCCTTTCGTTTCGCGCCCTTGCTGGTCGAATGCCCAGGAGCACCTCACCTTGACCGTGCTCCGGGCCTCGCTCTAAGATTCCCGTTCGCCTAAAGTCTTCAGGAGCCCAACATGCGCCAATCGCTCGTCGTATTGTTGTTCGCTGTCGCCACCATGCTCCCGCAGTCAACCGCCGCCCAGTCGAATCCACCGCTCTTGCTGCGTTTTCCCACCGTCAGCAAAACGCAAATCGTCTTCAACTACGCGGACGATCTCTGGATCGTTAGCCGCGACGGCGGCGAGGCCCGGCGCCTGACTTCGGGCGTTGGCATTGAGGCCCTTCCGCATTTCTCTCCCGACGGCTCTATGATCGCCTTCACGGGCGAATACGACGGGAATCGCGACGTCTACGTTGTCCCCGCCGCTGGGGGCGTCCCTCGCCGCCTGACCTATCACCCAGCTGACGAGTACGTCGCCGGTTGGACTCCCGATGGCAAGAATATTCTCTTTAACTCCTGGGGCAACAGCTTTATGCACTTCGAGGATCAACTCTATACGATTCCCGTCGACGGCGGACTCCCCACCGAAGTTCCTCTTCCCATTGCTGAAGACGCATCTTATTCGCCCGATGGCACGCACATCGCTTACGTCCCGCATCCCAAATGGCAGCAGGCCTGGAAGCGTTATCGTGGCGGCCAAACCACACCCATCTGGATTGCCGATCTCAAAGACTCCAGTATCGTGAAGGTTCCGCGCGAAAATTCCGACGACCACCATCCCATGTGGATCGGCGACACGATCTATTTCCTCTCCGACCGCAACGGTCCGGTCAGTCTCTTCGCTTACGACACGAAGACGAAACAAGTCACCGAAGCGCTCCATAGCGACGGCCTCGATTTCAAGACCGCGTCGGCGGGCCCTGATGCCATCGTGATCGAGCAATTCGGCGCCATCAACCTCTACGACCTCGCGACCCATCAGGCTAAAAACATCACCATCCACGTCGCCGGCGACGTCGAGGCGGTCCGTCCGCATTTCGCCAAGGTCGATCCCAAACGCATCCAGAATTTCAGCATTTCGCCAACCGGCGCGCGCGCGGTCTTCGAAGCCTGGGGAGAAATTTTCACGGTACCCACCGACAAGGGAGACATCCGCAACATCACGCGCAGTCCTGCCGTTGCCGACCGTGATCCATCGTGGTCGCCCGACGGCAAGTCCATCGCTTATTTTTCCGATGAGTCCGGAGAATACGAACTGGCAATCCGCGACCAGAACGGATTAGGAACTGTTCGCCGTATTAACCTTGGAAATCCACCGTCTTTCTTCTACACACCCACATGGTCCCCGGACAGCAAGAAGATTGCATATATCGATAAGCGCCTTCAATTGTGGTATGTCGACCTCGCCAACCCAACTCCGAAGCTGGTGGACACCGACTACTACTGGACGTTTGCCGCCAATCAGATCGGGCAGAACTGGTCCCCCGACAATAAGTGGCTTGCGTATGCCAAGCAACTCCCCAGCGGCCAGCACGCTGTGTTCGTCTACTCGCTCGATCAGGCCAAGGCGTTCCAGGTTACCGACGGCATGAGCGACGCGCTCAATCCCAGCTTCGACAAGAATGGCAAGTATCTCTACTTCACCGCTTCCACCAACGTTGCTCTTGCTACCGCTGATCTCGACATGACGAGCGACGAGCACCGTGTCTCGCGTAGCGTCTACGTTGCGGTGCTCAGCAAGGATGAGAAATCGCCTCTCGCCCCCGAGAGTGACGAGGAGAAGCCGAAAGACGAAAAAAAGGCGGACGACGACAAAGACAAAACTGCCGATCAGAGCAAGCCGAAGGCGAAGGATAAGAAGGCGGAGCCCAAATCGGCGGAGGCTGACAAGAGCTCAGAGGACAAAGCCGACAAGGACAAGAAAAAAGAGGAATCCGTTGTCGTCAAGATTGACATCGACGGTCTTGGTCAGCGGATTCTCTCGCTGCCCATTCCCGCGAGGAACTACCTCAACATGCTGCCCGGCAAGTCGGGCATTCTGTTCCTCTCGGAAGGCCCGATGGTTCTCGCAGCTGATGACGATAATCCAAGCGTCAGTGAGACCATCCAGAAGTTTGATCTCAGCAAGCGCAAAGTCGACAAGCTGATCGAGGATGTCAACGACTTCACGGTCTCGTTCGACGGCGAAAAAATTCTGTATCGCAAGGGCGACTCCTGGTCGACTGCTTCCGCCGATGATGGCGCCGCTGGATCCGGCGCACCGAAACCCGGCTTTGGTCCTCTCAAGCTCGACGGATGGGAGGTCTATGTCGAACCCCGCGCCATGTGGAAGCAGATTTACAACGAAACGTGGCGCATTGAGCGCGATTTCTTTTACGACCCGCACTATCACGGCCTCGACATCGAGAAGGCCAAGAAAAAATACGCGCCTTATCTCGATGGCATCGCCTCTCGCGATGAACTCACGTATTTGTTTCAGGAGTGCCTCGGCGAAATGACTGTGGGACACATGTTCGTCGGTGGCGGCGAGGCGCCTGAGCCGAAGAGGCTGAAAGGTGGACTGCTCGGTGCCGACTACAGTTTGGAGAACAACCGCTATCGGATCGCCAAGGTCTACAACGGTGAGAACTGGAATCCCGGCAACGAAGCGCCGCTCACTCAGCCCGGCGTCAACGTCAAAGTCGGCGACTACATCCTCGCCGTAAACGGTCGCGATCTTCACGCCTCCGACAACATCTACAGCTTTTTCGAGGAGACGGCGGGAAAGCAGGTTGTCCTCAAAGTGGGTGCCAACCCTGATGGCAAGGATTCCCGAGAAGTCACAGTCGTCCCGGTCGACAGCGAAGAAAATCTCCGCCATCTTGCCTGGATCGAAAGCAATCGCCGTCGCGTCGATCAGGCCACTGGCGGCCGAGTCGCCTATGTCCACGTCCCAAATACCGCTGGCGCCGGATACACCAGCTTCAATCGTTACTTCTTCTCGCAGGTGGGCAAAGAGGGCGCCATCATCGACGAACGCTTCAACGAAGGCGGCCAGCTCGCCGACTACATCGTCGACTACCTTCGCCGCCCGCTGATGAGTAAAGTTGTCACCCGCGAGGGCCACGACTGGTCAAGCCCATCCGAAGCGATCTACGGGCCCAAGGTCATGATTATCAACGAAATGTCCGGCTCCGGCGGCGACGCGCTGCCCTGGTATTTCCGCAAAGCCGGTATCGGACCCCTGGTTGGCAAGAGAACATGGGGCGGACTCGTGGGCATCGGCGGCTATCCCGAGCTGATCGATGGCGGACGTGTCACCGCGCCGCGCGCGGCGATTTACGGCCTCAACGGCGATTGGGAGGTCGAGAATCATGGCATCCCGCCCGATGTGGAAGTCGATCTCGAGCCCGCAGCGTGGCGCGCCGGCCATGATGCCCAGCTTGAAAAAGCGATCGAAGTCGTGATGCAGCAGCTGAAGGAGCATCCACTGCCGGAAATCAAGCGTCCGCCATATCCGAACTACCATGAGCATGACGATCTGGGGGCAAAGTAGCTCGTACAGACTGCTGCCTTAGGCTGTCGTGCAGGGTGTGTCGAAGCTACTGAGGATTGGCGGAGCGTGCCGTCGAGGCCAGCAGCGATCGCATCCCCGGCTTGTAACCGTAGAAGTCGCCGATCCGGTGCAGCTGGTTGATGATTTCTTCGTCGTAACGCTGCTTGAGAGCCGGGGTCAGAATGTCGTGCTCGGCGTTCGGGTCCGCCGTGAGATCGAACAGATAACTCTGTGCCGGGGAATCGTAGGTCGTATACAAATATCGGCCGTCCGCGGTCAGGATTCCATATACTGCACGCACGTCCGACGCCAGAAGCAAGTCTTTTCGCGGATAGCTGTCGAGTTCCCGCTTCGTCTCGGCGAACAATGGCCGCCCGTAAAGCGCGTTCTGCCGGATAGGGCGGTGTCCGAGCAGGTAATAGAGCGTCGGCGTAATGTCGGTCAGCGTTGAAAGGCGAGTGTCATCGTACACAAGATGCTCACGCATCTGCGGGGGCAGATGGATGATCAGCGGCACTCGCATCACCTCTGGCCAGATCGAGGTTGAGTGGCTTGTCCGCCCGAACTCGCCGGTGGCATCGCCATGGTCGCTGGTAACGATAATGATGCTGTTGTCATACAGCCCTCGCTGCTTGAGATAGCTGAAGAACTCGCCGAGGCACTTGTCCACCCAATGGACTTCGTAGGTGATGCGGCCACTCATTCCTTTGGGTCCCTGCCAGTGTTGCGATGTGGGCGAAGGCACGTCGTTCTGCGCGAACTGGTGCACATTTTTCGGCTGTGCATAGAGGAAGATCGGCCGCGCCGAACTCTCTGGAGCGTCAAGCTCCTTCCTTGCCTGTTGCAGCGTGGAACCCAGTTCTATTCGAGTCCACAGTTTCTTGTCAGTATCCAACCTTAAAAGGGGTTCGTCGGCCGGCAAGACGGCGCTCAATACCTCGTCGATGCTGACCATCATCAGGTAACCGTCGTTGTGCATCACGCGGTCGAGGCTGTTGAGTCTGGAGAACGGCTGCAAGTAGTGGTCGTGCAGCATCATCGCACCCGACCAGATTGCCGGCTCGGAGAGCGACGTCCCTGCATATTGCGTGTAGGCGTTGTGCATCACGACGCTGTCGCGCGCGAAGGCGTCAAGGTTCGGCGTGTAGTCGACGCGCGGATTGTAGGCGCCGAGGTAATCGGGGCGCATCGAGTCAATCACAAAGACAAAGACATTCGGCCGTTCGCCTTGCGTCGATGCGAGCCGATCGACAAGTTGCACGTCGGGGGCACGTAGTCGCGTGTCGCGGATGTTCGAGTTCTCGCGCAGAATGCGGCAGAGATCGCCGCAAACCTCGTGGCGCGCGTTGCCCAAGATGTGATGGGCAAGTTGAAAGGAGTTGTCGTGTCCGGCATACGACTCCAACGACAGCGAGATGTCGTCGTCCGTCTTGCCCAGGGGCTTGCTCCAGAAGATTTCGCTGGCTTGCAGGGTCTTGTAGATCGCTCCGGTTGCGATGAGCACTGACAGCACCACAGCCACGGAATATTGCACCCGTATCGGCCGCAGGCGGAATATGCAAACGCTCATCACGATCCAGAACAGTAGCGTCACCGTGCTCTGGAAGAAACCACTCCAATCGGCGTCTCCGATGATGTAAGGAAAAGCAAGCGCGAGCGAGCCGGAGACAAGCAGCGCCGTCCAAGTGCCGAACTGAACTGAAGATTTAGCACCCGAAGGTTTCGGCGACTCTGTTCTTGGCCGCGTGTTCAGAAACGGCATCACCAGCGAGAATCCCCACAGCGTAAGAGCCAGTGCCAATGAGGCGGCATAGACGCGGCCCTCCCATCCGCCGAAATTCAACGCGTCCTGAAGGAAGCGGAATAGCAAGGTCCACAGGCAAGCGAAGACGGCTGCGCCAAACACTCCACGGCGAACGGTTTGAGGTTTCGCGGTCTTGGCCGCTAGCACGAAGATCAGGTTGACGACCGACAGCACGATGGCTGCGAGGACGAAATGCGAAAGCAGGCTCCAAAGCGCAAGTTCCACGTCGGTGACGTGAAAGCGCAAGCTGGCGGCCTCGCGGTAGAGGTGAATCCGCGCGCCGGCAAGGTAAACCAGGCTGACGACGAGCGCAATCAGCAGTCCTCCGGAGTAAGCCAATGGCCGATCGTCGCTGTTCTCCTCTCTCGAACTCGGCGCATCGGATTGCTTCCAAACCGCCAGCACGATAAGCGGCAGCAAAGATGCCAGACTCCACCAATAGGTCGGCCGATTGTCTTCCACCGTGGGCAGGAAAGGACGGAAAGTGAGGTAGACTCCGATCACGGCCAGCAATGCTGCGCCTGCGAGGAATCGCCGGTCCGTATGCTGCCACGAATCACGGATGTGCCAGTTCGCGACGACCGCCGCGACGGATGCAAGCCAGTACAGCGATGCCTGGTGATGCACGAACCAGGGCATCCAAGTGTAGGCAGGTGCTTTGATGAGGAAGTAGTAGGTGTAAGGCAAAAAAGCCAGCACGCAGTACAAGGAGGTCAGGACAAAATACGTCCCTGAACCCACTTTCAGTACAGTGTTAAGCCAACGCTTCAAACCTGCTCCTCAAGCTGCCAGAACGATCCCAGACGGTCGTAACTTGATTGTCCATGACCTTCGGTTCAGGCCGCAAGTTACCCTGGGAGAGGGATTCTAGGCTCGGGGCCCACTGCATAACAGTCTGAAAACTGATCCCAGCAATCGTCTGATCCCAAACTCGGCGTGACCAAAGTGTCAGCATGGTTGCGACTTCGGTGCGGAAGGAAGCTTCGAACCGCTTCCGGTTTGGGTAGGATAAGAAGACCACTTCTGTTTCTCTGTTGGAAGGGACAAACGATGTCGAGTCAGGGCGCGAAGAAGGCTGCGGTACGATCGTCATCGCTGGCGCTATTTGCCCGTAACTTTCTGAAGTGTCCCGCCATGCTGGGATCGGTCGTTCCGAGTTCGCCTTTTCTCGTGAACGACATGATGAGCCATGTGGACTGGGAGCGCGCTCGAGTTCTGGTGGAATACGGTCCTGGAGTCGGGACGTTTACTCGCGAGATTCTCAAGCGCATGCGACCCGACGCGGTTCTGGTCGCAATCGAGTTGAACGCGGAGTTCGTGGAGTATCTGCGGGACCACGTTCGCGATCCCCGCTTTCGTGTCGTGAAGGGTTCGGCCGAGAGCGTCCGGGGTGTGTTGGCGGAACAAAGGCTGGCGCGCGCCGACTACATCATTTCCAGCCTGCCTTATCGCAACATGACGGATTCGTTGCGCCGCGAGATTTTGGAGGAATCGCGTCGTGCGCTGAAGGCGGAAGGGTCGTTGCTACTGTTTCAATACACCCGGGCGCTGCTGCCCTATCTCGAGTCCAGCTTCAGTTCGGTCAAACTCAAGTTCCAACTCTTCAATATCCTGCCTGCACTCATCTTCCAGTGCACGCCGTGAGCGGATCGCCACGAGGTCGTTGAGCGCCTGAGCAGTCTGCCGCTGTGCTCGCGGCGGCGAAGTAAAAGCTTAAGGCGCGCGAAGGACGCTGAGCAAACGGTTCCCGTGCGTAAGGGCAGATGTCACATCGTGCTGCGAATGGCAAGGGGGACTGCAAGGCTCCGAGCCATCGCTGGCCTTCTGCTTAGAGTTGCCGGGAATGACGCGATGCGGTCTCTACGCGACCGATTCGTCCGCGACCGTCAAATCACACCCGTGTCCGCACTCGCAGGCAATCTCGACATCCTCGGATCCAGCGTCCTGACATGATTGACTGCAATACTTTTGGCCCTCCGGCACGACGCAACGGCAGGGCAGATGGGCGCAGGTTCTTGGTTCATTGTGCGACATGGTCGATCCCTCCAGAATTACCGAGCCATCGTAGGGCTAAAGTTCGATTGCGGGAACCTGTCAAAATGGACAGTGTCGCGCCGAGCAACTGTCGGCGTACGGAAGGCGCGCCCGCTCTATCTCGTGGGCATGATCATGCTCTTCCAGCGCCAGCGGCGATGTGAGTCCTGTTGAAAAATTACGAGACAGCTATAGACAGCGTCGGTGGGCGTGCACTGCAGTACGCGCGCTGGAGCATTCGAGCCTTGGGCCTGATAAGGCGCAGGTTGCCGCTGGACAGCCTGCTGCAGGTTGGTCCATTGCAGACCGTTGTCCGCATCCAGGCCTTTAAAAACGTCCGCAGGTGAAACATTCTGGGCTCGAATGAAATCGAACCCGGGAGCCATCAGGGGGGTCAGAGTGGCAGCATCCTTCTGTGCCACGGCAGCCTTGAATTTGGCAAAGAAGGTATTGAAGTCTGCTTGCGAATTCTGGCCGGCGAGCATTGCCGGACTTAGCAACAACAACAGTCCAAGCCAACGGAAAGCATAGCGTCGCGTCATTCGATGTTGCCCTCCAAACTGCAAACTCTCAGCTTATTTGTATGGCGGATGCGGGGCCAGTGGCAAAAGTGCTAGTAGACGCAGGGGGAACTGAGCAATATTCTGCGCGACGGAGTGCCTTCGACGAAGGGAGAGTTTCATGAAGAGCGGTATTGGAAAGTTGGTTGTGATCGCGCTGAGCGTGGTGACATTTGAATTGTGCACAAGCCAGGCCCAAATCATGAATCAGATCGATTTCAAGGCGTCGCAGCCCTTTACGGTCGCGAATACCACACTGGCGGCAGGGAGCTACGTAATCCGGCCTGTATCCGGGGCGGGTCAGACCGTTCTCGAAGTATCGAGCGCCA
>Ga0335083_10009966_pt1 | contig 11520 bp, 13 predicted proteins | sample Lox_Sample_42_FD_206716 | JGI IMG/M metagenome (GOLD analysis project Ga0335083, IMG submission 206716) | Soil microbial communities from Loxahatchee National Wildlife Refuge, Florida, United States - Lox_Sample_4.2 | ecosystem: Environmental > Terrestrial > Soil > Wetlands | place: USA... | reverse complement strand
CTGGCCGTCGGCGGACGTCATAACCCGCCCCGTCCTGAAGTCGTATCTCTTCCCCATGGCGGTGAGCATCCTCGGGGCGGCGGAGATCGCGTACCACGCGCAGAGCCTGCCGCTCTACCCGCTCTTCGAGGTGGTCCCGCCGGTGCTGATCCCTCGCACGCACGTCGTCCTGCGGGGGCCGGCCGAGCGCCGCCTCGCCGAGCAGCTCGGCATCTCGGAAGAGGATCTGCTGACGCCGCCCGCGGCGGCCGAGGCGACGCCCGTTCCCGAAGCCGACGCGGTCGCCGCCCTCGCGCAGGAGACCGCGAAGAACCTGTCGAGCGTTTCGGGAACGCTCGTGCGCCTGGACCCGTCGCTCGCGGGCGCCGTCGAGACGGCGCACAAGAAGATCGCTTACCAGCTCGACCAGCTCGCCGAGCGCACGCGCAAGGCGGCCGAGCGCAAGGACGGCGTCGGCGCGAACCGGCGCAAGCGGCTGGCCCAGGCACTCGCGCCGGGCGGCATTCCCGCCGAGCGCGTGTACCCGCCGCTGTCCTGGATGCTCGCCTGGGGCTCCGGCGCCGTCACCGACGGGCTCCGGCGCGCCGCGGGCACGGGCGCCGAGGGCGTCGCGGTGGTCGACCTGGGAACGGACGGAGAGGCCCATGCCGATTGACGTTCTCGCCATCGCCGCGCACCCGGACGACGTCGAGCTGACCTGCGGCGGCACGCTCGCGCGCCTGAAGGCCTCGGGCTACCGCTTCGGAATCGTGGACCTGACGCGCGGCGAGATGGGCACGCGCGGCACGCCCGAGATCCGCGCCGTCGAGGCGAAGCGCGCCGCCGAGATCCTCGGCGCGGAGTTCCGCGAGTCGCTCGACCTCGGCGACGGCGGGCTCGGCCGCGGCCGTCAGGAGGAGCTCGCGGTCATCGACGTCATCCGCCGCGAGAAGCCCCGGGTCGTGCTCGCGCCCTACCCCGACGACCGCCACCCGGATCACCGGCGCGCCGGCCAGCTCGTCACCGACGCGGCCTACTACGCCGGCCTCCGCAAGCTCGAAACGGCGCATCCGGCCCACCGCCCGCAGCAGACGGTCTACTTCGCGACGTTCGACCCGCGGGAGCCGGACTTCGTCGTGGACGTGACGCCGTTCATCGAGCTCCGGCGCCGCGCGATGCGCGCCTTCGAGAGCCAGTTCCACGATCCGAAGTCCTCCGAGCCGCCGACGATCCTGTCGCAGCGGGATTTCCTCGACATGGTCGAGTCGCGCGCGCGGCAGCACGGCGCGCTCATCGGCGTCGAGTTCGGCGAAGGGTTCCTGTCGCGGCGACCGCCGCGGGTGGACGACCTGGTGAAGGCGTTCGCGGGTTTCGAGCCGGGGTTCTGATGAAGGTCGGCATCACCTGCTATCCGACCTTCGGCGGCAGCGGCGTCGTCGCCACCGAGCTCGGCGTCGCCCTCGCCGCCCGCGGCGACGAGGTCCACTTCATCGCCTACGCGCTGCCTTCGCGGCTGGACCTTCCGCGCGAGCGCGTCCACTTCCACGAGGTCGTCGCGCCGTCGTATCCGCTCTTCGTGTCGCCGCCTTACACGCTCGCGCTGGCAACGAAGATGGCCGAGGTCGCCGCGCACGCGAAGCTCGACCTCCTCCACGTCCACTACGCCCTGCCGCACGCGATCTCGGCGATCCTCGCCCGCGAGATGGGCAACGGCAACGGCGTCCGGCTGAAGGTCGTGACGACACTCCACGGCACCGACGTCACGATCGTCGGCATGGACCGTTCGTACCTTCCGATCACGCGCTGGGGCATCGAGAAGAGCGACGCGGTCACGGCGGTCTCCTCCTACCTGCGCGACGTGACCGTCCGCGAGTTCGGCGTGCAGCGCCCGATCGACGTTCTCCCGAACTTCGTCGACACGCGGCAATACCGCCCGGACGGCGCGTCGCCCTTCGCCCGCGCCCTCGCGCGCCCCGGGGAGGCGCTGCTCGTCCACGTGTCGAATTTCCGCCCGGTCAAACGGATCGCCGACGTCCTCGCGATCTTCGACCGGGTCCGCCGGAAGATCCCGGCGCGCCTCCTGCTCGTGGGCGACGGTCCGGAGCGCTCGCTCGCCGAGCGGCTCTCCCGCGAAGGCGGCTTCGAGGACCGGACGACTTTTCTCGGCAACGTCGCCGCGATCGAGACGATTCTCCCGGCGGCCCGCGTGCTGCTCCTGCCGTCGGACGCGGAGTCTTTCGGCCTGGCGGCGCTCGAGGCGATGGCCTGCGGCGTCCCGGTCGTCGGCACGGCCAAGGGCGGCCTGCCCGAGGTCGTCGAGGACGGCACGCACGGGTTTCTCCGCCCGGTCGGCGACGTCGACGGCATGGCGGCCGCCGCGCTGACGCTGCTCGACGACGCGCCGCTGTGGGACCGCTTCTCGGCGGCCTGCCGGAAGCGGGCCGTCGACGAGTTCCCGACCGAGACGCTCGTCGGCCGCTACCGCGCGCTGTACGAGCGAACGCTCGCGGGGTGACGGCGGACGCCGACGCGCGGAGCGTCCCGGCGCGGGAAGGCCGGGGAGAAGTTCGCGAGAAGGCGTCGCGCTTTTTCGCCTTCTCGACGCGCGCCGGCACGGTCGCCGGCGCCGAAACCTTTCTCGACCGGATTCGCCGCGAGCACCACGACGCGACCCACGTCGCGTTCGCCTGGAAGATCGGGGAACCGGCCGCGCCCGCCACGCGCGCCTCCGACGCCGGCGAGCCCTCCGGCACCGCGGGTCGCCCGATCCTCGCCGCGATCGAAGGCGCCGGGCTCTCGGACGCCGTCGTCGCCGTCGTCCGCCACTACGGCGGCACGAAGCTCGGCACCGGCGGCCTCGCCCGCGCCTACCGTCTCGCGGCCGAGCGCGCCCTCGCCGCCGGCGGCGCCCGGACCGTTTACGAAACCGTTCGCCTCGAGGTCCGCTGTCCGCACGCGAAGAGCGGCGTCGTGCGCCGGCTGGTCGACCCTCCGGCGGTCCGCCTGGCCGCGGAGCGATTCGACCCGGAGCCCGTGCTCGAGCTCGACGTGCGCCGGTCGCGCGCGGCCACGCTCGAGGCGGCCCTGACCGAGGCGCGGATCCCGTTTCGCCGGGTCTGAACCCGGCTCAGAGCTCCAGCGCCGAGACGGCCGCCATGCCGCGCTCGCGCTGCTCGCGCGAGCAGAACGCCGCGCGCCAGGCGTTGGCGGCGAGCGCGCGGAGCTCCGCGTCTTCGAGCTCGAGCTCCCGGCGCGCGAATCGGTACTCGCCGCGCGTCGTCGTCCCGAAGAGAACGGGATCGTCGGCCGACAGCGTGGCGCGCACGCCGGCCCGAAGGAGCCGCCGCAGCGGGTGCGCCGCGACGTTGGCGACCGCGCGCGTCTGGACGTTCCCCGTCGGCGCGACGCAGAGCACGGTGCCCTCCTCGGCGAGGCGCTCGAGCAGCCGCTCGTCCTCGGCGGCCGCGATGCCGTGGTCGATCCGGTCGGGCCGCAGCGCGTCGAGGGCGTCGCGCACCGAGGCCGCGCCGGCCCACTCGCCCGCGTGCACCGAGGTGTGCAGGCCGAGCGCGCGGGCGCGCAGGTAGACGCCGGCGAACGCCGCGGCCGGCACGGACGCCTCGTCGCCGCCCATGCCGAATCCGACGACCGTCGGCAGGGGGCGCCGCGCGTAGAGGTCGAGCACGCGGTCGGCCGACTCCGGCCCCCAGTGCCGCACCGCATCGAGGAGGATCCGGCAGAGGATGCCGCGCGTCTCCAGCGCCTCGCGGAATCCCGTGTCGATCGCCTCGAGGCAGGCCGCGGCGTCGAGCCCGCACCGCGTGAAGATCTCCGGCGAAACGTAGACCTCGGCGTACGCGAGACCGTCGTCCGCGAGCGCGCCGGCGACGGCGAGCGCCGCGGCGACGTAGTCCTCGGGACGGCGAAAGAGGCGGCACACCGTCGCGAAGAGGTCGAGGAACCCGGCGGCGTCGGCGACCGAGGCGCGCGCGCGCGCAAACGCGTCCGCGTCGGCGAAGGGATGACCCGCCCGCGCGGCCAGGCGCGCGATCTCCGGCGCCGGGAGACAGCCCTCGAAATGCAGGTGACAGTCGGCCAGCGCAGGGGCGCCCGGCGTCGCGGTGACCCCGTCCATTTCGGTCTTCACAATCGGGCACCCGCCCTTCACAATCGCGAGACCCGCTCACTATATGCGCCGCGCCCGACTCCTCGCCCTGTTTCTCGACGTCCTCGTGGTCGCGGTCCCCGCCGATCTCGCCGCCCTCCTCCTGACCTGGCTCGTCTGGAGATTCCTGCCCGCGTTCCGTCCCGCCATTCCCGCCATCTGGATCGCCGCCGGATCGGCCGCGACCGCCGCCTTTCTCCTGCGGGACGCCGGCGGCGGCCGCGCCCGCCGCTGGCTGGCCCTCGAGGCGCGCCGGCCGGACGACCGGCCGCCCGGCCCCTGGGCGTCGGTTCGGCGCAACCTCGCGCTGATCGTGCCCTTCTGGAACCTTTACGACGCCTGGCCGCTGTTCAGGAAGCCGGATGGCGAACGGCGGACCGATCGACGCACGGGAATCCGTATCCTGCGGATAACATGAGACATGCCGCCAGGCCCGGCCGTTCCCCGAGGGAGTCTTGAACCTTTTCCGGCCCGTTTCGTTGTAAAGATTCGGAAAGCCAAGATGACAAACACGCGACGAGCCTCGATCGCCTTCCTCGCGCTCCTGTTGGCGGCCGCGCTCCCCCTGCGCGCCGACGGCGAGCAGGAGGTGTTCGAGAAGGCCTACTCGATGGAAGGGGTCACGAAGATTTCCGTCGAAAACGTCAACGGAAACATCGAAGCCACCGCCTGGGACAAGCCCTACTTCAAGGTGCGCGCCGTCAAGCGGACCGACTCGAGCGGGAGCCGCGCCCAGGAGCAGCTGCGCCTCACGGAGATCCGCGTCGAGAAAGTCGGCGAAGAGATCAAGGTCGAAACCGTCAACCCGAAGCGCCGACGCCTGTTCGGCTTCATCGACTTCTCGAGCTCGGGCGCTCCCCACGTGGACTACGAGCTGAAGATCCCCGCCAGGACCGACGTGCGCTTCGAGACGTGCAACGGCAAGCTCGCCGCGAGCGGCTTCTCCGGGAAGATCTCGAGCGACGCGGTCAACGGCTCGATCGAGCTCGCCGGCATCGCCGGACCGACGAACGCGAACACGGTCAACGGGTCGGTGCGCCTGGCTTTTGCGGGCGCGCTCCGCAACACCCGGATCGAGACGGTCAACGGCTCGATCGAGGTCGCCTTCGACAAGAGCTCGTCGGTGCGCTACGACCTCGAGACCGTCAACGGCCACATCGAGGGCAACTTCGAGCTGCCGGTGGAAGGCAAGTTCGGGCCGAAGGAAGCGCGCGGCAGCTACAACGGCGGGACCGAGCCGCTCCACTGCGAGACCGTCAACGGCACGATCCGGTTGAAGACCAACTAGGCCGCCTCCCCTTGATATCCTCGGCGCGATGAGCGCCGAGGGCCGGTTCCCGACGCGTCCCTGGCTGCTCCTCCTCGCCTACGTCCCCCTGCTCGGCTTCGTCACGCTGGCGGCTTCGCGCGATCGCGAGCCGCGCTGGCACGCGCGCAACGGGCTCCTGCTCTTCGGCGCGCTCGCCGCGGTCGGCGTGGTCGCGACCCTCGTCAGCGTGCTCCTGCCGTCGCTGTCCTGCCTCTACGCCATCGCCATGCTGATCGCCGGCGTCCTCTACGTCGGCATCGACATCCTCGCCGTCGTCAAGGCGCTCGAAGGGCAGCGGCTGATGATCCCGGGAATCTCCACGTATGCCAGCCGGCTCTCCGCCGCCGACCGGACCTAGCGGGTCGCGGGAGCGGCGCCCGCGCTCCCCGCTCGCCGCGCCGATCTGTGCGGCCCTGATCGGCCTTGCGGCCGGCGACGCGCTGCGGCCGCCGCCGGAGCAGACGAGCGCGCGCCTGGCGGTGGCGGCGATCGACGTTTACCGCGCGGCCGTGTCGCCGCACCTGAAGGGCATCGTGCGCTGCCGGTTCGAGCCGACGTGCTCGGCCTACGGACGGGAGGCGATCGCCCGGTACGGGTTCCCGAAGGGCTTCGCGCTCACGACGGGAAGGATCCTGCGCTGCAACCCCTGGTCGAAGGGCGGCGTGGACCCGGTGCCTTAGGGACGGATGAATTTCCCGGGAGAGGGTCCGATCGGGACTTTCCCGCTCTCGTCGGTCGGGCCGCGAGGCGGCCCGCTAAGCGGCTGAGACTGGTGCCGTCGGCCGGACTCGAACCGGCATGGGTTGCCCCATACGCCCCTCAAACGTACGTGTCTACCAATTCCACCACGACGGCACGGGGGACGATCCTATGGCTTCGAGGGATTGCTCGAGGGAGCCGCGGGAGCGGGCTGAGCCGGAGCCGGCTGCACCGGGGCCTGTCCGGCCGCGGGCTGACCCGGCGCCGCCTGGCCTGCCGGAGGCTGCGCCGCCGGAGCCGGCGCCGCTTTCGCCGGAGCGGCCGGAAGCGACTTCGAGATGACCGAGGACTTCGGCCGCGCCTCGAGGATCGAGAGCAGCAGCGCGATGGCGACGAAGCCGATGAAGGCGCCGGTCGTCAGCTTGTGCAGGAACGTCGTCGCGCCCCGCGCGCCGAACGCCGTCTGACTCGACCCGCCCCCGAAGGCGCCGGCGATGTCCGCGCCCTTGCCCTGCTGGAGCAGGACGACGAGGATCAGGAAGAAGCAGATGACGACGTAGATCGTGACCAGGGCGATGTACACGGGGCCTCCACGAAAAGGGCGGGAAGTTTACGCGGCCCGCCGGGGGCCGTCAAGCGCGGGCGATGGCCTGAAAGGAGGCCGCCGACAGGCTCGCCCCGCCGATCAGGAAGCCGTCCGTCCGCGGGGCCCGGAGAAGCTCCGCGGCGTTCTCGGGCGTCACGGAGCCGCCGTACAGGAGACGCAGGTCGCGCCGCGCCGCGAGGATCTCGGCAATGTGCACGCAGGCGGCGCCGCTGTCCTCGGGGGTCGCCGAACGGCCGGTGCCGATCGCCCACACGGGCTCGTAGGCGACGACGAGCGGGCTTGCCGGCGGATCCGCGTCGAGCGCGTCGAGCTGGCGCACGAGCGTGACGGCGGTCAGCCCGGCGTCTCGCTCCTCGGCCGTCTCGCCGACGCAGTAGATCGGGGTCAGCTTCGCCTCGCGGCAGCGCGCGAGCTTCTCGGTCAGGACGGGACCGTCCTCACCGAAGGCGTGCCGGCGCTCGGAGTGCCCGACGATCGCGTAGCGGCAGCCGGCGTCGGCCGCCATCGCGGCGGAGACCTCCCCGGTGTAGGCGCCCTGCGCTGCGGCCGCCACGTTCTGACACGCGAGCGCCCAGCGGCCCCGCGGATCGCGCGCGGCGTCGAGGGCGGTCCATGGTGGCGCGACGACGAGCTCGACGTCGGAGAGTCCGTCGCCGAGTCCCCGGGAAAGCTCGTCGGAGAACGCGCGCGCCTCGGCGCGCGTCTTGTTCATCTTCCAGTTGGCGACGAAGAGCTTCACGACTCCCGTCTCACGACTCCAGCGCGTCGATCCCGGGGAGGCGGCCTTCGGCGAGGAACTCGAGCGAAGCGCCGCCGCCGGTCGAGACGTGCGTGAACTCGTCGGCGACGCCCGCGGCGTGGGCCGCCTGCACGCTCTCGCCGCCGCCGACGACGGTCACCGCTTTCGACGCCGCGACGATCTTCGCGATGCCCATCGTGCCCGCGTCGAACGGCGGCTTCTCGAAGACGCCCATCGGCCCGTTCCAGAAAATCGTCTTCGCCGGCGCGAGCAGGCGCGCGTACTGCTCGAGGGTGCGCGGGCCGACGTCGAGCGCCATCAGGTCATCGGGAATCTTGTTGACGGCCACGGTCTTCGCGCCCGCGCCGTCGTCGGGCGACTTCGCGACGACGAAGTCCGACGGGAGCGCGATCGTCTTGCCGCCCTCCTTGCAGACGTCGAGAATCTCGCGGGCGAGGGGCACCTTGTCTTCTTCGACGAGCGACTTGCCGACCGAGAGCCCGAGGGCGCGCGCGAAGTTGTTCGCCATGCCGCCCCCGACGAGCAGGACGTCGGCGCGGGCGGCGAGCACCCGGAGCGTGTCGATCTTCCCCGAGATCTTCGCGCCGCCGAGGATCGCGGCGAACGGGCGCTCCGGGTCGAGCAGGCGCGAGAGCTCGCGGACTTCCTTCTCGAGGAGGAGCCCGGCGCCCTTCTCGCGGACGAGGCGCGGGACGCCGACGACGGAGGCGTGGGCGCGATGCGCCGCCCCGAAGGCATCGTCCACGTAGACGTCGGCCAGCGCCGCGAGCGCGGCCGCGAAGTCCGGGTCGTTCGCCTCTTCGCCGGCGTGGAAGCGCAGGTTCTCGAGCAGGAGCGCCTCCCCCGGCGCGAGCGCGTCCGCGGCCTTCGACGCCTCCGGGCCGATGCAGTCGTCGACGAAACGCACGGGCTTGCCGAGAAGCTCCGCGAAGCGGGCGGCCACCGGCGCGAGCGAGAGCTCCGGCTTCGGCTTCCCCTTGGCCTTGCCGAGGTGCGACGCGCAGAGGACGCGCGCGCCGCGCTCGAGGGCGAGTCGAATCGTCGGCAGGGTCTCCGCGATGCGCGTGTCGTCCGAGACGCGTCCGCCGCCCAGGGGCACGTTGAAATCGACGCGCAGGAAGAGCTTCCGTCCCTGGAGCGGCAGGTCTCGGATGGATTTCATCGGGCCGGTAGAATAGCGCAGTGATACGGCGCCTGGCCGCTTTCCTCCTCGCTCTCGCGGCCGCGGCGCTTCCCGCCGCCGACCTGCCCCAGGCCTCGCTCGGTTCGGGAGGCGGCGTGGCCGCCGAGGAAGGAACCGCGGCCGAAGTCGGCGTGCGCATTCTCCGCGAAGGCGGCAACGCGGCCGACGCCGCCGTCGCCGTCGCGTTCGCGCTCGCCGTGACGTGGCCCGAAGCCGGCAACATCGGCGGCGGCGGGTTCTGGCTCTCCCGGGACGGGCGCGGCCGCGTGCTCTCGATCGACTTCCGCGAGACGGCGCCGCGGGCCGCGCGGCGGGAGCTCTTCTTCGCGACACCCGGCAAGACCGCGCCGTCGTCGAGCGACGGCCCTCTCGCTTCCGGCGTCCCCGGTTCCGTCGCGGGCCTCGCGCTCGCGCACCGGCGCGCCGGCCGCCTGCCGTGGACGCAGCTCGTCGAGCCCGCGATCGCCCTGGCGCGCGACGGCTTTCCCGTCACGGCCAACGTCGCCGACTCGATCGCGGCCGAGCGCGAGCGCCTCGCGAAGGACCCGGAGACGGCGCGCATCTTCCTGCCGGGCGGCGCGCCGCCCGCGGCCGGCTCGATCCTGCGCCAGCCGGATCTCGCGAAGACCCTGGAGGCCATCCGCGACCGCGGCGAGGACGGCTTCTACCGGGGCGAGATCGCCCGCGATATCGCGGACTCGCAGAAGCGCAGCGGCGGCCTGATCACGCGGGGCGATCTCGCGCGGTACGAGGCCCGCGTCCGTCCGCCCCTGCGCTTCTCGTTTCTCGGCGCCGACGTCCTCACGACACCCGCGCCCTCCTCCGGCCCCGTGCTCGCGGAGATGGCCCTCGCGGTCGCCCGCGTCGCCGACACGACACGGCCCGCCGGCGCCCCGTCGATGCACTGGATCGCCGAGATCGAGAAGCGCGCGTTCCGCGACCGCAATCGCTTCCTCGGAGACCCGGCGTTCCCCGGCGTCGCGGAGCGGCTCTTCACCGACCCCGCGCGCGTGAAACGCCTCGTCGCGTCGATCGACCCCGCGCGCGCCACGCCGACGGCCGACCTCCCGCGCGTCTTTCCCGAGAAGCCGACGACCACGCATTTCTCGGTCGTCGACGCCGACGGCATGGTCGTCGCGGTCACGACGACGCTGAACGACTCCTTCGGCAACGCGCGCGTCGCGCCCGGCCTCGGCTTCCTCTGGAACAACGAGATGGACGACTTCATGACGCGGCCCGGCGAGAAGAACATGTACGGCCTCGTCCAGGGCGAGGTCAACGCGGTCGCGCCGGGCAAGCGCATGCTCTCCTCGATGTGCCCCACGATCGCGCTGCTGCCGGGCCGCGGCGTCTTCGCCTGGGGATCGCCCGGCGGCTCGACGATCGTGACGACCAACCTCCAGGTGCTGCTCGGCCTCGTGCTCCGCTCCGAGCCGCTCGCCGCCGCCGTCGCGGCGCCGCGCTTTCACCAGCAGGATCTGCCCGACGTCGTCGAGGTCGAGCGCGACCGGTTCGACCCGACGTGGCTCGCCGCGCTCGAGGCGATGGGACACGCGGTCAAGACGGCCGGGCGCGATCCGTCCCCGGGGCAGCTCGGACGCGTCAACGCGGTGGCGGCCCTTCCGCAAAGCAAGTCCGAGGCCGTGGCGGACCCGCGGCGCCACGGCGCCGGGCTCGTCGTCCGCCCTGCCCCATGAGCCTCGAGCTCTTCCGCCCGCTCTACCGCGACGGCGGCGTGCTGCGCCTGCTCGACCAGCGGCGCCTCCCCGCCGAAGAGGTGTGGCTCGAGCTCACGCGCGCCCCCGAGATCGCCGTCGCCATCCGCGACATGGCCGTCCGCGGCGCGCCGGCGATCGGCGTCGCGGCCGCGTACGGCGCGGCCTTCGCGCTGCGGAGCGGCGGGACCACACCCGCGGCGGAGCGCTTCGGAACGGCCAAACGCCTGCTCGCCGCGACGCGCCCGACCGCCGTCAACCTGTTCGCGGCGCTCGAGCGCATGGAGCGGCGTTTCGCGTCCGCCGCCTCGGCGGATCCAGAGGCGCTCGAGGCGACGCTCGTCGCCGAAGCCGACGCGATCGCCGCCGAGGACATCGAGGCGTGCCGCCGCATCGGGAGGCTCGGCGCCGCGCTTCTCTCCGGCGAGCGCGCCGTGCTCACCCACTGCAACGCCGGCGCGCTGGCGACCGCCGGTTACGGCACGGCGCTCGGCGTCATCCGCGGCGCCGTCGAGGCCGGCAAGCGGATCCGCGTGCTCGCCGACGAGACGCGGCCGTATCTCCAGGGCGCGCGGCTGACGGCCTGGGAGCTCTCGCGCGACGGGATCCCCGTCGAGATCATCACCGACAACATGGCCGGGCACTTCCTGTCGCGCGGCGCCGTCGAGGCCGTCGTGGTCGGCGCCGACCGCATCGCGAAAAACGGCGACGTCGCCAACAAGATCGGCACGTACGGCCTCGCGGTCCTCGCGAAGGAGAACGGCATCCCGTTCTACGTCGCCGCCCCGACGACGACCGTCGACCTCGCCTGCGCCGACGGCGGGTCGATCCCGATCGAGGAGCGGCCCGGTTCGGAGGTCCTGACGTTCGCGGGGCAGGCCATCGCGCCGGCCGGCGTCGGCGCCCGTTACGCCGCCTTCGACGTCACGCCCGCGCGCTACGTCACCGCGATCGTCACGGACAAGGGCATCTGTCGTCCGCCCTACGGCGCGTCGCTGGAGAAAGCCGTCCTCGGATCGTGATCGTCCTCGGCATCGAAACTTCGTGCGACGAGACTTCCGTCGCGGTGCTCGACGGCGACGGCCGCGTGCGGTCGAACGTCG
>Ga0335083_10009965_pt1 | contig 11521 bp, 6 predicted proteins | sample Lox_Sample_42_FD_206716 | JGI IMG/M metagenome (GOLD analysis project Ga0335083, IMG submission 206716) | Soil microbial communities from Loxahatchee National Wildlife Refuge, Florida, United States - Lox_Sample_4.2 | ecosystem: Environmental > Terrestrial > Soil > Wetlands | place: USA: Florida... | reverse complement strand
CGCAGCTCGGCCACCGCCGCCCGGTGATTTCCGCGGCCGCTCTCCAGCTCTGCCAGCAGCAGCGACAGCGGCAACCCGCGGGCGCGATCGGCGTTCTGGGCCAGGGCGGGCGACGCCAGCGCCGCGCTCACCTCGGCCACCGCCGCGCCGACGTCGCCGCCGGCGGCCAGCGCGCGCGTCAGATGCTCGACGACCTGCAGGTTGCCGGGCTGCCGCGCGCCAGCCGCGCGCCAGCAGGCCATCGCGTCGGTGACGTCGGACAGCTCGGTCTCCAGCAGCGTGGCCGCCTCGATCAGCATGGCGACGGCGCGCTCCGCGTCCGCCTCGTGGGCGGCGCGATTCTTCAGCAGCCCCGCCAGCAACGACCAGGACTTCCGGGACCGGTAGAGAGCCTCCAGCTCGGCGGCAATCTCCGGATCGGCCGGGGCCAGCTCGTGCCCGCGCTCCAGGACGCGGCGGACGGCGGCGGGGTTGCCCAGCTTGCCCCAGAGCGCCGCCAGCTCGCGCACCAGACCGACCGCCTCCGGTCCGGTCTCCACCGCCAGCAGCTCCTCCATCTGCTTGGCGTATTCGGGGGTGGCTTCACCGCCGCGCAGCGCGATCAGCCGCTCGAGCAGCTGGCGGCGCCCCTTGGCGACATCCAGGGCGCGCTCGTAGACCGCGGCCGCGCGGCCGCCGTCCTGTCCCTCCAGCAGGCGCCCCAGGCGCAGCGCCGCCCCGACGACGTCGTCCGCGTCGCGCGCCTCCAGCGCCGCCTCGAAGCGCTGCTCCAGCAGATCGCGCAGGTCGTCCTCTGCCCCGCTGCGGTCGTAGTAGCCGGCCAGCAGCGCCAGCGCCTCGGCGTTGCGCGGCTCGTCGAGCAACATGTCCCGCAGGATCTCGGCGGCCGCCGGATCGCGCTCGTCGTCTCCCAGCAGGATCCGCGCCCGCGCGAGCCGCAGCTGGTTGCGCCGCTCCACCTCGGGCAGGAGCGGCAACGTCTCCTCTACCACGCGCTCCAGCGCCCCGCGATCGCGCAGGGCGACGTAGTGCGCCAGCAGCGGGCGCCAGATGGACTCGTCCCCCGGCGTGCGCGCGCGCAGCCGCTCGAGCAGCGCCGCGGCCAGGCGGTGATCGCCGCCCTTGGCGGCGCGGTCGGCCAGCTCTCGCGCCAGCGTGGCGATCCGCTCCGGGTCGACGACCTCAGCGTCGCCGGCGCGCTCCAGCGCCTCGGCGGCGCCCAGGAAGTCGCCCGCCACCTTCTTGCGCTGCACCAGCTCCAGCGATGCCCAGGCCGCGTCGCGCCGCCCCGCCGGATCCCTCGCGGCCACCTCGGCCAGCTTCATCAGCAGGGGCTCGACCCGCGCGGACTCGCCCAGCGCCACCGCCAGGTCGACCGCCTCGCGCGCCTCGGCCGTCGTGATGGCCGGCGTGGCCGCGCGCCGTTCCAGGTAGTCCAGCAGCACGTGCTCGTCGTTCGAGCCGCGCGCGATCCGCTCGTAGAGCGGCAGGATCTTGACCAGCTCCGACTGCGACAGGCCGGCGGCCTCGACCAGCGCCGAGGCCCGATCCAGGTCGGGGCTCTTCTCCAGCGCGAGGCACAGCTTGGCGATGCCGCCGTCGCGGGTCGCCTCGAACGGCAGCTCCAGGGCCGCCGCGCGGTAGAGCGCCTCGGCGGCGTCAGCCGGCTGCGCGCCCGCGGCCAGCTCCGCCAGTCGAGCGGCGATCCGCTCGCGCTCGGCGCCGTCCCCCCGCTTCTGGGCCAGCCGTCCCAGGCCGCTCAGCACGGGCAGCGACCGAGGCTCCACCTCGTCGGCCCGGCGAAGCAGCTCCAGCGCCCGGGCGTCGTCGCCCAGATCGCGCTCCGCGATCTCCGCCACCCGCAAGAGCAGGACGGCCGCCACCCCGCTCTCGGTCTTGCGACGGCGGCGCTCGACCAGCGACAGCAGCCGATCGATGAGGACCTCGGTCCGCCCGGCCTCGCGTCCCAGCACCAGCAGCAGCTCGTGGAGGCTCTCCCGCTCGGGCGCGCCCTCCACCGCCAGCAGCTGGGCGTCGAACGCCTCCGCCAGGCGGCCCTGCGCGCGCAGGCTCTCGGCCTGCTCGGCGTGCACCTCGGCCTGCTCGGGCATGCCGGCCAGCCGGGCCAGACGCTTGGCGAACAGGCGATCGAGCACCTGGTGGTCGCCACGCGCGAGCAGCGCCTGTTGCAGGCAGCGCGCCTCCTCGGGATCCTCGAACGCCGCCGCCAGAGCGGACTCGAGCAGCTCGTCGGCCTCGCCGCCGTCGCCGCGCTTCTGCGCGAGCCCGAACAGGCGCAGCAGGATCTGCGTCGCGGCCGGTGCGCTCTCGCCTTCCGCTCGGCGAACCAGCAGCGCGCGGTAGGCGCGCTCGGCCTGCGCGAACGCGCCGGCGGCCTCGGCCACCTCCGCCAGCTCGCGGAGGATCTCGGCGTTCGAGGCATCCATCGACGAGGCCAGCTCGAGCTGCTCGAGGGCGAGCGGCATCTCGCCTTCGGCCCGCGCCAGCCCGCCTAGCCGCTGGTGAAGCGCGGCGCGCTTGCGGCTCTTGCGCCACCCCGCCTGCTCGACCAGCACCCGCAGCTCCTGGCGGGCGTCGGCCCGGCGCCCGCACTGGGCCAGGCCGTCGGCCAGGGCCAGCCGCAGCCCCTCGTCGCGCGGCAGCAGCCGCACGGCCTGCTCCAGCACCGGCACGGCGCGGGCGATCAGCCCCAGCCGCGCGTAGGTCTCGGCCGCCTCGCGCGCGCGAGCGACCACCAGCGTCTCGTCGCTGGTCTGCTCGCAGCCGTCGGCCAGCACGCGCGCCAGCGGCTCCCAGGCCTCGGCCTGCCGGTACAGGCCGGCCAGGCGGTCGCGCAGCCCGTCGGCGCGCGGCTCCTCGGACAGCACCCGCTCCAGGCAGGCGATCGCCCGGTGGCGGTGGCCCGCGGCCAGGTGCGCGGTGGCCAGGGTGGCCGCGACCTCGACGCGCGCCGCCCCCTCGGTCATCGCGAGCCGGCGATCGAGCCAGCCCGCCGCCGCGACCGGGTCGCCCGCGGCCAGCGCCAGCCGCCCGAGCGCGTCCAGCGCCTCGGTCGTGGCTTCCCGCTCGGCCACCTCGGCCCAGGCCGCGGCAGCGCGGTGGGGATCGGCGAGCCCCTTCTCCGCCAGCCGCGCCAGCTCCGCCCAGAGCGCCGCCGAACCGGCGGCCTGCCCCTCGTCGGCCAGGATCAGCGCCTGCTGCTGGTAGACGTCGGCCAGCTCCGCCGGCTTCCCCTTGGCCAGCAGGACCTCCGCCAGCCGCCGGACCGTCTCGGGGTGTCCCGGACGCTCCGCCAGGTTGGCGCGGAGCACCTCGGGCGCGTCGCTCTGCTGCTCGAGCAACCCGCCCAGCCGGACGATCTCCAGCCGCAGCCCCAGGCGGCGCGGGCCACCCGCGGTCGCTTCCAGCTCGGACACCCGCAGCGAGACCGCGTCGGCGAAGCGGCGCTCCGCTTCATAGAGCCGCGCCAGCGCCTCGCGCGCCGCTTCGTCCGCCGGCGCCTCGTCGTGGAGGGTGCGCCAGATGCGGATCGCGCCCGCCGGATCGGCCAGGCGCTCCTCGGTGAGCTGCGCCGCGCGCCGCAGCCAGCCCTGACGGATCTCGGTGGCCGCGGGCAGCCGCGCCCCCTCGAGCAGCATCGCGATGGCCCGTCGCAGGCGCGCGGACTCGCCGGCGGCCACGTGCAGGCGCACGCTCTCGTCGATGGCCAGCCGGGCGGCCTCGACCGCCGCCTCGGCGCGGTCACCCGCGGCGTCCACGCGCGCCAGGCGCCCCGCGCGCTCGGCCAGCTGCCCGTACAGCTCGATGGCCAGCGGCTCGTCGGCCCGCGCCAGGGCCACGCCGGCCGCTTCGCGCAGGAAATCGAGGTCGCTCGGCTGCTCGTCCGCGAGCCGCCGCAGCGTCTCGACCAGCCCCTCGGCGCCGCGCGACCGCTGCAACTCGGCGCGCTGCCGGAGCGTGGGGACGTGACTGGGGTCGGCACCCAGCGCCCGCGCCAGCGCCGCGTCGGCCGCCGCCGGATCCTGACAGTCGGAGAGCAGCGTGGCCGCGACATGGCCATGCAGCTCGCGGCGAGCACCCGGCTCCAGGCCCCTGGCCTGATCCGCCGCCACGGCCAGCGCGGCAGCCGCGGCCGGCGACAGACCGGCCTCGCGCGTCAGCGACTCGAACAGCGGCAGCAGCACGCCGGTGCGGGTCGCGGGCGACACGGCCGGATCGACCAGCAGCGCGCTGGCCGCCGCCAGATCGCCCAGCCGGATGGTCACGGTGAGCAGGCGCCGGCGCGGGCCCAGCCGCTCGGGCGTGATCGCCAGCGCCGCCTCGTAGCTGGCGCGCGCGCCGGCCAGATCGCCGGCCTGCTCCTCGAGCAGCGCCCCGCGGCGCTCGTGCAGGTGGGCCAGCGGCAGCGGGGCCCACCCACCGCCGGCGATCGCTCCCCCGATCGCCTCGGCGGCGCGCGCCGCGCCCCCGGTGACTTCGGCCAGGCGCAGGATCTCGCGCACCAGCGTCAGGTCCTCGCCCGCCTGGGGCAACGCCTGGCACAGCCACTCGAACGCGCGTTGACGGTCGCCGGCGCGCTCCTCGGCGATCGCCGCCGACTCCTCCAGGAACCGCGCCCGGACCAGGCCCGGCTCCAGCGCCGCCAGCCGCTGCGGGACCAGATCCAGCAGCAGCTGCCAGCCGTCGGTCCGCTCGGCCGCGCGGGCCAGCGGCTCGGCGGCCAGCGAGGCCAGCGTCGAATCCGCCAGCAGCGCGGTCAGGCCGGCCCGCGCCGCCTCGTGCGCGGGCTCGACCTCCAGCGCCTGGCCGTACCAGGCGACCGCGACGCGCGGATCGTCCAGACGCTCGCGCAAGGTGTCGCCCAGGCGGGCCAGCCGGTCGGCGTGCACCCGCCGATCGACCCCCGCGCGCCGCGCCAGCAGCTCGCCCAGCTCCTGGAAGCGGCCGCTCTCGGCCAGCAGATCGACCAGCGCGTCGACGCAGGCGTCGTCCTCGCCGAACCGGGTGGCGATCTCACCCCAGGTGTCGATCGCCATCGCCAGATCGCGCGTCCGGACCCGCGCCACCTCGGCGATCTCCATCAGGTCCGCCCGGACCTGGTGCTGCTGGTGCGCGGCCGCCGCGACGGAGACCCGCCGGCGCAGCAGCTGGCTCAGGGCCGGCCAGCGCTCGGCGTCGACCAGCAGCGCGCGGCTGGCGGCCAGGGCCTCGCCGTCGGCCGGATCGATCGCCAGCCGGCCGTTCCAGGCCGCCAGCGCGCGATCGACGTCCCCGCCCGCGCGCGCCAGCTCCGCCACGCGGGCCCAGACCAGCCGCTGCTCGGCGGCGTCGGGCTCGGCGACGGCCAGGCGTTCGAGCACGGCCAGACGGGCCGGGACGTCGCCCAGCTCGTCATGCAGCACCTCGAGCCGGCGCAGCGCCTCGACGCGGACGTCCCCCGGGGCCACGGTCTCGGCGGCTGCCGCGGCGAACAGCGCCGCCGCCTCGGCCTTGCGGCCAAGCTGGCGGTCCTCGACCCGCGCGGCCCGCATGAACAGCTCGACGCGTCGCTGATCGACGGTGGTGGCGCGCGCCGCCGCGGCCAGACCGCGCGCCAGCGCCCCCGGATCGCCGCCCGCCTCGGCCAGCTGGCGCAGGCGATCCTCGACCTCGCGGTCCTCCGGCACCAGCGCCAGCAGCGCCACGTATTGATCCAGCGCGCCGGCGATGTCGCCCAGCGCGCGCCGCCGCTCGCCGCACTCTCGGCGCAGCGCCTGCAGGCGCTCGCCCTGCCCCTGCGAGAAGCCGATCGCGACCCCCAGCAGCTCGGCGACCCGCGCCGACCGCCCGGCCGCGTCCAGCCGGCCTCGCAGGGCGTCCAGAACCTCCAGCCTCGTCTGCGTCGGGGCCCTCCCGTCGACGAAGATCTGCTCCAGCCGCTCGGTCAGGCTGGCGGGCGAGTCGGTCTCGGCCAGGATCGGGCGCAGGACCTCCATGGCCTGGGCCGGCTGGCCCAGGTCGGCGTGCAGCGTCGACGCCAGCCGCAGCCGCAGCTCGTGCCCCTCGTCGCCCGCCGTCCCCTCCAGGCGCAGGCGCCAGACGGCGCAGAGATCGTTCCACCGGCGGTCTCGTTCCAGCAACCGCTCCAGCGAGGAAGCGACCTGCGCGTCCAGGGGCCGCATCCGGAACAGCCGGTCCAGGTAGCCGATGGCCCGGGCGCCGTCACGGGTGAAGTCCTTGGCGATCCGGGCGGCCTCGGCCAGCAGCTCGGCGCGCCGCTCGTCGCCGCGCCCGGCCGCCAGGCGGGTGTCGTAGGCGTCCAGGACATCCGTCCAGCGCTCCGCCATCGTGAGGGCGACGACCAGGGGACGAAACGCCCAGTCGGCGTCGGGCGCGCTGGCCAGCACGGCGCGCAGGGCTTCGATCGACTCGGGCGCGTTCTCGCCGAAGCAGTCCGCCGCGAAGCGGACCGCGCGCTGGGCGAGCACGTCGTGCAGCGGCCGCGGCAGGTCCGCCACCAGCTGGGCACGATAGGCGTCAAGCAGCTGGCGCGACTGCGCCTCGTCGACGGCCGCCGCTTCTTCAAGGTGGCGCCACGGCGCGTCGTTCCCGGGCTGGCCGATCGCGTCGTGCAGCGCCTTGTCGAAGGCTTCCACCGGGTACGGCCCGGACCCTCGCAGATTGACCGGAACACCCGTCGCGCTCATCGTCGTCGCTCCTGAGCAGGTCGACCGAGGATCGGCCGATCGCGCAGGTTGTTTGAGCCCCGGCGGGGCCCAAACTCAATTTGACGACGTTTTCGTGCGCGGCGGCCGCAGAGCGGCCCGGGCTTCCGAGTGATGCCAGCCGCGCGGGGCCAGCTGCAGATAGTGGCGGTAGGCGGTGCGGGCGTCCTCCTGGCGGCCGTCCGCCACGTCGGCGCGAGCGATCAAGACGTACGCCTCGGCCGCGTCCGGATCGAGGGCCAGCGCCCGCTTGGCCCACTGGGCCCCCTCGGCAAGGTGCCCGTGGGCGTGCTCGGCGTGGGCGACCGCCAGGGCCAGGGCCGAGTCGTTCGGGTGCAAGGCGAAGGCGCGGGCACAGGCTTCCGGCGACAGCCGCCAGGGCGTGCTCCGGACCAGGTCCGTGTCACACCCTGCCTGCAACGCCCGCTGGGACGCGTCCTGGGCGATGGCGGACGGCGCCGCGCTGTCCGGTGTAGGGGCCGGCGCCGCTTCCGCCGGCGCGGCGAGGGCCGCCATCGCCGGACGAGCGGTCGCCGAGACGGGCTTCGCGGCGCTGGCCGTGGCCGGGTGCCGGCGGACGTGCCACCAGCGCGACACGCGCGGGGCGATCTCGACGCCGGCCAGGACCAGCACGCCCACCGCCGTCAGGAACCAGAGGCGCGCCTGCTGGGTCTGCCGCCGGGCCTGCATTCGCGCCGCTTCCTGGGCGACGCGGACCGCCTGCAGCGAGGCACGCGCCTCCTCCGACAGCTCCAACCTGAATGAGCCGATCGGAGCAGAGGGGATGGCCGAGACGTCTGCCTGTTCGATCATCAGACGATTCAGCCACCCCTTGCGGCGCGCCGCAAAAAATTGCTTCTTTTGGGCCGCGACCCGGTCAGTGGGCGCCGGGGTCCAGGCCCTGGAGCAGGCCGTAGATCGAGACGGTCGCCGCCACGGGCGGATCGACGAATCGCATTCCCATCCCGGCGGCCTGCCCGTCGCGCTCGAGGATCCAGCGGACCTCGCCGACCAACGAGATGGGCTCCGGGTGCTGGGGGAGCTCCAGCTCGAGGGTCAGGTGGGCACCGACGGGAAACGGGTGCTCGGTGGTCACGAACAGCCCCCCCATTCCGATGTTGGCGGACCTGGCCGGAAACGAATCCCTGTCCGTTCTCACGGTGACCGGCATGTCGACTGCGGCGCGGCCAAACCTGGATGCGAACTCGCGCATGGGTCAGTTGCGTCAACCATATTCGCCAGCCAGCCGGGCCGGTTCAAGTAAACCGACGCAACAAATCACGACAGCGCGCTGGCGCGACATGTTCAACCCGCCCGGGGCAGCGTGAAGAAGAACGTCGCGCCGGCGCCAGGTGCGGTCTTTACCCACAAGTCGCCCCGGTGCGCCCGCACGATACCCTGCGCGATGTAGAGGCCGAGGCCGGTCCCGTTGCCGGCTCCCTTCCAGTAGGGCTCGAAGATGTGGGGGACGCTCTCGGGCGGGATCCCGGGGCCCGTGTCGGCGACCTCGAAGCGAACTGCTCGCTCTTGAAGGGCGACCGTCACCCCGACCCGCCCGCCCTTGGGCGTGAACTTCAGCGCGTTGCCGATCAGGTTTCCCAGCAGCTGCACGATCCGGGCGCGGTCCGCGGCGATCGCCAGATCGCCGGGCGGCGCGGCCACCTCCAGCGTGATCTGCCGGCGCTCGGCCTGCTGCATGAAGGCCTCCGCGACCTCGCGCAGGATGGCGCCGACCGGCTCGCGGGTCGGCGTCACCGCCAGCGTCTGGTGCTCGATCCCGGTGACGTCGACCAGATCGCCGATCATCGTCTCCATCCTGGCGGCGGCCCGTTCGATCCGGGTGAGGTGGCGGCGATCGTCGTCGTTCGAGATGTTCCGCGACAGCGCTTCGGCGCTGAGGCCGATGGCGCCCAGGGGGTTGCGCAGGTCATGAGCGACGATCTGCAGGACCCGTTCGCGCGATCGCACGGCCGTCTCGGCGCGGGCTCGCGCGCGGTGCAGCGACTCGACGATGGCACTGACCGCCACGCCGACCGCGAAGAACAGCGCGACTTCGACCACCGCCACGCCCGCCGGCTCGTGCGCGGGATCGATCCAGAAGTCGCCCAGAGCGACCGTCGCCAGCGCCGCCGAGAGCAACCCCGGACCCAGCCCGCCGAACCAGGCCGCCACCATCACCGTGGGGATGAACACCAGGTGCCGGTTGTGCTGGTGCCCCCACCAGGGATCGAGCGCCACCCGCCCCGCCACCACGAGGCAGGTGAGAAGGACCGCCGCGCCATATCGCAGCCAGGCTGGCCGCTGCATGACGGGTCCCCCCAACCTCATCAGCAGAGGCTAGGAAATCTTTCCCTCGACCGCCAGCCGCGGGGTGGTCGCCGCGCCCGGCCGGTGGAACATGCGCCAATCAAGCCGGCGGCTACCGGACGGTCGAAGGGACCGGAGGATCGTCGTGGCGGCGGGGGGCGTGGGGCGTAAAGATCACGTCGCGCCGGGCCTGGGGAATCGTCAGGCCTGGCGCCAAAGGAGAAAACCGACCATGGGCGACGAGAAGACCATCCTGATCACGGGGGCGACGGGCAAGCAGGGGGGAGCGACGCTGGCCCACCTGGCGCGGCGGGGCGGGTTCAAGCTGCGGGCGATGACGCGCAAGCCGTCCGGGAACGCCGCGCAGGCGGTCGCCAAGCTGGGCGCGGAGGTCGTGCCCGGGGACCTGGACGACGCGGCTTCGCTGGAGCGCGCCCTGGCCGGCGCCTGGGGCGTCTTCGCGGTGCAGAACACCTGGGAGGCAGGCGTCGAGCGGGAAGAGGAGCAGGGCAAGCGGCTCGCCAAGATCGCGCGGGATCGCGGGGTCCAGCACTTCGTCTACACGTCGGTCGGTTCGGCCCACAAGAAGACCGGCATCCCCCACTTCGAGAACAAGTTCCGGATCGAGCAGACCGTCAAGGAGCTCCGGTTCCCCTCGCACGCCATCATTCGACCGGTGTTCTTCATGGAGAACCTGCTGTCGCCCGGGTTCCTGAAAGGCGACAAGCTGGTGTCGGCGCTCGCGCCGACCACCAAGCTGCAGATGATCGCCAGCGACGACATCGGCAAGTTTGGCGCCGACGCGTTCGTTCGCGCCGATCGCTGGAACGGCGTCGAGCTGGACATCGCCGGTGACGCGGCGACGATGCTGGAGGCGGCCGCCGCCCTGAGCACCCGAGTCGGCCGAACCGTCAGCTACCAGCCGATCCCCATCGCGGCGGTCCGCCAGTACAGCGACGACGTCGCCACGATGCTGGAGTGGTTCGAGGCCGTCGGCTACTCCGCCGACATCCCCTCGCTGGAACCCGAGTGGGGCATCCGCCCGCTCACGCTGGCCGACTGGATCCGTCACCAGGGCTGATCAAAAAAACGTCGGGGGCGGTGACACGCATCGCCCCGGCCGGTGTTCCCCCTGTCGATCCCGCTTTGCGGGCAACCCGAAACAGGAGAACCGGCCGTGCACGCCACCACCTCGACGTTCGTCCACCGCCTTCTGGAGTGGCCCCTCTTTCAGTCCGAGTGGGTCTTCTGGCTGCTCTTCGCGCTGTCGGCGTCGTCGATCGCCGTCATCCTCGAGCGCCTCTTCTTCTTCCGGCGCCACGCGCCCGAGAGCGCGCGCCTCGCCGCGACCGTCGATGCGGCGATCGGGCGCGGCGACTACGAGGCCGCCGCGCGCGCGCTGACCGGACGCCGCAGCCTGGAGGCCCGCGTCCTGCTGGCCGGGTTGGTCGCCTGCGATCAGGGTCCGGACGCCGTCGAGGAGCTGCTGGCCGGCGCGCTGGGCGCCGAACGGGCGCGCTTCGAGACGCGGCTCTCGTTCCTGGCGACGCTGGCCAGCAACGCGCCGTACGTCGGCCTGTTCGGCACCGTGCTGGGGATCGTGCGCGCGTTCCGCAACCTGGGGGCCGATCTGGCCGAGGCGCACGCCGGCGTGATGACGGCCCTGGCCGAGGCGCTGGTGGCGACGGCCATCGGCCTGCTGGTCGCCATCCCGGCGGTGGTGGCGTTCAACGCCTTCAAGAACGCCGTGAAGACGCGGGTCACGCGGGCCGAGACGCTGTCCCGGACGCTGCTCTCCCGCCTCAAGGGCGAGCCCCCGGCGGCAGACACCCAAACCGGAAGCGCGCCGCTGCGCGCGGCGGCGGAGTGAGGGCGTCATGGCGGCTCTGGAGAAAGTGGCGTCGCAAGACGACGGCCCGATCGCGTCCATCAACATCATTCCTTTCGTCGACATCGTCCTGGTCCTGCTGGTCATCTTCATCGTCACGTCGGCGGCCATCGTCCGCGCCAGCCTGAAGGTCGATCTGCCGCGCGCGGCGGCGGGTGGCGCCAAGGTCGTCTCGACGGTGAACCTGGTGCTGGACCGGGGCGGCGAGCTGACGCTGGACGGCCGCCCGACCAGTCCGACGGCGGCGCGGACCGAGCTGCAGGCGGCGGTCGCGCGCGACCCGGCCGCCCAGGCGGTGATCGCGGCCGACCGCACGGTCCCCTACGGCAAGGTCATGGAGGTCATCGACCTGGTCAAAGGCGCCGGCATCGCCGGTTTCGCCCTGGACGTCGAGCGCGCCCCCGGGGGCGCTCCAGGCAGCGCGCCATGACCGTCACGATCGATCCGCGCGGTCCGAAGCCGCGCATGCGGCTGGTGCGGGCGGTTTCCTGCGCGCCCATCCGGCCGCGCCCGGGCACCTCGCGTGCGCGTCGTCGCGCGCAGCGAGGGCGCGTCGCGCCGCTGCCTGCCGCCACCGCCGCGGCGGCGCGCGCGTCGCTGG
>Ga0335083_10009964_pt1 | contig 11521 bp, 12 predicted proteins | sample Lox_Sample_42_FD_206716 | JGI IMG/M metagenome (GOLD analysis project Ga0335083, IMG submission 206716) | Soil microbial communities from Loxahatchee National Wildlife Refuge, Florida, United States - Lox_Sample_4.2 | ecosystem: Environmental > Terrestrial > Soil > Wetlands | place: USA... | reverse complement strand
TCATCCGACCAAAGACGCGACCGTGATTGACGCCAAGGACGGCAAGGTGCTCGGCACCATCGATCTGGGCGGTACGCCGGAAGAGGGCGTGGCCGATGGAAAAGGAATGCTGTACGTCGTGATGCAGGACATGCCGGGCAGCGTCACGGCGGTGGACGTGAAGACGATGAAGGCGGTGGCGCATTATCCGTTCTCGGACATCGGTCGTTGCAACGGGCTGGCGCTGGATGTAAAAAACAAGGTGCTTTTCGCGGCCTGCGCCAACTCTGGGAATCCGCCAGCGCAGCCGCCGCAACCGAAGATGGTAATTCTGAGCGCCATGGATGGCAAGATTCTTGACACGCTGCCGCTGGCTGGTGGGTCTGACGGCGCCGTGTTCAACCCGGCGACCATGGAAGCTTTCAGCACCCAAGGCAATGGCACGTTGACGATCGTCAAGGAGAAGAGCCCAACCAGCTTCGAGGTGGAGCAGAATCTTCAGACCATGAACGGCGCTCGCACGGTCGCGTTCGACAGCAAAACGAATCACCTGTTTACGATGAGCCAGGAGCGTGGACCGGCTCCGCAGGCAGCGCCCAGCGGAGGCCGCGGCGCTTTCGGCCCGCCGGTGCCCGGTTCGTTTACAATTCTGATGATTGGCAAGTAGGGAGGGCTCATGCAGTATCGAGAGATGGCTTTCGTCGCGGGACTAACAGCGATTGTATCGCTCTGCCCGCAACCGGTCTCAGCCCAAGGCAAGCCGGAAGGCTCCACTGAGAAGAGCTGGACGCTACCTCGCACCGCCGACGGCCGACCCGATCTTCAAGGCATCTGGGCCAACAACAACGCCACGCCGCTGGAGCGTCCCAAGGAACTGGCGGGTCGTGCGCTTCTGACAGACCAGGAAGTAGCGGCTATGAGAAAGAAGGCCGCCGAGCTCTATAACGGCAAGGGCGACGCCTCTTTCGGCGATGACATTTTCCAAACGGTTCTGGCGAGCATCAAAGGTTCCGAATCCGGGCCGCACGTAAAGGGGACGAATGAGTTTGACGGGGGCACGGGCGACTACAGCTCGGAGTGGATTGTCTCGCGCGTCTGGGACAATCGAACTTCGCTCATCACGGATCCGCCCGACGGACGGCTGCCGCCTCTAACTCCGGAGGGCAAGAAACGGCAAGAGGCGGCTTTCGCGGCGCTGAGTCGTCCCGCCAGAAGCCCCGCCGACAGAATGTTGTCGGAACGCTGCATCACCTATGGCTCACCGCAATTGATAGCCGGATACCAGAGCTACTATCAGATATTCCAGACCGCCAATTCCGTCGTCATCATGACGGAAATGATCCACGACGTGCGCATCATTCCACTCGACCGGCGTCCTCACGTTCCATCCAACGTCCATAACTGGTTTGGCGATTCGCGCGGCCACTGGGAAGGCGACACGCTGGTCATCGATACGACCAACTACAAAGCGGCCAGTTTCATGCCCGAGTCCAGTGATAAACTTCACGTGATCGAGCGCCTTACTCGCACGGGTCCCGAGACCCTGAAGTACGAAATTACAATTGACGACCCGGACACCTGGACCAAACCCTGGAGCTTGATGATTCCCTTGCGGCACTCGCCGGATCCGATCTTCGAGTACGCCTGCCATGAGGGCAACATCGGCATGGCAGGCATTCTGGCGGGCGCACGGGCAGAAGAAAAGGCCACCGCCGAAGCCGCGCAGAAAGCCAAGTAGGACGCGAGAGGAAACATGAAGAGATTAGTGCGCATCGCCGCTGTTGGAATATTTGCCGTCGCTTTCGCGTTCGGCCAGGCTCGTGAACATTGGATACCAACCTGGGTAGCAGCGCCTCAACAAGGCCGCCCTGAACCGGTGCGTATGGGGCAAGCGCGCGGGCCGGCGTCTCAATCTCAAACCGCATCGCAGGCCAACGGGCAACGACCGGCCGGACCGATCGTCAGCTTCAACAATCAGACTCTGCGCATGATCGTTCACACCAGCATCGGCGGGAGCCGAGTGCGCATTCAGCTTTCGAATGCATTTGGCGCCACGCCGCTGCGGATTGGAGCCGCGCACATCGCCCTTCGCGCCAAGGATTCGGCCACCGTTCCGGGTTCGGATCGCGCGTTAACGTTCAGCGGCCAGCCGTCGTTCACGATTCCCCCGGGAGCCGTTATACTCAGCGACCCGGTGAACTTGGACGTGCCGCAACGAGGTGACCTCGCGGTGAGCGTGTTCGTCCCCGGCGATACCGGTCCTGCGACGCAGCACTCGGTGGGTTTGCATACCACTTACATTTCCAAGCAGGGCGATGCCGCAGGGGCGCCCGCGATGGCCGATGCCACCACCTCCCAGTCCTGGTATTGGTTATCGAGCGTCGAAGTAGCGGCTCCGCCTGATGCCGCGGCAGTGGTTACGTTTGGCGATTCCATTACGGACGGCACGCGCTCCACGCCGAACACCGATTCCAGCTGGCCCAGCTTTCTCGCCGCGCGACTGCAGGCCAATCCGGCCACGTCACACATCGCAGTGCTGAACGAGGGCATATCGGGCAACCGCATCACGCGCGACGGCATCGGTCCGGCCGGGCTCGCCCGCTTCGATCGAGACGTGCTGACGCAGCCCGACGTGCGGTGGGTCACGATTCTCATCGGCATAAATGATATCGGCGCGGGTATCGGAGAGTTTTTCGTTTTCGGACCGAGGGATGCGAGTGATAACCCAACGCCCGACGATATCATCGGCGGGTACCGCCAGATGATCGAGAAGGCGCACATGCACGGAATTAAAGTGATCGGCTGCACGCTGACGCCTTTTGAAGGCGCGCCCTATTATTCCGAAAGCGGAAACGTGGTGCGGCAGGCTGTGAACCAATGGATTCGGACCAGCCGGGCCTTCGACGCGGTGGTTGACTTCGACGCGGCCACCCGCAGCCCTGACAATCTCAACCACATTCGCGCGGAGTTTGACAGCGGGGATCATTTGCATCCTAATGACGCGGGTTACAAGGCCATGGCGGAGGCTGTCGATCTTTCGATTTTTCGTCCGGCGATCAGCGCCAGCAGGTAACCGAATGCCCTTTTCGCAAAAAAGGAACACCGGTTGAAGAGAAAGCTCCGCATTGGCCTCGGCGGAACGGTCCTCTTCTTGCTAATGTCAGCGGCGGTTTTTGCGCAAACTGACGAGATCCAAGTCTACGATGCCGAGATTGCCGAGCAGGGTGTGTTCAATTTGATGATCCACACCAACTTCACTCCCATTGGACGAAAGACAGCAGACTTCCCCGGCGGCATCATTCCCGACCGCTCCGTCAACGGCGCCGCTGAATGGGCCTATGGCGTCACCGATTGGTTTGAGCAGGGCCTTTATCTGCCCGTGTATAGTCCCTACTCGCAAGGGCGCGGCGCGACCATCGACGGCTTCAAGCTGCGCGAACTTTTCGTGCGGCCGCATGCGGCGGAACATAAGTTCTTTTACGGTGTCAATTTCGAGTTCAGCGTCAATCATAAGTATTGGGAGTCCAAACGATTTACTTCCGAGGTCAGGCCCATCGTGGGAGTGCATCTGCATCCCGTCGACATCATCTTTAATCCGATCGTCGATACCGATTACACCGGCGGACCGGGGAACCTGGAATTCGTTCCCGCGACGCGCATCGCTTACAACGTGAATGATCGGTGGGCTGCCGCCATCGAAGAGTATGCCGACCTCGGTCCGTTGCGTCATTTTGAGGCGTTGAACAACCAGTTCCACGAGGTCTGGGCTGTCCTGGATCACACCAGCAAGATCGTGAACATCGAAGCCGGTGTTGGGTTTGGCGTTACGGCGGGAGCGGATAAATTGACATTCAAGCTGATGGTGTCCCGCGACCTGAACTCGCGCCACAAAAACTGAATCCGCGGCTCCGGTTGCGCCATTTCGTATCGGCGCCCCAACATGTTAGCGCAAAGTTAACGTACTCGCCGCCCGCGCAGCACTCATCCACCACATAATCGTAGGTGTCTTGAAAATAGACGGCGCTGGCGGAGTCTAACTTCCGGAGGTAACTTTATGACCAACCTGAGAACCCTGGCCTTGACCGCGTTACTCTTCGCCACCGCCGGCCTCTCGTTGAACGCACAGATTACTGATCAGATTAAAGCGCACATCAATCACAACTTCGTCATTGGCGACAAGGCCTTGCCTCCCGGCGAGTACACCTTCCGGATGGAGAAAAATTCTGGCCTTAACGTGATGCGAGTTGAGAACCAGCGCGGTGAGAACGTCGCGCAGTTTGAGGTCCGGGAAACCACCGCGGATCACCGGCCCCGTCATTCCGAGCTCGTTTTTCGGAAATACGGAGATACCGAGTTTTTGCGCAAGATTTTCGAGGGCGGATCGAGAACCGGCTCGGAGGTGACAGAAACCGGCAAGCAAGAAGCGCGCCTGGTGAGCCAGGGCCAGCACTTCCTGGAGCATACCGAAGAACAACAGTAAAGCTCCCACCGAACCAAAGCACCGGCTGGGCTGCGGCGGCGGCCTAACGGGCGCGGCCTAACCGGCTTGCATTTAGCTGCACCTTTGCTATACTTGTCTCTTCATGCGCTCCGCCGTTTACAACTCGTTTCGATTTTGGTACTGGTTTAGTGCCTAAGTCGGGGCGAGTGGCGTTGGCATAAAGTAACAAGACAGAAAAAACAACCCACTCGAAAGAGTGGGTTTTCATTTTTAGGAGACACGCAATGATCATCTCGATGAAGCTCCACTCTTCTAAGGAGGAGATTGAGCAAGTGTGCGAGCGAATCCGAGATTTCGGCTATAAAATTCACGCCATCGAGGGCGAAGAGCGCGTGGTAATCGGCGTAGTCGGGATGGGCGACGTCACCGCGTGCCTGGAATCGGTGGAAGCCATGCCGCAGGTCGAAAAAGCGGTGCGCATATCGGCGCCTTACAAGTTCGTCAGCAAGGAGTACCACAACGAGCGCTCGCGCATTCGCGTCAATGGCTGCGAAATCGGCGGCGACGAGTTCATCGTCATGGCCGGGCCGTGCTCGGTGGAGTCGGAAAAGCAGATCATGCAGGCGGCCGAAGGCGTGGCCGCGGCCGGGGCCAAGCTGCTGCGCGGCGGAGCGTTCAAACCGCGCACGTCGCCCTACGATTTTCAAGGGCTCGAGGCCGAGGGTTTGAAGCTCCTCGCCAAAGCCAAGCGCGCCACCGGTCTGGGAATCATCACCGAAGTAATGAGCGACAGCGATGTCGATCTGGTGGCCGAGTATGCCGATGTGATGCAGATCGGCGCACGCAATATGCAGAACTTCGCGCTGCTCAAGGCGCTGGGCCGGTGCGGCCGCACGGTTTTGCTCAAACGCGGCATGAGCTCCACCCTTAAAGAGCTGCTAATGTCGGCCGAATACGTGGTCGCGCATGGCAATCCCAATGTGATCTTGTGCGAGCGCGGCATCCGCACCTTTGAGACCGCGACGCGCAATACCTGCGACATCACGGCGGTCGCGGCGCTGAATGAGCTTTCGCACCTGCCGGTGGTTCTCGATCCCAGCCACGCCACTGGAAAGCGCAGTCTGGTTCCGGCGCTCTCGCGCGCCGCCATCGCCATCGGCGCCGACGGCCTGCTGGTGGAAGTGCACCCGGCGCCCGAGAAAGCCATGAGCGACGGCGCCCAATCGCTCGACCTGGTTCAGTTCCGCAAGATGATGCAGGATTTCGAGCCCTACATCCGTCTGTGGAAAGAATCGCGCGTGACCGAAGCCGCCACAGCGGCGGTGTAATCCGGTGGCGCTCTTCCGTCTGCACGCCTGGCAACTGGCTGCGTCCCTGATTATCGTTTGCGCGCTGGCCGTGACGGCCGTATACATGTTCCGGCTGCGCGGCGGCTCCAAGCCGTCCGATCTGGTGGCGTACCTTCCCGCCGAAAATGCCACCGTTCTCTATATCGATGTCGACGCCATCCGCCGCTCCGGCATTCTCAACCTGGTAGCGGGCTCCAAAGCAGCCGAGGAAATTGAATATAAGCAATTCGTCGACGCGACCTTGTTCGACTACCGCCAGGACCTGGATGCGGTCGCGGCCGCGTTCAAGGACAATCAGGTGTTTTTCGCCGTGCGCGGGCGCTTTCATTGGAAGAATCTGATGGACTACGCGCGTCACCAAGGCGGGTATTGCCGCAACGGCTTCTGCGTGACTAGCGGCAGCCGTCCTAATCGCAGGATTTCGTTCTACGCGTTGCGGCGGGATATGATGGCGATGGCCATCAGCTCCGACGATTTCGCGGCCTATCAGGTCGCCTCGAAGCCCGCGTCGCGGCCGGTGTCGTCACCGAGCGAGCCGGTTTGGGCCATGGTCCCGATCGCCGCGCTGCAGCGTGCGGATGACTTGCCTTCCGGACTGAAACCTTTCGCCAGGGCGCTGGGAAACGCCGAGCAAATCGTCTTTACTCTCGGACCTGAAGGCGACCATCTGCAGCTGGCGCTGAACGTAACTTGCCGCGACACCCAAACTGCTTCGGCCTTAGTGGTGGACCTGGAAGGCACCACCAACGAACTGCGGAAAATGCTCGACCGGGAACATCAAAAGCCGGACCCGGCGGACTTGACCGGTATGCTGGTGGCGGGCAGCTTCCGCCGCGACGATCGCAGCGTCCACGGCCAATGGCCGCTGGACCGCGCCTTCGTGGACGCGCTGGCCAACGGATCGAATTAGCATCGTGATACGCTTTGGGTTCTAGGAAAACGCCTGAGCTGAGGCTCAAAGGCGACATGAGGTATGGCTCATTTACCAAATTTCAGCATCGAGTTCCTGGAGGACGCCGCCGATGGTTTGCGCGCCGTCAGGCATCCGATGTGGACGTTGCGATGCTTGATCTCATCCCGTGAACGCTTACCCCGTAGCCTTAGAAATGAGGTCACGTTTAAGGAACTGGATGTCCCAGGCGTCTACGTCCTCACCGGCCCCTGCGCATTTAGTCAGGATACTGACAAAAGCTTTGATACGCCGCTGTACATCGGCCAAAGCGACAGCGTTGCAGAGCGGCTGACTAGTCACCTTACGAACGAAAAGAAACAATGGTGGAGAACGGCGGTTGTTCTTTCACTCCCCGAACCAAATCCCTTGAACCTCAGCCATTGCAGGTACCTAGAGTCAAGGCTTTGTTCGCTGGCTCGCGACGCAAAGAAATCCTCGATCAGCAACAAAGTTGGACCGCAGAGCCCGTCTCTTTCGTTTGCGGACCAGAACGTCGCTGATGAGTTTTTGGAGAAGGCCCTGCTGATATTAGCTGCGATCGGCGTCAACTATTTTGAGCGAGAGCCACCGGTTCCTCCGCCACCACCCAAACCGGAGCCACCGGAGAATTTGATATTACTCGTTGACGAGCTTAGAACAATAAGTTCTTCATTTCCAAACGCAGAATGGTACTACACGTTCTCACCGGACTATAGAGCAAAAGTTGTCAACGACGGCGATTTCAGAGTGTTCATGAGGGTTGTCTGGACAAAGCACTGGATTTGGGCAAAGCTCGCCGACGTTGGCAAGTATCAACTCAAGAACTTGTCCGACATCGACGAGCAGTTCCGTGGCGCGGTCGCGAGCGCTTACCACAAGGCAGAGCGATATCTAGGCCGCTGAACCTGACCCTCGAACACGCTTTTTCGAGAATGGCGCGCGTCATAATAGGATCACAATGGAAAAACGCAAGCTCGGCAAGACTGGCATGGACGTAACCGTGCTCGGCTTTGGCGCCGCTGAGATCGGCTTTCGCGGCGTTCCTCAGGACACCGTCGACCGCCTGATCAACGGCGCGCTCGACGCAGGCCTCAACATCATCGACACCGCCGAATGCTATCCCGCCAGCGAGGAGAAAATCGGCCAGGCCGTATCCAGCCGCCGCGACGAGTTTTTCCTTTTCAGCAAGACCGGGCACGAGGGCGACGGCGATCATTGGAATCCGGCCAAAATGGCGGCCGCGGTGGACCGTAGCTTGAAACTCCTCCAGACCGATCGCCTGGACTTGCTTCAGTTGCACAGCTGCTCGGAAGAACAACTGCGCCAGGGCCATGTCGTCGAAGTGGTCCAGCGAGCTCGCGACGCCGGCAAGACACGCTTCATCGGATACAGCGGCGACGGCCGCGCGGCGCTGCACGCGGTCGAATCCGGCGTGTTCGACACACTGCAAATCTCGGTCAGTATCGCCGACCAGGAAGCGCTCGATCTGGTGCTGCCAGCCGCCCAGAAGCGCGGCCTGGGCGTGATCGCCAAGCGCCCCATCGCCAACGCCATTTGGAAACAATCCAGCAAGCCCGACCCTTACTATCAAGCCTACTGGGAGCGCTTGCACCAGCTCGATTATGATTTCCTGAAGGGCGATCTCAAGCAGGCCGTCGGTACCGCTCTACGGTTCACTCTCTCGGCGGATGGCGTCCACACCGCCATCGTCGGCACCACGCAGCCCGGCCGCTGGCGCGAGAATGCAGAGCTGCTGAAAGCGGGCCCGCTGGATGAATCGGCTATACAGGCCATCCGCTCCCGCTGGAAGTCCGTAGCGACCTCGGATTGGACCGGACAGACCTGATTTTGTGCTACATTGGCTTTTTACGGATTAGTTGCAACTCCGCATTTCTAACCCTTCAGATTTGATCGACAGGAGATAGTTATGAACCTTCGTCCACTCCACGACCGCATACTCGTCCGCCGGCTGGAGGAAAAAGAAGCCATGCGCGGCGGCATCATCATCCCGGACACGGCCAAGGAAAAACCGCAGCAGGCCGAAGTGGTCGCCATTGGCAGCGGAAAGCTGCTGGAGGACGGCCAGCGCGCCAGCATCGATGTGAAGGCGGGCGACCGCATCCTGTTCGGCAAGTACTCCGGCTCCGATGTCCGGATCGACGGCGAAGAGTACTTGATACTGCGCGAAGATGAGATCTTGGGAGTACTCGGATGAAAAAGCTGTTCTCGATCGCTTTGCTGGCTCTGGCTGGGGCTGTGCTGGCCTCCGCGCAGGCCAAAATCGGCATCGTCAATTCGCAAAAGGCGCTGCTCGATACGGAAGACATCAAGAAAGCTCAGAAGGACCTGGAGACCAAGTACAAGCCGCGCCAGGACCAGATGTCCAAGCTCGATAAAGAACTGCAGGATATCCAGGCGCAGCTGCAGAGTGGCCGCTTGAACGAACTGGGCCAGCAGGAATTGAACGCGCAGGGCCAGCGCAAGCAGCGCGAACTGCAGCGCCTGCAGCAGGACCTGCAATCGGACGTCGAGAGCGAGCGCAATGATATTCTGCAGCGCGCCGGAACGCGCATGCAGGAGGTCATCAAGAAAGTGGCCGATGAAAAAGGCCTGGACGTGGTGCTCGACGCCAGCAGCACCCATTATTTCAAGGCCCCGCTGGACATCACCGCCGACGTGGTCGCCGCCTACAACAAAACCTACCCGGTGACAGCGGCCGCGGCCGCGCCCAGGCCTGCTCCGGTAAAATAGTCGTAGGATGTCCAGCTATCTGGAAGCCTACGGCGCCGCCGAAGAACACCACAGCCGGCGCATCCGGCTGGTTCGAAATGTTTCGATCGCGCTGGCTGCCGTGCTTCTGCTGGGACTGATCCTCTTCTTCGTTTTCCGCAATCATTCCGAAGAGCAACAGGTCAAAACGTTCGTCCAGCTCTTGCAGGCCCGCAATTATACCGAAGCTTATCGGCTGTGGGGCTGCACGGAATCGCATCCTTGCCGGGACTACTCATTTCAGAGATTCCAGGAGGACTGGGGGCCGGCCGGCACGCATGCCAATGCATCCTCGGCTCACATTACCATGTCGCAATCCTGCGGCTCGGGCGTCGTGATCCGGCTAACCTACGCGGGGTCGGAAGCGGTGCCGCTGTGGGTGGAACGCTCCAACCAGGTGATCAGTTTCGCTCCCTGGGAGGAATGCCCCGGCACCAGACACTTACAATTGGGCGCGTTTTTCCGTTCGCTGTTCCACAAGTCGTAGTTCAAGGCGTCACGACAACTTCCTGTCTTATCGGTGTGAGCCCAGGCTCGTGCGTAGATGTGTAAGATCCCTTCAGATCGCGTCGGAACGAATCCTTGATTTCCAATTGCAATTTTCGGTTCGCAGGCGCCTGGAATCGCAAGACTCCGTTGTCGCCACGTATGAGAGGCTTCTCGAAAATCCAGGGAAAGTCGCCCGGTTGAAGCGGCAAACCGACGCACCGAATCTGAGCGGTGTTCATAGGTGTACCATCCTGAAATTTCACTTGAACAGTCACCTGCCGGAACTCAACCGGCTCGCCGGCAATCAGGTCCATCCCGGTCAGATGAACGCCGCCGGACTTGATTTCTATAATTTCAGCTTTTGCTCGCGAGCGGCCCAAAGGATAATACGTACTCTCGAATGGCAAGTCGAATCGATCCCTGGGCTGCGGTCCGTTAGGGTTGAAAACCAGCAAGTAACGCCCGATCGGCACATTGTCAAAAGTAAAGCTCAAATCCGCCGCCTCGGTGTACGCGTGGCGGAACCAGGCGTGGCGCTCTGACGGAGGCGGCCGGTCCAGATCGATCAGGCCGACTTCCGCGCCCTTAAGCGGTTGGCCTCTGTCATCCCAAACTCGACCAGAAATCGTGTTGTCCACTTCCATACCGAAATCCTGGACCGCGCAGCCTTTTCCCGGAACAGAAATCTCCGCATCTTCCAACGTGTACGGTTTCAACGCAGCACGAAGATGGTAGTCTCCCCCCGCTGGCAATGGCAAAGTGTATCGGCCGTTGGTATCCGTCGTCGCCGAGTAGGTTTTTCCGCCTCGGAGCGTAGAAATCGTTACTCCGGCCAATGGCTTCGTCTCTCCCATCATCAGAAGAAAATCAACCAACGAAGGCTCCCTGGCAATAGCAACCCGGCCGTGCACATTGGCTGGCATTTTACCCGCGAAGTATTCGCGAACCTGATGAACGTCCTCCGCGGCGGTCTCCACATCGCGGCCTTGAAAGCAGGGGCCGTCGACGAATTTTCCGTCGATTTTGCCCGGCATGACCAAGTATTTCCGTCCGAGATGATAGGGGTTCGGCGCGCACATTCCGCCGATCGGCATCAGTTCCATGTCGACGGTTTCAGTGCCCGCCGGGAGGCCTCGGTAATTTTCCAGCACTTTGAAACGCACGTGATCGACGTTGGAGTACCAGGGGTCGTCTCGAATCGAGCTTATGCCTCCATCAACCACTTCGCCGATAAATATGGTGGGCAATCGAAGCGAATCGCAAATCGTCAGGCGTGCGCACTCGCACGAAATCGCTGGAGAGGCAAGAACCATGAAGGCTAACAGTAGTCGCATGGAAACACCTGCACACACTAGCCTACTGCTGTGGCCGGCCAAATGGGTCGGGGTCGCATCAGGGGACCACCACCACTTTTCCGAATTGCTCTTTGTTTTCGAGGTACCGGTGTGCCTCCGCGATGTCCCGCAGCGGAAGGACGCGATCCACTACCGGCTTTAACTGGCCTTGGAAGACGAACTTCAGCACCCGATGCAGTTCGCCCAGCGTTCCCATGAAGGAGCCGAG
>Ga0335083_10009962_pt1 | contig 11524 bp, 8 predicted proteins | sample Lox_Sample_42_FD_206716 | JGI IMG/M metagenome (GOLD analysis project Ga0335083, IMG submission 206716) | Soil microbial communities from Loxahatchee National Wildlife Refuge, Florida, United States - Lox_Sample_4.2 | ecosystem: Environmental > Terrestrial > Soil > Wetlands | place: USA: Florida... | reverse complement strand
CGAGGATCTTGACGCGGCCGTCCTTCGTGACGAAGACGTTCTCGGGCTTCAGGTCGCGGTGGACGATTCCCTTCTCGTGCGCCGCCGCCAGGCCCTGCGCGATCTGGACGGCGCACTCGATCGCCCGGCGCGGCGAGAACCGGCCGCCCGAGAGCTCCGCCCGCAGCGTCTCGCCCTCGAGCAGCTCCTGGACGACGTAGGGCGCGCCGTCGTGCGTGCCGAGGTCGTGCACGGCGGTGACGTTCGGATGGTTGAGCACGCCGGCCGCCCGCGCCTCCTGTTCGAAGCGCTTCAACCGGTCGGGGTCGCTCGAAAACGAGGCGGGCAGGACCTTGATCGCGACGTCGCGCCCCAGGCGCGGATCCTTCGCGCGGTAAACCTCCCCCATGCCACCCGCACCCAGCGGAGCGACGATTTCGTAGGGGCCGAGCTTCGTACCGACCGGCAGACTCACGCGATCACGGCTCCGAGGATTCTATGCCGCCGCTTCGCGCGACCGAGTGGGAACGTATTGGCTGGGAGGCAGGGACTCGAACCCCGATTCACTGGTCCAGAGCCAGTTGTCCTACCATTGAACGACCTCCCAGTCGCTCGAGGGACGCGGATTATCCGGGATCGGCGAGCCCGGGTCAAATGCGGGCGCGGCTGGTAGGATTCCCGACCTCATGGTGGACGACATGGAAGGCCTGGCCTCGAAGTCCTGCGCGCCTTGCCGCGGCGGCATCCCGGCGCTGACGCCGGCCGAGGCGGACCGGTTTCGCTCGGGCGTTCCCGGCTGGAGCCTCGAGGAAAACGCCACGCGCCTGCATCGGCGCTACGAGTTTCGCGATTTCGTCGAAGCGATGAAGTTCGTCAATCGCGTGGCCGACGTCGCGGAACAGGAAGGCCACCACCCCGACATCGCGATTCACTGGAACAAGGTCGACCTGGTCCTGTGGACGCACAAGATCGGCGGCCTGCACGAGAACGACTTCATCCTCGCCGCGAAGGTCGACCGCCTTCTCGTCGAAGACCCGGACGCCACGATCGCGGGCTGAGTCCCGGCGCTCGAAAAAACGAGCGGGCGCCGAAAACCGGCGCCCGCCCCACGAGCGTCTCCCCTACGGCAGGAACGGAATCGCGAAGGCCTTGACCAGGAACACCGCCATCTGCGCGTTCGTGATGCTCGCGTTCGGGCAGTAGTTCCCGCTGCCGCACCCGGCCGTGATGCCCTCCGCGTAGATCTCCTCGATGTAGTCGACCGCGAATCCTCCCGGACACGGCACGTCGGCGAACGAGCCCGGCGGCGTGCACGGCGTCGGCAGCGCGTCGGGCCCGTGCTGGCCCTTCCACACGAACACCGCCATCTGCGCGCGGGTCACCGGAACGTCCGGACAGTAGAGCGCCGGCGACGTGCTGCACCCGGCCGTGATCCGGTCGTCGAGCAGCCCCTGGATGTAGTCCGCGTTGAAGCTGCCGAGCAGCACGTCGTTGAACTCGGCCTGGTACACGGGCGGCGGCGTGAGCGAGCCGTGGACCGCGCGCTCGATGAGACCCGCCATGCTGCGGCGCGTGACCGCCTGGTCCGGGCAGAAGTCGTAGAGGGGCGCCTGCGGCGCGCAGCCCGGCATCACGCCGGCTCCCGCCGCGCCGTAGATGTAGTTCCAGGCGAAGCTGCCTTCCGGCACGTCGTTGAAGAGCACCGTGAAGTCGACCGGCACCGGAGCGACCGGCGTCGGCGTGTTCGACGTGAACACGAGCGACCGCCGCCAGAGACCCGGAGAAACCCCGGTCGCGTCGAACGTGACGGTGACGGGAACCGTGTTCGCGGCGCCGCCAGGCGCGCCGACCCCCGAGCCCGGAACCGTCGCGACGGCCGGGTCTTCCGAGAGCCAGGGAATCTCGTCGACGCACCAGCCCTGGGAGCCGGACTCGACCTCGACCACGCTCTGGTCTGAAATGTTGTAGACCCACAGATGCCCCAGGCAGTCGGCTTCGAGGCTGACGCCGTTGCCGTTCAGGACCGGGACGCCGCCGCTCTTGACCGAGAAGCCGCTCAACACGGAGTAGCTCCTGCTCGGGTCCACCAGCCAGATGTCGTACGGAACGTTCGAGAACGTGCCGACGTACAGGATCCGCGTCGTCGGGTTGAAAGCGAGGCCCGAGACCTGAAGGCCGATGTAGCCCGAGTCGAGAACGTTGCCCGCGAGATCGACGTGGGTGATCGTGCCGAGCTGATCGCCCACGTAAAACGTGTCGGTCGCGTCGTCGTAGGCGAGGCCGGTCAGACCCGGGTAGTTGCTCCACGGGCCGCAGATCGTCTTGCCGGTCACGGTTCCCGCGAACGGATCGATCTCGAAGAGGCACTGGTTCGGATCGCTGACGCGGAACGCGACGCTCGTCTGCCAGATCATGCCGGTCCGTTGGTCGTAGGTGCCGTCGCCCTGCCACGCGCTCGGCGCGTTCGCCAGGTCGATCGTCGCCCCCGTCGCGGTGCCGTCGGGCTGGAACTCGTGGTCGAGTCCGTCGCCGGTCAGCCCCGCGGCGGGCGCGTTGGAATTGCTGATCCACAGGCGATTGGTGTCCGTGTCGTAGGCCATCCCGTAGCCGCCCGTGAACCCCGTCGAGAAGGAGCTGACGACGTTGCCGGCGCCCGAGGCGAGCGGCGCGGACGCCGGGGCTCCGGGAAGCGCCGGAAAGCGCGTCCGCGCGCCGCGCGAGGCGAGGTCGTAGTACCGGCGAAGGGCGGCTTTGTTCGCGGCCGAGAGCGGGCGCGCTGGGACCGTCATCGGCGGCGCCGCCGGCGGCACGTTCACCTCGTGCAGAAAGAAGGTTCCGTCACCGGTCCCGGTGTTGCTCACGTCGAGCGTCAACGCCGTCGACTGGCCCGGAGGGACGACGGCCGACAGCGGCCGCGGGCTCGCGTCGAGGAGACCCGCCGGCAGCGAGAAATCGAGGCGGACCGTTGCGTCCGGCACGACCGTCGTGTCTTCCGACATCGTCGTGTAGAGGTCCGCCGCGCCCAGGAACGACTGAGCGCCGGAGCCTTCGGCGAAGAGCGTGTAGAAGCCGTCTCCCTGATCGGGCGACGGACCCGTCTTCACGAACGAGCCCCCGGTGTGGATGTCCGTGACCGTCCCGCCGTTCAAGCCGGCGCCCGTGTTGGCGTCGCGCACGTTGCCGATGAGAAGGCCGCCGACCGGCGTCGCGCAGGAGAACGGACCGACCATGACGTCGTCGACCTGCCACCACCATCCCCAGAACCCGTTGTAGTGGAAGCGGGCGCTCACGCCGGCGTGTCCGGCCGCGAACGACATGTCGGCCGTCGTGGTACCCGGTCCGGCCAGCGTCTTGTCGGCGTGCCAGACGTTCGTCCAGTTGACACCGTCGGTCGAGGCATCCACCTCCGCGATCGCGGTCACCCCGTCGTTGATGAAGTCGTTGGCCCACTGGATGGCCGCGTTCGACGCCGACGAGAGGTCGATGCCGGGCGTGATCAGGTAGGTGTCCTCGGATTCGAAGCCGTTGGAATAGCAGTTGCTGTTGACGATCGCGTACGGGCCGGAACCGCCCGTGCGGTTGCCGTCGAACTCCCCGCAGGGGTCGCCGCCCGTCGCGATGGACCAGCTCGCGCCGGAGTTGGTCTGAATGGCCCAGCCGGGCGGCAGGACGCCCGCGTCGAAGCTCTCGGAGAGCACGGCCGGACCGAAGGATCCGGAGCTGTAACCCGGGGCGTTGCACAGCGCGCCCGCGTTCAGGCTCCAGTCGGCGACGACCGGCGAGCCCGCCGTCACGACGACGCCGCCACCCGCCACGTATCCCGCGGAAACGGCCGTGACCGCAAACGTGTAGGACGTGGCGTCGGGAAGGCTCGCCGCGTAGGCACCGGTGAGGGGATCCGTGTAGACCACGAGCGGCTCGGTCGTCGCCGACGTGATCTCGACGCTCGCGTAGAGCGGCCAGCCGTGGCCGGAGCCGTCCGTGACCGTGCCGCTCACCGAGACCGTCGGGGCGCCGTTGCCGTCCTTGAGCCGGGCGAGGGGCCTCGGCTCGGCCGAGAGCGAGACGGCGATCGCGCCGGCGAGAAAGATCGAGACCGCGAAACGGAGCAGGGACGACGGCATGACGATTCCTTCCTGTTTCTTCACGGCGGTCCTCATGGGAGATACGGCAGCGAGAACGCCTTGACCAGGTAGACGGCCATCTGCGCGTTCGTGATGCTGGCGTCGGGACAGTAGTTTCCGCTCCCGCAGCCGGCCGTGACGCCTTCGGCGAAGATGCCTTCGACGTAGTCCACGGCGAAACCGCCCGGGCAGGCCACGTCGGCGAAGGTCCCGGGGGGCACGCAGGCCGGCGGCGGTTCGTCGCCGTGCTGGGCCTTCCACACGAAGACGGCCATCTGCGCGCGCGTCACGGGGACGTCCGGACAATAGAGCGGCGGAGAGACGCCGCAACCGGCGGTGATCCGGTCGTCGAGAAGACCCTGAATGTAGTTCGCGTTGAAGCTGCCGGAGAGGACGTCGTCGAATTCGCCGAGGTAGACGGGCGGCGGCGTCAGGGCGCCGTGGACGGCCCGCTCGATGAAGCCGGCCATGCTGCGGCGCGTCACCGGCTGCGCGGGACAGAAGCTGAAGGTCGGCGTCTGGGGCGCGCAGCCCGGCATGACGCCGGAACCGGCCGCGCCGTAGATGTAGTTCCACGCGAAGCTGCCCTGGGGGACGTCGTTGAAGAGCACGGTGAAGTCGACCGGGACGGGGGGCATCGCGGGCGCAAACGCCGTCTGGAAGATCAGCGAGCCCTGGCGCAGGCCGGGCAGCAGTCCCGTCGAGTCGAAGGTGACTTCCACGGGCAGCGAAGCGCCGCCGCCCTGGCGGAGGCTCCCGCCGGATCCGGGCAGGGTTCCCTGCGTGGGGTCTTCCGAGAGCCACGGAATGTCATTCACGCACCAGCCGGTCTCGCCCGACTCGAAGCCGTAGACGATCTGCGCGGTGTCGTCGAGAACCCAGAGGCGGCCGTCGCAGTCGGCCTCGAGGCTCACCGCGCCGTTCGGCAGCGCCGGCAGGCCGGCGCTGGTCACGCTGATGCCTCCGACGACGGCGTAATTCGCGCGCGTGTCGAGCACCCAGATCTGGAAGGGCGACGGGAACTCCTGGTTGATGAAGAGGTGGTGTGTGGTGGGGTTGTAGGCGAGCCCGTAGATGAGGAAACCGACGTAGGCCGAGTCGAGAAGGTTGCCCGCGGTGTCGAGGTGGTAGACGACCGCTTCGTTCGGGCCGCCCACGTAGAACGTGTCGGTCGCGTAGTCGTAGGCCACGGCGCGCTGCGGGGTCGTCCAGGGGCCGCAGATCTTTGCGCCGGTCACCGCTTTCGCGACGGGGTCGATCTCGAAGAGACAGTTGTCGCCGCCGACGTTGACCTGCCAGATCTTGCCGGTCCGGCCGTCGTAGGTGCCGTCGGCCTGCCAGTCGCCGCCCGTGGCGTGGATGTCGACCGTGTCGCCGGTCTGCGTGCCATCCGGCAGGTACTGGTACTCGAGGCCGTCGCCGGAGAAGCCGGAGAACGGCGCGTCGGGGTTGGAGATCCAGAGTCGGGACGCGTCGGTGTCGTAGGCGAGCCCCCAGCCCGACGCGAGCCCGGACGGGAACGACGCGACGAGGTTGCCGGCCGCGAGCCTCCGCGCCCCGGCGGGAGCCTTCGGCAGGGCCGGAAGGTCCTTCGAGGTCTTGTCTTTCAGGCGGCCGAAGGGCACGCGCCGCAGCGCGGCGTTCCGGTCGGCGGCGTTGGCGAAGCGCGCCCGGGCCCGCGCGTCCGGCGTCTGACTCGCCGGCGGCGCGTTCACTTCCTGAATCACGAAAGAGCCGCTCCCGGTTCCGGAGTTGGTCACGTCGAGCGGCAGGACCTGCGTCGAGCCCGGGGCGACGACCGCGGCGAGCGCGTTCGGCGTCGCGGCGAGCAGGCCGGAGGCCAGCGAAAAGTCGGCCCGCGTCGTGGCGTTGGGGACGACGGTCTTCGATTCGGTCTGCGGGTGATACGCCGGATAGGACGCCTCGAACGACTGGGCGGCGCTGTCGGAGAAGAGCGCGTAGTACCCGCCCGAGAGATTCGGGTCGCCCGGCGTCGCGATCGTGGTCGCGGGAGCCCCGCCGGCGATATTCTTCACGGTGGCGCCGTTCAAGCCCGCGCCCGTGTTCGCGTCGCTGACCGTGCCGACCACGAGGCCGCCCGGAATCGGCGTGCACGCGTACGTTCCCGCGAAGACGTTGTCGACCTCCCACCACCAGGCCCAGAAACCCTGGTAGTGAAAGCGCGCGAGAACGTCGGCATGGCCGGCGGCGAGGCTCAGGTCGGCGATCTGCGTGTTCGGACCCGGCAGGTCTCCCGGCGCCTGCCAGATGTTCGTCCAGTTCGCACCGCCGTCGACGCTGACGTCGACCATCGCCGTCGAGCCGAAGCCCTCGTCGATGAAGTCGTTGGCCCAGCGGATCGCCGCGTTGGAGCGGCCCGTCAGGTCCATCGGCGGCGTCACGAGCGAGGAGTCGTCGTTCGTCGAGCCGTCGCTGAAGCAGGAGCTGTTGAGCACGGCGTACGGACCCGACCCGCCGGTGTTGTTCTCGAACTGGCCGCACGGATCCGCTCCCGAGTAAACGGCCCAGCTGACGCCCGAAGCCGTGTCGACGCTCCAGCCCGACGGAATCGAGCCGCCGCCGAAGTTCTCGGACAGCACGAGCGGCGGGACGAAGTTGCCGGTCGTGTAGCCGGGCGCGGTGCACGCCGGCGCCGCCGCGAGGCTCCAGTTGGCGACGACGGAGCCGGAGAGATTCGCGGCCGCGATCGTCAACGAGCCGCCACCCGGCGAGTAGCCGGACGTCATGGCCGTGACGGTGAACCCGTAGGTCGCCCCGGCATCCAGCGTGATCGTGTAGAAGCCCGTGAGCGGGTCGGTGAAGACCGTCGCCCCGGGAAAGCCGCCCGGCCCGGACACGACGATCATCGCGTAGAGGGGCCACCCCTGGCCCGAACCGTCCCTGACCACGCCGTTGACGACGGTGGGCGTCGTCTCACCGGCCCGGAGTGAAGCGGCCGCGAGGAAAATGCCGATCGCCGCCGCCGCGAAACAAGAGATTCCCCGAGCCCTGACGCTGGGATGCATGCGAATCCTCCCTTGGAGTTGTCCCGAAGTCCGCGTGCCGCAGAATATGGGGAAGCGGCGAATTCCACCACGCGTATTTTTTCTAGGGGGGCCCGTTTCGCGGCGACCGCCGGTCACCCGCGTCTACGAACGCTTCTCACCCGGCAGGATCGCGAACACGAGTCCCATCACCGCGGCGCCGAGGACGACCCACCGCGCGTCTTCGGCCCAGCCGCCCGAGCGCGCGGCGCCCGAGAGCGCGGCAAAGCCGGCGAGGCCGACGACGAGGAAGACGATCCCGACGCGGCGCATCGGCGAACGCTCGTCAGTACTGGGAGAGCGTCGGGTCGATCGCCTGGGCCCAACGGTTGATGCCGCCGGCGAGATTGCGCGCCTTCGGGTAGCCGGAGCGCTGGAGAAACTGGACGGCCTGGGCGCTGCGGCCCCCCGTCCGGCAGTAGACGACGATGTCGTCGTCTTTCGAAAGCTTGTCGAGGCTGTGCGGCAGGGTGCCGAGCGGAATCTTGACGGTGTCGGTCAGGTCGGAGATCGGCCACTCGTGCGCCTCGCGCACGTCCACGAGAACGAGGCGGTCGCCCCGATCCCGCATCGCCTTCAGCTCCTCGACGCTGATCTCCGGCACGCGCCCGAACATCGCGGGAGACGATACCAGAGGCGTCTCGCCGCAGAAGGATTCGTAGTCGATCAGGTGCGTGACCGTGGGGTGCGTGCCGCAGACGGCGCAGTCGGGATTCTTCCGGATCTTCAGCTCGCGGAAGCGCATCGCGAGGGCGTCCACCAGGACCAGCCGCCCGACGAGCGGCTCGCCCACGCCGAGGAGGAGCTTCAGGGTCTCGGCCGCCTGCATCGTCCCGAGCAGCCCGGGCAGGATCCCGAGCACGCCGCCTTCGGCGCACGACGGCACGGCGCCGGGCGGCGGCGGCTCCGGGAAGAGGCAGCGGTAGCAGGGGCCCTTCGCCGCCCAGAAGACCGCCACCTGACCCTCGAAGCGGAAGACCGAGGCGTAGGCGTTGGGTTTTCCGGTCAGCACGCACGCGTCGTTGACGAGGTAGCGCGTCGGAAAGTTGTCGGTGCCGTCGGCGACGACGTCGAACTGCCGGACGATCGCGAGCGCATTTTCGGAAGTCAGCCGCGTTTCGAACGGCTCGAGGCGGACGTTCGGGTTGACGGCTTTGAGGCGCTCGGCCGCCGCGGCGAGCTTCGGCCGTCCGACGTCCGGCGTCCCGAACAGGATCTGGCGGTGGAGGTTCGACGCGTCCACGGCGTCGAAATCGACGAGGCCGAGCGTTCCGACGCCGGCCGCCGCGAGGTAGAGCGAGAGCGGCGAGCCGAGACCGCCCGCGCCGACCACGAGCACGCGCGCGGCCTTCAGGCGCCGCTGTCCCTCCGGACCGACCTCGGGAAGGATCAGGTGGCGCGCGTAGCGCCGGAGCTCCTCGGGAGACAGATCGGCGGGCGGGTTCTCGGGCACCGCGGCCATTCTACTTTTGGAGCCCGAGGCGCAGGCACGAGCCCGACCGCGAGACCGTGAGGGTTTGAAACGGGGTCTTCGCGACGGCGGGCCGGACCGCCTCATCGACCTCGCGCGCCGTGAAGCCGTGTCCGCGCGCGAGGCGGCGCTGCCATGCGGCCGGCACGCGCACGAACCCGAAGAGGGGCGCGCGGTCGGCGCGGATCGCAGCGGCGTCGGCCTCGGGATCCGGCTCGTAGATCCAGAGTCGCCCGCCCGGCGCGAGCGCGGCGTGGATCCCCGCCAGCACCGCTTCCGGCTCCTCCCAGTGGTGGAAGGAGAGCACCGACACGGCGGCGTCGAACCGTTCGGACCCCGGGAGCGACTCCGGCGTTCCGACGCGAAACGCGAGGTTCGGGAAGTGCGGCCCGCGCTCCGCCTGCCGGATCATGGCCGGCGAGAGATCGAGCCCCACGACGGAAACGCGCGGCCGGGCCGCGGCGATCGACCGCGTCAGCCGGCCCGGCCCGCAGCCGACGTCGAGCAGCCGGCCGGCCTCGATCGGAACTTCCGCGGCGATCCGCGCGTGCATGGGCGAGAGCGCCGGCTCTGCCCAGAGACGGTAGAAGAACGAGGCGATCCCGCCGAACTTCTCCGGCCGGCCGCCCTTGAGGTTCACGCCCGGAGTCTGCCACGGAGCTCTGATAAATTCGGGCTTTCGGAGGTCATCCTTGCTTCCCGAATTCCGCAACGAGCCGCTGACGGACTTCTCCGTCGACGCCCACCGCAACGCCTTCCGCGCCGCGCTCACCGCCGTCCAGAAACGCCTGCCGCTCCAGGGAAAGAACCGCATCGGCGGCAGGACCGTCGGCGCGTCGAAGCACTTCGAGTCGGTCAACCCGGCCGACTTCACGCACGTCATCGGCCGCTTCCCCGAGGGCACGCCGGCCGACGCGGCCAGAGCCCTCGACGCCGCGACGGCGGCCTTCCCGTCGTGGAGCGCGCTCCCCGCGGCCGAGCGCTCGGCCTTCGTGCTGCGCGTCTCCGCGATCCTGCGCCGCCGCAAGCACGAGTTCTCCGCGATGATGGTGCTCGAGGAGTCGAAGTCGTGGGCGGAGGCCGACGGCGACACCGCCGAGGCGATCGACTTCTGCGAGTTCTACGCGCGCACGATGGAGGAGCTCGCCGCTCCCCAGCCGATGACGCCCTACCCCGGCGAGCGCAACGAGCTGCTCCACATCCCGCTCGGCGTCTGCGTCGTCATCCCGCCCTGGAACTTCCCGCTCGCGATCCTCTGCGGCATGACGACCGCCGCGCTGGTCGCCGGCAACACCGTCGTCCTGAAGCCTTCTTCGGACGCCGCGGGCATCGCGACGATGTTCCTCGAGGCGTGCGAGGAGGCCGGCGTCCCGGACGGCGTGCTCAACTTCGTCACCGGCGGCGGCTCGACCGTGGGCAACGCGCTCGTCGAGAGCCCGAAGACGCGCCTCATCGCCTTCACGGGCTCGCGCGACGTCGGCATCCAGATCAGCGAGAAGGCCGGCCGCGTCGTGCCCGGCCAGATCTGGATCAAGCGCGCGATCCTCGAGATGGGCGGCAAGGACTTCATCCTGGTCGACGAGACCGCCGACATCGAGGACGCCGCCAACGGTATCGTCGCGGCCGCCTTCGGGTTCCAGGGCCAGAAGTGCTCGGCCTGCTCGCGCCTCATCGTCCACCGCAAGGTCCACGCCGATCTCCTCGAGCGCGTCGTCGCGAAGACGAAGGCCCTGACGGTCGGCGACCCCCGGGATCCCAAGAACGTCGTCGGCGCGGTCATCAACGCGCGGGCGCAGAAGACGATCCTCGACTACGTCGCCCTCGGCAAGAAGGAAGGGAAAATCGTCGCCGGCGGCAAGGCCGGGCCGAAGCAGGGCTACTTCGTGATGCCGACCGTCGTCGACGGCGTGCGCCCGGGCGCCCGGATCGCCTGCGAGGAGATCTTCGGGCCGGTGCTCGCCGTGCTGAAGGTGCGGAGCTTCGAGGAGGGCATCCAGGTCGCCAACGACAGCGAGTACGGCCTGACGGGCGCGCTCTACTCGCGCGAACGCGAGCGGCTGCTGCGCGGCAAGCGCGAGCTCTTCGTCGGGAACCTGTATCTGAACCGCAAGTGCACCGGGGCGCTCGTCGGCGTCCACCCGTTCGGCGGGTTCAACATGTCCGGCACGGACTCCAAGGCCGGCGGACGCGAGTACCTCTACCTGTTCACGCAGCAGAAGGCGATCTCGGAGAAGCTGTAACGGCGCTCGGCGGGCGCTCGAAACGCGAGGAGGCAGCCATGTTCCGTCTGGTCGGACTCGTCGTCTTCGTCCTCGACATCATCGCGATCGTGTCGATCCTGAAGAGCTCGGCCGACGGCGCCACGAAGATCCTGTGGTTCCTCCTCGTTCTCCTGCTGCCGTTCATCGGCATGATCCTGTACTTCGCCATGGGCCCCGGCCGGCGCAGCGTGGTCTGAGCTTCCGATGAGCGACGGCGACTTTCCCCGGCCGGCGCGGCGCTTCGAAGGCGTCGGGTTCTCGGAGATCGTCCGGGTCCGGAACCGCGTCATGGAGCTGCTGGCCGCCGGCCAGAAAGTCTGGCGCTTCGAAGGCGGCGAGCCCTGGATGCACACGCCCGACGCGGTCAAGGCGGCGATGGGCGAGGCGCTCGCCCGCAATCAGACCCGGTACGCGCCGTCGTCCGGCATTCCGGAGCTCCGCAAGGCCATCCTCGCCAAGGTGCGCGAGCGCAACGGCATCCCGGCCGACGACGAAAGCCCGGTCGTCGTCAACGGCGGCATGCAGGGTCTCTTCGCCGGATTCGCGGCGCTCCTCGACCCCGGCGACGAGGTCCTGATGTTCTCGCCGTACTGGACGCCGATCGTGGACCTGATCGCGTATCACGAGGCGAAGCCGGTCCTCGTT
>Ga0335083_10009960_pt1 | contig 11525 bp, 8 predicted proteins | sample Lox_Sample_42_FD_206716 | JGI IMG/M metagenome (GOLD analysis project Ga0335083, IMG submission 206716) | Soil microbial communities from Loxahatchee National Wildlife Refuge, Florida, United States - Lox_Sample_4.2 | ecosystem: Environmental > Terrestrial > Soil > Wetlands | place: USA: Florida... | reverse complement strand
GCCGGCGGCACGGCGAGCGGCACGACACTGCAGAACGGCGGGATGGACTACGTCTACGGCACGACGGTGGGCACGACAGTAAGCTCCGGCGGCGTCGAGAGCCTGTTCGCCGGCGTGGCGAGCGGCACCAAGGTCCTGGCCGGCGGCAAGGAGGTCGTGTCGTCCGGCGCCCTCGCCTCGGGCACGACCGTGGGCAGCGGCGGTCTCGCCTATGTCTACGGCTCGGCGGCGGCCATGACGATCGCCAGCGGCGGCACGGAGTACATCTTCGCCGGCGGCGTGGCGTCGGGCACGACCGTGAGCTCGGGCGGTGTCGAGATCGTCTACGCCGGCACGGCGAACGGCACGACGGTGAGCTCGGGCGGCAAAGAGGTGGTGTCGTCCGGCGCCCTCGCCTCCGGCACGACGGTTAAGGACGTTGGCCTGGAATATGTCTATGGCTCGGTAACGGGCGTGACACTCGGGCGCGCCGCCGGAGAAGTCGTCTTTGCAGGCGGCGTGGCATCCGGCACGACGGTGAACTCCGAAGGCCAAGTCGTCGTCTCCTCCGGTGGTATCGCTTCCGGCACGACAGTGAACAACGGCGGCATGGAAACCGTCTACGGTACGACATTGGGCACGACCGTCGGCACGGGCGGCATGGAGGTTGTGTCCTCGGGCGGCAGCCTCTCCGGCGCCACGATCAACGGCGGCACGCTGGAGGTCATGAGCGGGGGGACGGCCTCGGGCGTCATCACTTTCGGAACCAGCGGCACGCTGGAGATCGGCAACTCGCAGAACTTTGGGGGCACGATCGCCGGTCTCGCCAACACCGCGCAGATCCTCGATCTGCTCGATATCTCCTACAGCTCGTCGACCACCTTGGCCTATTCGGGCACCAGCCAGAGCGGCACCCTGACGGTGAGCGACGGCACGCATACGGCGACCCTGGCCCTGCTGGGCCAGTACAGCGCCGCCAACTTCACCCTCGGCTCCGACGGCCATGGCGGCACGACCGTCGTCGACCCGCCGGCCGCGGCGCCGGACCTCTTCTCCACGACGGCGAACCGGCCGCACTGACACTCGTCTTTCGGAGGCTGGCTGGGGCGCCAGGATTCGAACCTGGGAATGGAGGAATCAAAATCCTCTGCCTTACCACTTGGCTACGCCCCATCATTGGCAGGCCGCGGAACATAGTGGCTCGCGGCAGGGAGTCAAAGCCAGCCTAGGCCTGATGGGCGGCGGCCGCCTTCTTGAGAAGCTCGCCGTGCACGAAGTTGCCGTCGGCATAGAGCAGCGCGTGCGCGGCGGGATCGAGCGTGAGGTCGATGATCTCGCCGATATAGATCGTGTGGGTGCCCGCCTTCACCTCGGTCACCAGCCTGCAGTCGAAGGAGACGGGGCAGCCCTTCAAGACGGGCGCGCCCGTGCTCAGTGTCGACCAGTCGCCCATGTCGTTGAAGCGATCGTCGCCTTCGACGCCATCCATGCCGGCGAAGCGCTCGGCGATCTTGCGATGGTCGGGCGCCAGGATGTTGACGCAGAAGAAACCGGCCTGGCCGATCGGGTCGTGCGCCGACGCCGTCTTGTTGACGCAAACCAGGATCTGCGGCGGCTCGGCCGAGACCGAACAGACCGCGGTGGCGGTCAACCCGCCCCGCTGGCCCTGGTGCCGGGTGGTGATCAAGGTGACGCTCGCCGCCAGGTGGCGCATGCCCTTTTTGAAGGCAGCCGCATCGATACTCATGGGCGCGATCCTAGGGCAGCGGCGCTGCCAACCGCCACCGGAAACGGCCGCTAACCGCCCGGCCGGGCAGCGAAATCGTCGATCGACACATCCACGCTCGCGACCCGTTGCGCCTCGGATGCAATAAAACCTTAACGGAACGGTCGTTTTTTGCGGTTGCCCGGTCGGGACCGGCCGCTAGGGTCACGGCCGGCATGGCCTCTGCGCTCGCTCCCGATACGCCGCCCGATGCAGCCTTGCGCCAGATCGTGGCCGAGTGCCATGGCGATCTCCTGAAGCATCGCGGCATCGTGCTGAAGAGCACGCGCCCCGAGGGCATCCATCAGACGCGGGTCGCGCTGCGCCGCCTGCGCGCCGTGCTCGGCCTGTTCCGCGGCGCCGTCGACGGAGCCGATGGCCGGACCGTGCGCGCCCTGGCGGCCGAGGCGAAGTGGCTCGCCGGCGAATGCGCGCCGTCGCGGGACCTCCACGTCTTCCTGACCGAGACCGCCCCGGATGTGCCGCCCGAGGTGAAGCGCGTCGCCAACCGCGTCGCCAGGAGCCATCTCGAGCGCGCCCGGACCGCCTTGTCGGATGCACGCTTCGATGCCTTCGACCGCGAGCTCGCAGCCTTCGCCAAAACCATCCCCGAGTCGCCGCCGATCGGCCGGCTGGAGGAATTCGGCCGCCAGGTGCTGGACCAGCGCCACACCAAGGTCGCCCATCGCGGCCATCGCATCGAGACGCTCGACGGCAAGCACCTGCACAGGCTGCGCATCGCCATCAAGAAGCTGCGCTATGCCGCCACCTTCCTGCGCCCCGCCTTCGTCGCGGAGGGTTTTGATTCTGCCGAATCGAAGGCCTATATCGAGGCGACGGAGCGTTTGCAGGGCGCGTTGGGCGCCATGAACGACCGGGAGGTGGCGGAGCAGATCATCGCCGACATCGCCCGGGCGGCCCGGCCGACCGAGAAGGTCGACAAGCCGCTCGCCAAGCTCGCCAAGCAGGCGGCGTCGGGCAACAAGCGCCGGCGGCGCAAGCTCGAGCGGGCCTGGAAACGCTTCCGCAAGACCGAGCGCTTCTGGCGCGTCTAGCAAAGAGTAGGAAGATCATGAGCAATACCCAGACCGCCGCGGAAGAACGCATTCCCGTCACCGTGCTGACCGGCTTCCTGGGCAGCGGCAAGACCACGCTCCTGAACAAGCTGCTGCGCCGGCCCGAGCTTGCCGACACCGCCGTGATCATCAACGAGTTCGGCGAGATCGGCCTCGATCATCTCCTGGTCGAGAAGTCCGACGACGAGGGCATGGTGACGCTCAACTCCGGCTGCCTCTGCTGCACCGTGCGCGGCGATCTGGTGCGCACCATGAGCGAGCTGTTCCTGAAGCGCTCCAAGGGCGAGGTCAGCAACTTCAAGCGCATGGTCGTGGAGACCACCGGCCTCGCCGATCCCGCGCCGATCCTGCACACGCTGATGACCGATCCCCTGCTCGCCTCGCGCTATCGCCTCGACGGCGTGGTGACGACGGTCGACGGCGTGAACGGCACCTCGACGCTCGACAATCATGAGGAGGCCGTGAAGCAGGCCGCCGTCGCCGATCGGCTCTTGCTCACCAAGAGCGACATCGCCGAGGGCCCGAAGCTCGACGACCTCAAGCACCGCCTGCAGCATCTCAATCCCGGCGCCGACGCCATGTCGATCACCGGCGGCGAGATCGATCCCAACCGCATCCTGAACGCCGGCCTCTACAATCCCGAGACCAAGACCGCCGACGTGAAGAAGTGGCTGCAGGCCGAGGCCTATACCGAGGGCCATCATCATCACGGCCATGGTCATCACCATCATGGCCACGGACACGACGATCACGGTCATGACCATGATCACGAACACGGCCATGGCGAGCAGGACCCGCACGACGTGAACCGCCACGACGACCGCATCCGCTCCTTCTGCATGACCTTCGACGAGCCGATGAGCTGGTCGACGGTGGCCGCGGCCTTCGACGCGCTGGTGACTTATCGCGGCCCTGATCTGCTGCGCATGAAGGGCATCCTGAACGTCAAGGACACCGACAAGCCTGTCGTGATCCACGGCGTGCAGCACGTCTTCCATCCGCCGGCGACGCTCGAGGCCTGGCCCGAGGGCGACGACCGCAAGAGCCGCGTGGTGTTCATCACCCGCGACATCGCCGAGAGCACCATCCGCAAGGTCTTCGCCTCCTTCTTCGACGCCGAGAAGAAGGGCTGGGGCCAGGATCAGCCCAAGCAATAGTGATCGCTTCCCCATTCACATGGGGAAGTGCCCGCGTCATACGTGGGCGATGGGGTCATATCGCGGGCCAAAGGCCCGCAGTCCCTGACCCCTCCGGCGTCGAAGACGACGCCACCTCCCCATTTGAATGGGGAGGCATGGGAGGAATGGGAGGCTGACAACATGCAACGCCGCACGCTGCTCGGATTGACGGTGGCTGCCCTCGTGGCACCCGCCCGCGCGGAGACCTGGCCGGACAAGCCGGTGAAGATCGTCGTGCCCTTCGGCCCCGGCGGGCCGGCCGATGTCTATGCCCGCATCCTGGGCCAGGCGTTGACCGAGTCCCTCGGCCAGCAGTTCATCATCGACAACAAGCCGGGCGCGGGCGCGATCATCGGCACCGAGGTCGTCGCGAAGTCTCCGCCCGACGGCTACACGCTCTTGATGATGTCGAACACGCACACGACCAACGAGACGCTGTTCGCCCACAAGCCCTACCAGCTGATGCGCGACCTGGTGCCCGTGTCGCCGGTCAACTCGTCGGACCTGGTGATGGTGGTGCACCCCTCGGTGCCGGCCAGGACGCTGCAGGAGTTCATCGCGCTCGCCAAGGCGCAGCCGGGCAAGCTCAGCTACGCCTCGTCGGGACCGGGCACGCCCTATCACATGGCGGGCGAGCTGTTCAAAGCCATGAGCGGCACCGACATCCTGCACGTGCCGCACAAGTCGAGCGGCGAGGCGCGCAACGACGTGATGGGCGGCCACGTGCAGATGATGCTCGACGCCGTCACCACCATGAAGGGGCCGATCGAGGCCCGCGAGGTCCGCGCGCTCGCCACGACCGGGCTGAAGCGCTCGACCATCCTGCCCGATGTGCCGACCGTCTCAGAGGCAGGCGTGCCGGGCTACGAGGCCACGATCTGGCTCGGCATCATGGCGCCCAAGGGCACGCCGCCGGAGCTCGTCGACCGCCTGAACAAGGAGATCGCCAAGGTCGTCGCCACGCCCAAGATCCGCGATGCCTGGGCGCAGCAGGGCGCGGTGCCGATGACGATGAGCCCGGCCGCCTTCGGCGAGTTCCTGCAGAAGGACATCGCCAAGTGGGCCGAGGTCATCAAGGTCTCGGGCGCGACCATCCAGTGAAGGCGCTCAAGGTCCTGAGCGGCGGCGCCGCGCACGGCCTGGTCGAGTCGGTGCGCGCGGCCTTCGAGCGCGACCTTGGCTGCCGCATCGACGGCACCTTCTCCGCCGTCGGCGCCATGCGCGACAAGCTGCTGGCGGGCGAGCCGGCCGACGTCATGATCCTGAGCCGCGCGTTGATCGACGGACTCAGCGAGAGCGGCCACGTCGTGCGTGACTCGATCGCGGATGTGGCGAGCGTCGCGACCTCCGTCGCCGTGCGGGCGGGCGATCCGCTGCCGGACGTGAGCACCGCCGACGCCTTGCGCGCCGCGCTCGCCGCCGCCGACACGATCCACTTCCCCGATCCGGCGCAGGCGACGGCGGGCATCCACTTCGCCGGCGTCCTGAAGAAGCTCGGCCTCAGCGAGGCGACCGCCGACCGCCTGCGGCTCGCGCCCAACGGCGCCACCGCCATGAAGGCGCTCGCCGCCTCGACGACGCCGCGGCCGATCGGCTGCACCCAGGAGACCGAGATTCGCAGCACCCCCGGCGTGGTGCTGGTGGCGCCCCTGCCGCCGGGCTGCGATCTCACGACGGTCTACACCGCCGCGATCGTCACCACCTCGCCAGCGCGCGCCGAGGCAGCGGAACTTTTGCGCCGGCTCAAGACAGCCCCGTCCCGTTAAAAAAACGGGAAAATATTCGACGAGAGGTCGGCGGACCGGCGCTAATTCCACTAAAGCGTGATGACTTTACCTTTGCGTGTCGGCCTGGCACCCGCAGCGAAGCGGTGCCCGTGCCGGGCCGACGCGTGAGTCGACGGAAAGTCATCACGCTATAATTGCCCCGACACGCCTCCAGCGCAGCGTCGCTAACTGCGCCAACTCCCGAGAGAGTGCAAAAACCCGCGCTCGATCCGCCCCACCGTGCGGCGTCTCCCGCGGTCCCCGCGCTTCAAGAATGGATCCGGGTCTCCTCTCGCAGATTGGCACAATCCGACGAGAAAGTCAATTTATAATATACGCCGGGTTGGCTAAAACAACCCCATCCCCACGCCCATCGCCGTCAGCACGCCAAGAATCCCGAACGACACCGCCGCGAGGGTGCGCATGAGCTTCAGCGACACGCGCCTGGCGATGGCGTCGCCGAACAAGACGGCGGGCACGTTGGCCGCCAGCATGCCGGCGGTCGTGCCGGCGGTGACCAGCGCGATGCTGTGGAAGCGCGCGGCCAGCGCCATGGTGGCGAGCTGGGTCTTGTCGCCCATCTCGACCAGGAAGAAGGCGACCGCGGTCGCGGCGAAGGCGCCGAGCTTGCCCGCTTCCTTCGGCCCGTCGTCCTCCTTGTCCGGGATCAGGCACCAGGCGGCCATGCCGAGAAGCAGGACGGTCAGGATCCAGCGCATGGCCTGCGGGCCGAGCCAGGCCGCGACCAGCGCGCCGACGCTCGCGGCCAGCGCATGGTTGGCGAGCGTCGCCACCAGGATGCCGAGAATGACGGGCACCGGCTGGCGGTAACGTGTGGCGAGGATCATCGCCAGGATGTTCGTCTTGTCGCCGATCTCGGCCACGGCCACGAGGCCCGCTGAAACAAGGAAGGCTTCCATGCGGGGCTCTATACACCGCAAGCGCTGCGGTTATTCCAGGGAACGATCCGGCGCGGTGGGAAACCGGGGGCAACCCGCCTCGCTGATGCCCTTGTGGGCATGCTAGACCTTCGGGTATGGCGAAAAGCAAGACCGCTGCCCCTCCCGCGAAGAGCCCGGCCGCCAAATCCAAGGCCCCGGCCGCACCGATCAAGCACCTCTACCTGGTCGACGGATCGGGCTACCTCTTCCGCGCCTATCACGCCCTGCCGCCGATGAGCCGGCCCGACGGCACGCCGGTCAATGCCGTGTTCGGCTTCTGCCGCATGCTGGTCGCCGACCTGCTCGACAATCCCGAGGTCGATCACATCGCCATGATCCTCGACGCGGGCAGCGTCACCTTCCGCAACAAGATCTACGACCAGTACAAGGCCAACCGGCCCGATCCGCCGGAAGACCTGATCCCACAATTCCCGCTGATCCGCGAGGCCGCCAAGGCGTTCAACGTCACGGTCTGCGAGCTCGACGGCTACGAGGCCGACGACCTGATCGCGACCTACGCCAAGATGGCGGTCGAAGCGGGCGGCACCTGCACCATCGTCTCCTCCGACAAGGACCTGATGCAGCTCATCCGGCCCGGCGTCGAGCTGATGGACCCGATCAAGAAGATCAAGCTCGGGCCCGAGGCCGTGATGGAGAAGTTCGGCGTCACGCCGGACAAGGTGATCGACGTGCAGGCGCTGGCGGGCGATTCGACGGACAACGTTCCTGGCGCGCCGGGCATCGGCGTCAAGACCGCGGCGCAATTGCTGGCCGAGTACGGCGATCTCGACACGCTGCTGAAGCGCGCCGGCGAGATCAAGCAGCCCAAGCGGCGTGAATCGCTGCAGCAGAACGAGAAGCTGATCCGCATCTCCAAGCAGCTCGTGACCTTGAAGGACGACGTGCCGACGCCCGCCGAGCCCGGGTCGTTCGAGAAACGCAAGCCCGATCCCAACGTGCTGCTGCCCTGGCTGGAGCAGCAGGGCTTCAAGAGCCTGCATGCCCGCTTCTCGAAGGAGCTGGGCGAGGCGACCGCGCCCGTGGCGCCCGCCGCGACGCCGACGCCGGTCAAGAAGGCCGAAGCAGCGGAAGCAGCGCCCGCCAAGAGCACGACGGCGCGGGTCAACAAGCCCTTCACCGTCGCCGACTACGAGCTGATTCGGGACGAGAAGCATCTCGACGAATGGGTGGCCGAAGCAAGCAAGGCCGGCGTCGTGGGCTTCGACTGCGAGACCGATGCGCTCGATGCCAACAATGCCGGCCTGGTGGGCATCTCGCTCGCTTTGCTCGACGGGCCGTGGGGCAACGTCAATTCGGGCCGTCGGCGCGCCGCCTACCTGCCGCTCGCCCATCGCGAGCCCGGCGGCGATCCCAAGCAGGCGCAGGGCGCGCTCGATCTCGGCGGCGATGCCGGCAGCGGCAAGCTGCTGCCCGACCAGCTGCCGCTCAAGAAGGCGGTCGCCAAGCTGAAGCCGCTGCTGGAAGACCCCGCCGTGCTGAAGGTCGGCCAGAACATCAAGTACGACATGGCGGTCTTCCGCCGTTACGGCGTCAACGTCGGGCCGGTCGACGACACGATGCTGCTCTCCTTCGTGCTCGATGCCGGCAAGCACAATCACGGCATGGACGATCTGGCCGAGCGCTATCTCAACCAGAAGACCATCAAGTTCTCCGACGTGGCGGGCTCGGGCCAAAAGCAGGTGAGCTTCGATCGCGTGCCGATCGACAAGGCGCGCGACTATGCCGCCGAGGATGCCGACGTGACCCTGCAGCTCTGGGCGCAGTTCAAGCCGCGCATCGCACGCGAGCACATGGTCTCGATGTACGAGACCATCGAGCGGCCGCTGATCCCGGTCCTGCTCGACATGGAGCAGGCCGGCATCAAGATCGACGCGCCGGCGCTCAAGAAGCTCTCCGCCGACTTCGAGAAGCGGCTGGGCGAGCTCGAAAAGGAGATCCACAAGATCGCCGGCCGCGAGTTCAATGTCGGGTCCCCCAAGCAGCTCGGCGAGATCCTGTTCGACGAGCAGAAGCTGCCCGGCGGCAAGCGCAGCAAGACCGGCGCTTGGTCGACCGATGCCTCGGTGCTGGAAGAGCTCGCGAATGCCGGCCATCCGCTGCCGGTGAAGATCCTGGAGCATCGCCAGATCGCCAAGCTCAAGGGCACCTACACCGACGCGCTGGTGCGTGAGCTCGATGCCAAGACGGGCAGGGTCCACACCTCCTACATGATGACGGGCGCGGCCACGGGCCGGCTCGCCTCGACCGATCCCAACCTGCAGAACATCCCGGTGCGCACCGAGGAAGGCCGCAAGATCCGCGAGGCCTTCATCGCCGAGAAGGGCTTCAAGCTCATGAGCGCCGACTATTCGCAGATCGAGCTGCGACTGCTGGCGCACGTGGCCGACATCGCCTCGCTGAAGGAGGCCTTCGCCCGCGGTGACGACATCCATGCCATCACCGCGTCGGAGATGTTCGGGGTGCCCGTGAAGGGCATGGACCCGCTGGTGCGTCGGCGCGCCAAGGCGATCAACTTCGGCATCATCTACGGCATCTCGGCCTTCGGCCTCGCCAACCAGCTCGGCATCGGCCAGCCCGAGGCGCGCGACTACATCGCCAAGTACTTCCAGCGCTATCCCGGCATCCGCGACTATATGGAGACCACGAAGGAATACGCGCGCAAGAACGGCTATGTGAAGACGCCGTTCGGCCGCAAGATCCACCTCAAGTACATCAACGAGAAGAACCAGGGCATGCGCGCCTTCTCCGAGCGCGCCGCGATCAACGCCCCGCTGCAGGGCGGCGCCGCCGACATCATCAAGCGCGCCATGATCCGCGTTCCCGATGCGCTGCGGCACGCCAGGCTCAAGGCCACGATGCTGCTGCAGGTGCACGACGAGCTTTTGTTCGAGGTCCCCGACAAGGAGATCGACAAGACTAAGGACGTCGCCCGCAAGGTGATGGAAAGTGCGGCCACGCTCTCCGTCCCGCTGGTCGTCGAGACCGGCGTCGGCGCCAACTGGGCGGCGGCGCATTGAAGACTCAGTGGACCGCGGGCCTCCAGGTCCGCTCATGACTCATGAAGCGGGCCTGGAGGCCCGCGGTCCGAAGACGAAATGAGGGAGTTGAGTGATGAAGATCTGGGGACGCGCCAATTCGATCAATGTGATGAAGGTGCTGTGGTGCGCCGACGAGTGCGGCGTGAAGTACGAGCGCGAGGATGTCGGCGGCGCGTTCGGCGGCAACGACCAGAAATGGTACCTCGACATGAACCCCAACGGCGTCGTGCCGACGATCGACGATGGCGGGCGCATCATCTTCGAGAGCAACAGCTGCGTGCGCTATCTCGCCGCCAAGTATGCCGCGGGCACCTTGTGGCCCAACGATCCGGGCGCGCGGAGCGAGGCCGATCGCTGGATGGACTGGCAGCTCGGCACCATCTCCGAGAACATGCGCATCGTCTTCTGGGGCCTGATCCGCACGCCGCCCGAGAAGCGCGACATGGCGGCAATCAAGAAGGCCGCCGAGGATGTCGGCAAGATGTGGGGCCGGCTCGACCAGAAGCTCGAGGGCAAGAAGTATGTCGGCGGCCAGCACCTCACCATGGGCGACATTCCCGTCGGCTGCTTCGTGCACCGCTGGTACGCGCTCGATATCGAGCGGCCGGAGCTGAAGAACGTGAAGGCCTGGTATGAGCGGCTGAAGGGTCGTCCGGCCTACGTGAAGCACGTGATGCCGCCGCTGACCTGACTCTTCCGGACCGCGGGCCTCCAGGCCCGCATCATACGCGCATGTAAATGCGCTCAATCATGAGCGAGCCGGAGGCTCGCGGTCCGGAAGACTATGAGGCCAGCTTCTCGACCATCTTCCGGAACTGGGTCGGGCCTGCATCCAAACTGGTCGGCAGCATCTGCCGGTCGGGCTCCTTGTCGATCAGCTTCTGCTGCGCCTCGATGATCGTCTTGTCCTCGAGGAAGGCGCGCGCGGTCACGGCGTAGAGACGCTCGAGCTGGTCGTCGTTCAGGTCCTGCGCCCGCGTGCCGGCAGCGTAGAAATAGCGCGAGGAGCGCTCGCCGACCGGCGTCACCGCCTGCTCGTCGATGCGATAGAAGAGCGGCTCGACCTCGGGCTTGCCGTTGCCGCTCCTCGCCGCCGTGCCCGGCGGATAGAAGCCGGTGCGCTGCAGGAAGATGCCGGGAAACAGGAAATCGTAGGCGTTCCAGAGATCGACCTTTTCGCCCAGCTGCGCCTTCATGAAGCCGCGCGGCGGATGATCCGTGTGCCAGCGCTCGAAGCGCAGGCCGCGATCGAGCGTCGTCGTGCGCGGGCGCTGGTCGGCCCATTGCGGCATGTCCATGCCGATCGTCTTCTCGTGCGCGAAGGAAAGATGCGAGAGGTCGAGCAGGTTGTCGTCGATCAGGAGATAGTGCGCGGCGTAGTCGAGCTGGCCAGCCTTCAGGCGGTAGCTCGGATCGTCGAGGGCGAGCGTCGTCGGGATGGTCGAGCGATCGGCCGCGTCGGCATCGCCCATCCACACCCAGATCCAGCTGCCGACGATCTCGACCGGGTAGCGCCGCACGCAGGCGCTCTGGGGGATCAGCTTCTGGCCCGGGATCTCGATGCAGCGTCCATCGGGCGCGAACTTCAGCCCGTGATACATGCAGCGGAGATCGTCGCCTTCCAGCCGGCCGAGCGTGAGCGGCGCGAAGCGATGGCAGCAGCGATCCTCCAGCGCCACGACCTCACCCGACGCGGTGCGATAGAGTGCCAGCGACTGGTCGATGATGGTGCGCGCGTGGATGCGACCCGGCTCGATCTCG
>Ga0335083_10009957_pt1 | contig 11527 bp, 7 predicted proteins | sample Lox_Sample_42_FD_206716 | JGI IMG/M metagenome (GOLD analysis project Ga0335083, IMG submission 206716) | Soil microbial communities from Loxahatchee National Wildlife Refuge, Florida, United States - Lox_Sample_4.2 | ecosystem: Environmental > Terrestrial > Soil > Wetlands | place: USA: Florida... | reverse complement strand
CGCGGCGATTCGCCGCTCGACCTGCGCGTCGCGCTCGCGGAGAGCTGCGCGCGCGAGCGTGACGACCTGGCCGCCGCGGTGCGCGACGCGGCGAAGCTCGCGACCGGACTCGTGCCCCAGCGCGACGCGTGGATCGCGACGCTCTCCTCGAGCGGCGCCGTGACCGCGACGCTGCTCGCGCTGCACGCCGCGGGCCTTCGCCCCCGCGCACTCGTCGCCGAGAGCCGGCCGCGGCTCGAGGGGCGCGCGCAGGCGGCTGCACTCGCGGCCGCCGGGCTGCCCGTGTGGCTCGTCGCCGACGCCGCGTTGCCGATGCTGCTCCAGCAGGCGGCGTGCGTGCTGCTGGGCGCCGACGCGATCACGCAGAACGGCATCGTCAACAAGGTGGGCTCGTACGTGACGGCGCTCGCCGCGCGCGAGCACGGCGTGCCCGTCTGGGCGATCGGGGTGCGGCGCAAGCTCCTGCCCGCGACGACACCCGCGCTCGCGATCCGCGAGATGCCTCCCGAGGAGCTCTGGGACGCGCCGCCCGAGGGCGTGCGTCCGCGCAACGTCTACTTCGAGCTCGTGCCCATCGCGCTGCTGCGTGGCGTCGTCGTGGAGGACGGGACGCTGGGCGCGAGCGAGCTCGCGATCGCCGCCGGCGACCGCGAGCTGCCGCCCGAACTCGCCGCCGCGCCGGGCGCCTAGCTCCGCGCCGCCCCGCACGTGGCGCGAGCCGAGCACGAGACGCGAGCCGAGCACGAGACGCGCCCCGAGCACCAGGCGCGACCGAGCGCTCCGCGGTGCCGATTTCGACTGCCCGGCCGCGCGGTCTTTGCTACGCTCGAAGCGCCCCGCCAACCCCCTTTGGAGATGCCGGCGTGACCCGCTCCCTGTTCCTCGCGATCGCCCTCACGCTGACGCTGGCGGCCGCCCCGCACGGCGCGCCGCTCCCGCCCGGCGGCATCGGGCACGTCACCGTTCCGCGGGCGCCCGACGGCGCGGGCAGCGCGGGCGTGCCGCGCGGCCTCATGACGCGCCCGCCCGCGAGCGCGTTCGCGACGCGCGCCACCCCGTTCTCGCAGCGGTTCGCGTGGCCGCTCGGGCGCCAGCTCCACGACGGGCTGCTCATCGTCAACTATGTCGATCTCGATCCCACCTCCGGCGTGCTCGACTACGCGGGCGGCATGGCGACCTACAACGGCCACGCCGGAACCGACAATGCGCTCTACTCGTTCCGGATGATGGATCGCGGCACCGAGATCCTCGCGGCCGCGAACGGGACGGTCGCCTACATCGGCGGCCCGAGCCCGTACGACCGGCACTGCGACTTCAACTGGCCGGACGACGGCAACTGGATCTGGATCGACGCCGGTGACGGCAGCTACCACGAGTACTACCACCTGCGCGCGAGCTCGATGACGGTCAAGCTGGGCGACGTCGTCCACACCGGCGAGCTGCTCGGGCTGATCGGCAGCTCGGGCTACTCGACGGTCCCGCACATGCACTTCGAGGCCGGCGATTACTCCGGTCCCGGCAACACGTACGTGTCGCGCGATCCCTATCACGGCGTCGACAACGCCCTTTCGAGCCTGTGGATCTCGCAGCCGGACTACGAGGGCGACGATCCATTCTGGATCCTCGACATGGGCGTCTTCACCGAGACGCAGGTCGGCGGCGACGTCGCGAACACGAGCTACTGCGACATGCTCGGCCCCATCCCGCAGCCGCTCGTCTACGGCATCGGCGAGAACAAGCTCTGCATGTGGTTCGAGTACCAGTCGGGATGCTGCGACACAGCGACGATCGTCGTGCGCAAGCCGGACAACAGCGTCTACGGCAACTTCGATTACGTGATCGGGGCCGCCGACCGCTTCGACTGGTTCTGGGCGTGGTTCTACCTCGCGCCCTACAACACGCCCGCCGACGAGGGGACCTGGACGCTGCAGGTGACGACCAAGGCCGGCGCGCTGCTCGCTCAGCGCTCCTTCACGGTCGGCGCGAGCACGCAGTACCCGTCGCGTTTCTGGCCGCGCGCGGGCCGCTCCTTCCTGCTCGACGGCGCGACCGTCCTGCACGACACCTTGCGCACCTACCCACTGGGGCCGCCGGTCACCTACTCGCTGATCGGCACGCCCTCCGGGGTGACGCTCCAAGACTCGATCCTCTCGATCGCGCCCACGTCGACCCAGCCGACGCGCTCGAGCTTCTTCCAGGTGGCGATGACCGACGGCGGCGCGCACCGCGACACGGCGTTCTACCACGTCGTCGACATGACCAAGCCGCTCGATCCGCTGCTCGCGGTCCCGACGACGGCGCCCCAGCGCGCGCTCTCGCTCGCGGCCTCGCCGCAGCCGTCACGCGGCGCGGTCGCGCTCGCCTTCGCGCTCCCAGCGGGCGGCGCGGCGACGCTCGCCGTGCACGACCTCTCGGGCCGACGGGTGCGCACGCTGCTGCGAGCGACACTCGCGGCGGGTGACCATCTCGAGCGCTGGGACGGCCGCGACGAGGCGGGCCGGGCGGTGCCGGCCGGGCTTTACTTCGCGCGGCTCGTGACGCCCGCGGGAACGGTGACGCGGACGATCGTGCGGATCTGACCCCCGCCGCTCCGCGAGCTCGGCCGGCCCGCCGATCGCACGTTGCCGGGGGACGCACGTGGCTCGAGCGGTCCCCGCGGAGCCCGGCGGCCGGGCTCTACCGGCTCGACCTCGAGGCGGACGCTCGGCGCGGGACGCGGCCCCCCGTCGTGCTCGCGCGCCGACGGCGCGGCGGATCGGGCGGCGCGGGCGCCTCGCCGGGCGCGATGGGCGCCGGCGCCGGGACGACGCCGGCCAGGCGCAGGAATCGTCCGGTGTGCGAGGCCTCGCACGCCGCGACCGCCGAGGGCGGACCCTCGGCGAGGAGACGCCCGCCGCCTTCGCCGCCCTCGGGCCCCAGGTCGATCACCCAGTCCGAGCAGCGGATCACGTCGACGTTGTGCTCGACCACGACGACGGTGTCCCCCCGCCCCGTGAGCTCGTCGAGCACGTCGAGCAGCCGCTGCACGTCGGCCCAGTGCAGGCCGACCGTCGGCTCGTCGAGCACGTAGAGCGTCGGGCCCGCGCCGCGCTCGGAGAGCTCGCGCGCGACCTTCAGTCGCTGCGCTTCACCGCCCGAGAGCTGGTTCGCGGGCTGGCCGAGGCGCAGGTAGCCCAGGCCCACGCGCCGCAGCAGGTGGAGCGTGCGCGTGAACTTCGTCTCGGGCGCGAAGTGCGCGAACGCCTCGTCGACCGTCATGTCGAGCGCGTCCTTGATGTTCCTGCCGCGGTAGCGCACCTCGAGGATCTCGCGCTTGAAGCGGTCGCCACCGCACACCTCGCACGGCACCGAAAGATCGGCGAGGAAGTACATCTCGACCTCGACCCAGCCGGCGCCCTCGCAGTGATCGCAGCGCCCGCCCGGCGTATTGAACGAGAACGCGCCGTCCTTCCAGCCGCGCGCGAGCGCCGCGGGCTGGCGGGCGAAGATCTCGCGCAGCGGAGCGTAGCCGCCCAGGTACGTGACCGGGCACGAACGCGGCGTGCGGCCGATCGGCGACTGGTCGACGAGCGCGACGCGCCGGAAGCGCTCGAGCCCGCGCACGCCGCGGTGCGCCCCCACGCGCTCGTCTTCGAGGTCTTCGAGCGCGCGCCGAGCGGCGCGGTAGAGCACCTCCTCGACCAGCGTGCTCTTGCCGGAGCCCGAGACGCCGGACACCGCCGTGAGCCGGCCGATCGGCACGCGCGCGGTCACGTCGCTCAGGTTGTGCTCGGTGGCGCCCTCGACGATCAGGAACTCGCCCGGCGCACCGGCGGCCGGCGTCCGCTCGACGCGGCGCCGACCCGAGAGCCATTGCGCCGTCACGGACTCCGGTGCCGCTGCGGCGCCGGCCGCGGGCCCGGCGAACAGCAGCCGGCCACCCTGCTCGCCCGCGCCGGGGCCCAGCTCAACGAGGTGCGTTGCCGCCGCGATCACGAGCGGCTCGTGCTCGACCACGACCACGGTGTTGCCGCGCTCCGCCAGCTCGCCGAGCACGCCGATCAGCCGCTCGGTGTCCCGCGGGTGGAGCCCGACCGTGGGCTCGTCGAGCACGTAGAGCGTGTCGGCGAGGTTCGCACCGAGCGCGTTCGAGAGCTCGATGCGCTGCGCCTCGCCGCCCGACAGCGTGCGGGTCATGCGATCGAGCGTGAGGTATCCGAGGTCGACGCGCGCGAGAAAGCGCAGCCTGGACTCGAGCTCGACGAGCGCCGGCCCGGCGATCTGGCGGCGCGCGCCGTCGAGCTCGAGCGCTGCGAGGAAGCGCGCCGCCCCGGCGATCGTCAGCGCGCTCACCTCGGCGATCGAACGGCCGCCGAGCTGCACGCGCAGCGCTTCGGGGCGCAGCCGCGCGCCCCCGCACGAACTGCAGGGCAGCGGCACCTGGTAGCGCTTGACGACGAAGCGGTTGCCCGCGCGGTAGGACCTCTGCTGCAGCCGCTGGAGGAACGGAACGACGCCGCGGAAGCCCTCGCCGCCGTCGAGCAGGAGCCGGCGATGCGCCTCGGAGAGCTTCGCCCACGGGGTGTCGAGCGGGACGCCGCGTTCCTGCGAGAGCTTCTGCAGGCGTGGCCACGCGACCGAGCGCCACGAGCGCGCCCACGGGTCGATGGCGCCCTGGCGCAACGTGCGCGAGGGGTCCGGTACGATGCGCTCGGGCGAGAACGTCAACACGTCGCCGAAACCGCGACACTCCGGGCAGACGCCGAGCGGGCTGTTGAAGGAGAAGAGCGCGGGCTCCGGCGCGACCGCGGCGGCGCCGCAGTGCGAGCACTCCCAGCGCTCGCTCCTTCCCTCGGGCGGAGCGTCGCCGAGCGCGAGCGCGAGCCGCCCCTCGCCGCGGCGGAACGCCGCTTCGCACGCCTCCGCGAGCCGCGTCGACTCGGCGGGCGACCAGCGGAAGCGGTCGACGACGACCTCGATCAAGTGCGTGCCGCGCGGCAGCTTCGGGAGCGGATCAAGCGGCGTCACCTCGCCCCCGAGCCGCACGCGCGTGTAGCCCGCGCGCTGCAGGTGCCCGGCCTGCTCCTCCCACGCGAGCCGCGGCGAGAGCGCGACCGGCGCGAGCACGAGCACGCGCTCGTCCACGGGCCAGCGTTCCGCCTCGCGCACGATCGAGCGTGCCGAGTCGGCGGCGACGATGCGTCCGCAGTTGCCGCAATGCACCGTGCCGAGCCGCGCGAACAGCAGGCGCAGGTAGTCGTGCACCTCGGTCGAGGTGCCGACCGTCGAACGCGCGCTGCGTGCCGGCGCGAGTTGCTGGATGGCGACCGCGGGCGTCAGCCCGCTGATCGCGTCGACGTCGGGGCGAGGCAGGCGGTCGAGGAACTGCTTGGCGTAGGTCGACACCGACTCGACGAAACGGCGCTGGCCCTCGGCGTAGAGCGTGTCGAACGCGAGCGAGGACTTGCCGGAGCCCGAGACGCCCGTCACGACCGTGAGCGCGCCGCGCGGAAAGTCGACGTCGACGTCACGCAGGTTGTGCTGGCGGGCGCCCCGGACGCGGATGACGGCGGGAGCCTGGGTGCTGGACGGGGTCACGGGGCGATCGGGCGTGGGAAGTGGGCGAGCGTGAGCGCCGGACTATAGCACCCGCGCAGGAGCGGTCCGGACGCCGCGCGGGCCCCAAAGCGATGAGGGGCGACCGGTCGAGCCGGTGCGCCCCTCAGGACGTGCCAGGTCCAGAATTCGGTTACTTCTTCTTCTTCGCAGCCTTCTTCTTCGTGGCCTTCTTCTTCGCAGCCTTCTTCTTGGCAGCCATTCTGGAATCACCTCCTCCGGAATTACTGCTGGTGATGAAGCTCTGCTGAAGCCAGTTCGTTGGCGCGAGGCGGCCCAGTCGACCCAAAGCGCCTCACAGCCGTTCCAAAGCATGGGCCATGCCACGAGCTAGAAACGCATCAGATCAACTTAAGTAACAATATGTAGATAAATGTGTTACCGTCATTGATCAGGGCGCGGTGCCTCGCAGGATCATGCCCGTGTCGGCCGCTGCGGTCGGTCTAAGTGTCAATAAACTGGCATCTTAGCCGGAATCACTCGCGCAACTCGCTGCACGGCAAAGAGTTGGCTCGAACTGTCCAGTTCGTTGTAGCTGTCAAGAAACTTGACGTCCCGACTCCTCCTCGAGGCGGAGGCGTCGCAGCTTCTCGATCAGTCCCTGGCGCGAGATTCCGAGGATGCGCGCCGCGCGGCTCTTGTTGCCGGAGGTGAGGCGCATGACCTCGCTGATGTGGTCCGCCTCGATCTGCGCGAGCGTCGGCGTCGCCAGCGTGTCGCGCACGACCGCGGCCGCCGTGCTCGCCGGCGCGTTACGACGCCCCAGCATCTCCGGCGGCAGGTGCTCGGCGTCGATCGCGCGGCCCTCTTCGAGCAGCACGACGCGCTCGATCAGGTTCCTGAGCTCGCGCACGTTGCCGGGCCAGGGATAGCGCAGCAGGGCCGCCTGCGCCTCGGGCGTGAACTCCTGGAACTCCTTCTGGAACTTGCGGGCGAACTCGCGCATGAAGTGGCGCGCGAGCATCAGCACGTCGTCGCCGCGGTCGCGCAGCGGCGGCAGCACGATCGAGACGACCTTGAGCCGGAAGTAGAGGTCGGTGCGGAATCGGCCCAGCCGCACCTCCTCCTCGATGCTCTTGTTGGTCGCGGCGACGATCCGGATGTCGACCGAGATGTCGTGCGCGCCGCCCACGCGCTTGAAGTTGCGGTGGTCGATGAAGCGCAGCAGCTTGGCCTGCGTGGGCAGCGGCATGTCCGCGACCTCGTCGAGGAACAGCGTGCCGCCGTCGCACAGCTCGACCAGGCCCTTCTTCGTGTCGGTTGCATCCGTGAACGCGCCCTTTTCGTGCCCGAAGAGCTCGTTCTCGAGCAGCGTCTCCTGGAACGAGGAGCAGTTGACCTCCATGAGCGGCGCCTGTGCGCGATCGCTGCGGTAGTGGATCGCGCGCGCCGCGAGCTCCTTGCCGGTGCCGCTCTCGCCCGTCAGGAGCACGGACGTGGCCTGGCTGCGGACGAGCTTCTCGATGAGCGCGCGGACCTCGCGCATCACCCCGGACTGGCCGATGATCTCCTCGCCCGAGTAGTGCTGCCACGCGCGGCGGCGGTAGAGGTCGAGCTCGGTCGCCTGGCGGAACGTGCGCCCCGCCGCCTCGACCGCGAGGACGATGTCCTCCATCTCGTACGGCTTGCGCACGAAGTCGCAGGCGCCGACCTTCATGGCGTCCACGGCCGTCTGGACGTCGCCGAACGCCGTGATGATGACGACCTGGAGCAGCGGATCGAGCTGCCGCGCCTTCTGGAGCACGCTGAGCCCGTCGGTGTCCGGCAGCCGCATGTCGAGGATCATCACCTGCGGGCGCACGCTCGAGACCTTTTCGAGCCCTTCGGCGCCGGTGCTGGCGACCTCGACCGCGTAACCGCGCGCGCGCAGCACCTTGCCGAGCGACTTGCGGATCAGCAGTTCGTCGTCGACGACCAGGACGGAGATCCTCACGGTGTCATTCCTCGGCCCGGCCCGGCGGCTCGGAGGGCAGTGGCAGCGAGACGCGCAGCGTCGCACCGCCGCCGGCGTTGTTGCGCGCGGTCACGACGCCGCCCGCCTCGCGCACGATCTGCACCGAGATCGGCAGTCCGAGGCCCGTCCCCATCGAGCGCGTCGTGAAGAACGGGTCGAAGATCTTCTCCATGAGATCGCGCGGGATGCCCACTCCGGTGTCCGTGATCGAGACGTCCGCCAGGGAGCGCCGCGTGCGGTAGCGGCGCACGCCGGTCGTGATCGTCAGCTCTCCACCCTGCGGCATCGCCTGCACGGCGTTCAGGCACAGGTTGAGGAACACCTGCTGCATGAGGTCGGGATCCGCCTCGACCTGCGGCAGGTCGTCGGCGAACTCGCGCGCCACGGTCACCTGCGCATCGCCGAGCTGCAGCTCCATCAGGTCGAGCGTGCGCTCGAGCACCGTGTGCAGGTCGCATGGCCGCGGCCGCGACTGGGGCGGGCGCGCGAACAGCAGCAGGCCCGTGATGATCTGCTCGATGCGGTCGATCTCCTTGATGACGTCGTCGAGGTCCTCGCGGCGCGGATCGCGCGGCTTGAACTTCGAGGCGACGAACTGGACCGTCGTGCGGATGCCCGTCAACGGATTGCGGATCTCGTGCGCGACGTACGCCGACAGCTCCCCGAGCGAAACCAGGCGGTCGATCTTCTTCTGGAACTCGCCGTCCTCGGTCTCCGAGATCGCGTCGGCGAGCACGACCGAGCCGGTCGCCGCGCCATCCTCGTCGCGCATCGGCAGCGACTCCGCCTTCAGCGTGAGCTCGCGGCCCTCGGTCTCGATGCGGAAGTCGCGCGCGTCGCGCGTCGCGCCCTTCAGCCAGCGCGCATCGGCGCCCGGGAAGACGCGGCCGCCGGGCATCCCGATCAGCGTGCCGGGCTCGACGCTCAGCAGCTCTTCGATGCGGCGGTTCGCGTAGACGACGCGGCGTTCGCGGTCGAGCGCGACGACGCCCTGCTCCAGCGTGTCGAGTACGAGCGCGGGCAGCGGCAGCTCGCGGGGGGCAACTTCGGCCTCGCCGGGCCGGTTGAGCACATCGGTGCGCACGTGAGCCGTCCTTTGCTCCGCCGGGCGCGGCGTTCCCTCGAGCGAGGTGCCGGCCGGACCGTCTCGCCGCGACGGGCGCCGTGGTTGGCCGCAGCGAGAGTTAGCACACGGCTCGCCCGCGCCGCAATCGCGCGTTGCGTCCGCGCGCACGAATTCGCGCGATCCGATCGGAACGCGCCGGGCGTCGCGCGGCGGTTGTCGGCGGCTCCGCGCGGCTGGTAGACTCTCCGGCCTGCATTCCGCACCGCCGTCCTCGGTTCCTTCGCGCCATCGGGAGTCAAGAATGCTGGGTTACCTGCGCTCAGGCAACAAGCGCACCAAGCTGATCTGGTGGGGGCTGACCATCGCCACCGTCTTCACGTTCCTGCTCGGTTTCAGCTTCCTGGGCGGTCTCGGTCGTGATTCGTCGTGGGGCGCGCGGCAGTCCGGCTCGTTCGGCTCGGTCAACGGCGAGACGATCACGCGCGAGATGTGGCAGACGGCGCTCGACGGCGAGCGCGCGACCTTCCGGCAGCGCTACGGCTCCGATCCGACCGACCGCGACCTGCGCATCGTCGAGCAGCAGGCGTGGCGCCGCCTGGTCGAGGCGCGCCTGCTCGCGCAGGCCGGCCGGAAGGCCGGCATCAAGGTCACCGACAACGACATCGTCTTCGGCATGGAGGTCAATCCTCCTGCGCTGCTCCAGTCCGCGAGCGCACTCCAGACCGACGGCAAGTTCGACGTCAACAAGTACCGCCAGGCGCTGAGCAACCCGAACAACGACTGGTCGGCGTTCGAGGCGCAGGTCCGCGACGAGGCGCCCGCGTTCAAGCTGCGCGAACGCCTGGTGGCCTCGGTCAAGGTCACGGACTCCGAGACGCGCGAGGGGCTGCGCGACCGCTTCCAGCGCTTGAGCGCGATGATCGTGCAGGTGCCGCTCGCCGACTCGGGCTCGAGCCCGGGCACGCCAGCGGACCTGAAGCGCGTCTACGACGAGTACCGCTCGCGGCTCGCCACCCCGCAGCGCACGCAGCTCGAGGTGCTCGCGATCCCCGTGCAGTACGCGCCCGAGGAAATCAAGGCCGCGACCGACCTCGCGAACTCGATCTACCAGCGCGCGACGCACGGCGAGGACTTCACCCAGCTCTGCAAGGACTACTCCGAGGGCGCGAACGCCGAAAAGGGCGGCGTCATCGACCGCGCGGTGACCCCGGCGGACATGGGTCCCGTCGGATCGCAGCTCACGAGCCACAAGCCCGGCGACATCCTGCCGCCCTACCGCGAGGGCGGCACGGTCGTGATCTTCCGCATCCTCGATCCCGCACGCGACAGCGTCGCGCGCAACCTCGCGCCGGGCACGTACAAGCTCGCGCAGCTCTCGATCAAGGTGCGCGCGAGCTCGGAAGCGATGCGCGACCAGTTCGCGAAGGCGAACGACATCGCGAAGCGCGCCCGCTCACTCGGCCTGGGACGAGCGGCGACCGAAAAGGGCCTCGCGACCGCGAAGACGCCGTTCTACGACTACGACAACCCGCCGCAGCAGCTCTTCGCGACGCCCGAGCTCGTCGACTGGGCGGTGGGCAAGCCGAAGGGGGCGGTGAGTCCCGTCATCGACGCCGGCGACGTGCTCGTCATCGCGCAGGTCGCGCTGCAGCACCCGGCGGGGGTTCCGGCGATGGACGAGGTCGGCGACCAGCTCAAGCAGCTCGCTGACTTCGACCGCCGCGCCGAGCTCGCGAAGCCGCGCGCGGACCGGATCGCGGCCGCGATCCACTCGGGCGCTTCGCTCGAGGATGCCGCGAAGAAGGAAGGGCTGGGAGCGTTCCCGGTCAACCTCACCCGCGCGGACGCCAACCCGCAGCTCTCGGCGGTGCCGGAGCTGCAGGGTCAGCTGTGGGCCGGCAAGCCGGGGCAGATCCTGGGTCCCGTCCGATCACCGGTGGGGTGGTGGTTCGGCCAGGTGACCAGCATCACGAACGCACCCGACAGCCTGTGGAACAATCAGGAGCTGCGCGGCCAGGTGATGAGCGACATCGTGAACCGCCGCCAGCGCAGCCTCTACACGGGCTACCTCGACCAGCTGCGCGATCACGCGAAGATCGTCGACCTGCGCAACCCCGAGTAACGGGCCGGCGTCCGTCAGTTGACCGGCTTGTTGTCCGGGGGCCGGTTCTGGTTCTGCGGCTCCTCGCGTTGGATCTCGTCCGTGATCTCGCGCTGGGCCTTCTTGAACTCGCGGATCGCCTGGCCGAACCCCCGCGCCATCTTCGGGAGCTGACTCGGCCCGAAGAGCAGCAGGATGATCAGCAGCACGATCATCATTTCCCCACCACCAAAGTTGAACACGACGACTCCTTCCGTTGCGAGTTGCGCTCAGGGCTCGAGCCGCAGCCGACTGCGGTCGCTGCCGATCAGCACGGAAACGTCCGCGATGCCCGAATCCCAGCGTTGCAGGACGAGGGGCGGCCCACCGAGATAATGCGCCACTTCACGCGCGTTGGAAAGGTCGGCCGAACGCCCGACCACCAGCGAGGCGAAGTAGTCGGGGCGATCGGCGTTGCGCACGTCGACGACGCGGAATCCGCCCTCGCGCAGCACGGCCGCGACGCGCACGCCGATACCCGGTTCGCCCGAGCCGTTGAGCACCTGGACGCGCACGATGCGCGCGGTGCGGCGGGCCGCGATCCCGGAGGTGCGCGAGAAGCGCGCCCAGATCCACGAGCCCGCCAGCGCGGCGACGACGAGCGCGAGCAGGACGAGCGCGATCGCGCCCGGGTCAGCGCGGCGCCGGGCCACCGCGCCTCCGCCGCGGGCGCGCGGCGTCCGCCGCGAGCGCCCGCCGCAGCCGCTGCCACGTGCGCGTGAGCGACTCGGGCAGCACGCGCGTCGCGCCGATCACCGGCATGAAGTTGGTG
>Ga0335083_10009956_pt1 | contig 11528 bp, 11 predicted proteins | sample Lox_Sample_42_FD_206716 | JGI IMG/M metagenome (GOLD analysis project Ga0335083, IMG submission 206716) | Soil microbial communities from Loxahatchee National Wildlife Refuge, Florida, United States - Lox_Sample_4.2 | ecosystem: Environmental > Terrestrial > Soil > Wetlands | place: USA... | reverse complement strand
GCGCGCATTGTGCGCGGCATTGGCCTCCTGGAAGCGTGGCTGGTTGCGGCGGTTGTCATCGGGCGGCAGGTCATTGAGGGAGGTGAAATTGGCGGCGAGGAACCCGCGGCCCAGCGGGCTGTAGGCCACCAGCGCCACACCCAGCTCGCGGCAGGCCCCGAGGATGGCCGCCTCCGGTTCACGCGACCACAGCGAATACTCGCTCTGCACTGCGGCGATGGGGTGCACGGCATGGGCTCTGCGCAAGGTGGCCACGCTGCATTCGGACAGGCCAATGTGGCGGATCTTGCCGGCCTGCACCAGGCGCGCGAGCGCGCCGACCGACTCCTCCACCGGTGTCGCCCGGTCGATGCGATGCAGATAGAACAGGTCGATGTAATCGGTGCCGAGTCGTTCAAGGCTCGCCTCGACCGCCTGGCGCAGCGAGGCGGGCTGATTGTCGATCACCAGCTGGCCCGAGGCATTGCGGGTGATGCCGTACTTGGTGGCCAGGAACACGCCCGCGCGCCGGCCGCGCAGGGTGGCGCCCAGGAATTTCTCGTTCTCCCCCAGCTGGTAGCTGGCCGCGGTGTCCAGGTGCGTCACACCCTGGTCCAGGGCCGCCAGCAGCGTGGCACGCGCCTCCTCATCATTGCGCGTGCCGTACCAGCCGATCAGCGTCATGCAGCCCAGGCCGAGCGCCGACAACTTGACTCCGCTTGCGCCCAAGGATCTTTGCTGCATGCCCGTGCGGCCCTCAAGATAAAGCCCGATAAATACCTTATTATTTGCCCCCGTTAAAGCCTCACCCGGTAGCCAAGCATGATCATCGACTGTCACGGGCACTACACCACCGCCCCGGCTGACCTGACCACCTTCCGCGATGCCCAGATCGCCGCGCTCAAGGATCCGGCGCAGACCCCGTCGCGGGCCTCGCTGCGCATCGGCGATGACCAGATCCGCGACAGTCTGGAGAAGGCGCAGCTGAAACTGCAGCGCGAGCGCGGCTCCGACGTGACCATCTTTTCGCCGCGTGCCTCCACCATGGCGCACCACATCGGCACCGAGGCGACGAGCCTGGAGTGGTCGCAGATCAATAACGATCTGATTGCCCGGGTGGTGGGCCTTTATCCGAAGAACTTCGTGGGCGTGTGCATGCTGCCGCAGTCCCCGGGTGTGGCCCCGGCCCACAGCGTCCGGGAACTGGAACGCTGCATCAAGGAGCTCGGCTTCATCGGCGCGAACCTCAATCCGGATCCCTCCGGAGGCCACTGGACCTCCCCGCCACTCACCGACCGGCACTGGTATCCGCTGTACGAGAAGCTGGTGGAACTGGACGTGCCGGCCATGGTGCACGTGAGTTCCTCCTGCAACGCGAACTTCCATGCCACCGGCGCGCACTACATCAACGCGGACACCACCGCCTTCATGCAGTTCATCCAGGGCGACCTGTTCAGGGATTTTCCGACCCTGCGGTTGATCATTCCGCACGGCGGCGGGGCGGTGCCCTATCACTGGGGACGCTACCGCGGCCTGGCGCAGGACATGAAGCGGCCGCCGCTCGGCGAGCACATCATGAAGAACGTGTTCTTCGACACCTGCGTCTACCATCAGCCCGGCATCGACCTGCTGCTGAAGGTGATTCCGGTGGAGAACATTCTGTTCGGTTCGGAGATGGTGGGCGCGGTGCGCGGCATCGATCCGACCACCGGCCAGTACTATGACGACACCAAGCGCTACATCGATGCCTCGGCCCTGTCGGCGGCGGACAAGACTCGCATCTTCGAGACCAACGCCTATCGGGTCTATCCGCGGCTGAAGGCGCGGCTGGCCGCCGCTGGATAATTTCACCCATACCCTGATCGGCGCCCTGGTCGGGGAGAGCCTGGCGCGCCGCGCCCGCCCGCCTGAACGGCCGGCGCCGCGGCGGGCGCTGCCGGATACCACCTTCCGCCGCGCGCTGGTGGCGGGCTTCGCCATCGGCAGCAATCTGCCCGACATCGATCTGCTCTACACCAGTTTCGCGGGCGGACCCCTGGCCTATGTGCTGCAGCACCGCGGTTATACCCACACCCTCCTGGGCGGGCTGGCCGGGGCGCTGCTGCTGTGGCTGGGCATCGCGCTGTGGCTGCGATGGCGTCGCCTGCGCGCCAGCCTGGGCGAGCAGGCGTGGCTGGCGGCCGCCTGTTTTGGCAGTGTGCTGCTGCACCTGGCCATGGACTACACCAACAACTACGGCGTGCATCCCTTCTGGCCGTTCTACAACGGCTGGGTCTACGGGGACTCGGTCTTCATTCTCGAGCCGCTGCTGTGGCTGGCGGCCGCACCGCTGATCTTCGTGCTGCACAGCCGCTGGGCCCGGGTCCTGGTGGCCGTGGCGGTCGCGGCCATGACGCTCGCCGTGGCACTGCTCGGGGTGGTGGCCCGGCCCGCCGCCATCGTGTTCGTGCTGCTCGCCGCGGCGATGCTGGCCGCGGGCCGCTGGCTGCGGCCCACGGCGGCCCTGGCTTGCGGTGCGGGTCTGTGGCTGAGCGCCACACTGTGCTTCGCGCTGGCGGGGCGGCTCGCCACGGCGCATCTGGATGCCGCGGCGGCGCGCAGCTTTCCGACCAGCCGCACCCTGGATCGGGTCTTGACCCCGACGCCGGCCGATCCTCTGTGCTGGGATGCCTGGCTGGTGCAGGCGCAGCAGGGCACCGAGACCATGCGTCAGGCGCGCATTGCGCTGTGGCCGGGACTGATCAGCGCGGCGCAGTGCCGCGGCGTGGATCTGGTGGCCCCGGGGGGACCTGCGGGCAAGGTCTTCGGCGGCGCCCTGCAGCCGGGCGAGAGGGTACCCGCGGTGAGTGATTCAGGACTACAGTGGCTGCGGCAGTTCAGCCTGCCGGATGAGCGCATCGCGCGGCTGGCGCAGAGGCAATGCCGCGCGCGGGCATTCATGCAGTTCGCCCGGGTGCCCATGGTCGAAGTGGAGCCGTCCGGTTGGCGCTTGGGCGACCTGCGCTTCGGAGGAGGCCGGGGATTTTCCTGGCTGCAGCTGACCGAGCCGCCGCAGCCGTGCAATTTTCCGGCGGTGCCGTGGCTGGCGCCGCGCCCGGAACTGCTGGCGCCGCGACACTGATGGGGGAGCCATGGCGCTGTTGAAACAACTGTGGGTACAGGTGCTGCTGGGGACGCTGGCCGGCGTCGCCCTGGGACACTGGTGGCCGAAACTCGGCACCGACATGAAACCCCTGGGCGATGCCTTCATCGCGCTGATCCGCATGCTGATCGCACCGGTGATCTTCTGCACCGTGGTGCACGGGGTCGCGGCGGTGAACGACATGCGGCGGGTCGGCCGGGTGGCCCTGAAGGCGCTGATCTATTTCGAAGCCATCACCTCGGTCGCCTTGCTGCTGGCCCTGGCGGCGGTGAACGTGTTGAAGCCCGGCTCCGGCATGCACGTGGCGCTCGGCAGCCTGGATGTGCAGGCGGTCAGTCAGTACACGGCGCGCGCGCACGCCCAGGGGGTCGCACAGTTCCTGCTCGATATCATCCCGGCCACCTTCGTCGATGCCTTCGCGCGCACCGAGGTGCTGCCGGTGCTGCTGGTGTCGGTGCTGTTCGCCGCCGCGCTCGCCGCCTGCGGGGCGCGCGCCAAACCGGTCACGGAGCTGATCGATGCTGCGCGCGAGGTGTTCTTCCGCATCGTCGGCTTCATCATGTGGGTGGCGCCGCTGGGCGCCTTCGGCGCCATGGCCTTCACGGTGGGGCGTTTCGGCACCGAATCGCTGGTGTCGCTGGGGCGGCTGATCATCACCCTCTATGGGGTGTCGGCGCTGTTCGTGGTGGTGGTGTTCGGCGCGGTAAGCTGGTGGTGCGGCATCAGCCTGTGGCGCCTGCTCGTCTACATCCGCGAGGAGATCGTGGTGGTCGCGGCGACCACCTCCACCGAAACCGTGCTACCGCAGGTCATACGCAAGCTGCGCGCCCTGGGCTGCGAGGAAACGGTGGTGGGGCTGGTGGTGCCCACCGGCTATTCGTTCAACCTGGATGGCACCTGCCTGTATCTGGCCACGGTGGTGGTGTTTCTGGCGCAGGCCACCGATACCCCGCTGGGCCTGTCGGCACAGCTGAGCCTTCTCGCGGTGCTGCTGCTCACCTCCAAGGGCGCCGCCGGAGTGGCCGGGGCCGCCTTCGTGGTGCTGGCGGCGACATTGGGTTCGGTGGGCACGATTCCGGTGGCCAGCATCGCGCTGGTGCTGGGCATTCATCGCCTGCTGGCCGAGGCGCTGACCTTCGTCAACCTGGTGGGCAACTGCCTGGCGACCCTGGTCGTGGCGCGCTGGGAAGGGGCGCTGGATCGGGACGTACTGCGGCGCCAGCTCGCGCCGGCGCCGCGGGCCGGTATCCTGGAGACCCCGACATGAGGCCGACCCCGCAGCAGCTGATCGCAAAACTCGGACTGGAACCTCATCAGGAGGGCGGCTGGTTCCGCCAGGCCTACAAATCGAGCACCCAGGTGCAGGCGCCGCAGGGCAGGCGCAGCGCCGTGACCACCATCTACTATCTGCTCGAGCACCGCCGCGCCAGCCCCTGGCATGTGGTGCAGTCGGATGAGATCTGGCACTTCTATTACGGTGCCCCATCGGAGCTGCTCTCCTATGATCCCGCGAGCCGCACTCTGCAGCGCCATCGCCTCAGCGAGGTGAGCGGCGAGGGCGTGCAGGTGGCGGTGATCCCGGCTGGCTGCTGGCAGGCGGCACACTGCCTGGGCGAGTACATGCTGGTCGGCTGCACGGTCGCTCCGGGGTATGAGGATCAGGACTTTCGCTGGGTGCGCGAAGTACCCGGGCACCGGATGCACTTCACCGGCGTGATGCGCGGTCTGGAGGCCTTCCTGTGATGAGGGTGGAGTCGGTTGCCGGCAGGGCCTTGAGCAGCCTCAAGGACTGGGAGCCGACCCGACCGCAGCTGGCACTCGCGGCGCTGATGCTGCTGACGGTGCTGCTGATGATGATCTGGGAGCGCCGGCAGCGTGGCTATGCGACCGACTACCGGCGGGTGTGGAAGCGCGATCTGGCCGCGCAGTTTCTCTACACCGCGGCGATCGCACCGGTTGCGCTGCTGATCAACCGCTATGTGTCATACACACCGGTGCTGCCGCATGCAGTGTTCGCGCTGCCCTTCGTCGTGCGCGCCGCGCTCTTCGTCATCATCGCAGACTTCGGCTACTACTGGGTGCATCGGGCGCTGCACACCAAGTGGCTGTGGACACTGCATCGCTGGCATCATTCCCCGCCTTACATGTACTGGCTCATGGGTGCGCGCGGCTCGCTGCTGCAGCAGACCCTGGTCAACATTCCGTACATTTTTGCGCAGGCGCTGCTGGTCGTGTCGCCATGGTGGACGGGGCTTGCGATCCTGTTCAAGAACGGTCTGCAGAACAACTGGATGCACCTGAACGTCAGGTGGGGTCCGCGCTGGCTGGAGTGGTTGCTGGTGACGCCGCGCTACCATCACATCCATCACAGCGACAATCCTGCCTACTACGGCGCCAACGTGGCCGCGCTGTTTCCGATCTGGGACCGGCTGTTCGGAACCTACGTGGACCCGGATCGGATCGAGGGAGAACTCAGGTTCGGTACCAATGAGCGGGCCGCGCGCTGGCGCCTGGTGCTGGGTCTTTAGGGGCGCGGCAGGCCCGGTGCTGAAATTGGGCGGCGAGTTGCGGTATCTTCCTCCCCGTTCCGGCCACGCAACACAGGAGCTACGCCATGAGCAAGGGCATGGACCGCAAGAAAGAGGAAAAGAAAAAGCCGACCAGGACGCTGGAAGAGAAGCGCGCCGCCAAACGTGCCAAGCGCGAAGGCCGCGGCTGAGATGCCCTGAGCTGCTGTCGCGAGTCGTCGCGGCAGCAGACCAGGCTCACTTGTACTCCAGTCCCAGCGCCGCGAGCGTCTCGCGGAATTTGTAGATATCCATTCCGAGTTCGCCCGAGGCCAGGCGCTTGCGCTTGTCCTCTTCGGCCGCGATCCGCTTGGCCGCAGCCTCGGCGACCTTGCCCGCCTCGGCGCGGCGGACGACGCACACGCCATCGTCATCGGCCACCACGACATCCCCGGGATTGATGAGCTGCGCGGCGCAGATCACCGGAACGTTCACCGAGCCCAGACTCGCCTTGATGGTGCCCTGGGCGTAGATGGCCTTGCTCCACACCGGAAAGTCCATTTGCTTCAGGGTCGCCACATCGCGCACGCCGGCATCGATGATCAGCGCCTGAACGCCGTGAGCCTGGAGGGAGGTGGCCAGAAGGTCGCCGAAGTAGCCGTCCTCGCAGGGCGAGGTGGGCGCCACCACCAGTATGTCCCCCGGCTTGCACAGCTCCACCGCCACATGAATCATCCAGTTGTCCCCGGGTGGCGAGGACACCGTGACCGCGGGACCGGCGATGGACTTGCCGGGGTAGATGGGGCGCATGTAGGAGGCCAGCAGCCCGACCCGCCCCTGGGCCTCGTGAACGGTGGCCACGCCACTGCTGCCGAGGGCCTGGCAGTGGGCCGGATCCGGTCGTGCGATCTCACGCACCGCGACGTGCTTGCTAATGGGAGTCTCCGATATTGACCAGGGTTGCGACGCCGCTCCAAATATAGCAGCGCCGCCGTTCAGTGACTGAGCTGCGGGGTGACCTGGTTCGGGCTCTGCCCGTGCGGACCGAACGGCAGGGCCGCGGGCGCCGAGCTCGGGCCCGCGGCCCGTTTGGCCGAGGCGGGAGCCTTGGGCGCGGGCAACGGCTTGAGCAGCTGCTCGAGCGGCCGGAACAGGGAGTCGTAGCGATAGCCCGGCAGTTCGAACTCCCAGCCCGCCAGTCGGGCGGTCAGCTCCTGGGCCCGCTGTTGCGCCGCGGGTGCTGCGGAGGTGACCGCCACCGTGATGTAGCGCGTCTCGCCCTCGAGGATGCCGTTCAGGGTCACGACCAGTCCGGAGCCGGTGTGAAACGTGGCCGCAGCCGCCGGCGCATGGCCGGAGGGCTTGCGCACATCATCCAGCTGCAGGCTGACCAGCGCACCGGCCTGGGCCGAAGCGGCGCCGGGATCGGAGAGTTCGCGGCCCTTGGGAATGGGGCTCACCTGATAGTCCGGTGACGACGCCGAGCCGGCCCGCTTGATGGTGTAGGGCGGTCCGCTCGCCGGCTTCACGTCCACTTCATTCACCTGGTCGGCTGCGATATCCAAAATGGTGCGCTCCAGCCAGTGGCGCGGATCGCTGTCCGGGGTGAGCTGGGGGCTCGCCAGCAGGCTTTGCGCCGTGCCCGCCACCCGCACATAGACCGAGCCGGTGCCGGAGGTCTTGCCGACGATCAGTCCGAGCGTCTTGCCGTTGAGGTCGACGTCGACGCCGGTGCTGGCGGTTTGCGCGCCGTGTGGGTCCTCCACGCCGAGTTTGGCGTATAGCGCCGGGTCGGCGGTCTTCTGTTCCTCGACCTGCAGCGCAGACAGATCCAGCAGCAGCTTGCGCACCTGACCGGTGTCGGCCGCATAGCCGCGCTCGCCCACCACCCAGCCGCTGGCCCCGCGGGTGAGCGTGGTGTGACTGCCATCGCCCTTGAAGATACGCACGCGCGTGACCGCATTGAGGTCCGCCTGCTTCAGCGCCAGGACCGGGCCGGACGCCTCGGTCGTCGTATCCGAATTGTGATGCGCGACCAGCCAGGCTCCCAAGCCGACCAGCACCACCGCGGCCAAGGTCAGCGTCGCCAGCTGCTTCGGGCGGATCATGGGTGCGCTCCGCGCCGCCGGCGCTGCCGGACGGTGAGGCCCACGATGACGGCGATGAGCACGAACAGCAGCGGTGCCAGCACGATGTTGATGACCTTCACCCAGTTGCCCAGATGGGTGATGTCCTGGTCCAGCCCCAGCCGCACGTCGCGCAGTTCCTTGCGGATGCGCAGCTTCTCGTTCTGGAAGCGGGTCAGCGCCTGTTCCTGATCGGGCGTCAGGATCGCCACGCCCCGATCGGTGCGCTGCGACTGCAGGGCCGAGAGCTGATCCTCGGTGGCGCGCAGCTGTTTCTCCAGCTCCTGTTCCTTGTCGCGGAAGCGGTCATCGGCGCGGGCCCGCAGCACCTCGACCCGCGTGAAGGGACGCTGGTAGGTGGCGCGACCGCGGATCGAAATCAGGTCATCGCTGCCGGCCAGGTTGTCCACGGCATTGGCGACCAGATCGCCGTTGTTGGCAAAGGGCTGCGCGATGCGCTGGCCCGCCAGCTCCTGCGAACGCACCCACAGGTAATCCGAGAGCACATCGGTGTCGGCCACCACGATCAGCTCCAGCGGCTTGATCGAGTGCGTCAGCAGCGTCGTGCCCGATGCCAGCGTCGCACCCTGCGGCAGTCCTCCCGGGAAGGCCGTCGCGACATTGCCACTGATGCGCGCCGCCAGCGTGTAGTGCTCCCCGGTGGCGTGGAAGCCATCGAACAGCGAAGCCGGATCCTGCAGCACCAGGAAGCGCGACACCGGCATCAGCTGTGCCTGGTCGCTCGAGAACAGCAGCGGCTCGAAGTGGGTGGTGGCGCCTTTTCTGGCGGTCAGGTGCCCGGCGGTGGCGAGGTTGAGGTTGGCGAGCCCCTCGGTCACCACGTCCTTCTGGTTCATGGCCGAGGCATCCAGTCCGAGTACGCCCAGATGACGCACCGGTGCCTCGTCCTGGCGCACCGAGACGCTCAGCGCATAACGCCGGTCGGCGACCACCTGATGGGCATCGAAGTCCACGCCCCAGGCGTTGAGCAGCGTCTCCAGATGCGAGGAACGGTCGGCGTTGAGCGCGGCCGCCGGATTGGAGGGGTCCACGCCCGTTTGGTCCTGATCGGCCAGCGGATCGACGAACACCAGCAGATGCCCGCCGCGCAGCGCGAACTGGTCGATGGCGAACTGCGCCGCCGCCGACAGATGCTTGGGATGCACCAGCACCAGCACGCTGATGGCCGGATCGATGCTCGCGACGTTGGCATCCAGCATGCGCACGTCCATGACCTGCTGCATCTGTTCGAGCACCACCCACGCCGGTCGCGGCTGGCCGGAGGTCGAATCGAAGCCGGCCGTCATCGGCAGCTCCGACAGCCAGCCGACCACGGGCTTCTTGGCGCCGCTCAACTGATACACCAGGCGCGCCAGGTCGTACTCGAGAAACTCGCCCTTGTTCGGATCGAAGAAGTCGATCGCCGCCTGGCCATCGGTGGAGTTGGTCCCGGCCAGCCCGAAGTAGAGCGCGCTGGCGGCATTGCCGCCGACGTTGACCGAGTGCACGCCCAGTTCCGCGGCCCGGTCCTCATCGGCGGAGAAGGGCTGCGGATCCACGAAGTGCAGATGCAGCTTGCCGTTGGAGCGCGCCGCGAACTCATTGAGCAGATCGCGCACGCGGTTGGCGTAGGTCGCCACCTGGGGATACTGCGCGCCGGTTGCCGAACTGTAGAAGAAGTACAGATTGATGGGCTCTTTGAGCCCCTTGAGAATCCGCTCGGTGCCGGCCGAAGTCGTGTACAGGTGATTCTGCGTGAGATCGATGCGCCAGCTGCGCATCAGGTAGCCGGCCACCAGCGTGACGCCGACGAACAGCACGGCCAGCGCCAGCAGCGTGCCGCCTCCCAGGGTTGAACGTTTCATCGTGAATCGCCCATGAGGATTATTCGGACTTGCGCACGTCGAGCACGACGGCGGTCGCGAGCAGGAACCAGGTGATGAGCAGCGCGAAATAGACCAGATCGCGGATGTCGATCACGCCCTTGGAGATGGCCTCGTAGTGGGTCAGAAACCCGAGCGAGCCCACTGCATCCACCAGGAATTGCGGCGCCCAGCCGCGAAACGCATCGAGGACCAGCGGGAATCCTGCCACCAGGAACACGAAGCAGCCGGCGATGGCGAGGATGAAGGCCACCACCGGATTGCGCGTGAGGGCCGAGGCCAGCGAGCCGATGCTGAGGAACCCTGCGGCCAGCAGCACGCTACCGATGTAGGCGGCGAGGATGGCGCCATTGTCGGGGCTGCCGAGGTAGTTGACGGTGATCCACAGCGGAAAGGTCAGTACCAGCGCCAGCACCGTGAAGGCCCAGGCCGCCAGAAACTTGCCGACCACGGCCTGCCACAGCGTCACCGGCAGCGTCATCAGCAGTTCGATGCTGCCGGAGCGGCGCTCCTCGGCCCACAGCCGCATCGACACCGCCGGGATCAGGAACAGGAACAGCCAGGGGTGGTAGGTGAAGAAGGGATTCAGATCCGCCTGGCCGCGCTCGAAGAAGCCGCCCAGGTAGAAGGTGAAGAGGTTGGCGAGGATCAGGAAGATCAGGAGGAAGATGTAGGCGAGCGGGGTCGCGAAATAGCTGACCAGCTCGCGGCGCATGATGATGCCGACGTTACGCATGTGCCAACCCTACGCCGTGATGCTTCTGAAGACGTCGTCGAGCCGCCCCGAGGGCACCCGCGCCGCCAGGCCCTGAGGAGTGTCGTCGGCCACGATGCGGCCCTTGGCGATGATGATCGCCCGGGTGCACACCGCATCGACCTCCTCGAGAATGTGCGTCGAGATGATCACGGTCTTGGCACCGGCCATTTCATTGATGAGCGTGCGCACCTCGTGTTTCTGGTTCGGATCCAGTCCGTCGGTGGGCTCATCCAGGATCAGCACCGGCGGGTCATGCATGATGGCCTGGGCCAATCCGACGCGCCGGCGGAATCCCTTCGACAAGGTTTCGATGCTCTGAGTGAGTACGCTCTGCAGCTGCAGGCGCTCGATCACGGCATTCACGCGGGTTCTGGCGTTGGCGCGCAGCTGGCGCAGGTCCGCCACGAAGTTCAGGAAGTCCCGCACCGTCATCTCGCCATAGGCCGGTGCGCCCTCGGGCAGATAGCCCAGGCAGGCACGCGCGGCGAGTGAGTCGTCCTCCACGTCGTGCCCGCAGATGCTGGCGCGCCCCGAGGTGGCACCCACGAATCCGGCCAGCATCCGCATGGTGGTCGTTTTGCCCGCGCCATTGGGTCCGAGGAAACCCAGCACCTCCCCGGGGGAAACCGTGAAGCTGACGTCCGACACGGCGGTCAGGGCGCCGTAACGTTTGGTGAGCGATTCAGTCTTGATCATGTTGGGCCTGTTGACCGCGAATTCTAATCCGAGTTCCTGTTCAACGGGCCGGTTTGCCATCCCTGAGGCGCCAGAACAGGATCATCGCCGCCCCGCCGAGCATCCCGCCGAGGTGTGCAAAATGGGCCACATCGGGCTCGAGCCCCCACACGCCCAGGAACAGCTCGACCAGGCCGTAGCCTAATACGAACAGCCATGCCGGGAGCGGAATGGGCGGGAACAACAGCATCACCCGCGCACGCGGAAAGTACATCGCAAACGCAAGCAGCAGCCCGAAGATGGCACCCGAGGCGCCGATGGTTTCGGAGCCCGAATTGGTCAGCATCGACACCGTCAGCTGAGTCAACCCGGCGCTGATCACGCACACGATGTAGAAGATCGTGAACCGTCGCGCGCCCCAGAACCGCTCCATCGGGGCACCGAACATGAAGAGTGCAA
>Ga0335083_10009953_pt1 | contig 11529 bp, 9 predicted proteins | sample Lox_Sample_42_FD_206716 | JGI IMG/M metagenome (GOLD analysis project Ga0335083, IMG submission 206716) | Soil microbial communities from Loxahatchee National Wildlife Refuge, Florida, United States - Lox_Sample_4.2 | ecosystem: Environmental > Terrestrial > Soil > Wetlands | place: USA: Florida... | reverse complement strand
CGCGTCGCCTACTCTCGGTAGAAGCATCTACACAGTCCGAGTACGCCCTCATCTCCAGTAGGCTGAAGGGCCTGCCTGTAACTCTGCGTCGTGTGGACGCGACCCATCGTTCCGATCTAAATCCAACTTAATCCAGTTTTGCCCATAAAGTGCATCGTCTGTTGACCGATGAGGAAATCAGGCGAGCGAAGAACTCTGCTTTCGTGGCAAAGGGCAATAGCAGCGATTGCAAGGTAGCTAACCCACAAGAGGGAATCGGTAACATTTATGGGCGAAGACGCAGAGATCGTAAAAGAATTCTTAATCGAGAGTTATGAAAACCTCGACCGGTTGGATCAGCATTTGATTGTCCTCGAAAAGGATCCGGCCAACCGCGACACTCTGGCCGATATCTTCCGCACCATTCACACGATTAAGGGCACATCGGGCTTTCTTGCCTTTAATCGTCTGGAAGCAGTCACGCACGCAGGTGAAAGCCTGCTGGCGCGTCTCCGTGACGGGTTGATCACGCTGACGCCCGAGATCACGACGGCGATGCTCGCCATGGTTGATGCCACCCGGCAGATGTTGCGCAACATCGAGGCAAATGGGAATGAAGGCGAGCGGGATGACCGCGAGCTGATTGCAACCCTGACGAAGCTGCTTGCCAAGCCGGAGGATGCCCCAGTTAAACCGGCGCAGCCGGCCATCAACGACGAACCGAGGGCTGCGGACACAAACCAGTCCGTCCCCAACATGGGGGAAATTCTGATCGCCAGAGGCGCGGCAAGTAGCACGGATGTTGATGAGGCCGCCGAGCAGCAGGGCGCCGGAGACCCGCGGCGGATCGGCGAAATCCTGGTAGAAAAGGGAGCGGTCAAGCCCCAGGACATTGTTGATGCCTTGAAAACCCAACAGCAAGCGCGAGGGCAATCCGCTGTTGACAGCACGATTCGGGTCGATGTCAGCCTGCTCGACCAGCTGATGAATCTTGTGGGCGAGTTGGTGCTGGCGCGGAACCAGATCCTGCAGGCTTCCAATGCGACTGAAGAAAACGGGCTCATCGCCACCAGCCAGCGCCTGAACCTCATTACCACCGAACTCCAGGAAGGCGTCATGAAGACCCGCATGCAGCCGATCGGAAACATCTGGAGCAAGTTTCCGCGCACGGTGCGAGATGTGGCCCTGGGATGCGGCAAACAGGTTCAAATCGAGATGGAGGGCAAGGAAACCGAGCTGGACAAGACCATTATCGAGGCAATCAAAGACCCTCTTACCCACCTGATTCGCAATGCCGTTGACCATGGCATCGAGTGTCCCGATCAGCGCCGGGCCGCAGGAAAGAATCCGGTCGGACGCCTTTGCTTGAGGGCCTTTCATGAGGGTGGGCAGGTCAATATCGAAATTACCGACGATGGGGCAGGTCTTAATCACGAGAAGATCCGCGATAAGGCTGTGCAGAAGGGCCTGGTGAGAACGGACCAGGCATCGCACATGAGCGAGCGCGAGATCAACAACCTCATCTTCCTGCCGGGCTTTTCCACCGCGGAAAAAGTGACGAACGTCTCCGGCCGCGGTGTCGGCATGGATGTGGTGAAAACCAACATCGAAAAGATTGGCGGAGTGGTCGACGTGCAATCGAAAAGGGGTCAGGGCACCACGGTGCGTATGAAGATTCCGCTGACTTTGGCCATCATTCCTGCATTGATCGTGACCAGCGCCGGCGACCGGTACGCGATCCCGCAGGTCAGTTTATTGGAACTAGTGCGACTGGAAGGGAAACATGCGCAAGCGGGGATCGAAGTGGTGCGCGGAGCGCCCGTTCACCGGTTGCGGGGAAAACTGCTGCCGCTTGTGTACCTAAACCGCGAGTTCAATGTTAATTGCGACAGCGACCGCACCCGGATCCAGGAGTCGGAAGGCGTCAACATTGTCATTCTTCAGGCCGACGATCGCCAGTTCGGTCTTGTCGTAGACGAAATCAATGACACGGAAGAAATTGTGGTCAAGCCACTCAGCAAGCAGTTGAAAAGTATCAATACCTATGCCGGTGCCACCATCATGGGCGATGGCAAAGTAGCGCTCATTCTCGACGTACTGGGGCTGGCGCAGCGTGCCAAGGTAGTTGGAGAAATCCGAGACAGGGCCGTAACGGAGAAGGACGAAAACAAGTCTTCAGGCGCTGAGGCCAGCCAGCGCGCCGTGTTGGTGTTCCAGCATGGGGACAGCGGCAGGATGGCCATCGACCTGGGCCTTGTAGCGCGGCTGGAGGAGTTCCCGCGCAATGACGTCGAGATTGCTGCCGACCATGAGGTCGTGCAGTACCGCGGGCAGATCATGCCCCTGATCCATGTTTCTGAGGTGCTTGAGAGCGGGCACCAAACAATTCTGGACACCGAGCAGGAGTCGCTGCACGTAGTGGTGTACGCCGATAAGGGGCGGAGCGTCGGCCTGGTGGTCGATCGCATTCTGGACATCGTGGAAGAATCGTTTGTCATGCAGCCGCAGAGTGGCCGCCGAGGGGTGATGGGCTCGGCTGTCATTCAGAAGAGAGTCACTGACATTCTGGACGTTGCCGGGCTGATCGCCGCAGCCGATGGCGGCCAGCTGCAGGCTGGAATTCGCGCCGCAGGTGCGTCAACGGCGGGACTTCCGGCGTAAGGAGAGAAGCGGTGGAGAGTCTACAACAGTTCTGCACTTTCTTTGTAAAGGACGAGTTCTTCGGCGTACCGGTTCAGCAGGTGCAGGAAGTCATCCGCTACCAGGAGATGACCCGTGTCCCGCTGGTATCGCACGTGATCCGCGGGCTGATCAATCTCCGCGGGCAAATTGTTATGGCGGTCGACCTGCGCCGCCGGCTTGGCCTCGAGGACCGGCCGGAGTCCCAACTACCTCTTAACGTCGTAGTACGCACTGAGGATGGCGCCGTCAGCTTCCTCGTGGACGAGATCGGAGACGTGCTGGAAGTCGCGGAAGAAAAATTTGAACGGCCCCCGGAAACGCTCCAGGGTCAGGCGCGCGAAATGGTGCGCGGCGTGTACAAGCTGCAGGATCGTTTGATGCTGGTCCTCGACACGCAGAGGGCGATGAGTGAAACGGATGTGCCGCACCCGGTGAATTAACCGTGCGGACGAAGCCCGCGACTTCAGGTCGAGATATTGAAAGAACCAGTTCCACGACGAGTTCCTAGAGGAGAAAAACATGAAGAGTACGACTAGCAAAGCGGCGGCCCGGACCGACGTCCACAAGGACAGCGAGTTCGAAGCACAAAACAATGACTACGCGCGGCAGATGGAAGCTGTTCACGCCACTCGGGCGACGATCGAGTTCGAGATGGATGGAACGATTCGCACCGCCAACGACACTTTTCTGCGCACCATGGGATATACGCTCGACGAAATCAAGGGGCGCCATCACAGCCTGTTTGTGGGAGAGGCGGTAGCGAGGACGCCGGAATACAAACAGTTCTGGGAGAGCCTGAACCGGGGGGAAGCGCAGAGCAATACATTCAAGCGCCTCAGCAAGAGCGGCAAGGAAGTCTGGCTGGATGCGATTTATACACCCATCCGCGATCTGCAGGGCAAGCTCTACAAAGTCGTGAAATTCGCGAGTGATGTCACGCAAAAGAATCTGCGGTTGGCTGAGCAACTGGGACAGCTGGATGCGATTGACAAGGCCTTAGCAGTAATCGAGTTCCAGTTGGATGGCACGGTGATCACCGCCAATCAGAACTTTCTCAAGGCTTTGGGCTATACGTTGGACGAGATCAAAGGAAAACATCACAGCATGTTTGTCGAGGAGTCCTTCCGGACCAGCCCCGAATACAAAGAATTCTGGGCGAAGTTGAACCGGGGCGAATACCAGGCAGCGCAATACAAGCGGATCGGAAAGAATGGCCGGGAAGTCTGGATTGAGGCTTCGTACAATCCGATTCTCGACCTCAACGGGAAGCCCTTCAAGGTTGTCAAATACGCAACCGACATTACACCGCAAAAGGAAGCTTTAAACGCCATGCTTGCGGATGCCGCCATGCTGACCAAGGCGGCGGTGGAGGGAAAGCTCTCCACTCGCGCCGATGCCACCAAGCATTATGGCGACTATCGCAAAGTAGTCGAGGGCGTGAACGCCACCCTCGACGCGGTGATCGGTCCGCTGAATGTCGCGGCCGACTACGTCGACAAGATCGGCAAGGGAGAGATTCCTGCGAAGATTACCGACAGCTACAACGGCGACTTCAACCTCATCAAGAACAATCTGAACACCTGCATCAATGCGGTGAACACCTTGGTCGCCGATGCCGGGATGCTCTCCAAAGCTGCCGTAGAAGGCAAACTCTCCACACGGGCCGACGCCTCCAAACATCAGGGCGATTACCGCAAGATCGTCGAGGGTGTGAATCAAACTCTTGACGCCGTGATCAGCCCAGTGCAGGAGGCCGGTGCGGTCCTCAAGAAGATCGCCGGAGGAGACCTAACGGCGCAGGTGGTTGGCAGCTACCAGGGCGATCATGCCGATATCAAGAATGACATCAACGCCATGACCGAGGCTTTGCGATCGAGTATGCGGTCGATCTCCGAGAACGCTGGCTCCCTCTCTACCGCTTCGGAAGAACTCACGGCTACCAGCCAGCAGATGAGCGCCAATGCGGAAGAAACTTCCGCGCAGGCCAACGTGGTCTCCGCAAGCGCCGAGCAGGTCGACAAGAACCTGCAGACGGTCGCGACCGGAACCGAAGAAATGAGCGCCAGCATCAAGGAAATCGCCAAAAACGCTCACGAATCAGCCAAAGTTGCCACCGGCGCAGTGAAGGTCGCGGAAGAAACCAATCAGATTGTCTCGAAGTTGGGCGATTCCTCCACCGAAATCGGCCAGGTCATCAAGGTCATTACTTCAATTGCACAGCAGACAAACCTGCTGGCTCTGAATGCCACGATCGAAGCCGCACGTGCGGGAGAGGCCGGCAAGGGATTCGCTGTGGTCGCCAATGAGGTCAAGGAATTGGCGAAACAAACCGCGAAAGCGACCGAAGACATCAGCCGCAAGATTGAGGCCATACAGGGCGATACCAAGAGTGCAGTCAGTGCCATCGGCCAGATCAGCTCCGTCATCAAACAGGTCAACGACATCTCCAACACGATTGCCACCGCGGTCGAAGAGCAAAACGCCACCACAAACGAGATGGCCCGCAACGTTGGGGAAGCCGCGAAGGGCTCCGGAGAGATCACCAAAAACATCAGCGGCGTGGCTGACGCAGCCAAGAGCACGAGCCACGGCGCCAACGACTCCCTCAAAGCCTCGCAGGCTCTGGCGCAGATGTCGACCGAACTCCGCGACCTGGTTTCGCGCTTCAAAGTTGACAATGATGCCCAGGCCGCGGGCGCTGCGGGCCCCAAGCACCGATTGGCTAAGGCGGGAGCCTAGTTCCGCCAACGGCGGATACCGCTTCTTGCGCGGTATCCGCTTCTGAAGAATGAGGTTTCTATGCCTCCGGTCCGCGTTCTGGTGGTCGATGATTCTGTGGTCGTGCGCAAGCTATTGTCGGAAGCGCTTGCATCGGTTCCACAGCTCCAGCTTGCCGGCACGGCGTCGAATGGCGCCATCGCTCTCGCCAAGATTCCGCAGGTGAACCCCGATGTGGTCACACTTGACATCGAGATGCCTGGGCTCAACGGAATCGAGACGCTGACCGAAATCCGCAAGCTCTACCCGAGTTTGCCGGTCATCATGTTCAGCACTCTGACAGAACATGGGGCGGCGATCACGTTGGAAGCATTGTCTTTGGGGGCATCTGACTACCTGACCAAGCCGACCAATACTTCGAGCCTGGCAAGTTCCATGGCGCAGGTTCGGCGTGAACTGACCGCCAAGATCCTCTCCCTCGTCGGCCGCGATCAGAGGGTGAATTCTGCTCCGGTACAACACTCCAACCGCCGGACGTCTGCTGGTGCACCAATTGAAATATTGGCGATTGGCACATCGACGGGCGGCCCTAAGGCGCTGGCTGAGCTCATCCCACAGCTGCCGTCGGACTTCCCCGTCCCGATCGTGGTGGTTCAGCATATGCCTCCGCTTTTTACGCGCCTGCTGGCGGAGCGGCTCAATTCCCAATCGCAGATTCGCGTCAGTGAGGCTGAAGCGGGCTGTCCGCTGGAAGCAGGGCACGTCTGGATCGCTCCCGGCGATCACCATATGACGATCAGCCCCACGGGTACTCAAACCATCCTGTCGCTCAACCAGGATCCTCCAGAAAATTCTTGTCGTCCCGCGGTCGATGTTCTGTTCCGGTCGGTAGCCCGAGCCTATGGTCCACATACGCTCGCCGTGGTGATGACCGGTATGGGTTCTGATGGAGCGCGTGGCGCCGCGCACGTTCACCAGGCAGGAGGCGAAATATTTGTACAAGACGAGCCCACATCCGTCGTCTGGGGTATGCCGGGAGCGATTGTCAGTGCCGGATTGGCCGACAAGATTTGTCCGCTCGAAGAAATCAGTCAGGAGGTAATTCGCCGCGTGGGCGTGGGTCGAAACCAAACTTCGGCCGCGACCAATCGCGCCTGAATCTGACCGCTGTGGCCTGCAGCGGTGGATTTTCCCATGAGTGCCGCGACTACCGTGCCGAAACCCGATCCGGAAGAGCTGAAGGATCCCGCGTATCTAAAGATTCGCGACCTGATTTATCAGGTTTCGGGCATCTACCAGCCGGAAGAGAAACTTTATCTGCTGGCTTCGCGCTGTGCGCGCCGCATGGGCGCAGTAAATGCCAAGACACCTGCCGAGTATCTCGAGTTACTTACCCTGCGCGGAAATCGCGAGGTGGAATTACGCCTGCTGCTCAATGAAATCACAATTGGGGAAACCTACATGTTCCGCAGCCCAGCTCAGCTGGAAGCGTTGCGCAGCGTCATCCTTCCCCAAATCGTCCAAGCCAAAAGCGCCATCGGGTTCAAGAAATTGCGGCTATGGAGCGCAGGGTGTTCCACGGGAGAAGAGCCCTATACGTTAGCCATGTTCCTGTTGGAGGAAAGCGCAAAATTCCTCGCCGGCTGGACATTCGACATTCTGGCCACAGACTTGAACGACAACTCCGTTGCCGCCGCCAAGGCCGGCGTCTACGGAGAATACTCGTTGCGAAATACCAACGAAGCTCTACGCAAAAAGTATTTCAAACCCTTCGACGAGAAACGCCTGCAGGCCACGGATCAGCTGAAATCCATTATTCGTTTTGAGCGCGTCAACCTCAGCGAGGACAGCAAGATGACGTTTCTCAAAGGGTATGACGTGATTTTCTGCTGCAATGTCCTCATATACTTTGATCTGAATTCGAAGCGGAAAGTCACCCAGCATTTCTTTTCCAACCTGGTTCCCGGGGGATATCTCTTTCTGGGCCACGCCGAGTCGTTGTATCAGGTCGACGAAAGATTTCGGTTGCTGCACTTTCCGGGAGCGTTGGGTTACTTGAAGCCATCTGGCCTGGCTGCGATTGGAGGCAAACCGTGAACCGATTGAAAGAAATGCTCCCCAAGATCCAGCAGTTGGAAGAGATCCCAACGATTCCTACGATTGTTCAGCCGCTCGCGAACCTTCTGCAGCTTCCGGTCGAACAACTCGACATTGAGAAAGTAGTTGAACTTGTCTCCTATGACTCGACCATTGCCGCACAATGCCTCCGCATGGCGAACTCTCCACTCTTCGGCCGGCGAAAAACTGAGACGGTTCGAAGTGCGATCCTGGCGCTCGGCTTGAAGCGGGTTCAAGCGATCCTTCTCGGCTGCTGCCTGAACCGTATCGTGCCGGTGGGCAGGTGGGCGTTCGATGCGGTGACATTCTGGCGCCATTCTCTGGGCTGCGCTCTGGTCAGCCGCAAAATGGCAGGAATCATTGGTTATCCCGATCCCGAAAAGGCTTACCTTGCGGGCCTCGTTCACGACATCGGCATTCTGGTTAACACAGTCATTTGCACGGAGGAGTACCGCATATGCCTTCGGAGGGCCTGCGAGGAACGCGTTTCCCTCCACCGCATTGAAGAGCGCCTGCTCGGCTTTACACACTGCCAGACTGGAAAAATACTCGGGGAACGGTGGAAGTTCTCTGCCGACGTTATCGCTGTTATCGAAGGTCATCATAAGGTTGACGCAGCGCAGGAAACGGGCGCACTCGTGTCGCTGGTTCATCTCAGTGACCTGCTCTGCCGCTTGCGCGACTTGGGATACGGATACTACGAGGTGATGGGCATCGACTTTACTGGAGAGCAAGCATGGGTTTCACTGGTCAAGAACTTCCCCAGCCTGGCCAAGATGGATCTCGCGCGTCTTACGATGGACATTGATGGGGCTATGGGGGAGATCGTCGAACTGGTTGAAGCCGTATTCAAACCGCAGCCGAACTGAACCGACGACCTTCACCAAGTCGTTACAGCTTAACTAGAGTTCCAAGATCAGAGTGGGACCGCACTCAAGGCCAATCCAAAACCGAGAAGGACGCACTGTCGGCGAGCTACTGATTCAGGCGGATGGAGAAAATCAGAGGGAATCTATCGAACAGGAGTTTCACGTCAATCGAATAGTCGTTTGTCAGAGCGCGGAGACTATAGTCTTCCCCGACGATAACAGTCGGTACTGAGAGTTTGCATCCGTCGCCCATCCCGGCAATTTTGTCCTTGAAGTTGCCTGCCACCATGTTGCAAACCTCGCCAACCGCATCCAGCTTTGTATCCTCAACGCAGCTGAGGTCCTCGCCAAGCATTTTCGAAGCGATGAGGCTTGCTGAACTGGTGCTGCAACGTAGGCTGAGCAGCCCGCACACGGATCCGGCCAGTCCCACCATCGATGTAATATTGAGGCCGTTCTCTATCGCTGGTTCTGAACTCGACGTTAATTCCGCTGCAAGCATGAGTGAAAAAACTTCGCGGGCGGACAGTTCGAGAATCGAAGCCCAGGCTTTGTGCGCTTCCGCCGGGACCTGGTTTTCTTGCCCTGTGATCATTGTTTGCCTTCCAAGACCGACGATATTTGGGTGCTGACAAGATCGGGAGTGAAAGGTTTTCGGATGTAGCCGCGAGCGCCCGCCGAGAGCGCCTGCACCACATGGCTCTCGCTGCCTTCGGTTGTGATCATCACAACCGGAGTTCCCTTCGCATTCTCTACGGCGGGCAGATGTTTGACGAATTCCAGACCGTCCATAACGGGCATATTGATATCGCACAGGATCAAGTCCACTTTTTCGCGAGTCAGCACACCGAGGGCTTCCTCTCCGTTGGCCGCCTCATAGACCTGCGAGATGGCGAGGTTCGCCTGCCGTAAGGATCGTTCTACGATTTTTCGCATGACAGATGAGTCATCGACGATGAGCACCCGAATGTTCCCCATGAATGCCGCCCTTCGCAGCACCGACCGGGATAATCCCATGTCGACGCCCAAGTAAGTGTTCCTTATGAGATATCGGATGAAGGCTGGAGGACCTTTAACGGTCAGAGGCCCATCGGGCACTGTGTCGCGGCCGGGGCACCGCATCGGTGAGGTACGCGGCAGGAATCTGAAACCAGATGCGAAGGCGATGTTTTCGGGACGGTTCCGAAGTGGTGCGCAGGCCCGCAAAGCAAACGAGAAAACTAAGGGAAATCACATTCTTAGAAGACCCGAAAGTCGGAGCACAGTTGCGGCTTGAGTGGGCTCTGCATGCTGGCAGGCTAAGCCATGTACCGCGCGTCCTTTCCGGCAGCTAAGTTGCCAAGTAGAATTTCTCCGAAGGAGACTCAAAAGGAAGGAACCGCATGAATCGCCGTAAGTTTCTGAGTACCTCTGCTGGAGCCGCAATTGCCACCGGACTCCCTCCGCTCCCTTCATTTGCCCGTCCCGCGCGACCAAAACTGAAACCAATGGCGCTGGGTCTGAAAATCAGCCTGGATGATGCCCTTGAAGCTACGATCAAGCGTGTTCGGGACATGGGTTTTTCGAATTGCTTCCCGTCGCTCGACGACTACATCGGGAAGTTCACGAAGGATGCCGCGGAGCAGATCGGTAACCTTCTGGCGAAGTACGATCTGATCGCAACAACGGTCGAAGTCGTCGGCCCCGAGCCACTCGAGTGGAACTTTGTTCAAGGCCCCTCGACCATCGGCCTGGTGCCACCGAGAACCCGTGCCGCGCGCATCGATGCGTTAAAGCAGGTTTCGGATTTTGCGAAGCTGCTGGGTATCAGCCAAGTTCAGACGCACTGCGGTTTCATTCCAGAGAATCCGGCCGACCCGCTTTATCCCGGTACTGTCGATGCCATTCGCACGGTTGCACAGCACTGTCAAGGCAATGGCCAGTACTTCCTGATGGAAACTGGCCAGGAAACCCCCACTACCATGTCCCGCATTATTCGAGATGTCAACATGTCAAACCTTGGAGTCGGTTTCGACACCGCCAACCTGATCCTTTACGGCAAGGCAAATCCGGTCGATGCAGTCGAGATTCTCGGACCGCATGTTCGCAGTGTGCATGCGAAAGATGGAAAATGGCCAACGGATCCGAGCAAGTTGGGCGAAGAGGTGCTCATCGGGCAGGGATTGGTCGATTTCAAAAAAGTATTCACGAAGCTTCACGAGTTCGGGTATACCGGCGCGATCACAATCGAACGGGAAACTTCAGGCCCGCAGCAAATTGAAGACGTGAAGAACGAAAAGCGGTATCTGCAGCGGATTCTGGACGAAGTGCTGTCCTGATTGAGGAACTCACGTCCGGAACTGCATTGAAACTTACACAACAGCACACATGCTTTTGAAACGCGAGGACACATGAACCGTCGAGAGTTTCTGAAAACAGGGGCGGGAGCACTTTCAGCAATGGTGGTGCTCAATCCACGGACCGTATTTGGCTATGAAGCGAACTCGGCAGTGCGGCTTGGACTGCTCGGGTGCGGCAATCGCGGCTCATCGGTCGCCGAGTCGTTTGCGCGGAATTCGTCTGCACGAATCGTCGCTCTGGCGGATCTGTTTTCCGATAACCTCGCCGCTGGGGGGGATCGCTTCAATAAAATCAACACAAGCCTTGGACAGCCGCCGATTGATAGCAAGCTTCTCTTTCATGGTCCGCATTGCTATGACCAGCTTGCCAACTCGAAGGACCTAGACCTTATTCAGATCTCGACCCCGCCATATTTCCACGTACAACATTTAGAGGCGGCTGTTGCCGCCGGAAAGCATGTCTACTGCGAAAAGCCCGTGGGAGTTGACATCGTCCAAGCTAAACGTGCTCTCGAAATTGCAAAACGCGTGAAGCCGAACCAGAGTGTCGATGTCGGGTTCCAATGCCGCAGCGCGCCACCGATCGCCGCTTTGGCGCAAAAAATCAGGGGCGGCGCGCTAGGCAAGATTGCCACTGTTTGCGGCAATTACAACGCCCCGGCTTCCACGGAAAAGAAGCGAGACGGTGAAGGACAGGACGAGTATCGCTTGCGCAACTGGCTTTGGGACCGTGTCCTTTCAGGCGACATCCTTGTCGAACAGAACATCCACATCATCGACTTGTGCAACTGGATGCTTGGAGCGCATCCCCTGAAGGCAACGGC
>Ga0335083_10009952_pt1 | contig 11530 bp, 13 predicted proteins | sample Lox_Sample_42_FD_206716 | JGI IMG/M metagenome (GOLD analysis project Ga0335083, IMG submission 206716) | Soil microbial communities from Loxahatchee National Wildlife Refuge, Florida, United States - Lox_Sample_4.2 | ecosystem: Environmental > Terrestrial > Soil > Wetlands | place: USA... | reverse complement strand
GACCAGTTCGCGGACGCTTTCGCCCGCGCCTGGTTCAAGCTGACCCACCGCGACATGGGCCCGGTCGTGCGCTACCTCGGCCCGGAGGTCCCGTCCGAGACGCTGATCTGGCAGGACCCGGTCCCGCCGGTGACGCACGAGCTCATCGACGCCGCAGACGTCGCGACCCTCAAGAGCCAGGTCCTCGCCTCGGGCCTGTCGGTGTCCCAGCTCGTGTCCGCCGCGTGGGCGGCGGCCTCGTCCTTCCGCGGCAGCGACAAGCGGGGCGGTGCCAACGGCGCGCGCATCCGCCTCGAGCCGCAGAGCGGCTGGGAGGTCAACAACCCCGACCAGCTGGCGATCGTGCTGCGCACCTTGGAAGGGATCCAGCAGTCCTTCAATGCCGCCCAGGCCGGCAAGCAGGTCTCGCTGGCCGACCTGATCGTGCTGGCCGGCGGCGCGGCCGTCGAGCAGGCGGCCAGGGACGCCGGCGTCGACGTCGAGGTCCCCTTCCATCCGGGCCGAACGGACGCGTCGCAGGAGCAGACCGACGTGGAGTCGTTCGCCGCGCTCGAGCCGAAGGCGGACGGGTTCCGCAACTACCTCGGGAAGGTCAACCGGCTGCCCGCCGAGTACCTGCTGATCGACAGGGCGAACCTGCTGACCCTGAGCGCTCCCGAGATGACCGTCCTGGTCGGCGGCCTCCGCGTGCTGGGCGCGAACTACGACGGGTCCAAGCTCGGCGTCTTCACCGCCACCCCCGGGTCGCTGACCAACGACTTCTTCGTCAACCTGCTCGACATGGGCACGACGTGGCAGCCGGTGGCCGAGGACGCGAACGCGTTCGAGGGCCGCGACGCCGCCGGCGCGGTGAAGTGGACCGGAACCCGGGTCGACCTCGTCTTCGGATCGAACTCCGAGCTGCGCGCGCTCGCGGAGGTCTACGCGAGCGACGACGCCAAGGAGAAGTTCGTGAACGATTTCGTCGCGGCGTGGGCCAAGGTGATGAACGCCGACCGGTTCGATCTGGCCTGATCACGACGTCCGGGCCGGCCTCGCGCGGGCCGGCCCGGACGTGGTCCTAGTGGGGGATCCCCGAGATCAGGTCGCCCGCGCGGGCCAGCACGGACGTGCGCGGGGTGTGCCGGGCTGACTCCAGCCGGTCGGCCGTCCGGTAGAGGGCGTACAGGCTGTGCACTCCCGCCCAGCGGGCCGGCTCCGGTTCCCAGCGGGGCGAGCGGTGGCCGACCCAGGGCAGGTCGGTGAGCGGGCTGGGAACGCGGCGCACCAGGTCGGCGAGCGTGCGGCCGGCCAGGTTGGAGGCGGCCACCCCCTGGCCGGTGTAGCCGCCCGCCCAGCCCAGGCCGGTCTGCGGGTCCAGGGTGACCGTGGCGCACCAGTCCCTCGGCACGCCGAGCACGCCGCACCACGCGTGGTCGAGGCCGGCCCCGGTCGCGGCCGGGAACATCCGGCGCAGGATCCGGCCGAGCTGCGCGATGGTCGACGTCGGGATCGCGCCGTCGTGGTCCACTCCGGAGCCGAAGCGGTACGGGACGCCGCGGCCGCCGAGCGCGATCCGGCCGTCCGCGGTGCGCTGGGCGTACATGTACGCGTGCGCCTCGTCGCCGAGCGTCTCGAAGCGATCCCAGCCGATGGACTTCCAGGCCTCGTCGCCGAGCGGGCCGGTGACGATCATCGAGCTGTTCATCGGCAGCAGCGTCCGGTGCTGGCCCGGGATGTCCGCGGTGTATCCCTCGGTGCAGCGCAATATATAAGGTGCGCGCACGTCGCCGGCCGGGGTGCGCGCCCGCCCGGCCGATATCGACGTCACCGGCGTGGACTCATGCAGCCGGACCCCGGCCCGGGTGACCGTCTCGGCCAGCCCGGCGACCAGGTCGGCGGGCTGCACGCGGGCACAGTGCGGCGAGTAGAGGGCGCCGGCCGCCCCGGCCACCTTCAGGTGGTCATCCAGTTCCGTCTGGTCCAGGTACCGAACGATCCCGGCGTCATCGCCCCAGGCCCGTTCCTGCTCCAGCCGGTGACGCAGCCTGGCCTCCTGGGCCGCCGAGGTGGCGACGGTGAGCGTGCCGCCCTTCACCAGGCCCGCGTCGATGCCCTCGGCGGCGCAGACCCGGGCCACCTCGTCGACCGTGTCGCGGAGGTGCTGCTCGAGCGCGCGGACGCCGTCCTGGCCGCGCGGGTGCCTGGCGTAGCGCGCCCGCGATCCGGGCAGTCCGGCCGTCACCCAGCCGCCGTTCCGGCCGGAGGCGCCGTACCCGGCGAAATTCGCCTCGAGCACGACGATCCGGAGCGCGGGGTCGGCCCGGTTGAGGTAGTAAGCGGTCCACAGGCCCGTATACCCCGCGCCGACGATGCACACATCGGCCTCGGTACTGCCTGGCAGCGCGGGCCGCCGCGGCGGGATGCCGCGTGCGCGCCACCAGTAGGACACCTCCCCGTTGTGCATGGTTCACCTTCCCGTAACATCGTGCCGGAGCGGACCGCGGAACCCCGGCCTAACCAGGCGTTTCCGGGCAGTGGCAGGGTAGCGTCAGAGTATGCGACTTGGCGTGCTGGACGTGGGCTCGAACACGGTCCACCTGCTCGTGGTGGATGCCTATCAGGGGGCACGGCCCATGCCAGCCTTCTCGCACAAGACCGAGCTCAGGCTGGCGGCCCACCTGGAGGACGGCAGTTCGCTGTCCGGCCCGGGTGAGGCCAGCCTGCGCGGGCTGGTCGAGGAGGCGCTGCGGATCGCGGAGGACAAGGGCGTCGAGGAGATCATCGCGTTCGCCACCTCGGCCGTCCGCGACGCCGTGAACGGCGAGCAGGTCCTGGCCAGGATCCGGGAGAAGACCGGGGCGCAGATCAACGTGATGACGGGCCACGAGGAGGCCCGGCTCACGTTCCTGGCCGCGCGCCGCTGGTTCGGCTGGTCCTCGGGCCGTCTGCTGGTGATCGACATCGGCGGCGGCTCGCTCGAAGTGGCCTCGGGCATCGACGAGGAGCCGGACGCGATGGCCTCGCTGCCGCTCGGCGCCGGTCGCCTCACCCGGGACTGGATCGGCACCGATCCGCCGTCGCCGCAGGAGGCGCGGCGCATGCGCAAGCATGTGCGAGCCGAGATCGCCAGGCAGACCGGCGGCATGCTGCGCCATGGACCCCCGGATCAGGTGGTGGGGACCTCGAAGACCTTCCGGCAGCTGGCCAGGATCGCGGGTGCGGCACCGTCCGACGAGGGTCCCTACGTCAAGCGGATCCTCCGGCACGCTGACGTAGCCGCCCTGGCCGAACGGCTGCCGGCGATGACCCAGGCCGAGCGGTCCAAGCTGCCGGGCGTCTCGGTCGCCCGGGTAGCTCAGCTGCCGGCCGGAGCCGTCGTCGCCGACGCCATCATGGAACTGCTGGGCGTCGATCAGCTCGAGCTCTGCCCGTGGGCCCTGCGTGAGGGCGTCATCCTGCGACGCCTGGATCTGCTCGCGCAGGGCCTGGGCCCGTCACCGGTGCTGGGGCGGCAGGCCTGAGTTGTCGCCGCCGGGCCTGATCCGGACCCCCTCGGTCTTCTCGTCGGTGTCGATGACCCTGGCCCGACCAGGGGCCTGCGCGGGCTTGTCCTGGGACTGGCCCGCTGGCGGCTGGCCCGCTGGCGACTGGGCCGGCGCCTGCGGCTGAGCGGGCTGGCCCGGGGTCGCCTGCGACGGGGTCGCGGGCCGGGCGGGAGCTCCCGGAGCAGCCGGGCGCGGCCCGGCCGCGGGGGCGGGCCTGGCGGAGCCGGCCGGCTCCCCGGCGGGCCGCGGCGCGCCGTTGGATTCCGTCGCGTGGATCGCCTTGGCGGTGGCCTGGTCGACCTCGTCCTCGAGCGACATGCGGGCGGTCTCGGCGGCGACCAGGCCGGAGACACCGTCCAGGATGTCGGTGAGCCGCTTGATCGTCTCCGCGTGCCTGGTGGACAGGAGGTTCAGGCGGCGCTCCGCGCCGTCGTGGATGGCGGTGGCCCGCGCCGTCGCCTCGTCCAGCGCCTTCTTGGCCTGCGCCTTCGAACTGGCCAGGGCGCTCTCCGACTTCTTCCTCGCCTCGGTGGTGGTGCGCTCCGCCTCGGTCCGGGCCGCGGTGAGCGTCTTCTCCGCCTCGTTGCGGGCGGCGGTAACCGTCTTTTCCGCCTCGGCGCGAGCGGAGGTGATCGCCCGTTCGGCCTGTTCCTGGGCCGCGGTGAGCATGCGCTCGGCCTGCTCACGCGCCTCGGTCCTGATCTTCTCCGCCTCTGTCTGCGCGTCGTTGCGCTGCCTGGCTATGTCCTCGTGGGCCTTGGACTTCTGGGATCTGGCCTCGTCATCGGCCAGCTTGAGGATCTGGGAGATGCGCTCGCTGACTTCCTCGTGGGCCGGCTTGGCCCCGAGCGCCTGCTGGCGCGTCGCGGCCAGCTCGCGTCTTAGCTCCTCGCCGTCGTCGAGGGCGCGGGCCAGGCGCTGCTCCAGGTCTCGGATCTGGCTGCGGCAGCGGGCGATGAACTCGTCCACCTGACGGCGGCTATAGCCGCGCATCTGGACTTCGAAGGCGTCCTCGTGAGTGAGGTTCGGCAGGAGATCACTGTTGTCATTCATGGCTTCCCGAGATCATCTGTGTCTAAGTAGGCGGGAACGGTGTCCGGAATCTAGCGGCGCGAACCGACGCCGGGCCGTCAGGGTGATCGGGCAGGACTCTCATTCTGTCGTATGCGGGCTCAGGAGGGTAGGACGGGGTGAAATACGTGCATGACTCTTCTCTGTCACCACCCTGCGCGCAACCGGAACGAACCAGTGTCCACGTTAGTACCGCATTGCGGTCAAGTGGGCGATGTTGAAGGTTATGTGATTTTTGAGCGAAGATGCAGATGTGACTCCAGTGGCACCCTTTACCTGATTGACGGAAACTGCGCAGCAGTTTTCCGGAATCGTTACCGCCTGGGTGGGTAAAACCGCACGTGAAGGTGGTCGCTGAATGGCCCTGATGGGTCATGCGGAGGAGCAGTGTCGGCACGTAACCTGGGGCGCAAGCGGACGGAGACTCGATTGGCGCCGGAGGTGAGCACGATTCCCAGGCAGCTGGATCTTCGTGTGCACGACCGCGTCGCCCTTGATGAGATAGAGCTCTACGCCGAGGTGCTGAGCGCGGTGGCGGCCGCGGACCGGCCGCTGACCGACGCGGAACTCGACGAGGCGCTGGGCATCCACGGCAGCTAGCCTTTCTGGCTAGCACGTCCTGCGGTACATGGCGTCGACCGTGGCCCGGGTGAACCCGAGAGCCTCGTACATCCTGATGGCGGGGACGTTGTCCTCGTCCACGTAGAGCGTCGCCTGGGCTACGCCGAGATCGCGCAGGTGCCGCAGTCCGGCCAGGGTGAGCGCCCGGCCGAGCCCGCTGCCCTGCTCGGCGGGATCGACCCCGACGACGTAGACCTCGCCCAGGTTGGAGTCGTGCACCTTGGTCCAGTGAAAGCCGGCCATCTGGCCGTCTCTTTCCGCGATGAAGAAGCCGGCCGGGTCGAACCAGGGTTCCTGCTCCCGCAGTTCCAGGTCGTGCCTGGTCCAGCCGCCCTGTTCGGGGTGCTTGGCGAAGGCCCGGCCGTTCAGGCTGAGCCATTCGGATTCATCCTGGCCGGGCACGAAGGTGCGCAGCGTCCGGCCGGCCGGGAGCCTGGGCTGGTCCAGTGGCTCACGCAGCGACCGGCGCATCTGCCAGAGGGCGCGGAAGCGTTCGAACCCGGCCGCCCCGGCCAGCGCGGCGGCCGCGGGCAGGTCGCCGTGCGCCCAGAGGCGGAGCTCGCGCTCGCCTGCTGCGGCGCAGAGCTCACCGGTCAGCGCGCGGCCGAGTCCCTGCCGCCGGCGGTCCGGGCGGACCACGAGCTCGCCGGTCGTCTCGCCCTCGCCCGGTCGAGCCGACGGCGGATCGGTGTAGGCATAACCCGCGATCTCGCCGTCCGCGGTGGCGATGAAATCCGCTCCGCTGTCATAGCGCAGGTGCAGCATCCCGTGTTCGGACAGCGGCGCCACGCCGTCGGCCAGGCGCGCGGCCCCGGCCAGGGCCAGGACCTCGCTGACCTGGGCGGTGGTGAGTTCAGTTCGGGTGATCCGCGGTCCGGTCATCGGGCCGCGGCCGCGGAGCGGTCCCGTGAACCCCTCGCGGCTCCCAGGTCCTGAATGCCCCGGTCGCCCTTGACCGGCACGAACCGGTAGCCGACGTTGCGCACGGTACCGATCAGGGCCTCGTGCTCGGGGCCGAGCTTGGCCCGCAGCCGCCGGACGTGGACGTCGACCGTGCGCGTGCCGCCGAAGTAGTCGTAGCCCCAGACTTCCTGCAGCAGCTGCGCGCGGGTGAAGACCCGGCCCGGATGCTGCGCGAGGAACTTGAGCAGCTCGAATTCCTTGAAGGTGAGGTCGAGCACCCGGCCGCGCAGCCGTGCCGCGTAGGTGGCCTCGTCGATGGCCAGCTCGCCCGAGCGGATCTCGTCGGGCGCTTCGACCACCTCGGCGGCGGCCCGGCGGCCGATGGCCAGCCTGACCCTGGCCTCCACCTCGGCGGGACCGGCTGTGTGCAAGATCACGTCATCGACGCCCCACTCGGCGTTGACCGCCGCGAGGCCGCCCTCGGTCACGATCGCGAACAGCGGGCAGTCCAGGCCCGTCGTCTGCAGCAGGCGGCAGATGCTCTTGGCGTGCACGAGCTCGCGGCGGGCGTCCATCAGCACGGCGTCGGCAGGCGGGGCCTCCACCAGGGCAGACGCGTCCGCCGGGAGCACGCGGACCGGGTGCAGCAGGAGACCCAGCGCGGGCAGCACCTCGGCAGACGACTCGAGCGCACTGGTGATCAGCAGCAGATCGCTCACTCGGCGGCACCTCCACTACCCGACTGCTTGTATAAAAACAGACAAGGACCCGGGGGCAACAGCGCCCGGGTCCGTCTAGAAAAGGATAACCCAGATGGCCAAGGTAACAATCCAGTACTGGGCCGCGGCCAAGGAGGCCGCCGGCGTGGAGCTGGAGTCCGTCGAGGCGGGGACGCTGGCGGAGGCGCTCGACGCGATCGTGGCGCGGCGCGGAGACGACGGCCGGCTGCGTGCGGTGCTCGACGCGTCTTCCTTCCTGGTGGACGGCACGGCCGCCAGCCGCGGCGCGGCACCCGCCGTGGTCCTCCCGGACGCGGCCGTCATCGAGGTCCTCCCCCAGTTCGCCGGCGGATAAGCTCTGAGGAATGTCCCTCGCCGACCGGGGGGATCGCAGGGGGTGTCCCCCCGCGGGTAGCACGTTCCGAAGTCACATAGCGGTGGCCCCATGAGCCAGCACGGACCTCCTCCCGGCCCTCCGGTATCGGGGGCGGCGCCCGGCGACAAGAATTTTCCTGGTCGTTTGAACCGTCAGGTACCGGCAGACGTATCCAGTGATGTGCCGAACGCGGGAACCGCACCCCGTTCAGGGCGGGTGGCAGATGAGACGTTTGTCCGGGCACTGTACGCCGAGCACGGCGGTGCCCTGCTTCGTTATGCCCTCCACCTCACCGGCGGTGACAGGCAGCGCGCGGAGGACCTAGTGCAGGAAACGATAGTGCGAGCATGGCGCCATCCCGAGGCGCTAGCCGACCGGCCGGCCAGGCCGTGGCTGTTCGCCGTCGCGCGCAACCTCGCGGTCGATTCCTACCGGGCCCGGCAGGCCAGGCCGCCCGAGACCGGTCAGGCGGCGCTGGACCTGCTCCCTTCCGACGACGACGCCGACCGGACGCTCGAGTCCTGGGCCGTCGCGGACGCCCTGGCGTCACTGCGGCCGGACCACCGCCGGGTGATCGTCGAGACCTACTACCGGGGCTGTTCGGTCGCCGAAGCCGCGGCTACGCTGGGCATACCGGCAGGCACCGTGAAATCCCGGACTTTTTACGCATTGAAGGCGCTCAAGCTGGCGCTGCAGGAACGGGGGCTGGCGCCATGACCCCGATATGGGACTGCACTGACGCCAGGCAATCGCTTGGCGTGTACGTGCTCGGCGCTATCGATCCCGCCGAGCGCGCCCTGGTCGACACGCACCTGCTGACCTGCCAGGAATGCCGGGACGAACTGGCCGGCCTGGCCGGCCTGCCCGCCCTCCTGGCCCGGGTGAATCCGGACGAGATCAGCCGGATCTGCGCCGATGACACCATCCGCACGGACGTCGACGACCGGCCGCCGGAAGAGCTGATCGGCACGGTGCTCGACCTGGCCGCGGCCAGGCGGCGCCGGACTCGGTGGCGGTTCGCGGCCGCGGCCGCGGCCGTGGTGGCCATCGCCGGCGGCCTGTTCGGCGGGCTGAGTTCGATCACGACCACGCGGACCGTCCCGATCCCGGTCTCGCCCGCGGGGACCAAATGGGAAACCGTCGAGGCGACCAGCAGCGTCACCGGGACAAGCGCCTCGGTGGCCTACTCGCACGAGATGTGGGGCGACGCGTTCGAGGTCCTGGTGGACCACATCCCGGTCGGGACCACCTGCCAGCTGTGGGTGATCCACCCGGACGGGACGCGGACCCAGGTGGCCGCCTGGACGACGGCCAGTGACGAGGGCAAGGTCTGGTATTCCGGCTCGATGCCGAGCAGCGCGCAGCCGATCAGCAAATTCCAGATCACGGCCGGCCACCACGTGCTGCTGACGGCCACGCCCACCTGAAACGGGCTGACACCCAGCGGGAATGGATGACGCCGCGGCGGTGCTGTGTTGTGCGTGAGTGGGGCATTGGCGTGACCGCCGGTCTGATTGCGCTCGCCGCGGCCCTGGTCGCGGCCTCGGTGCTCGGCCTGGTGCTGCGCCGCCGGGCCGGCCGGTTCCGTGCCGCCCGGGACGTGCTGACCGAGGCGGACCTCGGCGGCCCGCTCGGCCGGCAGGCCACGCTGGTCCAGTTCTCCACCGCGTTCTGTGCCCCGTGCCGTCCCACCCGGCAGATCCTGACCCAGGTGGCGGGCATGGTGGACGGCGTGACCCATGTCGAGGTCGACGCGGCCGCGCGGCTGGACCTGGTCCGGCGGCTGCGGATCAGCAGCACCCCCACCGTGCTCGTGCTCGGCCCGGACGGCGCCATCGCCAAGCGTGCCGCGGGCCTGCCCCGCAAGGCCGACGTGATCGCCGCGCTCGGCACCGTGATCCAGCCCGCCTCGCCCGGGGTCACCCGGCCGGCGAGCGGGGAGTGACCGTGACAGCACGGCCGCGTCCGCATAGCATCGGACCCGTGACCGCCCCGACCGCGCAGATGCTGACCAAGCGGCGTGCCGTCGATTTCTGCCACGTCGCGACCGCGATCTGTCCGCGGGCCGCGCTGTCCTGATGCCCGGGCTTCCCCCTGCCCGATGAGCCCGGGGCGGTGACTCAACTGGGAAAGCCGTTTGGTGGCGAGGAGTTCAGGCATGGAAATCGACCCGCGGGGTCCTAGGTTCAGCGCGGTCATCACCACGATCGTGCTGGCGGTGGTGCTGATCACCGGGAGCGCCTGGCTGCTCGCCGCGCAGGTCGGCGTGTTCGCGGTGGGCGCGCTGGCCGGACTGCGGTACGCGCCCTACGGCCTGGTCTACCGCCGTCTTATCAGGCCGAGGCTCGGCCCCCCGGCGCACACCGAGGCCGAGGCGCCGCCCCGGTTCGCCCAGGCGATGGGCATGGTCATCGCCGGCGCGGGGCTCATCTGCCTGGCCGCGGGCGCCACGCTGGCCGGCTTGGTCTTCACCGCGCTGGCGCTGGCCGCGGCGTTCCTCAACGCAGCCTTCGATCTCTGCCTCGGCTGCCACGTATATCTGTTCATCCAGCGGAATCAAAGGGTCCGGCCGTCCGCTTAGGGACGCGCCGGAGAAGGAGGTACACCCACAATGAGCCGATCCGACGTCCTCGTGGACGCCGACTGGGCGGAGGCGCATATCGGCGATCCTGGTGTCGCCATCGTCGAGGTGGACGAAGACACCAGCGCCTACGACAAGGGCCATATCCCGACCGCGATCAAGATCGACTGGAAGAAGGACCTGCAGGACCCGGTCCGGCGTGACTTCGTGGACAAGACGGGCTTCGAGGCGCTGCTGTCCGAGCGCGGCATCTCGAACGACGACACCGTCCTGCTCTACGGCGGCAACAACAACTGGTTCGCCGCCTACGCCTACTGGTACTTCAAGCTGTACGGGCACGACAAGGTGCTGCTGCTCGACGGCGGCAGGAAGAAGTGGGAACTCGACTCGCGCGAGCTGACCACCGACGTGCCCGAGCGCCCGCGGACCAGCTACACCGCGACCGAGCAGGACGCGTCGCTCCGCGCGCTGCGCGACGAGGTGGTGGCCGCCATCGGCAAGCGCAACCTGGTCGACGTCCGCTCGCCGGACGAGTTCACCGGCCGGCTGCTCGCCCCGGCGCATCTCCCGCAGGAGCAGGCGCAGCGGGCCGGGCACATCCCGACCGCGCGCAATGTGCCCTGGTCCAAGGCCGCCAACGAGGATGGCACGTTCCGTGCGGACGACGACCTCCGCTCGCTCTACGCCGACGACGCGGGCCTGGACTTCAGCCGCGACACCATCGCGTACTGCCGGATCGGCGAGCGGTCCGCGCACACCTGGTTCGTCCTGCACGAACTGCTCGGGCTGCCCAACGTCAAGAACTACGACGGCTCCTGGACCGAGTACGGCTCCCTGGTCGGCGTCCCGATCGAGCTGGGGGAGGCACGATGAGCGGAGCGGATAAGGCCAGCACAGTGAGCGGAGCGAATAAGGCCAGCACGATGAGCGGAGCGAATCCGGCTAGCACGGTGAGCGGAGCGAATAAGGCCAGCACAGTGAGCGGAGCGAATCCGGCTAGCACAGCGAGCGCCGGGGACGGGTGCGGCGCGCCCGCGGGGGGCGTCAGCGTGACCTCGGTGGCCGGCACCCTCGGCGACCAGGCCGTGGTGGAGGGCCACGTGACCCGCGAGGGCGCGCCGGTCTCCACCGGGTACGCCCGGCTGCTGGGAACTGGCGACGAGTTCGTGGCGGAGGTCCCGCTGGGAGACGACGGCGGGTTCAGGTTCTTCGCCGCCCCCGGGTCGTGGACGCTGCGCGTCCTCGCCCCCCAGGGGCTGCGCGCCGAGCAGTCCGTGCAGGCGGACAACGGCCAGGTGACCAAGGTCGAGGTCGCCCTCTAGCCGCACGGCGTCAGGCGACGGGCGCGGCTGCGCGGCGTGCGCAGCCGCGCCCGATCGTGAACTTTGACGCCCGCCCGGCACCTGGCGGCCGCCGATGCCATAGCGTGGCTCCCGGTAGGTGCTTGCTCCGGGAGGTCGCTGATGGATCAGATCGAGGCCGCTGACCTGCCTGGCCCGATGACCCTGGGCGGCGTTGCCTTGCCCCTGGCCGGCCGGGCGCGCGTCTACGCGTGCGGGATCACGCCCTACGACGTGACCCACGTCGGTCACGCCGCGGCCTTCGTCTGGGTCGACACCCTCGCCCGTGTCCTGCGCGAGCGCGGCGCCGAGGTGATCATCTGCCGGAACGTGACCGACGTGGACGACGTGTTGCTCGCCGCCGCCGACCGGGCCGGCTCGCCCTACGACAG
>Ga0335083_10009950_pt1 | contig 11533 bp, 10 predicted proteins | sample Lox_Sample_42_FD_206716 | JGI IMG/M metagenome (GOLD analysis project Ga0335083, IMG submission 206716) | Soil microbial communities from Loxahatchee National Wildlife Refuge, Florida, United States - Lox_Sample_4.2 | ecosystem: Environmental > Terrestrial > Soil > Wetlands | place: USA... | reverse complement strand
GCGTAATGCTCGGTGAACGCCATGTCGTGCGGCAGCCGCGGCCCGGGCAGGTCGACCGGCACGTAATGCACCAGGTTGCCGGCGTCCACCACGCCGTAGTGCAGGTAGGGCGCGGTGGTGGAGTAGTTGAAGAACAGCAGCTCGCCGGTGCGGTCGTCGACCTTGGTGTGGGCTGAGACGCCCAGATCGCCCGGGAACGACCCGTCCCAGCTGCACTTGCCCAGGTCGTCCAGGGTCAGCGGGTCCAGCCGGTACAGGTCGCCGCACTGGTAGAAGCTGGCCACCGCGACCCCGGCGTGCACGACGACGTCGGTGGAGGCGGCGTCCTTCATCCGGCCGCGGGCACCCCAGCCGTCCCGGCGTACGGCCACGTCGGGGGGCTCGGCGAGCCCGGCCCACAGCGAGCGGCCCGCCTCCTGCTCGGCCAGCAGCCCGTCGGTGCGGACGAAGCGGTTCCGGTAGGACACCTTCCCGTCGCGGAAGGAGACCTTGTGGATCATCCCGTCGCCGTCGAAGGGGTGGTACCGCACGATGGCCGGGTGCAGCGGGTTCTCGGTGTTGCGCAGGTACACGCCGTACAGGTCGCCGGGCAGTTCGCCCTCGACCCGCAGGTCGGCCGCGTCGTACTCGACGTGCTGCGGCCGCCAGGGCCCGGACCGGTAAGGATGGTCATCGTCGTCCGGCAGCGTGGACAGCATCTTGCCGTAGACCTCGACGTCGGCCATGGTCAATCCTCCCGCGTGACGATGAAGCTCACGGTGGTGGTGAGGCTGCCGCCGATGTTCAGCGTGGCGAACGTCCTGGCGTGGTCCACCTGGCACGCACCGGCCTGGCCGGTCACCTGGCGGGCCGCGTCGTGCAGCATGCGCACGCCGGTGGCACCGACCGGGTGGCCGACGCCGATCAGGCCCCCGCTCGGGTTGACCGGGATCGCGCCGTCCCGCTCGAGCTCGGCGGTGGCGGCGAGCACGGCCACGCTGCCGGACGCGCAGGCCGCCTCGTGCCGGGCGGCGGGCTTGCCCCACAGCCGCGGCTCGACGGTGGCGGGCATCGCGCCCAGCTGCCCCTGTCCGGTGAACAGCTGCCCGAACGCGTTCCCGACGTGGATCGACTCCACGTCCTCGGGTTCGAGGCCGGCGCTGTGCAGGGTGCCTTCGACGGCTTCGGCCACCATGTCGGAGATCTCCAGGCCCTCGCGCGCGTAGTTCCGCGCGAAGTCGCTCTGGTAGCTGCCGGCGATCCACACGCTCGAGCTGCCCATGCTGCGCTCCCTGCCTGCGGTTGCTCCGCACATACTACAACAGATGGAGTGACCATCCATGTCGTGACAGTACAGCTAACGGAGTGATAGAACGAGGCCGTGGACAGGCCGAGGCTGTCGGTGTCGCTGGGGCTGTGGCAGGACCGGCCGGCCGGCGACATCCTCCAGATCGCCGGGGACGACCTGCAGTACCTGCAGTACGTCGACCGGTCCAAGGACATGGTGGTCCGGGGCGGGATGAAGATCTCGGCGGCCGAGGTCGAGGGCTTCGTGGCCGGCCACCCCAAGGTGGCCGACGTGGCCGTGGTGGCCTACCCGGACGACGTGCTCGGCGAGCGGGCCTGCGCCGTGGTGGTGCCGCGCCCGGGGCAGACCGTGACGCTGGCGGAGATCGTCGCGTACCTGCGGGAGGAGGGCATCGCCACGTTCAAGCTGCCGGAGCGGCTCGAGCTCCGGGACGAGCTGCCGCGCAACCCGCTCGGCAAAGTCCTCAAGCGCGACTTGCGGGACGAATTGCGTTAGCAGTGGGCGGCGGGCGGGGCCACGTCCAGGGTGGGGTTGCGGTCGAAGAAGCCGGTCGGCTTGAGCACGAAGCCGCAGCGGGCAACCGGCATGACCGGCCAGTCCTCTGGGCGCGGCACGTGCGTGGGGCCGAACGTGTGCCAGAGGACGATGTCCTCGCCGTCTATGTCCCTGTCGCCCGCGGTGAACGCGGGGATGCCCGCTCCGCCCGGGTTCTGGTTCACGTAGTCGCCGGCCGGCCAGCGCTGGTCCGGGTCGTAGCGGGTGACCCACAGGTGGTTGGCCGCGAACCCGGCCCGGGCCGCCAGCGGGGAATCCGGGTCGGCGAGCAGCACCGGGGCGGCCTCGGGGTAGAGCGTGTAACTGGTCGGACGGCCGAACCGGTTGGACCGTTCGGTACTGATGATCCGCCAAGTCCGGCCGCGGGAGCCGTCCGCCCGGCGGCCGGCCTGTGACTCGCGGGTCAGCCGGGTCACCTGCTGCACGATGGCGTTACCGTACGGGTTGTCCGGCCCGATCGGCAGGCCGCTGACGTCCACCTCCTCGACCGCGTTGGCCTGCCCGTCCACGCTCACGTCCAGCCGGGCGCTGAACAGGTGCTGGTGAAATGCCCCGGCCAGGCCGGGCGCGACCTCGGTGGAGTACGGGTGCTCGCCACCGGGGTGGGCCGAGGTGAACAGCACGCCGGTCGCCTTGACCTCGAGCTCGATCGTGCCGTCCAGGTAGAAGTACCAGTAGAAGCCGTAGTCGTAGTTGCCCACCGTGGTGAAGTAGGAGACCACGAGCCGGCGCTGGCGGCGGGACTGGGCCGAGCCGTTGAAGATGTCGGTGTGCTTCCACAAGATGCCGAAGTCTTCCTCGTGGATGCAGATGGCGTTCGGTATCGTGCGCGGCTGGCCGGTGTCGTCGGTGACGGTGGCGTCCAGGTAGGCGATCTCGCCCAGGCAGTCGCAGCCCAGCTCGAGCGCGTTGGCCCACTTGCCGACCAGGTACTCGCCGGTGTCGAAGTAGGCCTGCCAGTGGCGGAACTTCGGATCGCCGTAGGGCACGACCATCTCCGGGACGGAGGCCCGGTAGAGCACCGGCCGGCCCTGCAGGCTCACCTGGTGCAGGGTCAGCCCCTCGCGGGCGTCGAAGCCGATCCGCATCGACCAGTCCTGCCAGCGCAGCGCGTACCCGTCCAGGGCGAAGCTGGGCCCCTCGGGCTGGGTGATCTCGACGGGCTTGAGCGTGGTGCGGTGCGGGCCGCGGACGGCCTCGTCATCGTAGTCGCCGGACTCGGCCGGTACCGCGAGCTCGAACTCGTCGGTGACCTTGAAGACCTTCTGCTCGATCAGGTCCACGTAGGCGGCGAGTCCGTCGACGGGGTGCGCCCAGGCCAGGTCGTGCTCACGCTCCTGGATGAAGGCCAGCACCCGGACCATCCGCCGCCGGTCGTCCTCGGGCGGCCCGAACGCGCCCGCGGTGATCGGGCAGGTCCTGACCTTGCTGAGGTCGTGGTAGCCGCGCCGGGCCATGGCCGCCCGCCAGTCCGGGTCGGCCTTGGTGATCTCGTCCACCCGGGCGAAGTCGCTGTCCAAGATCGGCATCTGACCGTGGACGGCCGGGTCCAGGGTGTGCGTGCTGACCACCTTCTGGTGGGTCAGCGACACCACCGCGTCGACTGACTCGCCGGTGCCGGTGTTGACCAGGTACGCGCGGAGCCTGCGGTCCGGGGCCTCGCCGGCCAGCACCTCGGCCTTGGCCGCCTCCTCCAGGCCGAAGTAGGCAAACCTGACCGGTGCGCTGTCTCCCTCCGGCAGCAGCCCGGCCGCCAGCATGATGTCCCGGCCGGCCAGGTACTCCTCCGCGCTGGCCGGGTCGAGCGGGTGCGCGCTACTCATCGGCCACGATGGATCCGACCCGGTCGCCGATGGCCGGATCGCGTCTGACCAGCCAGAGCGAGTAGAGGATGGACACCACGATGACGGCTAGGGCAGCGAACGGGAACCAGCTGTAGGGCTGGGGCTGGGGCGGCTTGCACAGGTAGTAGACCGGGACGGCGATGGCGGCCATGCCGAGGATCGGCAGGATGACGTGCTTGATCACGTTGAACTCGGCCGGCCAGTGCTTGCGGTAGTAGAACGGCAGGGACAGGTTGGCCAGGAAGTACACGACCAGGATCAGCAGCGTGCCCATCGTGCTGGACTCGAAGAAGAAGTTCAGCGCGTCCAGGCTGTTGCCGTGCCCGCCGAACCAGTGGCCGAGGGCCCAGATCAGGACGATAGCGCTGGCGATGGCGACGAAGATGATGATGGCGTTGACCGGGGTGCGGCGGACCGGATGCACCTTGCCGATCCACCTGGGCAGCAGGCCCTCACGGCCGGCGTTGAAGATCAGCCGGCACTGCGAGTTCACCGCGGCGATGAGCACGCCCAGGGTGGAGGTCAGCCCGGCCAGGTAGGCGATGAAGGCCAGCCAGGCCCCGATGCTGTGGGCGACGCTGATGAACGGGATGGCGGCGGCGGTCAGCGCCGTGTCGCTGTAGCCGAACGCGGACACCGTGGCGTAGGCCACCAGCAGGTAGGTGGCTGCCATCAGGGCGATGGACAAGAACACGGCCCGGGGAACGTTGCGTCGGGGGTTGTTCGTCTCCTCGGCCAGCGCCGCCGAGTTCTCCCAGCCGATGAACAGGTACACGCCCAGCGGGAAGGCGAGAGCCAGGCCGCTGAAGTGGTTCTTGATACTGCTGGGGTTGAACGGCACGGCGGACAGGTGGCCGCCGTTCTTGATCAGGGCGGCGATCGCCACGACGAGCAGCACCGCCAGCTCGAAGCCGAAGAAGAAGCCGGCCAGCTTGGTCGACACGGCCACGCCGCGGAACATCATGAACATGGCGCCGGCCGTGAAGGCGGCGGAGAAGATGATCCAGGGGATGCTCACGTTCAGGTAGTACTCGATCATCATCGACAGGAACCCGCCCGAGATGACCAGCACGGACGCGATCGCGATGATGTAGCCGGCCCCGCACAGCAGCGCCGTGGTCACCGCGCTGGTGCCGCCGAACGTCTTGCCCACGAACGTGATGAAACCGCCGGTGCTCGGGTGGGCCCGGGAGAACTGCGAGAGCGTGTTGCCGAGCAGCGCGATCGCGATGATGGCCGCGATGAGCACCAGCGGCGCCCCGATGCCGGCCGCGAGCACGATCCCGGCGAAGCCGAAGTAGAAGCTGTAGGCCGGGCCGATGTTGGCCATCGTGGACGCGGAGATGTCGACCAGCCCCAGCGCCCCGCGATGCAGCCGCTCGGCCGATTCAGGTGCCTTCGTTTCCGTGAACGGAACGTGTGCCGCTTCGCTCATGCGCTCATCTCCCTCGACAGGCCCGGGTCAGCTGGCCGGGCCAGGCCGGTGCTGGTACGCGTTCAGTACGGATCATGCGCGGGCCGCGGTTAACAGTCAACGACTGCGGGTCACCACCGTTGGCAAGCGCTTTCCGATTTGTGCGAAACGTACCTGACGCGAGCGCCGGCGCGCAAGGGGTCTGCGGCGCTAGCGTGCTAGCGGACGGGAGGGTGCGGGAGCGTGCTCTCCCGCAGGATGACCTCACCGGGAACGGGAATGACCCGCGGCGCCCCCGCGGTGCCGTTCGGCTCGGACAGGACGAGCTCCGCCGCCATCTCCCCCATCCGGGTGAGCGGCAGCCGCACCGTGGTCAGCGGCGGGTAGACGTCCCGCAGGGTCCCGATGTCGTCGAACCCGGCCAGCGCGATGTCGGCGGGAACCTGCAGGCCGCCGGCCCGCAGCCGGCCCAGCGCGCCCATGGCCATCACGTCGGTGACCGCGAACACGCAGTCCGGCAGCGGCTCGTCCGCGGCCAGCACCGCGCTCATCGCCTCGTAGCCGCCGTCCCTGGTGAACGCGCCGTGGATGACCTGGTCCTGGCCGAGCGGCACGTTCCACGCCGCCAGCCCGGCCCGGAAACCGTCCAGCCGGTCCCGCGCGGTCAGCAGGCCGCGCGGCCCGGCCAGCACGGCGAAGCGGCGGTGGCCGAGCGCGACCATGGCGCGGGCCAGCGCCTCGGCGCCGGCCGCGTTCTCCGGCCGGACCGTGTCCACGCCCAGCAGGTCCTGGCCGACGGCCACGGCGCGGCCGCCGGAGCGGGTGAAGGCGGCGATCTCGGCGCGCAGCGCCTCGCGGGCCGCGGTGTCGTCGGTCCGGCTGCCGATCAGGATCACCGCGCGCGCCCGCTGGGCGCGCATCAGCGCGACGTACTCGCGTTCGGCCGCCTCGTTGGCCGCCGTGCTCGACATGGCGACCAGCAGCCGCCTGGCCTCGGCGACCTCGATCAGGCCGGCCGCGATGGAGGAGAAGTACGGGTCCGCGATGTCGTGCACGACCACGCCGACCATCGTGCTCTGCCCGGTGGCGACGGCTCTGGCCTGCAGGTTGGCGGTGTATCCGAGCTCGGCGACGGCCTGGTGGACGCGCTGCGCCAGCTTCGGCCCGACGCGGCGCGTGCCCTCGTTCACCACCCGGGACGCGGTGGTCAGCGACACCCCGGCCAGGTCGGCGACGTCCTGCAGCGTCACCCTGCGGACCTGCTGCACCGTCCCTCCTCGCGGGCGCTCCTCGCGCTTGACCCGGCTACCAGGCCAACCTAATGTGGGAAAGCACTTTCCCACAGGTGCTCAGGCTAGAGGGGTTGAGTCATGTCGCGCAAGGTCATCACCGTCGCCCTGGGCGGTGTCACCGGCCGGATGGGGTACCGGCAGCACCTGGTCCGGTCGCTGCTCGCCATCAGGGAACAGGGCGGTATCCGGCTCGAGGACGGCTCCTGCCTCTACCCCGAGCCGATCCTGGTCGGGCGGAGCGAGGAGCGGCTGCGGGCCATCGCCGAACGGCACGGCCTGGGGCGCTGGACGACCAGCCTAGACGAGGTGCTGTCCGACCCGGCCGTAGACGTCTACTTCGACACCCAGGTGACCAGCGCGCGCGAGGTCGCCCTGATGAAGGCGATCGAGGCGGGCAAGCACGTCTACACCGAGAAACCCGTGGCCGCCACGCTGGACGGCGCGCTGCGGCTGGCCCGCGCGGCCAAGGCCGCCGGGATCACCCACGGCGTGGTGCACGACAAACTCTTCCTGCCTGGAGTCCTGAAGCTCAAGCGCTTGCTCGGCAGCGGTTTCTTCGGCCGGGTGCTGTCGGTCCGGCTCGAGTTCGGTTACTGGGTGTTCGAGGGGGATGAGATCCCGGCGCAGCGGCCGTCGTGGAACTACCGCGCGGACCAGGGCGGCGGGATCGTGCTGGACATGTTCCCGCACTGGCAGTACCTGCTGACCGGCCTGTTCGGCCCGATCGACGCGGTGTACGCGCGGACCGCGACGCACATCCCGCGGCGCTGGGACGAGTCCGGCACCCCGTACGACGCGACCGCGGACGACGCCGCGTACGCGGTGCTGGAGTTCGCCAGCGGGGCGTTCGCCTCGGTGAACTCCTCGTGGGCGGTCCGGGTCAACCGGCGCGAGCTGCTCGAGCTGCAGGTGGACGGCACGGCGGGCAGCGCGGTGTCCGGGCTGCGCGACTGCGCGGTGCAGCACCGGGTGTCCACGCCGATGCCGGTGTGGAATCCCGACCTGCCCGACCCGATCGACTACCAGGCGCGGTGGTCGGACATCCCGGACAACATGACCTTCGACAACGGGTTCAAGGCGGAGTGGGAGCTGTTCCTCGCGTGCGCCAGCGAGGGCCGGCCGTTCGCCTGGGACCTGGCCGAGGGGGCCAAGGGGGTGCAGCTGGCCAACCTGGCGCTGCAGTCCTCGGCCGAAGGCCGGCGGCTCTGCGTACCGACGCTGGCCGTCTGACGTGCCCGCGCTGATCCGGCTGCCGGGGCGGGACAAGCCGCTGACCGTGGCGTCGCCGCGCTGGGAGGCCGGGTACCCGCCGCCGGCCCGGCGCAAGGTCTTCGCGGCCGCGCACGTGGCCGCGACCGCTTCGCCCGGCGGGGTCCCGGTGATCGACTGGGAGTCGACCATGTGCTTCCGGGAGCACCTGTGGGCGCACGGGTTCGGGGTGGCCGAGGCGATGGACACCGCGCAGCGCGGCATGGGCCTGTCCTGGGAGCAGGCCAGGGAGCTGATCGCCAGGACCACGGCCCGGGCCGCCGCCGCGGGCCGGCTCGGCGCGCTGGCCTGCGGGGCCGGCACCGACCAGCTCGCCGGCGCGGCGGAGCACCCGCTGCCCGCGATCATCGACGCCTATGCCGAGCAGGCGGCGTTCGTCCAGTCGGCGGGGGCCCAGGTGATCCTGATGGCCAGCCGCGCGCTGGCGGCGGCCGCCCGCGGGCCGCGGGACTACCTGGAGGTGTACGGCGAGCTGCTGAAGCAGGCGGACCGGCCGGTGATCCTGCACTGGCTGGGCGAGGCGTTCGACCCGGCGCTGCGCGGCTACTGGGGCGGCGCCGACTTCGAGGCCGCCGCCGGGACCGTGCTCGAGCTGATCGAGCGGGCCGGCGGGCAGGTCGACGGGATCAAGCTGTCCCTGCTCGATGCGGGCCTGGAGGTGGCGCTGCGGCGCCGGCTGCCAGCCGGGGTCCGGCTCTACACCGGGGACGACTTCAACTACGCCTCGCTGATCCGCGGGGACGCGGGCGGTTCGTACAGCGATGCCCTGCTCGGGGCGTTCGCCGCGATCACCGCCCCGGCCGCGGCCGCGCTGGCCGCGCTGGACCGGGGTGACCTGGCGGAATACGACGCCGCGATGGCGCCGACGGTCCCGCTCAGCCGGCTGATCTTCGAGCCGCCGACCTACCACTACAAAGCGGGGGTGGCGTTCCTGGCCTGGCTGAACGGGCTGCAGCCGCAGTTCGTGATGCTGGGCGGCCTCGAGCGGCAGCGTTCGGCCGGGCACCTGATCCGGCTGTTCGAGCTGGCCGCGGCGGCGGGGGCGCTGAGCCAGCCGGGGCTGGCGGTCGAGCGGATGGGCGAGATGCTGGCTCGTTCGGCCCATCCGGGACCGGGATGAACGGCGGGATCGGGCTTGACCGCCTGTCGCTCAACCAGGCCACGGTCAAGCACCTGAACCTGGCGGAGGCCGTCGCGCTGTGCGTCCGGCACGACATCCCGGCCATCGGGCTGTGGCGGGACCGGGTCGCCGAGGCCGGCCTGGCGGAGGCGGCGGCCGCGGTCCGCGCGGCCGGGCTGCGGGTCTCCAGCCTGTGCCGGGGCGGATTCTTCACGGCCGCCGAGCCTGACGGCCGCCGGGCGGCGCTGGCGGACAACCTGGCCGCCCTGACCGAGGCGGCCGAGCTGGGCGCGGACACGCTGGTGCTGGTCAGCGGCGGGCTGCCGCCCGGGCAGCGGGACCTCGGCCTGGCCCGGCGGATGATCGCGGACGCGATCGGGTCGCTGGTGCCGGAGGCGTTGCGGCTCGGCGTGCGGCTCGGCATCGAGGCGCTGCACCCGATGTTCTGCGCCGACCGGTGCGTGATCTCCAGCCTGGGCGAGGCGCTGGACCTGGCGCTGTCCTTTCCCGAGGACGCGGTGGGCGTGGTGGTGGACACCTACCACGTCTGGTGGGATGCGCGGCTGGCGGACGAGATCGCCAGGGCGGGGCGGCGGATCGTCAGCTTCCAGGTGTGCGACTGGGTACTGCCGCTGCCCGCCGATATGCTGCTCGGCCGGGGCCACCTCGGCGACGGGTGCATTGACTTCGGGATGGTCGCGGACAACGTGGCGGCGGCCGGGTACCGCGGCGACGTGGAGGTGGAGATCTTCAACGCGGAGGTCTGGGACGCCCCGCCGGACCAGACCGCGGCGACGGTCAGAGAGCGGTTCGCCGCCGTCCTCGGCGGAGTGCCTGGCGGGCTACCAGATCAGCCGCCGGGTTGAAAACGGACTTCCGTCACTCCGGAACCGCTGGTTTTGCCACGCTCGGCGTGCATGCCGCAGGAAGCCGGCCAGCAAGATCGAGAAGTAGCCGAGGGAGACCTCGCGCGAGGAACGCTCGCCCAGCATGCGGCGGATCTGCAGAACCGGGGACTGGCCCATCAGCACGCCCCAGGCCGAGGCGGTTGCGGCAAGTACGGAGACGACCATGGCGATCCTTCGGTGAGGCGCCCTGGCCCTTTGGATCGTGCTCGCCAGTTTTCCTGGTGAGGGGCGCAAGCACGACCGATTCGATTCTAGCGACGGGACACGGCAGCGGAGAGGTCCCCCGCGCATCGCCTCTCCGATGCCGTGTAACCCCCCGTTTGGCACGGTCTGACACGGTTGGCACGTGCCCGACATTGACACGGAGGCGGCCTAGCCCGGGCGTGATACAGATCCGGGCGCGGAAATCTGGCGGCCCGCCGTCAGCGCAGGCGGCCGGCTAGCAGCCCGGCGACCCGGTCGCGGGGCAGGGCCGGGGTGCGGCGCCCGTCGCGGCCGGTCATGTCCTCGTTGGCGACCAGCGCGTTGACCACGGCCTCCTCGGATGCCTGCACCACGGCCTCGTAGTACGGGTCGAGGATCTCCCAGGGTAGGAAGTCCAGCCGGGACAGGCGCTTGTCCCCGGGCCGGAACGCTCCGGGGTTGGCGGTGGAGAAGGCCAGGAACAGGTCACCCGAGAAGTGCGACCCGCTGGTCCCGGTCCTGGCCAGGCCGGCGGTGACCCGCCGCGCCAGCGCCTGGCACTGGTGCGGGAACAGCGGCGCGTCGGTCGCCACCAGGGCGATGACCGAGCCGGAACCCGGCGGGGCGAGCTTGACATCCGCCAGCGGGTTGTCGTCGGCGAGCGCGTCGCCGAGCGGCACCCCGGCTATGACGAGCTCCCGGCGGGCGCCGAAGTTGGCCTGGACGAACACGCCGACCGTGTAGTCGTCCACCAGGCGGGAGGCGGTGCCCGAACCGCCCTTGAACTCGTAGCAGTTCATGCCGGTGCCACCGCCGACCGAACCCTCCTCGACCGGGCCCGGGCGCGCCGCCTCGATCGCCGTCACCACGTGGTGTTCGGTGACGTGCTGGCCGTTGATGTCGTTGAGGTAGCCGTCCCAGGTCTCGGCGGCCACCGGGAGCAGCCAGACCTCGGCCACCACGGGATGGTGGGTGACCGTCCAGGCGATGATCCCGGCGTGCGCGACGCCGACCGCGTGCGTGTTCGTGATCGCGACCGGGCCGTCGAACGTGCCCGATTCGTTGATCCAGGAGACCCCGGTCATCTCGCCGTTGCCGTTCTGGGAGTGGAAGCCGGCCGCCACCGGGTCGCCGGTCCCGGCCGGCCCGCGGGGATGGATGGCCGTCACCCCGGTCCGCGTGGCGCTGCCCTCGATCAGCGTCACGTACCCGACCTCGACCCCGGGCACGTCGGTGATGGCGTTCCACCGGCCGGGGCGGCCGCCGAACGGGATCCCGAGCGCGCGGGCCCGCGGCTTGCCACCCGGTGTGGTCAGGTGCGGATCTGACGTCGTCATGCTGCTCAGGGTAACGATCCGTGGCGCGTCGTCCGCGGATGTGTCGCCGAGATGGTGCCGGTCCGGGCATGATGGCAGATGTGGACCGCAAGCAGCGGGTCAACGCCATACTCGAGCGCACCATCGGGTATCAGTTCTCCCGCCCGCTGGCGGACCGGGCCTGGCGGATCCCGCCACCAAAGTTGCTCAACTCGGTGCTGGTGCGAGTCACCGGGTATCAGTTGTCGCGTCCCCTCGCGGGCCGGGACTGGAAGCTGCCCGCACTGGAAAACGGACGGCTGCTGACCGCGCCGGTGTTCATCTTCTCCGCACCCCGGTCCGGC
>Ga0335083_10009949_pt1 | contig 11533 bp, 11 predicted proteins | sample Lox_Sample_42_FD_206716 | JGI IMG/M metagenome (GOLD analysis project Ga0335083, IMG submission 206716) | Soil microbial communities from Loxahatchee National Wildlife Refuge, Florida, United States - Lox_Sample_4.2 | ecosystem: Environmental > Terrestrial > Soil > Wetlands | place: USA... | reverse complement strand
GAGCGCGCGGGCGATGGAGCTGCCGATATGGCCGATGCCGATGAGCGCCAGGCGGTGGAACAGCGGCTCAGCCACGGCAGAACTCCGTCAGCGCCTCGGCGACGCGGTTGCACTCTTCGTCGGTGCCAATGGTGATGCGCAGGCATTGCGGCAGGCCGTAGGATTTCACCCGGCGCACGATGATGCCGCGGGAGCGCAGATGCCCATCCGCCGCGATGGCCCGTTCCTCGGTGCCGAAATCGGCGAGCAGGAAGTTCGCTTCCGAGGGATGCACGGTCAGGCCGCTCTGGGTCAGCCGTTCGGCAAGGCGGCGCTTGGCCTGGGTGTTGTGCGCGCGGCCGCGCTCCAGCCAGCCCGGCTCGCGCAGCGCGGCGATGCCGGCGGCGGCGGCGAAATTGTTCACGGGGAAGGGCGGGCGCACGCGGTTGAGTACATCGGCAATGGCGTGCGGCGCATAGGCCCAGCCGAGGCGCGCCCCGCCCATGCCGAAGATCTTGGAGAAGGTGCGGGTCATCACCGTGTTCTCCCCGGCATCCACCAGGGCCGCGCCGGCGTCGTAATCCGGCCGGTCCACATACTCCGAGTACGCGGCGTCGATCACCAGCAGCACATTGCCGGGCAGGCTCTCGCGCAGGCGCAGCATCTCGCTCTGCGGCAGCAGCGTGCCGGTCGGGTTGTTGGGGTTGGCGAGGAAGACCATCCGCGTGGCCGGGGTGACGAGCGCCAGCATGGCGTCCACATCGGTGGTCAGGTTGGTCTCGGGGGCCTTCTTCACCGTGCAGCCGGCGAGCTTGCCCGCGATCTCATACACCGAGAAGCCGTGCTCGCTCATGATCAACTCGGTGCCCGGCCCGCCATAGGACTGGATGAGCAGCACCAGCAGCTCGTCGGAGCCGTTGCCGCAGACGATGCGCGCCGGGTCGAGCCCGAATTTCGCGCCGATCTCATGGCGCAGCGCGGCGGATGAGCCGTCCGGGTAGCGGTGCATGGTCGCCGCCGCCTCGGCCATGGCCTTGATGGCGCCGGGCGGGGGGCCGAAGGCGCCCTCGTTGGAGGAGAGCTTCAGCGGCGTCTCCACACCCGGCAGCTTCGATTCGCCGCCGACATAGGGGGCGACGGAAAACACTTCCGGGCGCGCGGCGGGCTTGTTCATGCGCTCTCTCCCAGCGGCACGGCGAAGCCGCCGATCACCACCGGCGGCGCGTCCAGCCCGGCGATGGCGCTCAGGCGCGGGTCGGTATCCTCCACCAACCCGGCCACCTCGACGAGCGCGTGCAGACGGGTATCGCCGGGCAGGCGCCGCACCCAGAGCGCGACGGGCTCGAACCCGGCATCCCTCACCAGCGCCATCATGCGCGCGCGGGAGGTGTCGGGGGTGAATTGCAGGGCGATCAGCCCATGGTCGTCGCCGCTGGGGTCGGGCGGCACGGTGGCCGCCACATAGGCGTCGCCCAGGGGCAGGCCCTCGGCCCGCTTGGTCCAGAACGGGATCTTGGCGATGACATAAAGCCGCTGCGATCCGGTGCCGGTGAGCAGCGGCCACCAGCCGCCATGGGCTTCGTCATCCTCGGCAAGGGGCGGCAGCACGGCCAGCTGCGCCCCGCCCTCGCGGGTCAGGTCCGCCATGGTCTGGGCCGGGTTGGCGTGGCGGCGCACCGGGGTGAGCGGGCCAAAATGCTCGCGCGCCAGGGCCAGGCGGGTTTCGCCGCCCTCGCCGTCGCACACCGCCATGGTCTGCCCGCCCTCGATGATCAGCGCCGCGCCGAACAATTCGCGCCAGAAGCGGATGATCGCCTGGCGCGGCAGGGCGCCGGAATGGCGGGCCAGCATGCGGCGCAGGATGATCGCCTCGCGCCCCGGGCGGATCTTGGTGCCGGTCTTGCCGCCTGTGGCGGCGACCCCCTCGACCACCCGCGCCCGCTGCATCAGCAGGTCGTGAATCTGGTCGTCCAGCGCGTCCAGCTGAGCGCGAAGTTCACCGAGGCGGGTATTCTGGGGGAGGGAATGGGTCATCGCCGGTTTCTGTTACTCAATTGCGCGGGTGCCGCCAAGCCAGCCCTGCGGAATCGGGGGGCTCGCAGGGTTGCACGCCAGGGGCGCTCAGAGCATATGCGGAGGTTGTAGCATGGACCAGAATCCCGCCTTTCCGGAGACGCAGCACCAGAGCGTGACCTTTCCCCAGGGTCTGACGCTGGATTGCGGCCAGCATCTGGCCGCGGTGACCGTGGCCTACCGCACCTATGGTACGCTCAACGCGCAGAAGAGCAACGCCATCCTGATCTGCCACGCCCTTACCGGCGACCAGTACGTGGCCGAACGGAACCCGGAAACCGGCAAGCCCGGTTGGTGGGAATATCTGGTTGGCCCCGGCCAGCCGGTGGATACGGACAAATATTTCGTTATCTGCGCCAATGTGCTGGGCGGCTGCATGGGCTCCACCGGCCCGCGCAGCGCCCACCCGGACGGTTCCGGCCGGCCCTGGGGCACCGATTTTCCGCAGGTGACGATCCAGGACATGGTGCGGGCGCAGAAGCTGCTCGTCGGCCATTTCGGCATCACCCGGCTGTTCGCTGTGATTGGTGGCTCGATGGGCGGCATGCAGGTGCTGGCCTGGGCAACCCTGTACCCCGAGGCGGTGTTCGCCGCCGTGCCCGTCGCCACCGCCTCCTACCACTCGGCGCAGAACATCGCCTTCCACGAGATTGGCCGCCAAGCCATCGCCGCCGACCCGTTCTTTTACGGCGGGCATTACTGGCGCGAGGGCGTGCGCCCCGAGCGCGGCTTGGCCGTGGCGCGCATGACCGCGCATATCACCTATGTCTCCGAGGTTGCGTTGACCCGCAAATTCGGCCGCAAGCTGCAGCATGCCGAAGGGCTCTCGGCGCTGGGCGACCAGTTCGCGGTGGAGAGCTATCTGCAATACCAGGGCTCCAGCTTCGTGCAGCGCTTCGACGCGAATTCCTATCTGACGATCACCCGCGCCATGGATCTGTTCGACCTCTCGGTGGACCATCACGGCGTGCTGGGAGACGCCTTCAAGGGCACGAAAACGCGGTTCCTGCTCGTCTCTTTCTCGTCCGACTGGCTGTTCCCCACCGCGCAGTCGCGCGCCATCGCCCGCGCGCTCAACCATGTCGCGGCCAATGTCTCCTTCGTCGAGGTGCAGTCGGACAAGGGGCATGACGCCTTCCTGCTCGACGAGCCGGATTTCCATCAGACGGTGCGCGGCTTTTTGGCCGGCTGCGCCGAGCATGCGAGGCTGGCATGAGCGCGCCCCACAAGATCCGCGTCGATCTCGAGCTGATTGCCGGACTGGTGGCGCCGGGTTCGCGCGTGCTCGATATCGGCTGCTCGGACGGCACGCTGATAGACCATCTCTACCGCGAGAAGAACTGCGACGCGCGGGGGCTGGAGATCGACATGCAGGAGGTGCAGCGCGCCGTCACGCATGGCGTGCCTGTGATGCAGGGCGATGCCGATACCGAGCTTGTCACTTATCCTGACAATGCGTTTGACTACGTGATCCTCTCGCGCACGCTCCAGGCGGTGGAAAAGCCGCGTGAGGTGCTGGCGCAGATGCTGCGCATCGGCACGCATGCCATCGTCAGCTTCCCGAATTTCGGGCATTGGACCCTGCGCCTGCAACTGCTGCTGAATGGGCGCATGCCGATGACCGCGGGCTGGAACCGCATGTGGTACGAGACGCCGAACATCCACCCCTGCACGATCAGCGATTTCTTCACCCTGTGCGATCAGGATGGCTATCTCGTCGAGGATTGGCTGGCAGCGGATGAGCAGGGCGCGCGCACGCCCTGGCGGCGCTCACGCCACTTGGCGAATTTGTTTGGCGAGCAGGGGCTGTTCCTGCTGCGTAAGGCTTAAGCCCAGCGCCGCGAGCAGCAGCAGCGGCGCGATCAGCAACCCGGTGTGGGTGAAGACCCTCGGCGCGCAAGCCGGCAGCACCCACAGCCAGGCCAGCGCGGCGTTGCGCCAGGGTGTCTCCCGCCGGGCCAGGGTGGGCAGCAGCACGGCGTAGATGGCGAGGTCGTCGGTAAAGCCATAAGGGCTGGCGAGCAGCGTGCAGAACACCGTGGCGGCGAGCGGGGTTTCGCCATTGCTCCAGCGCCGCCACAGGATCAGCGCGCAGGCGGCGGCGACGAGCCCTTGCCCAGCATAGGCGGCTAGTGTGGAAAAATGCAGCCCGCGCAGCAGCCAGAACACCGATATGCCCATGGCCTGATAGCCGTGCGGCGATGGCGCCTGTGTCAGCAGTGCATGCATGGCGGCGCGCCCCGGGCCGAGATAGGCGGTGAGCATCGCCGTGCCGCCCAGCGCCCAGCCGCGGCCAAGCAGCGCCGCCACGCCCGCAATTCCCGCCGTCACGGCTTTCCAGCGCCGCGCCGCCAGCAGCGCCACCGGCACCAGCAGTGCGTATTGCGGCTTCATTGCCAGCAGCGAGAGCGCGGCCCCGCCCAGCACGGGTTGCGCCCGCAGCCGTGAGAGGCCGAACACCAGCAGCGCGCCGCAGATCAGCCCGAACTGACCAAGATAGAGCGTCCACATCGCGGGGAAGGAGATCAGCCCGGCGGCGATGCACCAGCCGGGAATCCCGGCGCGGCGCAGAAGCGCTACCGAGGCCAGCAGCAGCGCCAGGGAGACGAGATAATACCCCGCCACCAGCGGCAGGGCGGAGATCACCCAGGCCGGGAGCAGGATGGTCGGCGGGTACACGAAGGGCCACCAGCCGGACTTATAGGGCAGGAGCTGCGCCGCGAGTGCCGCGTAGCGCGCGTGGTCGTAGAGCAAGGCCGCCTGGCCGTGGCGGGCGAACACGCCTGCCAGCCAGAACATGCCGTAGTCGCAATAGCCGGTGGTGCAGAACGGGTCGGCAAAGCCCAGCCCGTGGCGCAGATACAGCCACAACCGTGTTGCCTGTGCCCAAACACCCAGCAGGAACAGCCCTCCGCCCACCAGCAGCGCCAGGGCGGTAACGGCCTGGGCGAGCCCACGGCTCATGTCCGCGCCGCTCAGTGCCGCGGTGTCGTCATCGCCCGGGCCGGGCACTCACACCAGTGCCGTGCCGGGGGCGCGCCAGCCGAACGAGCCGATCTGGTGGCAGACCGGGCAGACCGGCGCCCAATCCGGCTGCGCGTGATGGCAGGACTCGCAGATCCAGGCGAAGCGCGTGGGCTGGGCGGGCTTGCCGGCCAGCTGGTCGAGAATGCCCTGCGCCCGGCCGTCATTGCCCCCGGTTTCCAGTGCCGCCTGGGCATGGCGCTTGGCCTCGCCGGTCAGCCCGGCCTCCAGGTCCGCGCGCGCCAGCAGCAGCTCGGATTCGACATGGCCCGGATTGGCGGCGGCCAGTTCCGGCGCTTCCCGCGCGCGGTCCAGCGGCGTTGCCCCGGGCAGCGACCATGCATTGGCGATCAGCGGATGCGGTGCGGCTTTCCACCCCATGCGCAGCGTTTTTTTCGCCGCGCGGGTTTTGTCCAGCGCGCGTAGTGCAACGGCCAGAGCCACCACGGCCGGGGCCAGTTGGGGGTCGGCCTTTACCGCCTGCTTGGCAAAACCCAGAGCCTGGGAGGGGCTGGCCGCGTTCTGTGCCGCCGCTGTGGCAAGTGCTGCAATCTCGTGCTTGTTCTGCGTCAGGCCTAGCGCGGTGGCGTAATTCTGCTCCCGCAGCGCCAGTTCCAGCTGTTGTGCGCGGGTCCAGGCGGCACCCGGATACGCTGCCTCAGCCGCCTGGGCGTGCTGGCGGGCCGCCTCGTGGTCCTGCGTCGCCAGGCTCTCGCGCAGCAGGCCGCGATGGCCGAGGAATTTCAGCTCTTTGTGCTGGGTAAGTTTTGCGAACGCGGCCTTGGCCTGCGCGGCGTCCCCGGCGAGACGCGAGGCTTCGGCGCTTAGCATCAGGGCGAGCGGGGTTTCGCCGAGCAGCTTCAGCGCCCGCGCCGCCTCGGCCTTTGCGGCCTTCGCGTCCTCAGCCGCCAGTGCCGCGAGTCCGCGCAGAGTGGCGGCCTCGCCCGCCGCCGCCCGCTTGCCGGAGCGCCATGCGCCAAGCTGCCCGGGGGCGCGGCGGATGCCGCCCAGCACGCGCAGCAGCATTGTGAGCAGCACGGCGATGATGAACAACAACAGAAGGGCGGCCGGGGTGGAGGTGGTAACCGCATAAGGCCCGGCATGCGCCGTGACTGTGCCGGGCAGACCGCCCACCCACCAGGCCAGCGCCAGCAGCAGCGTGGCCAGGAGCATGAATTTCACTGCGCGCAGCATGGGGTCAGGCGCCCTGTGCCATGGCCATCAGGGCGGCGCGTGCGTCGAGCAGCGCCTTCGCCTGGGCCAGCCACCCCGCCATCGCGGCCTGGGCCGGCGGGCTTAGCGCCTGCAGGTCCGCCACCGCCCCGGCCAGATCTCCCGCCGTAAGCGCGGCCCCGGCCTGGTTCAGCACCGCCGCGGCGGGCGGGCCGAACAGCACGGTGTTGCCGTTGCTGATGGTGATGATGCCTTCCAGCCGCAGTTTCGCCCGTGCCCAGAAGCCAACATTGCCGCTGGGCGAGAGGCTCGCCGCTGCCGCCGCTTCGGCCGCTTCGGGGAAGCTCTGCCGCAGCGCGGCTTCGGTCGCGGGGGCGCTGGTGGCGAATTGCGCCAGGGCAGGCGGCGCGTTCGGGATGCTCCCGAGCGGCTGCCCGGCATCCAGCGCCATGCGCGCCGTCGCCAGCGCGTTCAGCAGCGCGATGCGCGTGGTCAGCTTGCCGAGATCGGTGGAGTTGGCCTGCATCTGGCTGAGCTGGCCATGGTCGGCGGCTTCCTGCGCCTGCATCGCGTTCACCTGCGCGGCGAGGTCGGCGTATTTTTGTGCCAGATCAGCCTGGACCGTCACACTGTTCGGGGCCGGGGCGGCGTGGGCGGTCTCGGCGCGCAGGTCGTCCATCTGTGTGCGCAGCACGGCAAGCTGCGTGGCATCGGCCTGGTGGGCCTGCTGGTTGTACCAGAGATACCCCTCGCCCGCGCCGAGAACCAGGAAGCCCAGCGTGAACACCACCGGCCAGGCCGAGCGCGAGGGGCGCGGTGCGGCAGGCGCGCTGGGCGCGGGTGCCGGCGCCGGAACCGGGGGAGCGGTTTCGATTGGTGTCTCTCTTTGGGTTTCGCTCGTTGTTTCTGTTTCGCTCATGCCAGCAATGCCATCAGATCCGCTTCCGTCGGCACCACTGCCGCACGGATTTGCTTCCAGGGCAAGTCTTGTAACGCAATCGCGACCATTTCGCTAAGGGCATAGGCGGTTATGCCCGCCGTGCCCGGCGGATTCAGCCGGGCGAAGGCGCGGGCGGTCTCGGCCGAATAGAACAGCGCGCCGGAAATTTCCCCCGCCTCCAGTGCCGTTGCCACTCGGTCCGGCAGATGCCGGGCCGGGGTCACGGCATAGACCTTGCGGCGCAGGACCGGGATACCCGCTTCGCGCAGTTTCCTGGCCAGGGCCAGCCCGTGCCGCTCTCCCACCGCCAGCAGATGCAGCCCCGTCAGGCGCCGCGCCGTTACCAGCCGGGCCAGATCCTCGGCATTGCCGCCAGCGCTTTCCACCCGGGTGAATCCGGCTTGGCGCAGCTTGGCCGCTGTGGCGTCGCCCACGCAGAAGGCGGGTACATGATGCAGCGTGGCGGGCAGGGCCGGCACGGCTTGGCCGCTGGTGATGATCAGCGCGGCGGGGTGTTCCGGCAGGCGTGGTGTTGTGGTGCGGATGGTGAGGCACGGCACAACCACCGGCTCATATCCCATGGCCGCCAGGCGCGCCGCCGTGGCGCTTGCCCCCGGCTCCGGCCTGGTGACCAGAAGCTTCATGGCAGGAAGATATCCGCCGGGCTGCCGGCCTTCAGCTCTCGGCCCAGCTCTCGGCCCAGCGCCTCGGCATCCGCCGCAGCGCCGGTGGCCGTGCGCTTGAGCAGGAATGTGCCGTCCGTCCGCGCCACGAGGCCGGTGAGGTGCAGGCTGCCATCTTCCAGCAGCCGGGCGTAGCCGCCGATCGGGGTGCGGCAGGAGCCGTCCAGCGCGTTCAGCAGCGCCCGCTCGGCGGTGGAGACGGCCTTGGCCTCCGGGTCCTCAATGCCTGAGAGCAGCGACAGCAGCTCGGTATCGGCCTCGCGCACGGTGATGCCGACAATGCCTTGGCAGGCGGAGGGGACCATCTGCTCGGGGCTCAGCACCACGCTGGCCTTCTCGGTCAGCCCCAGGCGGCGCAGCCCGGCAAAGGCGAGCAGCGTGGCGTCCAGCTCACCGGATTCCACCTTGCCCAGCCGCGTGCCGACATTGCCGCGCAGCAGGGAGAAATTGAGGTCCGGCCGGGCGTATTTCAGCTGCGCCTGGCGCCGCACGCTGGCCGAGCCCACATGCGCGCCCTGGGGCAGGGCGCCGTACGGGTCGGCGGGGTCCTTCGGGGTCACGCCCGGCGGCAGGATCAGCACATCCCTGGCATCCTCGCGCTTAAGGGTGCAGGCCAGCGCGATTCCGGGCGGCAGCGTGGTTTCCAGATCCTTCAGGCTGTGCACCGCGAAGTCGATCCGCCCCTCGGCCAAAGATTCGTGGATTTCCTTGGCGAACAGCCCCTTGCCGCCGATCTCGGCCAGCGCCTTGTTCTGCACGGCATCGCCGGTGGTGACGATGATGTGCTCCTCGAACACCTCCATGCCGCGCAGCACGGGGCAGAACTGCTTGAGCAGGGCAAGGAAGGTCGCCGTCTGCTGGCGGGCGAGGGGCGAGCCGCGGGTGCCGACCTTGAGCGGCAGGTTGCGGGTGTGCGGCTTTACGGGGGGAGTTACGGTTTTCACCCGAGTGGTCTAGAGCGAGCGGCATGGAAAGAAAAGATATTGGCGCTGTGCTCGGTATCGAGAGCTCCTGCGACGAGACGGCCGCCGCCATTCTCGCCCCGGATGGCAGCATCCTCGCCGAGCGCGTGCTGAGCCAGATCGCCGATCATGCGGCCTTTGGCGGCGTGGTGCCCGAGATCGCGGCGCGGGCGCATCTGGCGGCGCTGGACGCGATGGTGAAAGACGCCCTGCGCGCGGCGGGGCTCGGCTTTGCCGATCTGGCCGCGATTGCCGGCACGGCCGGGCCGGGGCTTATCGGCGGGCTGTTGGTGGGAACCGGCTATGCCAAGGGCGCGGCGATCGCCGCAGGCAAGACATACTTGGCCATCAACCACCTGGAGGCGCATGCCCTCACGGCGCGGCTGCCCGGCTTGGCGCCGGTGCAACCGCCATTTCCCTATCTGCTGCTGCTGCTTTCGGGCGGGCACAGCCAGTGCGTGGCGGTGGACGGCGTGGGCCGCTACCGGCTGCTCGGCTCCACGCTGGATGATGCGGTGGGCGAGGCGTTCGACAAATCGGCGAAGCTGCTAGGCCTGCCTTATCCCGGCGGTCCGGCGCTGGAGGCTATCGCGCGTGAGGGCAATGCCGCCGCCGTGCCCCTGCCGCGCCCGATGCTCCACCGCGCGGGGTGCGATTTCTCATTCTCCGGGTTGAAGACCGCCGTGGCGCAGCTCGTGGCCGCCGAGCCTGCGGGCGCCTTGCCCCGCGCCCGTGCGGCGGACATTGCCGCCAGCTTCCAGGCGGCGGTGACGGATATTCTGGGCGACCGGCTGGCGCATGCCCTGAAGCTGTGCCCGGATGCGTCCGCCATTATCATCGCGGGTGGTGTGGCCGCCAACACCGCCATTCGCACGCGCCTCGCCGAGGTTGCGGCGGCGGCGGGCAAGCCGCTGATCGCCCCGCCGCTGCGGCTATGCACCGATAATGCCGTGATGGTCGCCTGGGCGGCGCTGGAGCGGTTGAATGCCGGGCAGGTGAGCGGGCTCGATGCCCCTTGCAAGCCGCGCTGGCCGCTGGATTCCCTTATTGGGCGTGCCGATTCACCCGGCGCTTTGTTCCAAACCGCCGGGATCGGGCCGCGATGAACTACCGCCATATCTACCACGCCGGCAATTTCGCCGATGTGATGAAGCACGCGCTGCTGATCCCACTGGTCCGCGCCATGCAACGCAAGGACAAGCCGTTTCTGCTGCTGGATACACATGCCGGCATCGGCAGGTACGATGTACGCTCCGAACAGGCGGAAAAGACGGGCGAGTGGCGGGACGGCATCGGCAAGCTGCTCGACGCCCCGCCGCCTGCACTGGCGGATTACGTGGCTCTGGTGCAGCAACTCGGCCTCTACCCTGGCTCCCCGGCGCTGGCGGCTGCATTGCTGCGCCCCCAGGACAGGTTGATCGCCTGCGAACTGCACCCGGAAGATGCCGTCACGCTGCGCCGGACCATGCGTGCGGCGGCGAATGTGGCGGTGCATGAGCGTGACGGCTACGAGGCCATCAGCGCCTTCCTGCCGCCGCCGGAAAAGCGCGCCCTGGTGCTGATCGACCCGCCCTTCGAGCGCACGGACGAATTCGCGGCGCTGGAAAAGGCCCTGCTCGCGGGCTGGAGGAAGTTGAAATCCGGGGTGTTCGTGGTCTGGTACCCGATCAAGCACCGCGCCCCGGTCCGTACCTTCTTCGAGAGCCTGAAGCTGACGCCGATCCGCGATGTCATCGCCGTGGAATTCCTGCGCCGCCCGGACACCAACCCGATCGGTCTCAATGGCTGCGGCCTGCTCATCGTCAACCCGCCTTACGGGTTCGAGGATGAGGCCGCGCCAATCCTCGCAGCATGCGAGGCTGTGATGGGTGAGCCGGGATGCTCCAGCGCTATCGAGAGGGTGATCAATGAGTGAATCCATCGCTGTTATCGGCGCCGGGGCGTGGGGCACCGCGCTGGCCGTTCTGTTCGCGCGCGCGGGCAAGGATGTGACGCTATGGGCGCGCAGCCCCGAGCGCGTGGCCGAGATGGAGCGCGTGCGCGAGAACCCGCGCCTGAAAGGCGTGGCGCTGCCGGAGGCCCTGCGAGTCACACACGAGATGCCGGGGGCGGATATTCTGCTGCTCGCCGTGCCGATGCAGTATTTGCGCGGCATTTTGCCCGCGTTGCCGGGGGAGGGGCCGCTGGTGCTGTGCTGCAAGGGGCTGGAGACTGGCACGCTCCTGCTGCCGCCTGAGCTGGTGAGTGGCCGCCCTGCCGCGATGCTGACAGGGCCGAATTTCGCGCATGAGGTCGCCGCCGGATTGCCCGCGGCTGCGGTGCTGGCCATGCCGGAGGCGGAGACACGCGCTCACCTGATTGCCGCGCTGAAGACGGACACGCTGCGCCTGTACGGCAGTGCCGATCTCATGGGCGCGGCGCTGGGCGGTGCGGCGAAGAACGTGATCGCCATTGCCTCTGGCGTGGTGATCGGCGCCGGGCTGGGGGAGAATGCGCGGGCCGCGCTCATCACCCGCGGCTTGGCCGAGATCGCCCGGCTGGCGGCGGCCTTGGGCGGCAAGGCGGAGACGGTTTCCGGCCTTTCCGGGCTGGGCGACCTGCTGCTCACCTGCACGGGCATCAGCAGCCGGAATTTCTCGCTCGGCTTGGCGCTGGGGCAGGGGCGGAGCCTCGCGGACATCCTTGCCAGCCGCAGCAGC
>Ga0335083_10009948_pt1 | contig 11533 bp, 7 predicted proteins | sample Lox_Sample_42_FD_206716 | JGI IMG/M metagenome (GOLD analysis project Ga0335083, IMG submission 206716) | Soil microbial communities from Loxahatchee National Wildlife Refuge, Florida, United States - Lox_Sample_4.2 | ecosystem: Environmental > Terrestrial > Soil > Wetlands | place: USA: Florida... | reverse complement strand
GAAACGTACGGCGAGCTATTGCAGGCCGTCCTGGCTGAAGTGGGCATGAGCGACACGCACCTCGAATTCCTGTGCACGGAAAACGAGCCGCTGCCGGTGGCGAACTCCTTGAAGCAGACGCGGCTCGACTTTGATTCGGTCGATCACCAGCTGAATCCGCGCTACCAATTCGAGTCGTTTGTCGTGGGTGCATCGAATCAGTTCGCGCACGCCGCAGCTCAGGCCGTCGCCGAGCAGCCGTCGAAAGCCTACAACCCGCTCTTTCTGTATGGCGGCGTGGGGATGGGCAAGACGCACTTGATGCAGGCCGTCGGTCACCTGATCAAGAAACGCAACCCCGCCGCACGGCTCACCTACATCAGCGCGGAGAAGTTCACGAACGAGGTAATCAATTCCCTGCGCTTCGACCGGATGATCAGTTTTCGCGACAAGTTCCGCTCCGTCGATGTCCTTCTCGTGGACGACATCCAGTTCATCGCCGGCAAGGAGCGCACGCAGGAGGAATTTTTTCACACGTTCAACGCGCTCTACGATCTCCAGCGGCAGATCGTAATCAGCTCGGATTGCCCGCCGAAGGAAATCTCAGCGATTGAAGAGCGCCTGCGCTCGCGCTTCGAGTGGGGCCTCATCGCGGACATTCAACCGCCCGACCTCGAAACCAAAATTGCCATCCTGCAGAAAAAGGCGGAATCGGAGCGAGTCGTCCTGCCGGACGACGTCGCCGAGTACATCGCTCGCGCGATTAAGTCAAACGTGCGAGAACTCGAGGGCGCGCTGACGCGTCTCGTGGCCTATGCGTCGCTGACGGGCTCGGTTCTGAACCTGCTTACGGCGCAGCAAGTTCTGCGCAATATCATTGCGACGCAGGAAAAGCGCATCACCATCGACCTGATTCAGAAAAAAGTAGGCGAGCAATTTGGCCTGCGCGAGCAGGACCTGAAGGTCCGCTCCAATGCGAAGGCCATCGCGTTCCCTCGCCAGATCGCCATGTATTTGGTCAAGCAGCTTACCTCCGCTTCGCTGCCGGAAATCGGCCGCCAGTTTGGTGGCAAGCATCACACCACGGTTCTTCACTCGATCAACAAGATCGACGCCCTGCGCCGCAGCGACAAGGACCTCAACCGCACCATCAACAAACTGATGGATTCGTTCGGCTAGCCCGATTCCATCCCCATTCTTCTTTGCGACCCGGTTTCCGTCGGGTGTGTTTCCATTTCGCGATGGCTGCGCTCCCGTGGTGTGGCCAGGACGCGCCGTGTTGAAATCCCGCGCAAAAGGCTGTGCTCTTCCTGTGCAATACTCGGCGGGCTTGAGGAAATTTTTCGCGTCCCGCTTACTTCTGTGCCCCGGATCGTCAAGTCTTCCACGCGATCCTCAAACCTGTGCGAAAACGTGCACAGCGCAACTCCTTCCCTGCCGCTCCTGGCACGGGATTTCCTCATTTCCACAGCGACGGCTACTACGACGGTCTTTATCCTTCTTATAAAACAGGGTACAGTAGCCCTTCGCATTTGCAGCGGTGGTCGCGGCGTTTAGCGGAGGAAAACCGGCAATGGAATTCAGTGTGAAGAAGTTTGACCTGCTCCAGGAGCTCAGCCTCACCCAGGGGGTCGTCGAGCGAAAAACCACGATTCCGATCCTCGGCAACATCCTGTGCGAAGCTTCGGGCAGTCAGATCACACTGACGGCCACCGATCTCGAGCTATCCATCCGCACCTCGTGTGAAGCCAAAGTCAAAAAGGAAGGTGCCGGAACGATCCCGGCAAAAAAACTTCTCGAGTTGGTGCGTCTCTTGCCTGAGGGCGATATCCGGTTCAAGCTGCTCGAAAACCACTGGGTGCAGATTCTCGCGGACCGCAAGACATATAAGATGGTTGGGATGGCCAAGGACAACTTTCCGGCGATCCCCTCCTTTCCCTATCCACTGGTAAAGGTCCCCGCCAGAATCCTTTCATCACTCATCGTCAAAACCGCATTTGCAATCTCCAACGAAGAGTCCCGCTACACACTGAACGGTGCCTTGTTGCTCCTCAAGCCGGATACGATTGCCATGGTTGCGACCGACGGCCACCGCTTGGCGGTCGCGGAGATCGATCACAAATTCGAAGGCTTGAGCCGGGAGGTTCGCCCATTGGTTCCCAAGAAAGCCCTGGCGGAAGTTTTGCGTCTCGCGAGCGAAGCAGGCGAGGACGCGGACATTGAATTCGCGCTCGACGAAAGCCATCTCTTCTTCCGGGCCGGGGAACGCCTGCTGATCTCGCGAATGCTCACGGGCCAATTTCCGAATTACGAAGCCGTTCTGCCGCGGGACAACAACAAAAAAGTCGTGATCGAACGCGGTGAATTGAACGACGCGGTGAAGCGCGTTGCGCAACTCGCCGACACGCGTTCGCACGCCGTAAGACTTTCCGTCTCGCAGGAGGGCGTCGAGATCTCCGCCTCCAGCCCGGAGTACGGCGAAGCAAAAGAAACACTCGAGAAAGAATACAAGGGCGATCCGCTCGCCATCGGCTTTAACGCCCAGTACATGATGGATTTTCTCGGCGCCGCACCCGAAGGCCCGGTTAGCCTCGAATTAAAAGATGAGCAGTCCGCCGGCCAGATGCGCCCTCTCACGGACGAGGCCTACCGGTACCGGTACGTCATCATGCCCATGCGGATTTGATTGTGCGGGTGATTGCGAAAGGTTTCAAAGGGAACGCGCCTTTGGAGATCCACGCCGAAGAGATAGAGACTCACTAAACGGGAACTCGAGACTCGTTGGTTCTTTCTTGAGGGGATTTGCTGCGCTGCTTTGACGCCCACTCGACGAATAATTGTTCGAACTCCTCGTGCGTGTAGATTCCCTTTTGAATCAAAAGAGTATTCATGGCGTAAATCGTCGCCTTGAATTTGTCATCCCGCGACAAAACGTGCAAAGCTTTTTCGTACGTCACGGCTAGAGGTCCTTGAAATAAAGTCCGCTTGAGGCCACAATTTTCGAGGACAAAACAAATATATAAAAAGCCGCAAAAAACACGGGAAAATTTTGGGCAAATCGCGAAACGGATAGATTTTGTAGAAGCGCAGTCGCTCGAAAATTGCAGCACTTGCGATAATGGGGTTCGGTTCAACGGCAGGGTGCTTATCAAGCGTTACGGCCTCACAAGTTATTGTAAATAGGGCTGTTATCTGCATTCCGGAGTCGACATTTGCCTTGAGAAAATGGCGACGACAGAGTAATATGTTTGTGGTCGGACGTTCAGTTTTCCTCCAGTACGGCACGTCGGCCAGGCTGGCAGCGCCCCTAAAGGTGAGGGCTCTACTTGGAGCCCGCCGGAAGTTTGAGATGCCCGCGCCAGAGTTCTTCCCGGGGAACCGGGGCGGGGCAGGCGCGTGGGACGCTCAAGGCCTGGAGGAAAGAAGTCTTCGCCGCGTTCGCATCCGCTTGATCGGATTCCGGACGGGATGGAGCAGAAACCCTTCGAGCCCCGGCAGCGAACGGGTACGGGCTCCTTATGGAGTCCGCGCTGAGTGTGATCGCCGAGGGCCACAGGGTAAGGCGACGGTCCAATCGATCGTTGCGGGCGTTTGTTGAAACGCTCGCCAACAAATTACGAACAGCGCCTTTCCCCTCGAATCTGCAGGAGCACGCATACCATGGCAGAAAAAGCAGCGGCAGTGGGCAACGAGTCGGGACACCGGTACGACGCGGCCTCAATCAAAGTTTTGGGCGGCCTCGAGGCCGTGCGCAAGCGTCCCGCGATGTACATTGGCTCGACGGGCGAACAGGGCCTGCATCATCTTGTCTGGGAAGTCGTCGATAATTCCGTTGACGAAGCCCTCGCTGGCTATTGCGACGAAATCAACGTTGCCGTGCACGAAGACAACAGCGTCACCGTGACGGACAACGGCCGCGGCATTCCGGTGGACATGCACGCCACGGAGAAAAGGCCCGCGGCGGAAGTCGTGATGACAGTGCTGCACGCCGGCGGAAAATTCGACAGCGACACCTACAAAGTTTCGGGCGGCCTGCACGGCGTCGGCGTCTCCGTGGTGAACGCGCTTTCCGACTGGCTCGACCTCGAAATCTGGCGCGACGGCGAGGTGTGGGAGCAGTCCTATGAATGCGGCAAACCGAAGGGGAAACTGCGCGTCACAGGGAAAACGCGCAAGACCGGAACGAAAATCACATTTCACCCCGACCCGTCGATCTTCGAGAGTCCGAAGTACAGCTACGAAATCCTGGCGCAACGGCTGCGCGAACTCGCCTTCCTAAACAAGGGCCTGAAGATCACTCTGGCTGACGAGCGCAGCGACAAGAACGTCGAATTCCGTTTTACCGGCGGCATCGCCGAATTTGTGAAGCACCTGAACAAGGGCAAGCAGGTGCTGCACGATTCGCCGATTTATATAGAAGGAAAGCGCGACACGGTCGAAATCGAAATCGCGCTGCAATACAACGACAGCTACACGGAAAACATTTTCGCGTTCGCGAACACCATCAATACCGTTGACGGCGGAGCGCACCTCTCGGGCTTCCGCTCGGCGTTGACGCGCTCGATCAATAATTTCGCCTCTTCCACGGGCATGCTCAAAGAGCAAAAGGACGAAGTTTCGATCACGGGCGACGACGTGCGCGAGGGACTCGTCGCCGTCGTCTCCGTAAAACTGCCGCAGCCGCAGTTCGAAGGCCAAACGAAAGGCAAACTCAACAGTGACATCAAGGGCCCGGTCGAACAGCTCGTCAACGAGCGCCTGGGCGAATATTTCGACAAGCATTCGACCGTCGCGCGCCGCATCATCGGCAAGTGCATTGACGCCGCGCGCGCCCGCGAGGCTGCGCGAAAGGCGCGCGAGCTGACCCGCCGGAAATCCGCCATGGATTCGGGCGGCCTGCCGGGAAAACTCGCCGATTGCCAGGAACGCGACCCCGCGCGGTGCGAGCTGTTCATCGTCGAAGGAGAATCGGCCGGCGGCTCGGCCAAAGGCGGACGCGACCGGAAATATCAAGCGATTCTGCCACTGAAAGGGAAAATTCTGAATGTCGAAAAGGCGCGCTACGACAAGATGCTCGGCCACGAGGAAATCCGCGCCATCATCACGGCCCTCGGCACGGGCATTGGGAAGGACGACTTCGATCCCGCGAAGCTGCGCTACCACAAAATTATCCTGATGACCGACGCGGACGTCGACGGCAGCCACATCCGCACGCTGCTGCTCACGTTCTTCTTCCGCCACATGACCGAGCTCATCAAGCGCGAGCACGTCTACATCGCGCAGCCGCCGCTCTATCGCGTCAAGCGCGGCAAAATGGACCGGTATATCCGCGACGAAGATGACTTCAATCAGGAACTGATGTCGCGCGCCACTGAAGACCACGTCGTGAAGCCCAAGGAAGGCGGCGCGATCCAGGGCGCAACGCTTACAAAATTCCTCTTGAAGGTGCAGGAGTACGATTCCGCGGCGGCGAAGCTCTCTCGCAAGTTGCGCGAGCCGCGCCTCGTGGACCTGTTGGCCGCGAGCGACCTCGAAAAGAAAACCGACTTCGAGGATAAGAAAGCGCTCGAAAAGCTTTCAAAGGCGATCGATAAAGCCAAACTCGACATAGACTCAAAAACCGTTTACGACGAAGAGCACAGCCTCTATGAGCTCCTGATTCCTGGCACGCCGGCGCGGCCCGGAGACAAGAAGATCAATTGGGGGTTTGCTTCGACGCCCGAGTACAAGCGCCTGCGCGCCTCGGCGAAAGCCATTGACGAACACGATCATCCACCGTTCACCGTGACCCGCAACGGCGACAAAGCCGTCAAGGAAAAAGCCTCGGATGTTCTCGCCTATGTGCTCGAAGACGCGAAAAAGGATTTCACCATCACGCGTTTCAAGGGCCTCGGCGAAATGAACCCCGAGCAGCTCTGGGAAACCACGATGAACGCGGAAACGCGCACGCTGCTCAAAGTGCGCCTGGACGATGCCGCATCCGCCGAAGAAATTTTTTCGACGCTCATGGGCGAAAATGTTGAAAGCCGCCGCAAATTTATCGAGGAAAACGCCCTCGAAGTCGTGAACCTGGATATCTAGGCAAGCGTGGTGAAGTGAAGTCATCCTGCGCGCAGGCAGCGTCGCGGTCGAAGCCGCGACCCACAAGCAGGCATCTCGCTGGGGAAAATGATCTATCAATTGAGTTGGACGACCCTGCCGGGGCTGCGCGGACTCTCGTGTTCAGAATTCCGCGCGACCCCCACGGCAACGCCGGACATCGGGCGTGGCGTAGCGGCCGAGTGCGCAAGCCAGGTCGAGCTGGATGCACTGCTCGCGGAACTCGAAGCGCATTTTGGACCGCAAAGATTCTTGAACACCGCGGCTGCGTTTGATGCGGTGAAGGAGTACATCGCGCTGCGAGCGGTGCGGCGGATTTGAGCAATTCAGTTTCTTACGGTGTCATTCTGAGGCTCGATTTTTCGGGCCAAGAAGTCTCTTCGTGGGCGCAAGAGAGATCCCTCGCTTGGCTCGGGATGACAACCGTGCGACATGTCAAGCCACTAAATTCTAAGGACAGATCATGGCGGATGAACCGAATCTAAAGCAGTTGGTCCCGGTCGAAATCGAAGCCGAGATGAAGAAGTCGTACCTCGATTATGCGATGAGCGTGATCGTGGCGCGCGCGATTCCCGACGTGCGCGACGGCTTGAAGCCCGTGCAGAGGCGCATCCTGGTCGCGATGAACGACCTCGGCCTCGCCTCCAATCGCGGCTACCGCAAGTGCGCGAAAATCTGCGGAGACACTTCGGGCAACTACCATCCACATGGCGAAGCCGTCATCTATCCGACGCTGGTGCGCCTCGCCCAGCCATTCAACATGCGTTACATGTTGATTGACGGCCAGGGAAATTACGGATCGGTGGACGGCGATCCGCCGGCGGCAATGCGGTACACGGAAGCTCGACTCGCAAAGATCACGGAAGAGATGCTCGCCGATCTCGAAAAGGAGACGGTCGACTTCATTCCGAATTTCGACCAGACGCGCGAAGAGCCCGTCGTTTTGCCATCGAAGATTCCGAACCTGCTGGTCAATGGCGCGAGCGGCATCGCTGTCGGCATGGCAACCAACATTCCGCCGCACAACCTGGGCGAAATCATCGACGCAACAGCGCTGCTCATCGAAAAGCCGGACTCGACGCTCAAAGAAGTCATGAAGCTTGTACCCGGGCCCGATTTTCCCACCGGCGGCTATATTTCGGGCGACGACGGCATCCTGTCTGCATACAAATCCGGGCGCGGCAGTCTCACGATGCGCGCCAAAGCCGCGATTGAAAGCGTCGGTAAAGACCGCGAGAACATCGTCATCACCGAAATCCCCTATCAGGTGAACAAGTCGCGTTTGATCGAGCGCATTGCCGAGCTGGTGCAAACCAAAAAAATCGAAGGCATTGCCGACGTGCGCGACGAGTCCGACCGCGAAGGCATGCGCATCGTCGTCGAGGTGAAGCGCGGCGAAGAGCCGAAGCTGATCCTCAACCATCTTTACAAGCACACGCAAATGCAGGAATCGTTCGGCATGATCCTGTTGGCGATTGTCGGCGGCCAGCCGCGCGAGTTGGGCCTCCTGCCGCTCCTGAAGCTCTTCATCGACCATCGCGTCGAAGTGGTCCGCCGGCGCACGCAGTTCGAGTTGCGGAAGGCCGAAGAGCGCGAGCACATCCTGCTCGGCTTCAAGAAAGCGCTCGAGCACCTGGATGACGTGATCAAACTGATCCGCCGCAGCAAATCGCCCAAGGAAGCACGCGAAGGCCTGATGGAAACGTGGAAGTTCTCCGAACGCCAGGCGCAGGCCATCCTCGATTTGCAGTTGCACCGCCTGACGCAGATGGAGCGCGAAAAGATCATCGAAGAACTGAAACAGATTCAAGTGCTGATCGCCGAGCTAAAAGAAATCCTTGCGAGCGAGAAAAAACTAAAGGGTGTGATCGTGAAGGAGCTGCGCGAGGTGCAAAAAGACTACGCCGACCCGCGCCGCACCGAGATTGTCGAGAATGTGGAAGAAATCAAGCTGGAAGACTTGATCGCCGACGTCGATATGGCCATCACCGTCAGCCACGCGGGCTACATCAAGCGCACGCCGGTCGACGTCTATCGCCATCAGTCACGCGGCGGCAAGGGCCGCATCGGCGCAAAAACTCGCGAAGAAGATTTTGTCGAGCATCTCTTCATCGCCTCGGCGCACAGCTACATTCTGCTGTTCAGTTCGAAGGGCCGCGTCTACTGGCTCAAGGTGTATGAAATTCCCGAGGCTGCGGCGGCCACGCGTGGCAAGGCGATCTCCAATCTCGTGAAATTCCAGGAGGACGAACACCTCACGGCTGTCGTCGCGGCGCGCAACCTCGAGGAAGAAGGCACGTTCCTGTTTTTCGCCACGCGCAACGGCACGGTAAAGAAAACCGCGCTCAACGAGTTTTCGAATCCGCGCTCGACCGGCATCATTGCCATCAATCTCGAAAAGGACGACGAATTGATCGGCGCGCACCTCACCGATGGGAAGCAAATGGTTTTCCTCGCGAGCCATGACGGCCAGGCGAATCTCTTCCGCGAGACCGAGGTGCGCTCAATGGGGCGCAACGCCGGCGGTGTGAACGGCATGGACCTAGCCAAAGGCGACTACTTGGTGGGCATGGAACCGGTGCAGCCTGACTTCGAAATCATCAAGAAGGAAGCGAAGTCGGACACGCAGAATCTCGACGAAATCGAAAACGAGGCCATCAAGGATTCGCTGACCTCGCTGATGCTCACGGTTTCCGAAAAGGGATTCGGCAAGCGCACGCCGCTCGCCGAATACCGCATCACGTCGCGCGGCGGCAAGGGCGTCATCAACTTGAAGTCCACCGACCGCAACGGCCCTGTGGTTGCGGCGCTGCAGGTGACGGAGGAATCCGACGTTATGATCATCACCGAGTATGGCAAGGTGATCCGCGTCCACGCCAACGAAATCCGCGAAGCGGGCCGCTCGACGCAAGGCGTGCGCCTGCTGCGCCTCGAAGAGGGCGATAAGATCGCCGCCGCCGCATCGATCCTCGAAGACGCAGAAGTCAACGAAGAAAAGAAATAAGAGAACTTGTTGCAAACAAAATAAAACGGCGGCGATGGCCTCATCCATCAAATCCCTGCAGCCGATTTTCACGGCTCATCTTTTCCCTGCCCTGGAGGCGCGGCTGATCGAGCTGCTGCGTTCGCTCACGCCGGAAGACTGGGAAAAACAGACCCTTGCTCCCCAATGGAAGGTGAAAGACGTTGCCGCGCACCTCCTCGATACGCAAGAGCGGAAACTCGCCGCCGCACGCGAATCGGCCAAGCCGGTGAGCTCGAAGATCGCGTCGTCTGCCGAACTCGTGCAGCTGATCAACGCTCTGAACGCCGAAGGAGTTCGTCGCTACCGTTCGCTCTCTCCCGGCGAACTCACATCAACAATGGAAACGGCATCGCGCGCGAGCGCGGAATACCACCGCGCGCTCGATCCATTCGCCCCCGCCATGTTCCCAGTGAGCTGGGCGGGCGAAGAAGAATCTGCGAACTGGTTCGACACCGCGCGTGAATTTACCGAACGCTGGCACCACCAACAGCAAATTCGTCTTGCCGTGAACAAGCCGGGAATCATGACGCGCGAATTCTATTTTCCCGTCCTGGATTGCTTCCTGCGCGCATTGCCATTCGTTCATCGAAATGTAGACGCCCAAGCCGGTTCACTCGCCCGATTCCACATCAGCGGGGAATGTGGCGGAAGCTGGTATCTGTATCGCGTCACCGCCGCGTGGACGCTGATCGAAGCCCCCGCGGGAGAAACCATTTCCGAAACGACGATCCCGCAAGAGATTGCCTGGCGCATTTTCACAAAAGGCATGACGCCTGAGGAAGCCAAACCGCGAGTTCATGTCACGGGAGACGAGCGCGTGGGTCTACATATCCTCAAAATGATTTCGATTGTGGGTTGATGAGCGGCGGACAAGACTACTTTACGTCAAGGTAGTATCCGGGCCGCGTACGGACCTTGACTCCCGGGCGATCCACCGTAACTCTGATTTGGTGGTAGCCCTGGGCATCGGAGCCGGTCGGGCGATAGCTCAAGGTGTATTGGGAATTGAGTTCGCCTCCGATCGAGTCAACCGCCTTTTCCACCGTGCTGTCCCGCAACACAGGTTGAAACATTCCTCCGGTCGCTGCGGCCGCGACTTCGAGCGGACGATCTTTTACGGCGGCGCTAGCGTTCCGCACTGCCCATTCTGCGAGCGCCAACAGGTCGATGTTGCCGGCGGACTGCTGCTGGCTCGTCGGCGTTTGCACCGTGCCGGGGACCGGCGGCCCGCCGAACGTGCCCGGCGGCGTCACTTGAAGAGGGGCAGCCTGCGAAGGCTCCGCGCGCAGCGCCGCAGATGTGGGCGAAAGCCCGACGCCGTAAATCACCACATTCGCGAGTTGAGCCTGGCGCAAAACTTCGCCGAGCTTTTCCTCGCTCCCGCTGTCTCTCGCTTCGCCGACAACGATGATCGCTCGGCGCCGCTCCGCGGGGCGATCGCGCAGCATCGCGACGGCCTCGGAGAGCGCGTCATATAGGCGCGCGCCACTCGTGCCGGCCGGCAGGCTTGAGACCGCCTTCTCGATCCTGTCGTGGTCCCAGGTGAAGGGCAGCAGGCGCTCGACCGTGTCATCGTAGCAGACGACGGCAGCTTCTCCCGACGGACCGATCACCGTTTGCGTGAATACGATGCCGGTTTTTTCTACGGCGGGCAGAAGCGGCGCGATGCGCGAGCTGGTCTCAAAAACCAGGACGGCCGAGAGAGGCTCCCCGCCTAGGTCGAATGATTCGATTGTCTGGTCGATGCCGTTATCGAGCACATGAAAATCTTTCTTTTGAAGATCGAGGATAAGCCCGCCCTTGGCGTCGCTTACGACCACGGGCGCGTTCACGAGCGCGACTCGCACGTGGATCGCGCCACCGGGCGGCTGTTGCACTGGCGTGCCCGGCTTGGGCGCTATCGGTCCTTGGATTTCCTGTGCTTGTGCGGGAAACGCCGCAAAGACCACCGCGGGAGCGAGTAGGAAAAGCAGGCTAGGGAGCGCGCGCCGTGTCGTCATAGGTGTACCAGCCTACTTCATTTGGAAGCCAAAATGCGTTTCCGCGTTGGCCGGTCGTGGTGGGTATACAGACGGAACATACCGTAGGCGTGTCTCTGGTGTTTCCGCGCAAGCGTTGCGTAAAATGTCAAATTGCAGTCATTTGCAATGGAGGGTTCATGAGCCGCAGGAGCCGTCACAAAGAAATCGAGCCGCCGTATCGCGATCCGCTTTTCATGGAGAGCAAGCCGGCGCGCCCTGTGCGTATCATGACCGAGTACATCGATCCGCTCGAGCGGCTTCGCCGGGAGAATGTGGGCGATACAATCGTCATGTTTGGTTCAGCGCGCATCCAGTCGCGGGAACAAGCCCTCGCGCGCCTGCACAAACTGCGTAAAGGAAAGCCGCGCCGGGCTCTTCTCGAGTATCGGGTCGACCTGCGCGATGCGAA
>Ga0335083_10009946_pt1 | contig 11534 bp, 9 predicted proteins | sample Lox_Sample_42_FD_206716 | JGI IMG/M metagenome (GOLD analysis project Ga0335083, IMG submission 206716) | Soil microbial communities from Loxahatchee National Wildlife Refuge, Florida, United States - Lox_Sample_4.2 | ecosystem: Environmental > Terrestrial > Soil > Wetlands | place: USA: Florida... | reverse complement strand
GAGATCGCGCAGGCGACCTTTGTCCGCTTCATGGCCGACCAGGCCGGGATGATGGCCGTCAACCGCGCCGTGGAAGCCTTAGCTGACGATCCGGCGCCTCGGGGCGCGTTCGTCCGCGGCGCCTACCTAGGCTGCGCGTCGGTCCTTACCGGGTGCTGTATGAGGTCGAAGGGAACCTGATCACCATTGTGCGGATAGACCGGGTATAGCTGCCGGCCACCGATTCGAGCAACCGGCAGCCGGGAATTCCCGCCGCGTCGTCATGACGACCTCCTGCTCAGACCCGGCCTTCCCGGATCGCTTTAGGCCGGGACCCCCGGAACCTACCAATGGGGTCAGGTCTTTCGGCCCTGGTGGCGTGGTGGCATCGCAGGAATGAATAGGGCCACAGGAGCGCGAGGGGGTGCACGGAAAGCGAAGTGGTGGTGGCTGCGCGGGGTATGGCGTTGGTGCGGTCCAACCGGTGGGTGATCCTGGCCGGTTACGCGCTGCTGACCGCATGCACCCAGTTCCTGTGGCTCGCTTACGCGCCGATCACGGCCCAGACTCATCGGATCATGGGAGTGTCTGAGGGGGCGGTGGGTGATCTCGCCGGCATCTTCCCGTTCGTGTACGTCATCCTGGCACTGCCGGCCGGCCGCTGGCTCGATGCCCGGTTCGGGCGGGCGCTCGGCCTCGGCGCGGTGTTGACCGGCGCGGGCGGCCTGGTTCGCCTGGCCAGTCCGTCGTCGTACGGCTGGGCTATCGCCGGCCAGTTCGTGATCGCGGTCGGCCAGCCGTTCGTGCTCAACTCGATCACCAAGGTCGCCGGCCGTTACTTCCCGTCCAGGGAGCGAACGACGGCGGTCTCCATCGGTAGCGTGGCCTTGTTCGCGGGTATCCTCGCCGCCGTTCTTTCCGGTGGGCCGCTGCTCGACGCCGGCGGCCTGACACTGCTGCTGCGGGTCCAAGCGGCCGCGGCGGTCCTCGCCGCCGTATGGGTGCTGGCCGTGATCCGGACGCCCGCGGCGTACGCGGGCGACCCGTCGGTCACGGTATCCCTGCGCTGGCTGCGGGGCGACCGGTTCATGTGGCGGCTGGCCGGCCTGCTGTTCGTCGGGATGGGCGTGTTCAACGCCGTCGCGACGTGGCTTGATTCCATCCTCACGCATTTCGGGCACGGCGGTGCGAGCGGCTACCTGATCGCGATCATGACGGTGGGCGGGATCGCCGGCGGCGCGATACTACCAGGCATCGTCGCCCGGCGTGACCAGCGGCGGGGCATGCTGGAGATCGCGGTGACGGTGACGGGGGCGGCGTTCGCCATGATCGCCGCGGTGCACAACCCGGTCCTGGGTGGCGCCGTCCTATTCGTCGCGGGTTTTTTCCTGCTGGCCGGCCTGCCGGTCGTGCTGGACTGGTCGGAACAGGTCGCCGGGCCCGAGCGGGCCGGCGGGGCGGCCGGGTTCCTGCTGCTGTCCGGGAACCTCGGCGGCGTGGTTCTGGTGGTGATCATCCAGGCCGCAATCGGGAACCCGTATCTGTCCCTCGCTGCTCTATCGGTTGCCTGCCTGGCTGGGCTCGCGCTAGCCACCAGGCTTCCCGCCCGGAACTCCGGAGCCGCCAGCGTGGGAGCCACGTATCAAGGAGGAGCTCAGTGACCGACACGACCGATCCGATGGCCGATCTGGAACGCCGGCTCAAGCCGTACCGGGATCAGGTCCCGTCTTTCCGGGAGCTGCCAGCCAACGGTCTGGCGAGAGCTGAAGTAACCAGCCTGGTCGAACGGCTGGCATCGGCTGAGGAGCGCACCTGGCGGGAAGGATACGCGTCCGGCGCCGTCTACCACGGTGATCCGGAGCACGTGGCGTTCCTGAGCCGCGTCTACACGGCGCAGTCGCAGAGCAACCCGTTGCATCCAGACCTGTGGCCAAGCGCCACCAAATTCGAGGCGGAGATCGTCGCGATGACCGCGTCCATGCTCGGCGCTGGCCAGGCGCACGGAACGCCCGTGGCCGGCACGGTGAGCTCCGGCGGGACCGAGAGCATCCTGCTGGCGATGAAGGCCTACCGGGACCATGCCAGAGAGCGGCGGGGCATCCCCGAGCCGGAGATCGTCGCGCCGGTCACCGCACACGCGGCATTCGACAAGGCGGCCCGCTTTTTCGACATGCCGCTGGTGCGCGTCCCGGTTGACGAGAACTTCAGGGTGAATCCGAACGAACTGGGCGGCGCGCTGACCGAACGGACCGCCGTTGTGGTGGGGTCGGCGCCGACCTTCCCTCATGGCGTGATCGACCCGATCCCCGAGATCGCGGCGCTAGCGGCCGAACACGGCGTGGGCTGTCACGTCGATGCCTGCCTCGGCGGGTTCATCCTGCCGTGGGCGCAGCGGCTGGGCTACCCGGTACCGCCGTTCGACTTCCGGCTGCCCGGCGTGACCTCGATATCGGCCGACACCCACAAGTACGGCTACGCGGCCAAGGGCTCGTCGGTCGTGCTGTACCGGGACACGGAACTGCGCCAGTTCCAGTACTACACGCTGACGGACTGGCCGGGCGGGCTCTACCTGTCCCCCACGCTCGCCGGCAGCCGCCCCGGCGCACTGTCCGCCACCTGCTGGGCGGCCATGGTGTCGATCGGCCGGAGCGGCTACACCGAAGCCGCTCGGCGCATCCTGGCGACCGGGGCGAGAATACGCGACGGTATCGCAGCCATACCCGGGCTGCGGGTGCTCGGTGATCCGCTGTGGGTCGTCGCGTTCGCCGCCGATGACGGCCTTGACGTTTACCAGGTCATGGAGAACATGGGCCGCCGCGGCTGGAGCCTCAATGGCCTGCAGCGTCCGGCCGCGGTGCACATCGCGGTCACGCTGCGCCATACCCTGCCCGGGGTGGCCGACCGCTTCCTCGCCGACCTGGCCGCGTCGACCGAGGAGGTCCGGTCCAATCCGGGTGTCAGCACAGGGATGGCCCCGGTTTACGGTATGGCCGCCACCTTGCCCGCGGAGGTCGTCCGCCAGGTACTGACCGGATACCTCGACATGCTCTTCGAGGTCTAGGGATGACGCGTCATGTCCTGTGCGTCGATCTGGGTACCTCGGCGCTGAAGGTCGCCCTGGTGTCGATGACCGGGAAGGTCGTGGCGTCGGAGCAGGAGACGCACCAGGTGACGCTGCTGCCCGGCGGCGGTGCCGAGCAGGACCCGCGGCACTGGTGGGAGCTGATTACGAAGGCCTCGTCCCGTCTCATGGCGCGCGGGGTCGTCCCGCCGGGATCGGTGGCGGCGGTCGCGTGCACCGCCCAGTGGTCAGGGATGGTGGCCGTCGATGAGCACGGCGAGCCTATCCGCCACGCGATCATCTGGATGGACTCCCGTGGCGCGCCGTATGTGCGGCGCATCACCGGCGGCGCCGTACGGGTGCAGGGCTACGGAGTGGTCAGGCTGGCGCGATGGCTGCGCGTCACGGGCGGGATCCCCGCTCACAGCGGCAAGGACCCGATCGCCCACATCTTGTGGCTCAAGCACGAAGAGCCGGAGAGCTACCAGCGGGCGCATCTGTTCCTGGAACCAAAGGACTGGCTGAATGCCCGTCTGACGGGACGGCTGGCGGCATCATTCGACTCGGTCGCGCTGCACTGGCTGACTGACAACCGTCACCCGGACCGTGTCCGCTACGATCCGGCGCTGCTGCGGATGGCCGGGATCGACGAGTCACGACTGCCCGGACTCCTCGCTGCCACAGATATCCTCGGCCCACTCTCACCCGGGCCAGCCAGCGCCCTGGGCGTGCCAGCCGGCATCCCGGTGGTGGTCGGCACGCCTGACCTCCAGTCGGCGGCGATCGGGTCGGGCGCCGTCCGCGACTACCAGGCGCACCTGTACATCGGCACCTCGTCCTGGCTGACCTGCCACGTGCCGTTCAAGAAGACCGACCTGCTGCACAACATGGCCTCGCTGCCCTCGCCGGTGCCCGGGCGGTACTTCATCGCCGACGAGCAGGAGACTGCCGGCGCCGCCCTGACGTTCCTGCGCGACCGGGTGCTGTTCGGCGATGACCCGCCGGCCTCCGCATACCGCGAGTTCGACCGGATGGCTGGGCGGGCCCCGCCCGGTAGCGGCGGGGTGATCTTCACCCCGTGGCTGTACGGCGAGCGGACCCCGGTGGAGGACCGGTTCGTGCGTGGCGGATTTCACAACCTGTCGCTGTCGGCCAGCCGCGAGGACCTGGTACGGGCGGTCTTCGAAGGGGTGGCGTTCAACACGCGCTGGCTGCTCGGGGCGGTGGAGCGCTTCACCCGCCGTCGGCTCGATCCGATCCGGTTCATCGGCGGCGGGGCGCGTTCGGACGTGTGGTGCCAGATCGTCGCTGACGTGCTCGGCCGCACCATCGAGCAGGTGGCCGACCCGGTGAACGCGGGTGCCCGGGGAGTGGGCCTGCTGGCTGCGGTCGCGCTTGGCGAGCTTACCTTCAACCAGGTACCGGACCGGGTCCGGGTGGCGGCGAGCTACCAGCCGAACCCGGCTCCGGCGAAACTCTACGACGATCTTTTCCGGGAATTCGTGGGCTTCTACCGGCACAACCGCAGAGCCCATGCACGCCTCAACCGCGAACGTACCCGTACCTGAAGGACGCCCGAAGCCGCCGCTGGTTCGGGGCGAAGTCGCGCTGACGGATCCTCTCAGCTACTTGCGGCCGGGCAGCCGCTGCACGGTCCGCATCGCCGCCGTCATGGCCCTGGCGTACATAGCCGGCGGCATCGCGCCGGGCGGCGCGATGGGCAGGAGCCGCTGGACTGAGATGGTCTGGGCATCGGTGTACTTGAGAATTCCGTGCTCGCCGTGCCTGCTGCCAACGCCCGAGTCCTTCCAGCCGCCCATGGGCGCGTCGACGGATCCCCAGGTGGCCGCGTAGGCCTCGTTGACGTTGACGGACCCGGCCTCCAGACGGCTGGCGATACGGCGGCCCCAGTGGATGTCGCGGGTCCAGACCGAGAAGTTCAGGCCGTAACAGCTGTTGTTGGCCTGCTCGATGGCCTCGTCCGCACCGCTGACACGGTATAGGGAGATGACGGGCCCGAACGTCTCGTTGGCGTAGAGGGCCATGTCAGGCGATGTGCCCGTCAGCACGGTGGGCTCATAGAAGTAGGGGCCGATATCGGGTCGCGCCCGGCCGCCGGCCAGCACCGTGGCGCCTTTGCTTACCGCATCGTTGACGTGGCGGACCACCGTGTCCAGCTGATTCGCCGAAATCAGGGAGCCGATGTCCGCCTTGTAGGAGAGTGAACGGCCCAGGCGAAGCGAACGGGTGGCCCTGGCGAAGCGCGGGACGAACTCGTCCCACACCGCGGCGTCGATGTACATCCGCTCCATCGAGATGCACAGCTGGCCGGTGCTGGAGAACGCCGCCCGCACCGCCCCGGGTACCGCCCTGGCGAGGTCGGCGTCGGCCAGGATGAGGATCGCGTTCTTCCCGCCGAGCTCCATCGAGTAATCCGTGAGCCGCGCGGCCGCCTCGGCCGCGACGATCCGCCCGACCCGGGTGCTACCGGTGAACATCAGGAAGTCGCAGTACTCGATCAGCGGCGTTCCGAGTTCCGGTCCTGAGCCGGTCACCACCTGCAGGACCCCCGGGGGCAAGCCGGCCTCCTCCAGGAGTTCCGCGGCCCGCAGCGCCGTATACGGCGTCTGTCCGTCCGGCTTGGCGATGACCGCATTGCCCGCGACAAGCGCCGGAAGGGCGTCACTGATGCCGAGCGTCAGCGGGTAGTTCCATGGGGAGATCACGCCTACCACGCCCTTCGGGTGGTGATACTCCCAGGTCTGGGTCAGCACGGGAAGGGCGCCCGCACGGCGGCGCCGGCGCAGGTAGCGCGAAGCCGTACGGGCGTAGTAACGGCTCACCTGCGCGACGTCGATGATCTCTTCGAAGGCGTGACGGCGAGCCTTGCCGTTCTCCAGCTGGATCAGATCGAGCACCTCGTCCTGCCGGTCGAGCAGGAGCGCGGCGAAACGCAACAGCACCTTCGCCCGGTCGGTGACGTGCACCCGCGCCCAGCCGGGCTGCGCCCGGCGAGCGGTCTCGGCAGCAGCCGCGGCATCCTCCGGGGTGCAGCGCGGGACATGCCCGAGTATCGTGCCGGTCGCCGGCATCTCGACCGGGACTGGCTCTCTGGGGCCCGCCGTGGCGACGCGCGCCGCGAGCCGACCGAGCATGCCGCTGGTAACCCGCGGGCCGAGGAGCCCAGGCCGGCTACTTGCCGGGGGCTGCACCGATGTGGTCATATCTAGCACTCCTTCCGGACGGCCCGGGTGAAGAGCAGGTCACCTGGGCCCCTAACGGTCCTCGGCGATCGACAGCCGCAGCGCCGCAGGCGCGGACGGGGGGCCACGGCCGGGTTCCGTGGCTTGATGGGCGCCAGGCGCTGGTAGGCGGCGCCGAGGGCGGGGCGGGGGTCGGCCTGGCCCTGGTTGGGCCACAGGGCCATCGCGCGTTCGGCCTGGGCGGTGATCGTCAGCGCCGGGTTGACGCCGAGGTTCGCGGAGATCGCGGAGCCGTCGACCACGTGCAGCCCGGGATGGCCGTAAAGGCGGTGGTAGGCATCGACCACGCCGCTGTCCGCGCTGTCGCCGATGACGCAGCCGCCGATGAAATGCGCGGTCATCGGGATATCAGCCATCTCGCCGACGCTGCTCAGTGGGAAGCCGCCGTAAAGCGATGCGAGTTGCCCGGGATGGCGCGCCGCCCGGCCCAGCCGCTTCACGCCGCGCGGCAGCCGTCCGCCGCCGTCGGTCATCAGCGTGCTGAGCAGCCCCATCGCGTTCGAGCCCGGGCCGTAGCGAACGGGTTCGATCTGGGTGCGATCGTCCGGGTGGATGGCCGAGGTGATGGCCACCCCGCGGGTGAAATCGTGCTTCTTCCTATTCTTCGCGTTGTGCCGGGAGCCGGTCATGCACGTCCCGGCCTCCAGGCAGCCGCGGCGGCGCGGGCCGGCACCGCCGAAGAACGGGTCGCCGGCCGCCACGCCAGGTTCCTTCCGGCCGTCCCGGCCGAAGAACACCCCGACCGGCGCCAGGGCGAACGTGTGCCCGGTCCCCATCTCCCCGGCGACCTGCTTCATGACCGCAGCGACCGAGCCACCGAACCCCGAGCCGATCACAAGCACGTCATAGTCATACGAAGCAGCAGGCACCAATCCTATCCGCCCATCCCATCACCCGGCATTCGTCCATGGTGCGCGTCTGCCTGCCGTACCAGCAGGGCCGAAGGTCCCCACGAACTCCCGACCTGGTCGACCGCGTTCCCGGTTATCTGATCCAAGTGGGGCAAACCGTGGACCCAGAGAGGAGACTGGTCACCCGCTCACTGGCCATCGACTACACCCGCCGAGGAGTCCGAGTGAACGCCGGGATCACTCGGGTAGCTACCGTCCGGCGCGCGCTTGGCCATGGCGTTCGGAACCCTGCCGGCCGATCTCTTCGAGTCCTCGAGTAACCGGTCACCGGAGTCGGCGAAACTTTTCAAACTTTTATTCAGGTATTGTTAGGTAGGGCGGGTGGGGCTCGAACCCACGACCGGCGGATTATGAGAAGTACGGCCCGGCGCTCCGGATGCGCTACCTGCACGGATAGCACGGAGTCATGCCACCGATGGCGCTAATTGCACCGCTTGCACAGGTGGCTCGGTCCACGAACCGGTCCACGACCACGACAGCGAGCACCTGACGTCAACTACGGAGCGTCACCATGCGCCCCGGCGAGATCCGCCTAATCGATATGGCGCTTATCCCGATTCGGCTGGCAAGGTGGCCTCCCGGGCGCAGAACTGGGTGATCGGCGCGGCTGGCAATGCTCACTCGTCTGCCGAAGAGCGGAAGTTCGTTAGTCGTGCGGGTGTTCTTCCGGGGTGGGCCGCAACATTCGGACGGACCGTTCACGACGGAAGACCCCTGCCTTGCTAGCGTGGCTGCCATGCCGAGGGATCTACCCGAGCTGCGGGCGTCGCATGAGGATCGCGACCGCGTCGTGGACACCCTGCGGACCGCAGGCGGTGACGGCCGGCTCACCGCCGAGGAGCTCGATGCCCGGGTGGGGCGCGCGCTGTCAGCCCGGACCCAGGGCGAGCTGGCCGCACTGGTCGCCGACCTGTCAGCCGCGACCACGACGAAGGACGTCCTCGTGGTCGAGCAAACCGGCGGCAAATGGACGCGGGCCGGACGCTGGACGGTGCCGAACGGCATCGAGGTGCGAACGAAGCTGTGCCGGGTCACGTTCGACTTCACCGATGCGGTGATCACTTCGAGGACTGTGCGCATCGACACGGACATGCAGCACGGCAAGCTGGTCATCGTCGGCACACCCGGCATCGTGATCGACGCCGACGGGCTCAACCTCGTGTTCTCCAAGACCAAGCTCCGCTCGGACAGCGCCGCCGCCGACCCCCGGCTGCGCATCGAGCTCGTCGGAACGCTCAAGCACGCGAAGGTCGTCGAGCGGCGGCCGTAGCCTGTCCTGGTCGAAAACCCGGTTCTGGCACGATTGCATTCACGGGACCTGGCAGAGGTGGTACGGAACCCCGAGCATGCTCACAACTCCACGGTAGGAGATCCCAGCGCAGGCGGTGCTTCCCGGCCCGGCCGACGCCGATCACAATGCGCCGTCCGCCTCCGCTGGCCACCGGCGCCCATCCCCGGCCGGTCTTGATCCGGTTGCTCATGTCAGGCAACTATCCGAGCCAGCTCGGTGGGCGGATATGCAGTCTGCCCGTGGGCCGCCGGTCCGTCCGGGATGATCGCTGTGATTCCTGGAGGCGCCTCTGACCGGGAACCGGGTCACCTTCGCCCCGCGGCCGGGCCGAGGTCCACGCTGGACCGGCTGAGCAGCCGTTTCGCCTCGCGGATGCCGCTCGTCAGCGCGCCGTCGGCGTAGGCCAGCCGGGCGCTCTGGGTGTGCTCTCCCGCGAACAGCAGACGTCCGCCGACCGGCTCGCCCAGCAGATCGGCGTCGGCCGGGCTGGCCCCAGGCGGGATATGGGTATAAGCCCCGCCGGCGTAGGGATCGGCGGCCCACGAGGTCACGGCCACAGCCACCGGCTCTGGGCACGGGCCCTCGATTGCCTCGGCCAGCAGGCCGAGGGCCCAGCGGACGGCACCGTCCCGGCCCTCGCTCATGACACGGCCCGCCGCGCTGTGGAAGACGAAGAAGATCAGCGCCGGCCCGGCGCCGAACGCGTCAAGACCCATCACCCAGACCATCCACTCGCCGGGATCGCGGGGGAAGATCATCAGGTGCGGGAAGCCCGCGGCCCGCCAGAAGGGCTCGTCGAACCGCAGCGCCACCTTCTCGAACCGGCCGAACCCGAGCCGCCCGATAGCTGCCAGCCGGTCTGGCGGCAGCCCGGGCGAGAACCGCGGCACGCCCCGCTTGAGCACGCCGAGCGGCACCGTCACCACCACGTGCGAGCCTTCCTCGGAGCTGCCGTCAGCGCCGCGGGCGCGCACCGCGCCCGCCGAGGTCGCCACCTCGGTCACATCCACGCCCAGCCGCACGTCGGCGCCGGCGGCCATCGCGTCCACCAGGCGCCGGTAACCCCCCTCCGGCACATCGCCGAGATAGTTTCCGTCGTACTCGAGCTCGTTCCACATCCACCGCAGCGACTGCCGCTCAGCCAGGTCGGCGGACTCGGCCTCGATGATGCCGTACAGCATCTGGCGCGCCCGCCTAGTGGGACCCGGCGCCAGGCCGGCTCCGGTCACGAACGCCTCGATCCCGTCCGCCGCGGACGCGTCCGGCCCGAGCCTGTCGGCCAGCGGGCCGGCCGCCTCCGGGAAGACCTCGTCGTAGAGGCCAAGGAGCTCCCCGGTCTCCGCCGCCAGCAGGCGGCGGCCTTCGGCGCAGTCGAAACCGGCCATCTCGGGCTCGGGGTCCGCGCTGCGGCGGGGCACCCCGGCCAGCCGCGCGAAGGCGCTCATCGGATTCCCGGCAGGCATATGTATCCACGACCCGCCCAGATCGACCGGCGAGCCGGCCAGATCCACCGTGTGCAGCCGGCCGCCGATCCGGTCCCTGGCCTCCAGCACGACGCACTGGACTCCAGCGTGCGTCAGCGCGTTCGCAACCGTCAGGCCCGCGATCCCCGCGCCGATCACCAGCACGCGCTCGACCGGCCCGGCCACCCCGCCGGGAACATCCGCCCGGCCGTCATCGAAGCTCTCAGTCGTCAATGCCACCACCCCGTACCGGCGAACGGCCCTCGAGCACGATCATAGAGAGGCCGCCACGCCTACACGACAAGCCGACGTGCCATGTGTTACTTCAGCTCACCGTGCCGTCCTGAGCCGCGGCCAGGATCGCGGCGGGCTCGTGGTCCGGGAGCCGGTCTATATACACGATCCCGTCGAGATGGTCGACCTCATGCTGGAGGCACCGGGCCAGCAGCCCGGTCCCGGTAACGGTGACCGGCTGGCCGCGGACGTCCAGGCCGGTGACGGCGGCCAGGGCCGGGCGGGTTCCTCGTCGGAAGCTCCGGGTCGGTCGGCCGCCGGGCCGACTTCGGGAGGTGTCTGGCTTCCCAGAGTCCCGCACTAGACGGATCGATCGAAACTTCTAGTGAAATCACAGGTGAGGCGTCATCGCTCTCTACCTCCCGCGCAAGCGACCCGGCGGTCATGGCCATGGAGCAGCAGGCTACCGACAGACTGCAGGGCTATCCGCCGTCAGCCGATCCAGACCAGGTCGTATACGCGGACCAATCTCGCAGACTCATCGACCGTGAACTGGATGAATCCGGCGTCACCCAACTCGGCCATCCGCTCCCGCGGATCCTCGTCGCGTACAGCCAGGCTAAACAACCTGTCGTACGGGTCCTCGCAGATGCGCGCCATGATCTGCGCCAGAACATCGAAGGCATCAGGCGGCAGCCCGCCCATCTGCCGCAACGCGTCTCCTTCGAGCCATGGCCGGTAGTTCACCTGCCCGGGCGGAACTGCCGCATCGCATCATCCAGCAGCATTCCCCCACCGGTACCCGCGAGCGCCCGGTCTCGCGCCTCATAAAAGCCCGGCCTGTTCGCGCTGATAGCCCTCCCGGCCCACAGCCGCAGGAACCGCTGCAGGTGCTTCCAGCCAGCGGGATCGCGTGCGCCATCCACCGCCCGCCGGTACTGTGCCAGGAAGGTCTCACGCTCGCGATCGGGCAAAACGCGGAGGATGCGCTCAGGATCGAGCGGATTCTCCTGCTCCTGGCCGACGGGTAGCGCGCTCACATCTCTATGCTAGCCAGACGCCATGCCCGACGGCCGCATCGCCACGCCAAGACCACCTGGAGGCGAACTCGCGGCGCTTGCTAGGCAGGACATCGATCCTTGTCAGCTAGTACATATCAGATTTTTGTACGAACCTGATCACGTGAGGCGGGTGGGACTCGAACCCACGACCGGCGGATTATGAGAAGTATGGCCTCGTGCATCGTGCGCGCTAGCTGCACGGATACCACGGAGCTGTGCCGCCGATGGCGCTAATTGCACCGGTTGCACGGATGGCTCGGTCCACGAACCG
>Ga0335083_10009943_pt1 | contig 11536 bp, 9 predicted proteins | sample Lox_Sample_42_FD_206716 | JGI IMG/M metagenome (GOLD analysis project Ga0335083, IMG submission 206716) | Soil microbial communities from Loxahatchee National Wildlife Refuge, Florida, United States - Lox_Sample_4.2 | ecosystem: Environmental > Terrestrial > Soil > Wetlands | place: USA: Florida... | reverse complement strand
AGTTGGCCACCATCTGGGCGGTCACCTCCTGCGGCCACGGGGTGACCCCCTGGGCGTGCACGCCGTGGTCGGCGGCGAACACCGCGACGCAGGCCGGCGCGGGCAGCGGCGGCGGGCAGCGGGCGGCCAGCCCGGCCAGCCGGACCGACACCTCCTCGAGCGAGCCGAGCGAGCCGCGCGGCTTGGTCATCCGGTCCTGCCGCTCGCGCGCGGCCGCCATCGCCTCGGCGTCCGGCGGCACGATCGCGGTGAGTACGTCGGCGAGCAGGTTCACTGGTTCCTCCCATGGGCGTGGACGTGGTCGTGCGGGTGGTCGTGCGGGTGCTGGGGCGCCCCGACGCGCTGCTCGAACCCGGGCATCGCGATCCGGTACACGCAGACGTCGCAGTTCATCCTGATATCCCCGGACAGCGCCTCGTGGTATCGCTCGTAGACCAGGGCGGCGATCTCGTCGCAGTCACCGAGCACCCCGGCGCACCTGATGTCGAGCTCCGGATGCGCGGCGGCGTAGGCAGCGGCCTGTTCGGCCACCCGGTCCGGCAGCACGCCGGGGAACAGGAAGTACCTGGCCACCACGATCTGCTGTGCGCCAAGCAGGCGGCACCGCTCCAGGGCCTCGGCCACGCCGGGCCGGGTCAGCGAGACGAAGGCGGTCTCGGCCAGCGGGTAGTCGCGGCCCTCCCACAGCAGCCGCGCGGTCTTGGCCACGTCCGCGTTGGCGTCCGGGTCGGTGGAGCCGCGGCCGACCAGGAGGACGGCGGGCGGAGTGTCGCCGGCCACGGCGGCGATGCGCGCCGCGAGCAAGTCGATCAGCACCGGGTGCGGGCCGAGGGGGCGGCCGTAGCTGAAGCTCACGCCGGGGTGGCGGGCCTGCTCGCGGGCCAGCGCGGCGGGGATGTCGCCCTTGGCGTGCCCGGCCGCGGACAGCATGAGCGGGATCGCGACGATGCTGGCCTGGCCGCCTGCGGCGGGGGCCCCCGGGGCGGCGGCCAGGCCGGCGACGGCCTCGCGCAGCGCGGGCGCGGACAGCTCGATGAAGCCGCCCGCCACCCGCGCGCCGTCGGCGGCGGCCAGCTGGCCGACCCGCCCGGCCAGCGCGGCGAAGGCGTCGACCCCGGCCTGGTCGGTGGTGCCGTGCGCGGCGAGGAGGAGCGCCGGCTTAGGTTCGGAGAGCGGCGTCATGAGGATTCCCGCTGGGGTTTCCTGGCGATCCGCAGCAGCGCGTTGAACGCCGCGACCGCCACCGCGGACCCGCCTTTCTCCGAGACGTTGCTCAGCGCCGGCAGGCCGCTGGCGCGCAGGCTGTCCTTGGCGTCCGCCGCGCCGACGAAGCCGACCGGGACGCCGATGACCAGGGCGGGCTCGACCTGCCGGCTGATGATCTCGGCCAGGGCGGTCGGCGCGCACCCCACCAGCCAGACCGCGCCCGGCCCGGCCTCGCCGTGCGCCAGCCGGACCGCGGCCGCGCTGAGCGTGAGGTTCGCGGTGCGCGCCAGCCGGGCGCACAGCGAGTCACCGATCTTGCAGGTCACCGGGTACCCGGTGATGCCGGCGGCGACCATGGCCACGTCCGCGATCACCGGCGCGTCGCGGCGCAGCGCCTCCACCCCCGCGGCCAGCGCCATCTCGTCGCAGACCAGGTCGGTGACGTAGTCGAAGTCCGCGGTGGCGTGGATGATCCGCTCGGTCACCGCCCGGGTCAGCGGGGGCAGCGCGCTCAGGTCGATCCGGGACCGCAGGATCCGGAACGACTCGGCCTCGATGGGATGAACCTCGGTCATATGACCATCTCTATCGCGTCGGCCGGACAAACTTCGACGCACTCGCCGCATTGCGTGCAAAGCTCGCCGAGCACGACCAGGGGGTTCCCATGGGGCCGGATCGCGTGCTCGGGGCACGTCAGCAGGCACGCGCCGCAGCCCCGGCATTCCCTGGTCACGACGACGCTCATCAGCCGGCCCAGGTGTAGTCGCGGGGCGTCACCATGCGGCCGGCCCGGACCCGGGTGCGCGAGGAGCCGACGACGACCAGCGTGTGCATGTCGGCGACCGCCGGGTCGAACTCGGCCAGCGTGCTGAGCGACGCGGACTGCCCAGGGCGGCTGGCGTCCCGGACCCAGCCGACCGGCGTGCCCGGCGGCCGGTGCGCGGCCAGCAGCTCGAGCGCCCGGCGCAGCTGCCAGTCCCGCTTGGCGCTGGCCGGGTTGTAGAAGCAGGTCACCAGGTCCCCCTCGGCCGCCGCGGTGACCCGCCGCTCGATCACCGGCCAGGCCGTGTGCAGGTCGGACAGCGAGATCATGACGTGGTCGTGGCCGAGCGGCGCGCCGAGCACCGCCGCGGTGGCCAGCGCCGCGGTCACCCCGGGCACCACGGTCACGTCGATCTCCCTGCCCGCCAGCTCCAGTGCCGGGCTGCCCATCGCGTAGACGCCCGCGTCGCCGGACCCGATCAGCGCCACCGCCCGCCCGGCCCGGGCCTGCGCCACCGCCTCGGCGGCCCGCTCCTGCTCCGCGCCCAGGCCGCTGGCCAGCACCAGCGTCCCCGGCCGCAGCAGGTCGGCGACCTGCTCCAGGTAGGCGTCGAGCCCGGCGACCACGGCGGCGCGGCGCAGTTCGGCCACCGCGCGGGGGGTCATCAGGTCCCGGGCGCCCGGCCCGATCCCGATCACCGCCAGCCGGCCCCGCGGCCGGACCCGGGCCACCGCGACCGTGGCGTGCGCGCTGGCCCGCTTGCCCGCCAGCAGCACCGACCCCGGCTCGATCAGCGCCGCCGCCTCCGCGACGCTCGGCGTCCCGGCCGCGCGCCGCACCACCTCGCTCGGGTTGGGCACCGGTACCGCGGCGAGCCGGCCGGCCGGGAAGGTGACCACGGGCCAGCCGCGCCCGGCCGCCGCGGCCAGCAAACCGGGCTCGCCGGCCTTCAGGTCCGCGGTGCCGAGATGCCGAACGGACGCCGGTGATACGCCCGCCTCCAGCAGCGTGTCGTCGATGAGCTGGCCGATCTCGTCCGCGGGAGCGCCCTTGCTCGCGCCCACGCCGACACGCAGCGACGGAGGGCGGTAAACCACGGCCCGTTCGGGAGTATTGGTGTTCTGGTCGGTCACCACGACGGCGGGGACGCCTGGTTCCGGGCGGTCGGTGCGCACGACGTTGGGCGGCAGCGGGGGGAGGGGCCATTCGGCGTCGGAGCTGAGCGTGACCCGGTCGCCGGACAGGATGGCGGTGCCCACCGCGGCCAGGTCGCTGCCCGGCTCGATGGTGAAGCCCAGGTCGGCGCCGAACTCGTCCAGCCCCGCCGCGCCGGCCGCGTCGCTGGCGGTGGTGACGACGGGTTCGGCGCCCAGGATGGCGGCGACCCGGCGGGCCAGGTCGTTGCCGCCGCGCTGGTGCGCGCCGAGCACCGGGACCGCGTAGCGCAGCGCCTCGTCGACGCAGACCACGGCGGGATCGGCGTGCTTGCCGGCCAGCAGCGGGGCGATCAGCCGGACGGTCGCGCCGACGGCGAGGAAGCTCACCACGGCGTCGCACTCGTTAAACGCCCGGGGCAGCGCCTCGGCCGCGGGGCCGTGGTAGCGGCGGGCGCCCGGATCGGGGTTCCAGGCCTTGTCGAGCCGTTCCGCGGCGGCATGGCCCGCCCTGGTCACGCTGACCAGGGCGATCACCGCTGGCCCCAGAGGACGAAGACGGGGTTCTGTGCGGCCAGGCGGAGCTGCCCCCCGGGCAGCGGCGCGAGCCGGGACGCCTGGAGCTGGGCGCCTTCGGCCCGGTAGCCGTGTCCGGCCAGCAGGGTGGCGGTCTCGCCGACCCGCGCGACGGCGGCCAGCGTGACCACGACCCTGGCCGGGCTCGCGAGCCGGATCGCGGCGGCCAGGACGGCGTGGTCGCCGCCGCCGGCGAAGACCGCGTCCGCGGGCGGCAGGCCGCCCAGCGCATCCGGGGCGCGGCCCTGGTGGACCCGCAGCCGGACGTGGTGGCGTTCGGCGTTGCGGCGGATCTTCCCGCACTGGGCCGGGTCCGACTCGACCGCGATCACGTGGGCGCCGAACCGGGCGCACTCCACCGCCACCGAACCCGACCCGGCGCCCACGTCCCAGATCGTCCGGCCCGGCCCTGGGCCGAGCCTGGCCAGCACGAGCGCGCGGACCTCGAGCTTGGTGATCATCGAGTCGCGGTGCTCGAACGCGTCCTCGGGCAGGGCCCAGCCGTCCGGGGCGCCCTGGTGGCCGGCCAGCCAGCGGGGCGGGCCCGGTGTGTCGTGCTCGTCGAGGCTGATGAGGATGTTGGGATCCGCGAGGTCGCGGCCGGCGGCTTCGGCGACACGCTCCCCGGGGGTGCCGAGGCGCTCGACCGCGTAGACGCGCTTGCCGGCGGCTTGCAGTTCCCGCGCCAGGTCGCGGGCGGTGCCCGGCGCGGTCAGGATGGCGGTCTTGGGGTGGGCCAGCGCGGCGGCCAGGGCCCGGCGCGGATCCCGGCCGTGGGCCGACACCACCAGGGCATCGTCCCAGTCCAGGCCGATCCTGGCGAAGGCGTCCGCGACCGAGGAGACGGCCGGGATGACGTTCGGCCTGATCCCGCGGGCGCGCAGCGCGCGGACGATGCCGAAGAAGCCCGGGTCGCCGGAGGCCAGGACGACCACTGGGCCGGGGCTCAGGCCGAGGGCGTCCAGGGCCTCCTCGAGGTGCTTGAGCTCGATACGTTCGGCGGTTCCCGGGATGGGGGCGACGCTGAGGTGCCGAGGGGCGCCGATGACCGTTCGGGCCTCGGCCAGCGCTTTCGTCGCGTCGGATCCCGCGGGGCGGCCGTCGCAGCCGATCACCGTGACGTTCATGCCCTGCTCGTTCATGCCCTGCTCGTTCATGCCCTGCTCGTTCATGCCCTGCTCGTTCATGCCCTGCTCGTTCATGCCCTGCTCGTTCATGCTGGGGCCTCGGCGATCTTGGCCTGGCCGGTGAAGTCGACCATGATGACGCGGATGCCTGGGGTCTGTTGTCCGGGATCCGCCACTTCCGCGCAGAACCGGCTGAGCACGCGGGCGGCGCGGGCGCACAGCTCGCGGCCCGCCGCGGGGAGCAGGCCGGCCTGGTCCCAGAGTTCGGCCGCGTGCCGGGCGGTGTTGGCGTTCGCTGTCTGTGTGGCCAGGTCTTCGGATCCGCCGACGGCTCGGGTGATGTCGGCCAGCAGGGCCAGGTCCACCTTGGACCGGGTGTAGTGGGTCATCAGCACCCCCGCGGCCAGCTTGGTGAGCTTGCCCGCCATGCCGGCGAAGACGACCTGGCTGAGCTGGTGCCCGACCGCTTTGCGCAGGGCCGCGCCGGTGAAGTCGCCCACCTCCACGAAGCACACCTCGGGCAGCTCCGGCAGCAGCTTCATGGCGCCCTTCTCGGTGCGGCCGCCGGTGCACAGCACGACCGTGTCCTCGCCCTGGGCGGCCAGCACCGAGATCGCCTGCTCCACGCTGGCCCGCCAGGACGCGGTGGAGAAGGGCCGCACGATGCCGGTGGTGCCGAGGATCGAGATCCCGCCGATGATGCCGAGCCTGGCGTTGGTGGTCTTGCGGGCCATCCGGTCCCCGCCCGGGACCGAGATGATGACCGTGACGCCGTGCTGGCCCAGGTCGACGGCCTCGCCCACGGCCTGGGTGATCATGGCGCGGGGCACCGGGTTGATGGCGGGGCCGCCCAGCTCGAGGCCGAGGCCCGGCTTGGTGACCACCCCCACCCCCACGCCGCCGTCCAGCTCGAGGCCCGGCTCGTCGCGCCAGCGCACGGTGGCGGTCAGCCGCGCGCCGTGGGTCACGTCGGGGTCGTCGCCGGCGTCCTTGACCACCACAGCCCCGGCTTCCTGGCCTGGTATGAGGGTGCATTCGTCCACCTCGAAGCGGACCCGCTGGCCGCCGGGCAGGCCGACCTCCACGGTGTCCTGCATCTCGCCGGTGTCCAGCGTGGCGGCGGCCGCCTTGGCCGCGGCGGACGCGCAGGTCCCGGTGGTCCAGCCGGTGCGCAGCGCCTGCTTCCGCACCTTCGCCGTCCGGGGCAGGTCGGGCTCGCGCAGTTCGGGATCGCCGGTCACGTGGTGTCCCGTTCGCGGAGCTGCTTCCTGGCCTGGGGTTCGGCCTTCCGGTACCCGTGGAAGTGGCCTGGGTGGTACAGGTGCGAGCGGCTGCCCGTGGCCGCCAGGGCCGGGCCGACCAGCACCAGCGTGTGCTTCCAGAGCTTGCGCTCCTTGATGGTGGCGGCCAGGTTGTTCAGGACGGTGTGGATGATCAGCTCGTCCGGCCAGGTCACCTGGTAGGCGACCACGCACGGGGTGTCGTGCGGGTAGCCGCCCTGGAGTAGCTCCTCCTGCAGCTGGCCGGACCGGGCGGCCGACAGGAACAGCGCCATCGTGGTGCCGTGCCGGGCGAACTCTCGTACCTGCTCCCCCGGGGGCATCGGCGTCTTGCCGCCGCCGAGCCGGGTCAGGATCACCGACTGGGCGACCTCCGGGATGGTGAGCTCGCGTTCGATCCTGGCGGCCACCGCGGTGAAGCTGGATACCCCGGGCACGATCTCGGTGTCCAGGCCGAGTTCGCGGCACCGGTCGAGCTGCTCCTGGACGGCGCCCCAGAGCGAGGGGTCGCCGGAGTGGACCCGGGCGACGGTGAGTTTCTCCCGCGCCGCGCGCTGGTAGCAGGGCAGCACGCCCTCCATCGGCAGCTGGGCCGAATCGACGATCTCCGCGTCGGCGCGGGCATGGGCCAGGACACGCTGGTCGACCAGGCTCGACGCCCAGATGACGATGTCGGCCGTGGCGATGGCGCGCGCGCCGCGCTCGGTGAGCAGGTCCGGCGCGCCCGGTCCCGCCCCCACGAACACCACACGTCCCGCTGAGCGGCTGCCGTCACGGCCGGGGGTAGTTTCATCACAGGACCTGGGCGCTTCGGCGGGGTCCGGCGGCGGTACCACGGATCGGGTCGCTGTCACTTCTGTTTCAGCGGGCGCTTGCGTTTCACGGGGGCTCGCGCTGAGGGCGCTGCCGACGCCTGAGGCCCGGAGGGCGGGGACGATTAGGGTGGACAAATACGGAATATCCGCAATGTCCGCTTTGGACGACGCGGTGGATTCAGTAGAAAGTGACTCTCTACCGGATAGATCCGGTAGAGAGTCACGTTCATTGAATTCGAGGGCGGGCGCGGAGGTGGGGAGGAGGTCGGCTGCGGGGGCGATGAGCTCGCCGGGCAGGCCCAGGCGGGCGCCGATGACGGCGGCCTCCAGGCGGCCGGCCGCCTGGAGGCGGTCGGCTAGGACGGCGGGCGCCGGGCTGGCGGCGGCGCCGACCTTGTAGCCGACGACGGTGCCGCCGTAGGCCAGCGCCTGGTCCAGGGCGCCGACTCCCCCGTTGAGCGGGACGAGCGTGACCGGTTCGGTCCCCTCTGCCAGCGACAGGCCGGCCCGGGAGGCCAGATCCTGCATGGCGGTGATGCCCGCCACCGTCTCCACCGTCACGCCGGGGACGAGTTCGCGCACGGTCTGGGCCAGGTAGCTGAAGGTCGAGTAGAGGTTCGGGTCGCCGAGGGTGCCGAACGCGACCGTGGCGGCGCCCGCGGCGAACTCATCCGCCACCGCGGCGGCGGCCGCCTGCCAGGCGGCGGCCCGCCGCGACGTGACGCCGCCGGTCTCGTTCAGCGCGAACTCCAGCCGCCGGATCCGGTCCGCGGCGACGTAGGCGCGGATGATGGTCTCCGCTCTGCCGGGCTCCGCGCCGGCGGCCGACACCGTGGCCGGCGCGGCGGCCAGCACGGGAACCAGCACCACGTCGGCCTCGCGGAGCACCCGGACGGCCTTGACCGTGACCAGTTCCGGGTCGCCGGGCCCGACGCCGACCCCGATCAGCCGGCTCACGAGGCGGGCACCTTCGCGCAGGCGGCGGTGAACCTGGCCGCCGCGGCCGGGTGGCCGGCCCAGTGGGTGTGCAGATAGGAGGCGACGACTGATCCGGCGACGTGGCCTTCGACGGTGCCGGGGCCGAGCTGCCAGGCGGGCTGGTCCCCGGCCGCGGGGACGGCGACGGTGCGGTGGAACTCGTGACCGCGCAGCTGGTCACCCGCCCGGGCCAGCACCGAATCCGTCATCGCCACCGCCTGCCGGTAACCCAGGGTCAGCTTGGGCGTCATCGCGGCCCGCACATCCAGGACCCCGCACATGGGCAGGTCGTCCAGCGTCCGGGCCAGGTAGAGCACGCCCGCGCACTCGGCGGCGACCGGCGCGCCCCGGGTGGCCAGCGCGGCGACCTGCTCGCGCAGCCGCCGGTTGGCGGACAGCCCGGCCGCGTGCACCTCGGGGAAGCCGCCGCCGAGGATGAGCCCGGCCGTCTGACCGGGCAGGTCCTCGTCCCGCAGCGGGTCGAACGGCGCCACCCGGGCGCCGGCCGCCGCGAGCAGTTCGGCCTGTTCGGTGTAGCCGAACGTGAAGGCCGCGCCGGCCGCGACGGCGACGACCGGTGCGGGGATGGCGGGGATGGCGGGCTCTGCGGGCCCTGGGGGGGCCCAGGCGGGGCCGGGCAGCGCGGGGACGTCGCGGGCCAGGGCCAGCAGGGCGTCGAGGTCACACTGGGCGGCGACCAGGGCGCCCATCCGGTCGATGGCCGGGCTGGCCGTCGCCGCGCGTTCGGCCGCCGGGACCAGGCCCAGGTGCCGGGACGGCGTGATGATCCCCTCGGCCCGCCTGATCGCGCCGTAGACCGGCAGGCCGGTCCCGGCCAGGGCGTCCCTGAGCAGCCGCTCGTGCCGGTCCGACGCGACCCGGTTCAAGATCACGCCGGCCACCGGGGTCCGCGGGTCGAAGCCGGCGAAGCCGGCCGCCAGCGCGGCCACCGAGCGCCCGGCCCTGGCCGCGTCCACCACCAGCACCACGGGCGCACCGAGCAGCCGGGCGACGTGCGCGGTGGACCCGAAATCCGGGTTGAGGCCGAGCGCGGGATCCGCGACGCCGTCGAACAGGCCCATCACGCCCTCGATGACGGCGACCTGCGCCCCGGACGCACCGTGCCGGAACAGCGGCGCGATCAGGTCCTCACCGCACAGGAACGGATCCAGGTTCCGCGGTGGCCTGCCGGTCGCCAGGGCGTGGTAACCGGGGTCGATGTAGTCCGGGCCGACCTTGTGCCCGGAGACCGCGAGGCCCCGCGCCCGCAGCGCCGCCATCAGCCCGCAAGCCACGGTGGTCTTGCCGCACCCGGACGCCGGGGCGGCGATGACCAGGCGCGGGAGGGCTACCATTCGATGCCCTTCTGGCCCTTCTGCCCGGCGTCCATCGGGTGCTTGACCTTGGTCATCTCGGTGACCAGGTCGGCGGCCGCGGTCAGCCTCGGGTCGGCGTCCCGGCCGGTGATCACCACGTGCTGCTGGCCGGGCCGGGCGGCGAGCACGCCGATCACGTCGTCGACGTCCACCCAGCCCCATTTCATCGGGTAGGTGAACTCGTCCAGCACGTACAGCCGGTAGGCCTGCGCGGCCAGGTCGCGCTTGATCTGGGCCCAGCCCTCGGCGGCCTGCTCAGCGTGCCCGCCGACGTCGCGCTGGATCCAGGACCAGCCCTCGCCCATCTTGTGCCAGCTGACCGGGCCGCCCTGACCGGTCTCGCCGAGCAGCCGGAGCGCCCGCTCCTCGCCGACCCGCCACTTCGCCGACTTGACGAACTGGAACACCCCGACCGGCCAGCCCTGGTTCCAGGCCCGCAGGGCCAGGCCGAACGCGGCGGTGGACTTCCCCTTGCCCGGCCCGGTGTGCACGATGACCAGCGGGCGGTTCCGCCGCTGCCGGGTGGTCAGGCCGTCGTCCGGGATGTGCTCCGGAGTCCCCTGCGGCATCAGGCCGCCCTGCTTCTTTCCCGCCCCCGCGCGAGACGGCGGGCCAGGCCCGCCTCGAGTTCGTCCAGGCCCAGCAGCGTCGCGCCGAGCTGGACGGCGAGGCGTTCGGCCAGGCCCAGCCGCAGGACCGAGGCTTCGCAGTCCACCACCACGCTGGCCGTCCCCCGCAGCAGGGCCACGGCCCGGGCCAGGTCGGCGTCGCTGCCGCTGGTGGCGCGGCCATCGGTGACCACGACCAGCAGGGCGCGGCGGCGGGGATCCCGCAGGCGTTCGGCGGCCAGGACCCGGGCGGCCCGGGCCAGGCCCGCGGCCAGCGGCGTCCGGCCGCCGGTGGCCAGGCCGGCCAGGCGGCGCGCGGCGGCCTCCACCGAGGAGGTGGGCGGCAGCGCGAGCTCGGCCCCGGCGCCGCGGAAGGTGACCAGGCCCACCTTGTCCCGGCGCTGGTAAGCATCGAGCAGCAGGGACAGGACCGCGCCCTTGACCGCGCGCATCCGCTGCCGCGCCGCCATCGACCCGCTGGCGTCCACGGCGAACAGCACCAGGTTCCCCTCCCGGCCCTCGCGCACCGCCTCGCGCAGGTCGGCGGCGGTGGGCCGGAGGAGGGGGGTAGCGCCGGCGGCCGGGGCCAGGCGCGGCGGCGGGGTGGCGGCGCGGCGAACCGCCGTGGCCCGGACGGTGGCGGGGAGGTGCAGCGCGAAGGGCCGGTCCTGCGGGAGGCGGGCGCCGACGGTACGGCCGAACGGTCCGCGGGCCGCGGAGCGGCGGCCCGGCGCGCCCTCGCCGACGCCCGGCACGGTGAGCAGCCGGGCCCGGAACGGCGCCGCGGGAGGAACCGGCGCGCTCGGCGGGGGCTCGGCGGCTTGATGGGACTGCTGGGGTGACGAAGGGGTGCCGGTGCCGGGGAGGCCGCCGGGGCCGCCCGGGCTGCCGTCCGGGCCGTCGGGGTTGCCGGGGTCGTCGGGGCCGTCGGGATTGCCGGGGTCGTCGGGGGCGTCGGGGGCGTCGTCTGGGTTGCCGGAGCCGCGGGGACCGGGCTCGGGCTCGGGCTCGGAGCTGGCTTCCCGCAGGGCCTCGTCGAGGGCCTGCTCGTCCAGGCCGGGGGCGTCGAACGGGTCGCGGCGGCGCCGGTGCGGCAGGGCCAGCCGGGCCGCGGTGCGGATGTCCTCCTGGGTCACCGTGTCGCGGCCGTTCCAGGCGGCCAGGGCGATAGCGGTCCGGGCGGTGACCAGGTCGGCGCGCATGCCGTCCACGCCGAAAGCCCCGCACACCGCGCAGATCTGGCGCAGCGCGGCGTCCGGCAGGTCGACGCCGGGGAGGCGCTCCCGGGCCGCGGCGACCTGTTCGGCCAGGGCCGCGGTGGCGGCGGAGAAGCGGATGTTGAAACCCGCCGGGTCGGCTTCGAAGGCGAGCCTGCGGCGTACCACCTCGGCCCGTTCGGCTGGCTCCTGACTGGCTGTGACCTGCACGGTCAGCCCGAACCTGTCGAGCAGCTGCGGGCGCAGCTCGCCTTCCTCCGGATTCATCGTGCCGACCAGCAGGAAGCGCGAGGCGTGCCGGACCGAGATGCCCTCGCGCTCCACGTAGTTCACGCCCAGCGCGGCCGCGTCGAGCAGCAGGTCGACGAGGTGGTCGTGGAGCAGGTTGACCTCGTCCACGTAGAGCACCCCGCGGTGCGCCGCGGCCAGCAGGCCG
>Ga0335083_10009942_pt1 | contig 11537 bp, 6 predicted proteins | sample Lox_Sample_42_FD_206716 | JGI IMG/M metagenome (GOLD analysis project Ga0335083, IMG submission 206716) | Soil microbial communities from Loxahatchee National Wildlife Refuge, Florida, United States - Lox_Sample_4.2 | ecosystem: Environmental > Terrestrial > Soil > Wetlands | place: USA: Florida... | reverse complement strand
TCCGCCGTCGCGCCGATTCTCGTCTATATCGGCCTTGAAGTGATCGCGCAGGCATTTCTGGCGAGTCCGCGCAGGCATAGTCTGGCAGTCGCAATTTCCCTGCTGCCATCGCTCGCATTTCTCGCACAACTCGAAGCAAATTCAATAGTGACGGCTCTGAGATCGAGTATGGACCAGATCACCGGAGACACCGGCGAATCCCTGCGAACGCTCACCCTGCTCGGCAACGGCTTCATCATTGCAGCGATTCTGTGGGGCGCAGCGACTGCCACACTGATCGACCGACGTTTTCGCGCAAGCGCTCTCTATCTGACAACAGGCGCTTTCTTCTCCCTGTTCGGAATTATTCATTCTCCGGCGGCAGGAGGCAGTTTTGTGCTTCCGTGGAGGGCGAGTGCCCTCATTTCGTGGCATTTCGCCACGGCATATCTGCTGGGAGCGGGCGTGGTCGCAGCAGCGAAGTTCCTATCGCCGGATGATGAACCGGCAATAGTGAACGAGCCGGCTGGGTAATTGGGTCGCGCTTACTTCTCAGACCATGTGATGCGCAGCAACGAAACTCCCTGCCGCGGCAACAGGACATTCAACTTTAGCCCACCATTTTGCGGAGCGATCCAGCGCGGCGAATCTAACAGCTCTAATTGCCCCGCAGCCTCCAACTCTGCATATTGTTCGGGAGTCGGGCCCTGCGGAGAACCCATCTGCTTCCAGACGGTGTATGCGTCGCTGTGATTTTCATCGATGCGATAGTGCTGAAGCAGCACGCGATGCGCATCAGACGCAAGCCCTTTGATCGAAAGCTCAATCGAGGCGCTCGGACCATCAACATCATCATCGTGATAGTTCCACAGCATCACCGTTGCTTCGCCAGGAGCGCTCGCAGCAAGAGCGTCGATGTCCGGTTGCTCTCGCACTCCCCTCTTCATGATGTTGTCCACAGAGATAGCTCTACTACTTGTGACGGCAACCCGGCTGCCGCGCATCAATCCACCCATGCGAAAGAAGTTCAGTATTGGCTTGTCAACACCATTCGTCGCCAACGACCTGTAGCCTTCGAAATAGGGCTTACCCTCGAACTCGAACGCCCACGTTTGCATGCCAAGCAGGTCGACATGATATCGATCTGCCAGTTCGAACAGTCCTTTCATCGCAGCAGCTGTGTAGCAAGGGTAAAGCGGCCCGTTGCGATAAGCATTGGGCGGATACAAGCGCGCCGAGCAAGCCGCACATCCTTCGGGGTCCGCTTCCGTAAGGATGATCGGCAACCGTGCGAATTGCCGGAACGACTGCACGATGGCAAATCCATCAGCAGCATTGCTCATTTCCCGGCCAAGCCCCATTTGCACCCGGTTGTTCACGACACTTGGGCTTCCTTTAATGTGAAATGAGATGAAGTCGAGCGGGACTTTTTCTCCGGTGGCGGCGCTTTTATCCTTCGCGCAATGCTCAAGAAAAGCTCGCAGATATTCAGAGGCATTCCCTCGCGGTCCGGGCCCCGTCGTCGCTGGACCACCTACATGCGCATTTGGAATGGCTTCGCGCACACCCGCAACTGCATAGTCGTACAGCTTGTCATACTCCGCCTGTGTACCTTTCCAGTAGTATTCCAGGTTCGGTTCGTTCCAGACTTCCCAATACCAGGTAGAGACGGCTTCCGCGCCGTAACGCTGCAGCAAATGCGCCGCGACCTGATGCACGAGTTCCTGCCACTTCTTATAGTCCTTTGGGGGATACGACCATCCTTCAAAATCGCCAGGTTCGGTGGGCCACCCGATATGGTAAGGCTCGGGATGGCTGGACAAATCCTTAGGCGTAAAGCCCAGTTCCACTAAAGGACGCACATGCGCATCAGCGTACGCGTCGAAAATCTGATCAAGAATGGTCCAGCTATAGAGGGGATTCCCGTTTGCATCTTCGGTGTAGACGTTCGTCGAACTCCACTTGAGTTCCGGTCTCCCATCTCCGCTGGCCAACAGGAAATGCGCGCGAATATACACAGGCACCGGACTAAGATCGTGCAATTCACGAAGTAGCTTCTGACCATTTTCAGTTGCCGTATAGTTTGACTCATCGTATCCGAACCAACTGTAAATAGGAGAAAACTGGCCTGTCTTCTGATTGAGGTCAACGTCAACTGTAACAGGGGTCTGGGCGAAGCAACCGACAGCAGCAAGACAAATACTGAGGAACACAGTCATCCGAGGTTTTAGAGGTTTGCTTCTGCACGTCGAAGCTCCAGCGCTGGTCATGACTCATCTTAGAGTACGTCGCACTCGAGACTGTTGTGGGCCTCTGCGTAGTAGATGCGCAGAGGGGCGCGTTGACGAGGAGAACACCAAAGTAAGAAATAGCGACAATGAGTCAACTGGAGTCCGATGAAAAAGACCTACCCGGTCATTGGCCCACGATACTCCAACCAGGATCAGGATCGAACTCGTTCATTGCAGTTGCAACTTCGGTCGTGTTCTTTCCGAGATCTTTCTGGAGGAGGACACCGTCCTGGTTGATCATGAAGGTCATCACTCCCGAGTTGCCGTATTCCGCGGGATAGGCGACGAACGCGAATCCGCCGACCATCTTCCCGTCGACCACATATTCCCTCGCTCCGCTGGGCGTCTTGGCAGTCTGGCCCTTCAGCATGTGGAAGTAGTAGCCGTGGAAGGGCGTATGCGCGACGGGCTTCACGCTGTAGCCTTCGGCGCTCGCGAACGCCGCAAGTGGCCCGAGCGGACTCTGCGTCTGTCCCGCCGGAGAATCCCAGTACAAGCCGTTATGTTTGCCGGGATCGCTGATGAACTTCTGGGCATACTGTTTCGTTGTTGAGCCATCGTGAAGCTGCGAGAAATATTCTGCCTGAGCATTCGCCGCCGCGTTACAGACGTCGATGATGGCCAGTTCATTCCGGCCAACCCGCCGATTAAGCACCTCCTGTTTTCCCGCAGCCGTATCAAAGATCCACTTCCCGCTCCCGCTCTTCTTTAGCGGAATAGCAAACGGGAAATTGTCGTAGCCCACAAGAAGCATCTCGGAACCATCCGGCATTTTGCGCCAGCGATGCATAACTGCATATCCCGACACAAATGCGGCCGCCGTGTTCTTATCCTGCACGGCATCTCCGGAGGAGATCACATCTTTCGAGTCCGGGCCGAAAATCGCCAGCAGCTCAGCTTGATCGCCGGACTTTGCCGCCGCCACCAGTGCACTACCCGCATCATCCGGAGTGGCAAATGATCGGATCGCAGGTGTATCGGATTTATCGGATCTGCACGAGGAAAGAGGAATCACCAGCGCCAGAACCAGAAACCGCAATGTCATCACACTTCTGTTTGGCTTAAGCGCCATGACACCCTCCAAAACTCTGGCAGTTGCGTTTACCTGCGACCGCGCCATCCGCCACCCCCGCCACGGCTCGCCGATCCGCGCGCGCTCTCCTCCCTGGATTGCCATCCGCCGCCACCCCCGCCAAAAGCCGAGCCGCTGCTGTGCTCCTGCTGTCCAAAGCCGCTGGGCGTGCTGGTGGCAGGCTTCTGAACACTGTTCCAGCTCCCGTTCGAGTTTTTCTCCCAGCCACTTCCGGTGTTCTTGTATTGGTTGCCGTTCGCGGTCGCATACTTGTTACCGCTGGCAGTTTGGCCCGCCGCATAGTTGCCGTTTGCGCCTGTCCCGGCAACCCCCTTGCCACCCTGGGAGGTCTGCACTGTTCCTACCGAGCCGTTTGCTGTTGTCTGATGCTGGGTATACGCGGTATTGCCATCCTTTGAAACCACCGAGCTCCCGTAGTTCCCGTACGCGTTCGCCGTCTGATGCGTGGCGGCATAGGCTCCGGTGTTGGGATTGTAGGCCTGCCCGGCCGCTGCGGCTCCATTCGGCCCCGACCCGGACACTCCGCGCGCATAAGTTCCAGTGCTCGGGTTGTAGGCTTGACCGGCACTTCGAGTGCCATAGGGTGTCGCGACGGTCCCGCCTCTCGCGTAAGTCCCGGTGGACGAATTATAGGCGGTGCCTACGCGCGCAGCGCCGTACGGGCCATAAGCAGTCGCGCTGGACCCATAAACGCCGCCGTGCCACGCATTGTTTCCGTAATAGACATTGCGGTTATAGACCACAGTGCCGCCGTGCCAGTTGCATCCCCAGTAGCTGTAACCCCATCCGCAACAGCTATTGCTGATCGCCGCACCGACCGCGATGCCCACGCCAAACGCAAGCAGGCCGGTCGCCACGACGTCTGCGGTGCTGTAGCCCGGTGTCGTGTATGGAGTGCCGTAAACCACTGTGGGGTTATATTGCGGGACATACACCACCTGCGGATTGGCGGGCTGAATCACAATCGTCTGCGGCGACTCCTGCACGACTGTAATCTGCGAACCCGATTTCAGATTGCCGGCAGCCTTGGCCTGAGCACGCAGTGTCTGGACCGCCGTCATCACATCGTTGGGCTGCGTGTGATACGCCTCGCCCAGCGAGGAAGTCCAGCTGAGATTCTTCGTCAAGTTATCCAGCACCGACGGAAACTGCGTGAGTGCCTTCACGCTGGGGTCCCACGGCTGCTGATCGACCGCCTGCATGAGAGCCTGGCCGGTGAGGGTCTTGTTCTGCTGAAGCCAGTCGTTGGCGTACGCAATCTGATCGGGAAATGTAGCTGCCCCGAGAATCTGGGCAACGAGAGCATCGGGATAAAGTGCGATCGGCGCCACCAGTTGTTGGAGTTCATTCGCCGAGAGCGGCGCACCCTGTCCCGAGTAAGAAGATTCGCCTGCCGCGGATTGTGGTTCCTGTGATTGCGAGAGAACAGGCACGTCTTGGATAGTTGCCAACACCAGAATGCAACTCAATGGATACGTGAGAACCTTCTTCAAGACGGTAAAAGTCGGCTCCATCTGTCCTCCACCTGTACGTAAAGCTTTTGAAACTCAACTCCTGAATCCGGTTGCAGAGTCAGTCACAAAGCACAGTTGCGAACACATGAGTGTACCAACAGGCCAGCATACTCTCTACCAGCAAAAGGTGACAGGTACCAAACGCTGACAATCATCAAGCAGTCTAGGGCCTCTCGTGCCGGATCTTGCAGTCGCATCACGCAAGCGATCCAAGCCTCTCTAGTTGATCGAAATAAGGGAAGGGCTCCACTTACTGCCCCATTCCGACGGCTTAGGCCCCATCACAAAATGCAGAATTCCTCCGGCCTGGATCTGCTCCCACGTGATGACCGGAATGTCGAGCGGCTTTCCGTTCAGGCTCGCCGATTGAATATAGACATTCTCCGCGGAGTTGTTGCTCGCCTCAACGCGGAAGGTCTTTCCATTCGCCAGGGTGAGTGAGATCTGCCCGTACATCGGGCTTCCAATCATGTATTCGCCGCTCGCGGGATTCACCGGATAAAAGCCCATCGCGGTAAACAGAAGCCACGCCGACATTTGGCCGCAATCGTCATCCCCATCGAGCCCGCCCGGGGTTGCGTCATATTCCTTTGCGGCAATCTTGCGCACCATTGCCTGAGTCTTCCACGGCTGCCCGCCAAAGTCGTACAGATAGCCGTAGTGATGGCTCGGTTCGTTGTTGTGCACGTTATGACCGCCACTGAAGTGCTGGTCGAGCTTCGCGTCATACTTTTCCGCTCCGCCCATCAACTGGATCAATCCTGCCTGATCGTGCAGCGGCGACCACGTATAGACCCAGGCGTCGCCTTCCGTCCACCCGGAGACAGACCGATTCCCGTTGTCGTCCCTGCCGCCACCGATGGGTGCCCATTTGCCGTCCGACGTTCGGCCGTTCATCAGTCCGATGGCAGGGTTGTAAAGGTTGCGGTCGTTCAAAGATCGCTTCAGGAAGAAGCGGTAATCCTCCGGTCGCCCGAGGGCTTTCGCAATCTGCGCAACACACCAATCGTCGTAGCTGTCCTCCAGTGTTCGCGAGGCCGCTTCGTCGGTCTTGTCCGTTGGAATATAGCCGAGCTCCTTATAGTAAGTGAGTCCGGCACGAGCCTCGTATGGGGTATGCTCTTCGCGGTCCAACCATCGGCGAGTGGTATCTCCGTCCGGCGGTGTCATCGCGTCCTTGTAGACGGCCTGCCACGCCAACTGTCGGTCGAAGCCATGGAAGCCTTTTCTGAACGCTTCGGCGACGAGCGAGTCCGCATGCGTTGCAATCATGATGTTGGTATAGCTCGGATTCGGCCACTTCGGCATCCATCCACCTTCCTTGAAATTCTGCAGGAGGGCTGTGATCATGCCGTCGATGCGCTCTGGAGCCAGCAGTGTCAGCATGCTGTTTTCGGCGCGGAACGTATCCCAGATGGAGTACGCGGTATAGCTCTCTCCGGCGTGGATGGTGTCATCAAAGGCGCTGTAGTAGTGGCCGTATTCAGAGAAGGTGCGCGGATACAGCAGGGCGTGATACATCGCCGTGTAGAGCAGCGTCCTGTTCTCATCGGTCGCTCCGCTGAGCTGAAGTCGCGATATCTTCTCGTTCCACTGCGCACGGAGATTTTGCTGCACCGCTTGAAAATTCCATCCGGGTATTTCGCGCTGAAGATTTTCACGGGCCTGTTCAACGCTGATGAATGACGTACCCACGCGCGCCTGAATGGTCTGCCCGGGCTTGAACTCCGCGTATGCCCCCCGGCTTGACTCGGCTTTGACATCGTCCATGCCGTACGTCTTCATGTCTACCGGCATTTGCTGGAACTGGACCACGAAGTAGCCCTTGAAGTTCGGCAGTGCGAAGGGTCCCAGGTGCGCATCCATCCGATGCGGGTTATAGCCGGTAATCTCCCGCGCTTCAGGATTGACCGACACCATTCCCGCAATTCCAGGTCGCGATGCTTCGACGATGACGCGGGCTTCCGCGGTCGTCGGAAAGGTGAATCGGAAAATGGAGCACCGCTCAGTGGCGGTCATTTCCGCCTGGATCTTTCCGTCTGCGCCGGCATCGAGCGAAACACGATAGTAGTCGGGCCGCGCAGTCTCAGACCCGTGGCTGTACGGAAGCTTGCGTGATTCTGGCGTGGTGCGCAGTTCGCCGACTTGCGGAATCACCGTCACGTAGCCGTAATCTCCCATCCAGATTGCCGGCTGATGGGTGCCGATGAACCCTGAGATCGTCGTGTCATCGTAGTCGTATGAGACGACGCTGATCTTGTTCTGTCGCGTCTGCGGCGTCCAATCCGTCATGCCGAACGGCGTCGCCACAAAAGGCATGGTGCCGCCGTATCCGATCGCGCTGCGTTGAGTGCCTATCAACGGATTCACATACGACACAGCGTCATTTTGGGCAGCTAGGCGGGAGAACGAAGCCGTTGTGAGCATGGCAAGAGCAATGGCAAACCGGTTCATCACGGAGAATTGTATCTTGCGCGCACACGCTGACGCCGAGCCTACGAGGATTCGCGGGTCTAGGTACCTAAGTAAGTGTTGCCATGTAAAACGCCGCTTATAGAATACCGCCAGGGCGCCCTGAAGTTTCATTCTCAGTTAGCTACCCCTCTTCGTACTGAATTGCATTCATGCAATCAATGCGATGGTTGAGGTCGGGGAAGGCCGCCTGTAGACGTCTTTAATTCTCCAGACGCCGAGAGTAGGAGCCGCATCGGAGACCATTTCGCCGAATGCGAGACCGTACTGGTGAGCACCTCAAGGACTCTTCTTGAAGAATGAGCCGTCGATTACTTCTTCCACAAAGTTATCTTTAAGCCGCCATAAATGTTGAACGGGGTTCCAGGCGCCTGGAAGGAAGAGGAGCGAATGGGGACGTCGTCGCCGCCGTAAGGTGTGCCATACGGTTGCGCGACAAAATGGTTGTTGTTATCGAAGGGCGTGGTTCCTAGCTGCGCACCGGTCGAGTAGTGCTTGTCGAGAAGATTGTTCATCTGCACGAAGAGTTGAAAGTTGTTAGATATCTGGTAGCGGGCGCCGAGACTGCCGATTCCGTACCCAGCAGATTTTCCCGGTCCCAAATAGTAAATGCCATCCGGCTGATCCAGATTGTTTTCATTACCACGCGCGAAGGAGGAGCCGACAGCGAGAATGTCGATTTCTGCCGTCAGCTTGGAAGAAGGATGGTATTGCCCGTAGAGCTTGAATATGTTGCGCGGAACCTGCGGTATGAAATCGCCAGGCACGATGTGGATGTTGTCATCGATCCCGGGTTCACCCGCCAGCGCGCTGTCATTGGTGCTGTTGCTTCCGCCATCGATGGTCTGTGAGCTTTGATAGGTGGCATTCATGAAGGTGTAGTTACTGCCGACACTCCAATGCCGCCAGTCCTCGGAAATCTCCAGCTCGACGCCATCGCGGCGTGTCTTGCCAAAGTTTAGGAAATAGCCGAAGCCGGTCTGTTCGGAGGCGACAAAGAGCAAGTCGTTGTAGTTCTGACCGAAGAAGTAATCAGCGCTCCAATGAAGCGAAAGGCCTTCATTGCTTCGGATGCCTGCCTCTAAGGTGCGCGAGACCACCTGTTTGAGCGGAGGATCGCTGACCAGCGCGTTGGGCAAGTTACACGGCTCGGTGGGATCGGAGCAGCCAAGCTCAATCGATGTTGGAGAGCGGCTCGCCTCGCTGTAGTTGAAATAGGTGTTGAAGAAGCGGGAAGGCTTATAAGTAAGCCCAGCTGCCGGGTTGAGGCGCTGGAACACATTGTTACTGGTGAGATTACCGCGCGCCCCAGAGGGGGGAAGGTAATCCAGGTTGTCGAGCGAGGTGTGATTGTAACGCCCCGAGAGCGTAACGGCCCAGGGGCCATAGGTGAACGTGTCGGTGGCATAGATGCTTGGTGTGTTCACCGTCCCGTGCAGGAGCACCTGGGTATCTACGGGATCCCCGTCGTCGAACGTCGTGCCGTCCAGAAAGATCGGGACAAGTGTAAACGAAACATTGTCGGTATTCAGATAGCCGAGTTGAGTGAGTTGATGATAGGTTGATGTGCCTCGATCCCAGCTGGCGCCTACGGAAAGCCTATTATGTTTTTCCTTCCACGAGACTAAACCGGAGAGACCATAGGCGTTCTCTTTGTCTGTTGTTCGCGTGATAACACCATTGCAGGTCGAGGAGGGATCTCCACCAGTGTCATTTTGAAGCACCTGCGCGAGGCAAAGCCAATAAGGGAACGGCTCGGTAGTGGCGTCGCCTGTGATTGGGAAGCCGGAGTACCCCGCGGCAGTAAGTGCAGCGACATCGTCGGGACCGAGATCGTACAGATCCTCGCCAAACGAATCGTCGTTCAGGTCACCATTTGAGCTGTCGGTGCGGACGTAACGATAGTACGCATTCGCCGAGAATGTCAGGTTGTCGCTCGCCGTGTGGTTGATATTAAGCGTCAGTGAGGGGGAATGGTCCCAGGTCACGTCAGGGATCGAATTGACGGCAGTATAATTCACGTTCAGAAATCGGAAGTCCGAGGTACCGTTGCCGGTCAACCAGTTGTCTGCATAGGCGCCGCTGAGGAATATGCTGGTCTTGGCATCCGTCCAGCCCAACTTGGCGAATGCCTGCCGAACCTCGGAGGGCGAATATTGCCGCCATCCATCTTCACGATAGAGATTGCCTGCGAGGTAGTAGTTGAAGCCTCTGGGTAGCGCGCCGCCTAACTCACCTTCGCCAGCGCGTCGACCGAACTTGCCTCCGGTTAGCTGCAGTGAACCGCCAGAAGTATTGAGGCCGTCCTTAGTTTGCACCGAGACCGCGCCGCCCAGGGTGTTTAGGCCATAGACCGGATCAGAACCAGGAATCAACGCCATGTCCCGGATAGCCACTTTGGGAATGAGGTCCCACGCGACGATGTCGCCGAAAGGCTGGTTCTGGCGTACACCATCGAGGTAAACGGACAGGCCTTCAGGCGTCCCCAACAGGGGAGAGGCCGTATACCCGCGGTAGTTAATGTCCGGCTGATAGGGGTTTTCCGCGTTCTCGTTGATGTACACGCTGGTCAGCCGCTTGTTCATGAGGTCGGCGAGGTCGAGGGCATTGCTGTTCTCTAAATCTTTTGCAGTCAATCCCTGCACGGGCACCGGAATCTCGTCGCGAGACTGGGTGACCTGTCCGATCGGCGTAGGGGGAAAAACTGTAATGTTCGTCGAAGTGCCCTGAACAAGGAGGGTAACCTCCAGAGAGACCGGAGCCGCCGAGTTTACATGGACCGCGACCAGACGAGAAACAAAGCCTGACCTCGAAATCTGTAGCTGATACCTTCCGAAGGCTAAACCGCTTAAAGAGGATGCGCCCTGCACATCCGTTTGGAACGTGCGGTTGGTACCGGGCCCAGTGAGACTTCCACTAGCGCGCAGGCCGGCTCCGGAAGGATCGTTCACCTGCAGTCGGATCTCACCGAGGCTTACATTAGATGGCGAGGCCGCCGATTGTGGGTAGGCAAGATGTCCAATACACAACAAAAAAGCTATACAGAACAGGCCGGAGCGCAGAAAGAGCGGCATTCACTTTGGTCCTCTGTGTGACGTGATAGCAAGAACGCCCTTCCTGCATTGGGCCTCTGTGTATGTATTCCTGATGCCGCGGATTTGTTCAGCCTTTTTTCTTGTCACCGGGATGGTCCGAACTCAGCGAATTGCATACTATGGTTGAACAGCATGTCCTCGCTATCGACCAACACGGCTATTGGTATTGCTCTGCGCTCCTCAGTGGAATGGATGCACCAAGGCATTTCCTTGGAAGACGAAGTGCTCGGCTTGTTCGACCTCATGCGGGCGCGACTGTTGAGATATGCCGTGAGCTTTGGCATTACCATGCAGGACGGTGAGGACATTGTGCAGGAGACGTTCCTTGCACTCTTTCATCATTTGCAGCGAGGTCGGTCCGGAGACAACCTCCACAGCTGGCTCTTTCGCGTGACTCACAATCTGGCGCTGAAGCGACGCATGAAAATACTTAACGAGCCTGCTGGAGGGAATACAGAAGAGCTTGAAGTATTGGATCCGAATCCAAATCCCGAGGAGTGTATGCTGTTCGGCGAAAAACACGCGCGACTTGCATCAGTTCTCCAAGCGCTATCGATTGAGGATCAGTCGTGCCTGAGACTACGGGCAGAAGGATTCCGTTATCGAGAGATTGCCAGGATACTTGGCATTTCACTCGGAAGCGTGTCTGCATCGCTCAGCCGCTCTCTCGCGCGATTGGAACAAGTGGATCAGAGGTAGAACATGCCCGATGGTTCTCAGCACCTATCTGATGAAGAGATCCTCCAATTCATCGACAATGAACTTCCGGCAAATCGTGCAGAGCGCCTTCGCGAACATGTGGCGGCTTGCCCGAAATGCCGGGATCGGCAGGCATCGCTGGAAGGCACGCTCAATACCCTGAGCGAGTTCTACACCTCGGAGCAGTTCGAATCGAGTTCAATGGCGGCGCGATCTCGCACCCTCCAAGAAAAACTCGCGGAAGACCTCAAGAGTCATTCTTTCTGGCGTGGTCGTTTCGCAGCCTTTCATCCTCGCCTGCCAATCGCGGCTGCAATAGTTCTGGTTTTCGTAGGATTCGCCTTCTATGGTGGAAGAAAAATCTGGACGGACAAGCCGTCTGTATTGAGACCTC
>Ga0335083_10009940_pt1 | contig 11537 bp, 4 predicted proteins | sample Lox_Sample_42_FD_206716 | JGI IMG/M metagenome (GOLD analysis project Ga0335083, IMG submission 206716) | Soil microbial communities from Loxahatchee National Wildlife Refuge, Florida, United States - Lox_Sample_4.2 | ecosystem: Environmental > Terrestrial > Soil > Wetlands | place: USA: Florida... | reverse complement strand
TGCGAATCCTATATACTGGCTGGAGACCGCGGAGAGATGGCCGAGAGGCTGAAGGCGGCGGTTTGCTAAACCGTTATAGGGTTGAAAAGCTCTATCGAGGGTTCGAATCCCTCTCTCTCCGCCAGCCCGTCCAAACTTGCTGATTTCATTGGCATTCCACACAAATTAAAAACGTTACAAGCATTCTAAAATGTCCCTATGTTCCGCCAAATCCATCTAATTTGGCCTTGTCAGGCAGTTTTGCATGACAAGCGCGCGGGCGCATGACAACGCTTACGATGACGTAAGCCGATATCGGTTAGCGCGGGGCGCAGACGGAGAAGAGACAAATGCTAATGGGCCGGCCGAGGATGATTGACTCAAAGAAGATGACACTTGGCTGGCTCAAGTCTCCCCAAGGCGCCGACTATTGACGAGGTCGTGCGATCCGCCCCAATTGATCGAAACTCTGCAGGAGCCTTTTGAAACACCGTAAACGCGGTTCGTCTTTTATGTGGCGTCATCAGTTCGATTGGCGATTGCAGGACCGATCAGGGAAGAGGTTCTAGCCGGACTGCAGCGGCTCCGGACGGTCTAAGGTCGAGGGATTGGTCGTCCTCTTTTAAGGACACACCTACACTATCGAATCGATCCTGATGTTTTTCCCATCCCAGGAAGGTTTTACGCTGCTGCGGCTCGCTTGAACTCTCCGGCAGGGATGAACTCACCGTTCGGTCTCTCCACGGCCAGCATGTGGGCCGGTCAACCATCCAGTACGTCGAGTTTTTCAAAAGAGTTCGATTAGCGTATCGACGGATCACTGGCGCGAAGCTTCTCGTCCCTCGTCTGGAAGCCCTATATCACGAATGAGATAATGGGAGAGGGCCCGTTAAGAGTGCAGCCTCGCCAGATCTGTCATAGGAGTGGCGTCTGTCAGCTCAAGAGTGCGGCCCGAGTAATGATCATCCATGGGGACCCGACGAAGGCATGACCACTTCTTACCATCCGCTCCAGGAGATTCTTGAAAAAAGAATCGCCATCATTGATGGCGCGATGGGCACGACCATCCGCACCTACGGGATGAAAGAATCCGATATCCGTGGAGAGCGCTTCAAAGATGCGAAGAAAGACCTGCTGAACAACGGTGATCTGTTCACGCTGACACAGCCGGCGATGATCGGTGATATTCACCGTCGTTTCCTCGAGGCGGGAGCCGACATCATCGAAACCAACACGTTCGGCGCGACCAGTATTGCGCAGAGTGAATTTTTCGTGGACGATCCCCGCGAGAAGGGTGGGCGAAAGGATCCTGCCTTCTATCAGAAGGTGATTGACGACCCACTCCTGAGCGACCTTGCATGGGAGATCAATGCGCGGTCCGCACGGCAATGCCGCAAATGGGCCGACCGCATTGCAAATGCCACAGGTCGCCAGCGGTTTGTGGCGGGCGCGATTGGGCCGTTGACGGTCTCCCTCTCGAATTCGCCGGATGCCGACGATCCAGGCTTTCGGGTGGTCACATTCGACCAGGTAAAGAAGGCTTACAGCGAGCAGGTGCGCGGTCTGATCGCAGGTGGCGCCGACCTGCTCCTCGTGGAAACGATCTTCGATTCGCTGAATGCCAAAGCTGCCCTCGTTGCCATCCAGGAAGTTTTTGAAGAGGACGGCAAGAAGGTGCCGATCATGATTTCTGCGGCGGTAGGGCGCGGCGGCGAGACGATGATTTCCGCGCAGACGGTTGAGGCGTTCTGGAATGCGGTACGGCATGTGAAACCGCTCTCTGTTGGGCTCAATTGCTCCCTCGGGCCTGATCTGATGTATCCATTTCTCGAAGAGCTTGCCGAAAAAGCGGATGTGGCCATCTCGGCCTATCCCAATGCCGGCTTGCCAAATCCTCTTTCGCCGACTGGGTTTGATCTGGAGCCTGCCGACATGGCTCGTTATCTCGGTGATTTTGCGCATGGAGGGTTGATCAATATCGCGGGAGGCTGCTGCGGCAATACGCCCGAGCACATTGCGGCGATTGCGAAGGCACTCGATGGCCGCACTCCGCGCAGGCTCGAACTCGAGACGGCAGTGGAGACCGCGGGATGAGCGCCACCTCGGCCACTGAGCCACGACCTTTGCGGCTTTCCGGATCGCAGCCTTTCACGCAGCAATCCGGCGTCTTCATCATGATCGGAGAGCGAACCAATGTGGCCGGCTCGCCGAGGTTTGCGAAGCTCATCAAAGAAGGCAAGTACGAAGAGGCGGTGAGCATTGCCCGGCAGCAGGTCGAGAATGGCGCCAACGTCATCGACATCTGCATGGACGAGGGCATGATCGATGGTGTTGCCGCCATGTCTCGGTTTCTGCAATTGCTGGCGAGCGAGCCGGAAGTGGCCAAGGTGCCTTTCATGGTGGACTCCTCCAAATGGGAGGTGATCCAGGCCGGCCTCAAATGCCTGCAAGGCAAAGGCATTGTGAACTCAATTTCTCTCAAGGAAGGCGAAGAGAAGTTCAGGATGCATGCAGCAACAGTGCTGAAGTATGGCGCAGCGGCTGTTGTGATGGCCTTTGACGAACAGGGCCAGGCTGCAAATTACGAAGACAAGATCCGCATTTGTGAACGAGCGTATCGGATCCTTGTGGACAAAGTCGGGTTTGCGCCGGAAGACATTATCTTCGACCCCAACATTCTTACCGTCGCCACCGGGTTGGATGAGCACAACAACTACGCAGTCGATTTCATTCGCGCCACGCGCTGGATCAAGGAAAATTTGCCGCACGCCAAAGTGAGCGGCGGTGTCTCCAATATCTCGTTCAGCTTTCGTGGCAACAACAAGGTGCGCGAAGCGATGCACTCAGCGTTCCTCTACCACGCGATTTCCGCTGGCCTGGATATGGGAATCGTGAACGCCGGAATGCTCGAGGTCTACGAAGAGATCGAGCCGGAGCTGAAGGTCCTGGTGGAGGACGTGTTGCTCAACCGCCGTCCAGACGCAACTGAACGGCTGGTGGAGTTTGGCGAGAAACTGAAGGCATCAGGAACCGAAAGTGCCGCAGCGGAGAAGAAGGCCGAAGAATGGCGCCACGGCACCGTTGAGGACCGTCTTTCCCACGCACTGGTTAAAGGAATCGATACTTACATCGATGCCGACACAGAAGAGGCGCGTGCCAAACTCGGACGCCCGCTTCTGGTGATAGAAGGTCCGCTGATGGCCGGAATGGGCATCGTGGGCGATCTTTTCGGCGCCGGCAAGATGTTTCTCCCGCAGGTGGTGAAATCAGCCAGAGTGATGAAGAAGGCAGTCGCCTATCTGACTCCATTTATGGAGGCTGAGAAGGAGGCGATGGCCGCCGAAGGGTTAGAGGTCCGGACGCAAGGCAAGATCGTGCTGGCCACCGTCAAGGGCGATGTCCACGACATCGGCAAAAACATTGTGGGCGTCGTGCTGGCGTGCAATAACTACGACGTCATCGACATGGGGGTGATGGTTCCCGCGGAGAAGATCCTTGAGCGCGCCAAAGCCGAGAAGGCCGACCTCATTGGATTAAGCGGCCTCATCACTCCGTCGCTGGATGAAATGGTGCACGTAGCGCGGGAAATGGAGCGCCAGGGTTTCAAGGTTCCGCTGCTGATCGGCGGTGCGACGACGAGCAGGGCGCATACGGCCATCAAGATCGCTCCTCACTTTAGCGAGCCTGTCGTGCATGTGCTCGATGCTAGCCGCGCCGTACCTGTAACCACAAGCCTTCTCAGTGACGAAAGCCGACAGTCTTTCGTGGAGCAGCATCGTGCCGAATACGAGGCGGTCAGGCAAGCGCATGCCGCGCCACGCCAGAAGACTGTTTCGATTAAAGAGGCACGCGAGCGGCGAACCCCAATCGAATGGAATATTAAGGACATACCGCAACCGTCGTTTATTGGAGTGCGTGCGCTTAATGATTTTCCGCTTAGCGTTCTGCGCGAATTCATTGATTGGTCGCCGTTCTTTCATGCCTGGGGATTAAAGGGAATTTATCCCCGTATCCTTGACGACGAAAAGCAGGGGACGCAAGCTCGTCAGCTCTTCGCGGAGGGGAACGGGCTCCTGGATCGAATCATCCAGGAGAAACTGATCACAGCGCGTGGAGTTTACGGTTTCTTTCCCGCGAACGCAACCGGCGATGACGTCGAACTGTACACCGACAAGACCCGTTCCTCAGTGCTCGATCGGTTCCACTTCCTTCGCCAACAGGCAAATCGCGAGGGATCGGAGCCGTGCCGGTGCCTCTCTGACTTTATCGCGCCGAAAGAGACTGGTTTGCCCGATCACATCGGAGCATTTGCGGTCACCAGCGGGATAGGCCTGCGTGAACTTTGCGACGACTTCCGGGCCAGACATGATGACTACAACGCCATTATGGCTGAAGCCCTAGCCGATCGCCTGGCCGAAGCCTTTGCGGAATGCCTTCACAAGTGCGCACGGAATGAGTGGGGTTACGGCTGTGTAGAAACATTCACGAACGCCGAGCTGATCCAGGAGAAGTATCGAGGCATTCGGCCGGCTCCCGGTTATCCGGCCAGTCCTGACCATACGGAAAAGGGCACTATCTGGAAGCTACTCGATGTGCAGGCTAAGACTGGCATCCTCATCACGGAATCTTTCGCGATGTGGCCAGGGTCGAGTGTGAGCGGCATTTACTTCGCTCACCCTGAATCACGTTATTTCAGCGTTGGCAAGATCGGTCGCGATCAGGTTGACGATTACCAGAAGCGTAAGGGAATGACGCTGACCGAAATCGAAAGATGGCTGGGACCGAACCTGAACTACGATCCTGAAAACTAAGCTTCTTCCACAACCCCTTCCGCCACCCCTCCCTTCTGAAACCCCTACCTCCACGCACTTTTGCTTTCACCATAGATAAGCCTTTGGAGGATCACTCGTGATTCGCGCTCAACTACATGACTTTTTCGATCAGAGACAAAGACAGCCTTTTGCGCTTTGCACAAGGGCGCTGGGGCCCTTGCACCGGCTCTGTTGACTAAGCCGACAGCACGGTTCTCTCATTTGGAACGTCCAGTCGAACGGCTCTGAGTTGTCTCGCCTCTTGACCGCCTCGGTCTGAGAGGCCTCGTGGCTACCCAAAACAGAGTTCCCAGCAAAACACATGAGGGCGAGCCTGTGGTGGCGCTTCACCCCGAATCTCTATTGCCGCTGCCGATAACTAGGAATTGAGCGGTTCCATGTCAACGGCGACCTTCAGCGTGTGGTCTCCGCCGCCCAGAATTAAGCCGCGCAGAGGACTTACGTCGCCATAGTCGCGACCCCAGGCGAGTGTCACGTGGCCGTTCGAGGGGACAACGTTGTTTGTCGGATCGATATCAAGCCAGCCGATTCCCGGACAATATGCGGACACCCAGGCGTGGGATGCATCGGCCCCCACCAGCCTCGGTTGCCCTGGAGGGGGATAGGTTCGAAGGTATCCGCTTACGTAACGGGCCGCGATATTCACTGAGCGGAGGCATGCGATTTGCAAGTGCGCGAAATCCTGGCATACGCCCCGCCGCTTGCGGAAGACCTCTTCGGTGGGCGTCCGGACGTTGGTCACTTTTGAATCGAAACGAAAGTCTTTGTGGATGCGTGCGGTCAGATCTAGAAGCGACTCAGACATCGGCCGCCCGGGCGTAAACGACTGCAGCGCATAAGACGCAAACTCCGGGCGTACTCGGATGCGCGGCGACTCAAATCCAAACTGGTAAGCCTCCAGACCCGCGGCGCTTTGATCGTTAGGCAGCGATCTGGCCGTCTCTTCCCAGGGGAGGGCTTGTTGCGGCCAAGGCGTCGCATTCCCGTTCATAGTCACTTCGCTACGCGCCTCCACCACTAATTCCTTGTGCGGCTCCTGCACGGTAAAAAAAGAGAGAAGGTTCCCAAAGTAGTCCACCCGCTCGGTGCGCGTTGCGGGCTGCGGCTGGATGTGAAGCTCACTCCGCGCCAACTGATGGTTTGGCAAAGAGCGCGGCGTTAGGCACGCCACGTGGTTTCCGACCGAGACAGGGTATTTGTATTTGTACGTAGTTCTGTGAACGATTCTATAAATCATTGGCCTATGGTGATCGGCAAAGTGCGAGCATGGCTAAAGTACCTGCTCGATAAGTTATTCGACCACGAAGGTAGCAATCGCTCCAACTCTCTCAGGAAACGCTCAAGGCGGGACAGCCCTGTGGATCCATTCGCCAACGCCTCGGCGCCCGGCAACGGGTACTTCAACTCTCGCAGATCGAAACTACGTAACGTTGCCAGCGCATCCCGCATTGCATGCAAGTCATCCGGCAGGTACCGGGGAAGCTTCTCATAGAGTTCTGCAAGCTGGCTCAGTTGGAAGTCAAGGGACCGGGGATTTGTTTCATCCGCCATGAGCACGTCCAGCACGGCTAGCGGCTGCAGAGTCGTGTAGTACCGTGTGCGGTAGGTCATGGAACTGTCCGCGACCTCGAGCAAGCATTCCAAAAGCGACCAGTCCTCCTCCAAGAGCGGCGTAGTGATCTCCCGCAATTGCCGGGTCAGATAGATCGCGCGCTCCAGACGTCGGCCGATACTCAGGAATAACCATCCCAATCCGCGGTTTATGTTTTCGCGCTCCATCCCTGAAAATGCAGAAAGCAATTCCAGGCAAGCGGTCAGCATCGTCGGATACTCAAGAAACTGTGTGCCACGCTCGACCTGAATTGAGTCTCGCAACTGGCCGATGAGGAACATCATGTCGGCCGATAAGCGCTCTCTCACATGGCCGCCAACGCGAGATACCTCAGCCAGTGTGCACACCAGGCTGTCAGCCCGCTTGGCATCGGTCAATATGGAGATCATCTCCTGTTCGAGTTCAAGAGTCGTCGGCCGCCTGTCTTTAGGTTTTGGCAGCTTGCTGTGCCGCGACTCAAGGCAACCGTGCAGACGAAGCAGACATTCCAACTCCGCTCTTTCAGCGCGTCGTACCCGAGGAATCATTGTGCGAAGGATCCGGGCGATATTCTCCGCTCGCTCGGCATATCGGCCCAACCAGAAAACATTGTCGGCCACGCTGCTGGGCACAACCCGGGGCACACGGCGCAACTCCACCGGTTCATTGCGCGGATGCAGCAGGCTGAATGTATCCACGGGGCTATCCCAGAGGACCCATGCGTCCTTGCTGTGGCCGCCTCGCTGCATCGAGACGACCGACCCGTCAGCCTCGGCGACACGCACCAAACCACCCGGAATGGCGAGCCACCCGCTGCCCGTGTTCAGCACGTAGGTGCGGAGCACCACGCTGCGCGAATTCAAACATCCGTTGTCCCACACGGGGGCGGTGGACAATGCGATCTGCTCCTGCGCCACATACTCATGGGGCCGGGCTCGCAATTGCTCAGCAAACTTGCCCTTCTCTGTTTGTGGCAGTTCTGCCCCGAATACCGGCTCCATGCCGCGGGAGGGAAACGCCGGTTTCACCACTACGGAGTCGAGATGGTCGAGCACCCAATCGAGTGCGTAGTTCTGCCCACACCACCAAGTTGCAACGGAGGGAAGCTTCAGTTTCTCACCAAGAAGGTGCGTGGAGAGGCCGGGGAGAAAGGGCATGATTGCAGCTGTCTCAATCAGACCACTCCCCAATGCGTTTGCAACCTTCACGTTTCCGGCAACTATGGCGTCGACAAGACCGGCTACGCCCAGAAGCGATTCACCCCGCAGTTCGAGAGGATCGCAAAAACTGTCGTCCACGCGGCGCATAATGACATCGACCTGCTCCAAGCCGTCGACCGTCTTCAGATACACATGGCGATCACGCACGGTCAGGTCCGCGCCCTCGACCAGGGTGAATCCCAGGTACTTGGCGAGATACGAGTGTTCAAAGTAGGTCTCGTTGTAGGGGCCCGGGGTTAACAGCACGATTCGCGGATTGTCTCGCCCGGCCAGGCTGGTGAGCGCTTCGCGTTGTGCGCGGAAGAATGGTGCGAGGCGCAATACGTTTGAGGTACGGAAAAGATCTGGGAGAACATCGGAGACGATTGTGCGGTTCTCCAGTGCGTAGCCGCTCCCTGAAGGCGCCTGCGTTCGATCGGCAAGCACCCACCATTGGCCGTCCCGCGAACGCGCAAGATCGACGGCCAGCATGTGCAGGTAACTGTGCGCGGGAACGGGTACGCCCACCAGCGGCCGAAGGAACGCAGGGTTGGCGTAGAGAAGCGCCGCAGGAAAGCGACCTTGCGCTAATAACTCCTGCCGCCCGTAGAGGTCCTCCAGGATCAGGCTCAGCAACTGGGCACGCTGAATGATGCCGGCCTGGATGTAGCGCCATTCATCCGCCGGAATCAGCAGCGGAACGATATCGATTCTCCAGGGCCGATTGGCCCCGAGCGGATCGCTGTAGATGTTGTAGGTGATCCCGTTTTCGCGAATGCGGCGCTCGGCGCGGCCCCAGCGTCGCTCCAGTTCTTCCGGGCCAATTGCCCGAAGGGAATCCATCAGATGATTCCAGTGCGGTCGGGGAGTCACACCATCGGCCGACAACTCGTCATAGGCGGCTCCAAATCGGAGCGGGTTTTGATAAAGATCCACCGTCATGTGAAAAGCCCCGGCTTCTCGACGTGGGTCTTTTGTCTGGGTGCCAGCACCCGCAGGTCCAGCGTCATAGGGAAGATCGGGTTGGACTCTTCCTCCGGCATCGATATCCTGGAGTAAGCATTGTTCGACTTCTCAAAGCGTTTCTGACGGCGGTCTTCCGCCTCCCTTGCGTTGTTGGGCCGCGCTGTGTGCATCTGGCCGTCGGCTGGTCTCGAGTGGTAAGTACATCGGCCAATCGAACGCTCTTTCCAACGGTCGATTATGTCGAAGACCAGTGGTGTGTGCACGGGAATTGTAGGGTGTAATGCCGCCGAAAGCCTTCGGGCGCGATACCGAATGGCCGCTACCGCCTCTCCGGGTTCTCCTGTCGGATGTAGAGGCACCATGCGCCCATTGCATGCAACCACGTAGCGGGAGTCCGTAGTGAACCCGGACACCTTCACCTGTATCCGCTCGAGCGATGAGTCGACGGTGCGAACTGTTCCGCCGGAAGTCGTCTCTTCCGCCAGCACATTCCAGGGCTCGAGAGCCTGACGCAACTCGAGTTCGACTTCCTCTGCCGTGATCGATCCGATCTTCGGAAACCGAAACTCCAGGTGCGAAGCAAACCACTTCTCCTCGAAGTTGTAACCGGACCCACGAAGCTGGTCGAGCACATCGGAAAAGTCATGCCAGACAAAATGCGGCATCATAAAGCGGTCATGGAGCGCGGTGCCCCAACGGACCAGGCTGCCTTCGAATGGCCGCTTCCAGAACATGCAGACGAGAGTTCGAATGAGCAACATCTCAACCAGCCCCATTCTGACATGCGGCGCCATTTCGAAGGCGCGCAATTCGAGAAGGCCCAGACGCAATCCCAGACCCTCCGGCGGATAAAGCTTGTCGACACAGAACTCGGCGCGATGCGAGTTTCCCGTCATATCGACGAGTAGATTGCGGAACAATCCATCCACAATGAACGGCGGGCAATCGGTTGCAGGCAGCTGACGGAAAGCGATCTCCAGCTCGTACAAGGCGTCCATGCGCGCCTCGTCCACACGCGGATACTGGCTCGTCGGCCCCACATACATTCCGGAAAACAGATATGACAGCGATGGATGGTTCTGCCAGAACGTGACCATGCTGCGCAAGAGGTCCGGGCGGCGCAGGAAGGGACTGTCCAAGACGCTCGCTCCGCCGAGGACTATGTGGTTACCGCCGCCGGTTGCGATATGGCTGCCGTCGTAGGCGAATTTTTCGGCGGTCAAGCGGTTACGGCGCGCTTCTTCGAAGAGGACTGTGTTGATCTGTTCGAGTTCGTTCCAATTGGTCGCGGGCGGAAGGTTCACTTCGAGAACGCCCGGATCGGGAGTGACGCTGAACGACCGCAGCCGCGGATCGGAAGGCGGAGCGTAGCCCTCCAGCCACACGGGCTTCTGCAGATGCTGGCACGTGTCCTCAACGGCGGCGATCAAGTCGAGATAGTCCGCGAGCTGGGACGCATACGGCAGAAACACATGCAGACGGCCTTCTCGCGCCTGCACGCACAGCGATGGCCGGATCAGCTCCGTTGCAGTTTCGGCAGTGCTTGAAAGCGCAGGCAATACATCGGCCCCGGGCTTTTTCTCAAAGAGATCCATGCGTCGCGCCGGGCGCAATGGGAGCTTGACCCGGTCTGCGAATGGCGCGGCCGCGTGCTCGTATTCAATCTCATCCGGCGCCACCCAGGGCATCGACTCGGTGGATAGGCGAAAGCCTATAGGCGAATCGCCCGGTGTCAGCAGCAGAGGCTCAGGCCGAGGAAACCACAACTGGCTCGACCAGCGTAACTGGCCCGCCGGCTGTCGACGACGAATGGGCAGAATGTAGCCGGCCGGCTCCGTCGAGTCGGTTTCGGGGTTATGGGCAGGTAACACGTTTTCGACGCTTACCTGCAAGCGACGCGTGAGCGCTTCAATGAACGCGAGGGCATCGGCCACACCGAAGCCGTAGTCCTGATCTTCGCGGGCGATGAGATCGATGTTCTCCCAGACCGGTATGCCGTCGCCACGCCAGAAGCAACTCAATGCCCAGCGCGGCAACGGCTCGCCCGGATACCATTTGCCTTGCCCGTAATGAAGCATCCCGCCGGGTGCCGTCTTTTCGCGGAGGCATTGAATGAGAGCCAGACCGCGGGTTCGCTTCATGGGTCCGAGAGCATCGATGTTCCATTGGGGGCTCTCAGTCTCGTCGATGCCGACGAAGGTAGGCTCGCCACCCATGGTCAGGCGTACAGCCTGCGCCTCCAGGTCTGCGTCCACGCAATACGCAACCTGCTGAACCTCGACCCAGTCTTCCTCGCTGAATGGCCTGGAGGGCCGCGGTGCGTCATTCAGGCGGCGGATGGACATGGAGTAATAGAAGTCCACATTGGCCGGCTCGGTTGTGCCCTCGATGGGCGCCGCCCTTGAAACGCTTGGAGTGCAGACCAGGGGGATGTGGCCCTCGCCAGCGAACAACCCGGAGGTCGGATCCATCCCGATCCAACCAGCGCCCGGTAAAAACGCCTCTGCCCAGGCATGGAAATCCGCGGAGTCGGTTTGCAAGCCGCTCCGATCTTCCGGTGCTCCTTCTTCTGACGCCATCTGAATCAGATATCCCGAGACGAACCGTGCCGCAATGCCCAGATGCCGAAGAATCTGCACCAACAGCCATGCCGAGTCGCGGCAGGATCCCATGCGCCGTTCAAGAGTCTGCTCGCAGGTCTGGACTCCGGGATCAAGACGCGTCTCGTAGCCGATTTGGTCTCGCACCCTTCGATTCAAGTCGACTAAGAAACCAATCGTACCGCGCTTCTCGCCTGGAAGGTTCTCAAGAAATGCCTGAAGCAGAGTGCCGGCGGCTTCGCACGAACGATAGGGCACGAGATCCTTGGCCAGCTCCGCCGAATACTCGAACGGATACTCTTCGACTCCTGGCTCCAAAAAGAAATCGAATGGATTAATGGGAGACAGCTCCGCGACGAGGTCGACCTCA
>Ga0335083_10009939_pt1 | contig 11538 bp, 11 predicted proteins | sample Lox_Sample_42_FD_206716 | JGI IMG/M metagenome (GOLD analysis project Ga0335083, IMG submission 206716) | Soil microbial communities from Loxahatchee National Wildlife Refuge, Florida, United States - Lox_Sample_4.2 | ecosystem: Environmental > Terrestrial > Soil > Wetlands | place: USA... | reverse complement strand
CGGAGAACCGATTCGATTGCCTGCTCAAGGTACACGCGAGGCGTGTTCCAGGTCGGGATAATCACGCCGATCTGCGGCCCGTCGGAGCAGACCGGAGCGGATCGGGTGAGCGGCGCGTAGCGAAGCGGCGCGGGCTGGCGTCCCTCGACCCGGCCGCGGACCCAATAGTGCAAGAGCGGGTTCAGCCCCTGCTCCCGGACGTCCGAGTACTGCCCGAGATACCAGGAGGTGCTGAACGCGGAGCTCGGGTCGCGTCCTTCGGCAGCGCCATGTTCCAGATAGTGCACAAGCGGATTGAGTCCACCGGCGGCGACGTCGCGGTTCACGGCAAGGTATTGAGAAGTGTCGAAGAAGGGGTTGGGATCGCGTAACTCGTCCGCGCCAAATGCGAGATAGTGCGCCCAGAGGTTTCCAGTGCTGTTGAGATCGGGGTTCTCTTTCGCGTAGAACGCCGGATCGAACAGCGGGCTCCGCGGAAGCAGAAAGGTGTCCCGTGGACCGCAAATCCAGATCGCCTTTGCCAGCGGCTTGCCTGTCCAGCGAAATGCCGGAGATACGAAGAGTATGCGAAACAAGACGCGGCGAACTGAGGCCGCCAGACTCATGTCGGAAAGCACTTCTTCATGTACAAGGTCCTGGTTACCGCCACCGCGCCAGTGAAAACATCGGGGCCGGAACCGCGGTGGAGGCGTCTCGATAACAGCGACGGGAACATGGGGAGTACTTGTCTTCTGTCTGCAATTATCCAGTGTCTCTCATTCCGCGGGCCTTGTCTCCGCGAACGCCCCACGTTCCGCGCCGGGCGTGCCGGCGGATGTCGCCATCACTATGGCTTTTCAGCGCAGGACGCGGCTGTGCCCCTGACGGCAGCATCGGCACTCCTGGTACCTGCGACAGGCGCGGGCGTTCTGGAGGTTCGGCGCCGCGGCTTCAGGACTGGCGATACCAGTACGTCTGCGAAAAGCGTGTCCAACGAAGACCTGCCTGGGGCGCGGGTTTCGCGGATTGCCGGCAGCCACGTGCAAATATCTGAACCTTGGGACTTTCCTTTGTCGCGGCAGGGCCACCGGCTGGATGTGCCACCTGCTGCGGCTCTGACGAGCAGAGGCGTTGCGGGCTGTTCAGGGTTACCCCGCGAGCTTGTTTTTGTTCCAGCCCGATAGATTGCCGGTGCTCCTTTTCCAAAGTACTAAATCGTTGGTAATAAACCAGTTATCGATCAAATTCTTAGTCATTAACCGCCTTTATCCGGCTACACTGTCTCTTCCCGGCCAGGCAGGCGCAGTGTCGGGTGGGAGCGAAAGACAACGTTATGGTAAAGCGTGCGGTCCTGATGGCGTTGTTCGGAGGATTGTGCAGCGTGGGTGTCTGGGCAGACACCTTCGTGACAGGCGTGGAGAATACCATCCCTGGCAGCCCAACGACCATCGAAGGCCTTGGCGATTTCAACGATCTGATGGTGAGCCTCCAGGGCTCGGGGTTGACCCTCGTGTCCACCGACGGCGGTTCCTGGAGTTCTTTCAGCGCCGGCATCGTAAATCAGAATCAAACATACCCGAGCGCGAACGCGAATCCCTTCTGGGACAACCAGTCGCTGGACGGCTCGCACGAGAGCATCGGCTATTGCCTGACAACCAACAACTGCGGGATGGGCGGCAGCGCCGGCAGCCCGGTGGATGGTGTCAACCAGTACCTGCATGGAGCAAGTGGAATTGGAAGCGCGGACAACGGATTCTACTTCAGCTTCACCGGCCAGGTGGCCACGGTGAATCTCGGTGCGATTGCGGCCCGCGCGCAGGACGAAGCGCTCGGCTGGTACAACATCAACAATCCCTCCCAGATGGGAACGATTATCCCGCTGGGGTCGGCGTCTGCCGCTGGGAGTTACAGCTTTACGCCGGCGGTGCCGAACTTCGGGCTCTGGTTCTACGTCAGCGGCACCTACTACTATTCGCAGACAAGCCTCGGAGGCTCGGGTGCTCCCGCAAGCCGCTTCGCGGTGTTCCGCCTCGCCAATCCCGTTCCGGAGCCTGGCACTCTGGCTCTCTTCGGCCTGGGAGCACTTGCTCTTGGCGTGATCCAGCGGCTGCGGAAACGGAAGTAGGGGCTCCCCGAAAGTCACTCGATACGGCACGCTGGCGATGTCAGTGTGCCGTACGCATTTTCAGCCCTTCTGTTATGCAATCTGCTTGCGGCTCCACGTGAAGTAGATGCCCAGCCCGATGATCAGCCAGGAGAAGAAACGCAGCCACGTCTCCAGCGGCAGTCCGGCCATCAGCAGGAAGCAGCAGACGATCGATAGAATCGGCACCGCGGGCACCAGCGGAACACGGAATGCGCGCGGCCGGTCCGGATCGGTCCGGCGCAGCACAATCACGCCCGCCGACACCAGCACGAAGGCGAACAGGGTGCCGATGTTGGAAAGCTCGGCGAAGGTATCGATGTCCCAGATACCCGCCGGAATGCCGACCACGAACCCGGCAATCCAGGTGCTGATATGCGGTGTCTGGAAGCGGCGATGGACGGCGGAGAACATCCTCGGCAGCAGCCGGTCGCGTGACATCGCAAACCAGATGCGCGCCTGCCCGTACTGATACACCAGCAGCGAACTCAGCATGCCCATCAGCGCGCCGGCCGTGACCCACAAACGAAGATTGTTGAAGCCCAGAGCCTTCAGGGCGTTCGCCACCGGCGCGTCGTTGCCCAGCGTAGTCCAGTGCGCGATGCCCGTCAGCACCAGCGAAACCGCGCCGTAGAGAATGGTGCACACCACCAGCGTCGCCAGAATCCCGATCGGCAGGTCGCGCTGGGGACGCTTGCACTCCTCGGCGGCCGTGGACACCGAGTCGAACCCGATATAGGTGAAGAAGACGATTGACGCGCCCGTCAGGATGCCAGGGAAGCCGTGCGGCGCGAACGGGTGCCAGTTGGAGGTGTTGATCGCACGCGCTGCGCCCAGACAGAAGATCACGATGGCTATGATCTTGATGGCCACCATGCCGGCGTTCGCTTCGGCGCTCTCTTTCACGCCGCGCACCAGCAGCCAGGTGACCGCCATGGTGATCAGCAGCGCGGGAACGTTGAACCAGCCTGCGGGCCCGCCGGCCGCGGGGAAGGGCGGATAGGCGAACTGAGGCGGCAGGTGCACGCCAAGCAGATTGTCGCCGAGGTCCTGCAGATACGCCGAGAACCCCACCGCGACCGACATGTTGGAGACGGCGTATTCGAGGATCAGATCCCAGCCGATGATCCACGCGAAGATCTCGCCCAGGGTCGCGTAGGCGTACGTGTACGCGCTCCCGGCGATGGGGATCATGGAGGCCAGTTCGGCGTAACAGAGGCCCGCAAATGCGCAGGCGATTGCCACCAGGATGAACGACAGCGTGATGGCCGGTCCGGCGCCCGGCCGTCCCATGGTGGAGCCCGCGTGCACGCCGCTGATCAGCAGATCGAGCAGCGGCGCATGCAGGATAGATTTAATGTTTTCGACCTTGCCCGCCGCCGCGGTGCCGGTGAGCGTGAAGATGCCCGAGCCGATCACCGCTCCGATTCCGAGCGCGGTGAGACTCCAGGGCCCCAGAGATTTGCGCAGCCGTTTAGCCGGATCCTCGGAGGCCCGGATCAACTCGTCGATGCTCTTCTTGCGGAGGAGCGGCGAGGGCACGATGGTTTAGCGCTTGCGCTGGCCCTTAGCGAGCTTCTTCACCCTCTTCTTCATGGAGCCGCGGGCCACGCCGGCCGCGCGGGGCGCCTTCGGGGCTGCCTTCTTGCGCGCCGTGCGTTTGACCTTCTTCCGCTCTGCTTTGTCTTCGATGTGTTTGGTGTTCATTCGTCCAGTTTGATCCCTGCGTATTTGGCCACCAGTTTCTTCAAACCGTAACCTGGGAAGCTTACCGTAAGTTTAGCGTCCTCGCCCTCCCCTTCGCGACGCAAAATCATGCCGTGACCGTATTTCGGGTGGTTCACGGAAGCGCCGGGGCCGAGTCCGCCCTTCTTTTTCGGGGCCGCGGCCAGCGGAGGCGCAGGTTTCGGTGGTGCCTGGGGCGTTGGCGCGGGTGGACGGGGCGCGGCGATGCCGCGCTCGGCGAAGTACTGCGCGATGTTGTCGAGCGAGTTGTAAGTCTTGCCCGTGTAGAGGTTCTTCTTGACCGTTTCGCGGACTTCGTGGCGTTCGGCGAAGAGGTCCACCTGCGATCCGCCCGCGTCCTGGCGCAGCTTCATGAGGCGCTCGGGCGGGACTTCGCGCAGGAAGCGCGACGCGAGGCAGGGCTCAGGCTGGCCGCCTCCGAAGCGCCGCCGGTAGCGCGCCCAGCTCAGGATCAGCCGCTTCTGCGCCCGCGTCATGCCCACGTAGCAGAGCCGCCGCTCCTCTTCCATTTCAGAGTTCGAGTTGAGCGAGCGGCTGTGCGGGAAGAGGCCTTCTTCCAGACCCGCGATGAACACCACCGGCCACTCAAGCCCCTTGGCGTTGTGCATGGTGAGCAGGGAGATGGTGGCGCGCTCGTCGAGACCGTCGGCATCGGCCACCAGAGCGGCGTGGTCGAGGAAGTCGGTGAGCGTTTCGCCGCGCTCGGCTGCTTCGGCGGCGGCGTTGACCAGTTCGTTCAGGTTCGCCAGACGCGATTCGGATTCCGGGTCGTTATCGGATTCGAGCATCTTCCCGTAGCCGGTCCGCTCGATCGCCTGACGCAGAATCTCGTCCAGCGGCTCTCTGTTCACCAGGTCGGTGAGTTCCGTGATGATGTGCTCGAAGGCACGCAGGGCGGCCTGGGCGCGGGAGGGGAATGCGCCGTCGTCCAGCAGGCGGCGCAGCGCGTTCCAGAGGCTGAGATCGTTTTCGAGCGCGTACTGCTCGATCTGCTCGATGGTGGTCTTGCCGATGCCGCGCGCGGGGGTGTTGATGATCCGCAACAGCGCGATGGAATCCTGCGGGGTCACCAGCACGCGCAGGTAGGCGAGCAGGTCGCGGATTTCGGCGCGCTGGTAGAAACTGAATCCGCCGACCACCAGGTATTTCCGCCCGTAGCGCCGCAGCGCCTCTTCAATCTGCCGCGACTGGAAGTTGGTGCGGTAGAGGACGGCGATGTGCTCGCCGGGGTTCTTAGCCAGCAGCCGCTCGATGGTGTCCGCGATGAAGAGGGCTTCGTTCTCGGCGTCGAGCGCTTCGTAGAGGCCGACCTTGTCGCCTTCGCTCGCATCGGTCCAGAGCCACTTGCCCTTGCGCTCGGTGTTGTGGGCGACTACGGCGCTGGCGGCTTCGAGGATGTTCTTCGTCGAGCGATAGTTCTGCTCAAGGCGGATCACGCGCGCTTTGGGGAAGTCGCGCTCGAAGTCGAGGATGTTGCGGATGTCGGCGCCGCGCCAGCCGTAGATGGACTGGTCCTCATCGCCCACCACGCACACGTTCTGGTGCTCGGCCGCCAGCAGGCGCATCAGCTCGTACTGCGAGCGATTGGTGTCCTGATACTCGTCGATCATCACGAATTCGTATCGGCGGTTGTACTGGAGGCGGAGGTCCGAGTCGTGCTGGAGCAGGCGCACGGTTTCAAGAAGCAGGTCGTCGAAATCGAGCGCGTTGGCCTGGCGGAGGCGGCCTTCGTACTGCTCGTAGATCGTGGCCAGCCGCGACGTCTTCGGGTCCTTCGCGGAGTTGTAGACATCCTGAGGCGACTGCTTGTGGCTCTTGGCGTGCGAGATCCAGGCGGTCATGGCGCGATACTGCATGAACTTCTCATCGAGGCCGACCGCTCGGAAGATCTGCTTGATCAGCGCCACCTGATCGTCGTCGTCATAGATGTTGAACTGGCGCGTGAAGCCAGGGCGGATGTCGGCGAGCCGGCCGCCGTCGCGGCGCAGCACGCGCACACAGAACGAGTGGAAAGTGGAGACGAGCGGGGCGGAGCGGTGGTCGGGATCGCCCAGCAGACGCAGGACGCGGTCTCGCATCTCGCCCGCGGCCTTGTTGGTGAAGGTGACGGCGAGTATGGCGGGTCCGGGGACGCGGTGGGCTTCCACGAGGTGGGCCATGCGGTGGGTGATGACCCGGGTTTTGCCGCTGCCGGCTCCAGCCAGCAGCAGCAGAGGCCCTTCGACGTGCGTGACGGCAGACCGCTGCTGCGGGTTGAGTCCTGCAAGGAAGTCCATGAAAAGAAAAAGCCCTAGGCCTGCTGGTCGCCTTCCAGATCGGACAGGCGCCGCTCGTGAATCTCGGCAATCCGCACCAGGGCGCGGATGTGCTCGGCATCGATACGCAACTGCTCGGTGTGCTCGGCAATGGCACGGCTGTTCGCCTGAACAAGCTCGTGAAGCTCGCCCACGCTCGTGTGAAGCGATTCGATATTGACCCTCAGGACTTCCTGGCGAGCATCGAAATCGCGCATCCGCTCCCGATGCTCGGTTGAGGTCTCATCCAGCAGACGCTCAATCCGGTCGAGACGCGACTCGCCGTTATTAGCTTCGGGCATTGCTCCTTTATTATCCTCCATCGGTTCGCATTACTTAAGGCCCGCGCGTTTTGCAGCCAGACCTCCCACGGCGGACCAGTCGGTGTCCCCGTTGCCTTCCGCTACCAGCGTCAGGAAGGCGTCGTGGAGGACGCTGGCGAAGGGCATGGGGGTTTCGGCGGTGTCGGCGGCGGCGAGGGCGAGGCGCACGTCCTTAAGGCCGAGACGGGCGCGGAAGCCGGGCGGGTCGAAGCGCTGCTCCAGGATGATGCCGCCGTAGCCGTTGTAGACGGGCGACTGGTAGAGGTCGCCGTTCACCACTTCGTGGAAAAGGCGCGGGTCGATGCCGGATTTGCGGAGCAGGGCGTAGGCCTCGCCGATCGTCTCCAGCATGCTGGCGATGGTGAAGTTGCCGGCCAGCTTGAACACGTTGGCCATCCAGGGCTCTGGGCCCACCACGGCGACCCTGCGGCCAAGCGCTTCGAGGGCGGGCCTGCAATGGGCGATGGCTGCCTCGCTGCCCGCGGCGATCACCAGCAACTTCGCGGCCGCGGCTGCTTCAGGACGGCCGAATACCGGTGCGGCGACGAACTGCTGGCCAGCCTCGGCGTGGGTTTTCGCGAGGCGCTCCGAGAGAGCTCGGCTGATGGTGCTGTGGGAGACGTGCAGACCGCTTGTAGGGAGGCCGGCGAGGATGCCGTCGGGCCCCAGGGTCACGTCTTCCAGGGCGCTGTCGTCGGCAAGCATGGTGTGGACGAGGCCGGTCGCGGCGGCTTCGGCGGGAGTGGCGGCGATTTCGGCTCCCGGCAACTGCGCGGCCTTACCCGGGGTCCGATTCCACACCGTGACCTGATAGCCGGCGCGGATGAGGTTGGCGGCCATCCCGAGACCCATGCCGCCCAATCCGATAAATCCGATTCTCATGACTCAGAGATGCCGCGAAAGCCCGGCGGGATGCGCTCGTGCCCTTGTAACCTGAATACTTGGGACAGCGCCTTTCTTATTTGAAGCGCGCCATCCGGCTGGCCTGACCGCATGCTGGTGGATTTCGCAGAAATCGAGCGAGCGCGGTCAGGTGACGACGCCGCGTTCGGCCGGGTGGTGGCCGCGTACCGCAAGCGCGTTCTGGGCACGATCGCCCGGCTGATTGGCCAGCCGGACGACGTGGAGGACGTCGGGCAGGAGGTTTTTGTCCGCGTCTACTACTCGCTTAGGCGCCTGCGGACGCCGGAGGTGTTTGAGCCATGGTTGTACCGCATGACCGTGAACGCTGCCTACGATTATCTGCGGCGGCGCAAGCGGCGGGCCGAGCGGCGCATGTCGGACCTGAGCGATCAGCAGATGATCACGGCCGACGCGTCCCTGGGCATGGTGCAGGACGTCGAGGAACGGCATCGGACCGGCGTGCGCGAGAGGCTGGATGAGTTGCTGACCGGCGTCTCCGACGAAGACCGCATTCTGCTTCTGTTGAAGGAAGTGGAAGGGCTTTCGCTGAAGGAGCTCGAAGAGGTTTATCACGTGAACGCGAACGCCCTGAAGGTCAGGTTGTTTCGGGCGCGGCAACGAGTGTTGAAGGCTTTCGCGGCCATAAAGCGGACGGACGTAACGAAGCCGGTTTGAGGAAAGGGGGGGCGACCGATGAAAGATCTGGAAAAGGAACTCGACGAGTTGTTTCGGGCCTGGCGTGAGGCTGTTCCCGGTCCCGATGCGAGCGCGCAGTTCATGCCCGGCATGTGGGAGAAGATCGAAGCCCGCCGGACCCTCGTTTTTCGTGTTCGTCACCTTGCTCGAGCTTTCCTGGGAGCCACCGCGGTGCTGTGCACTCTGATGGCCGGCGTGTTCCTGCTGGAGGCGAACCGCCCCGGTCCGGTTCCCACCGAAAGCTATCTCGATTCGCTCGCCTACGCGCACGCAAATGAGAGTATGCTGGACGCGATGCACGTGGAAGCGGTCGAGGGCCGGAGATGAACCGCAAATCGAATCTGGTGGTGCTGGGCTACCTGCTGATGGTTTTTCTGGCGGGCGCCGTGGTGGGCGGCTTCGCCGATCGCACATTTTTCCCAGGCAAGGAAACGCGGCTGACGCCGGAGCAGTACAAGGCTCGGATCATCGCCGAGCTGAACAAACGGCTGAAGCTCCAGCCGGACCAGTTGAACAGGTTGGACGGCATCTTCGACGAAACGGGCGATCATTTTCGCGCCATCCACAAGAAGATCGACACGGACCTGAACGCGCTGCGCAGCGAGCACGACGACCGGGTCCGCGCCATCCTCACCGCCGAACAGCGGACCGAGTACGACAAGTGGCGCGCCGAGCGCGAAAAGCAGCGCGCGGCGGAGCAGCGGCACTAGTCTCATCTCTGCCACACAACACAGCGCTATACTATTTGGGCTGCGGTCTCCGCGCTGGAGATCCCTGCTGTAAACGATCGTTATACCGGAGGTGCGTTTATGGCATCCATGCCCGCAAGTCTGACTTCAAAACCCCTTGGCGAAGCAACCACACAGGTCGTTGTTCTGGCCTTCGATCTTGTCGGCCAGCAAACCGCGAATCTCCCCAACCTGCTGCAGAGGAGCCTTTCGGACAAAACCGTTCAGGACGCCATTCAGTCGGCGCTCGACAGCTACATGCTCAAGCGCATGACATCCGGCCAGAGCATGAACAATCTGACCGCGAAAGACGCGCAGGATCTGCTGAACGCCCTCGCCGGCGGCGCCGGCGGCAAGCTTGGCGACGCGGCCCTCAATCAGATCAAGAACAGCCCGGAGTACAAGAAGCTGGAGAAGGCGATTCAGGATTTCGCGGCGGCTGCCAAAGCGACGCCGATGGGTGTGTGGGTGGATGAGCATTCCACCGTCGTGATCGTGACCGGAGTCGCTCTGGCAATTGCTGGCACCGCTGTTTTATACGCCACGAAAACGGGCGGCGCGGTGAACGACGCCGTTGTCGGGCTGGTCAAGAACAAGCCGATCCAGGTTCTCAAGGTCGGCAGGTTTACCCTGCAGGGGCAGTTGCTCGCGTTCCAGCCGGACAAACAGATTCTGGGCGCTGGTGTGATTGCTACTCAGAAGTGGCAGGGATTGCAGGTATCGCTGAGCCTGGGCATCATCGCCGCGGGAACCGACGTACAGCAGATGAACGGTGCGGTTGTGCTCAAGGCGGGGAACGTCGATATTGGCGTCAACGCGACCGACAACCTGGCCAAAAAATCGGTCAATCTCGGTCTCTCGCTGGGCTTTGAAGACGGGCCGTTGAAGCCTCTCAAAGTTGGCGTGGGCGCAGTGGTTACCGACGGCAAGGTGACCGGCGGCACTCTGGATGCGAGCCTGAAGACTTCCGTCGGCGATTTCGGCGTCAAGGGCCAGGCTAGCGACAAAGAAACCTCAGTTCTCGGAACCTGGTCCGTGCATTTCCGGTGAGACGGGCTGTTTACTTCGCTGCGGTCTTCTTGCGGCTGTTAGCTGCCGGCGAATAACGGTAATGAACTGGAGCCGTGCTGATCAGTCGCGGATTGATTTGTGCGGCAATTGTGTTTAGCGCCGCGGTGTCCGGCCAGAATTCGCGAAAAAGTAATGGGCCGGATCTCGCGGTCTGGAAGCCGGGCACGTGCGAACGTCCGTCGCACCCCCGGGATCCTCCGCCGGAGATGCTCAGGCCCCCGACGCTCGCCGAACTACACGAGGTGCTGCGGACCACTAAAGAACCGCACGATGCGTATCTGGAAGTCACGAGTTTAGGGAATGAGGCCACCGTTCCGTTGCTACTTGATCGCCTTCGCCTGGACTATGGAGAGAAGGAACCAACGCCTCCTCCGGGAAGGCAGTTCGGGTTCATATGCACGCAGGGGCACCTGATCGAGGCCCTGAGAACCATCACCAATACCGATCAGGGCATGTTCTACCCGCGCTGGGCCGCATGGTGGGCGGCGAATCAGAAGTTCGACCGCAAACGGTGGGCTCTGGACGGCTTTGCCGCGGCCGGGCTGCACGTCTCCGATCCGGTGGATGAGAGATTCGGCCTGGAATTGATTGACGTGCTGGGGCACGGTTACAGCTATTCCGCTACCAACGCGGCACGCGTTCTGTCTGCGACTGACGCGGCGTCGCGCGCTGAGTGGGTGGTAGAAGCGGCGGCGTCTCCGGAACGGATTCGCCGGCTCGGGGCACTGGCTGTTCTCGACCGGATTGATCGGGCGGCGCAGGAGGAGATTGTCCGCAAACTGACTGCCGATTCGGATCTGGAGATCAGGCGCCAGGCTCTCAGCGTGCTGGACGAACGCGAGCGCGCCAGACTGGCATCGGTGTCCGCGACAGGGGTGTTCTGCCGGGCCTTTTCACAAGAGCGCTTTTCTACGACAGTCGCCGATTTCGCGGGCGATCTGCTGATCGTCGCGCACCATGACGAAGTTAAGGCTTTCGACCCGCAAACGCGACGGGAGATTTGGAAGACGCAAACTTCGCAATCGGCGGAGAAGATCCTGGTGGTCGGCGAGCGCATCGTGCTGGCGACCAGGGATGGCGACCTGCTTGGTCTCGACATTCGTGGCAAGGTCCTCTGGCACCGAACTGAGAAAGGCGGCCGGAACGACGAAATCAGCGGGCTCATTCTGAGTGGAAGCAACGTGGTTACGGTTCGCAGCAGAAAGCTGGAGGTCCTGGATCCGATAAGCGGGAACAAACAGGCTGAGGTTCCAGCGTTCAAGTACATCACGAGTGCCGCTTCTTCGGGTGCGTCCACGTTTTTCGTCGACGGCGATCGATTGCGTTCACTCACGAACGAGCCTCAGCCTGAGATACGCATCCCGAATCTGCGCGCGGTCTCGGTGACGCCAGCGGCGATTTGCGTAAGCGCGTCTGCATTTAACGAAGCCGGACGGGTGCGGTGCCTGAAGGCAGACACTCTGGACGAGCTGTGGAGCTACCCAATCCGCTCCCAGGCCGCTGCCCCCGTACAGGATGGCTCGCGCGTTTATGTCGCAACGGATAACGATCTGTCGGCGTTGAATGCTAACGACGGTTCTCTGCTTTGGACCACGGCGTCCAGCCAGGCGGCTTTCGGAAACGTTGTTCCAACTGTCGAGGGCTTGCTGTTGGCA
>Ga0335083_10009935_pt1 | contig 11539 bp, 12 predicted proteins | sample Lox_Sample_42_FD_206716 | JGI IMG/M metagenome (GOLD analysis project Ga0335083, IMG submission 206716) | Soil microbial communities from Loxahatchee National Wildlife Refuge, Florida, United States - Lox_Sample_4.2 | ecosystem: Environmental > Terrestrial > Soil > Wetlands | place: USA... | reverse complement strand
CCTGACGCGCATCGAGGCGGCGCGGCGCGAGCTGGTGATCGGTTTCTTCCAGGCCATCGCCGACACCATGATCGTGATCGTGCGCTGGGTGCTGTGGGTGGCGCCGCTGGGCGTGTTTGCTTTGATCCTCGCCGTTTGCGCGCGCGCCGGCCTGCAGATGCTCGGCGCGCTGGGCATCTATGTGCTGGTGGAATGCCTGCTGTATCTGGCGGTGACGCTGCTGATGCTGCCGGTGGCCATGCTGTGGGGTGGCGAGAAGCTGCGCCGCTTTGTACCGGCACTGGTGCCGGCGCAGATCGTGGCGGCCAGCACGCAATCGTCGCTGGCATCACTGCCGGCCATGCTGGAGAGCGCCGAGCAGCGGCTTGGTTATCCGCCGCAGGTCAACGCCCTGGTGCTGCCCATGGCGGTGAGCCTGTTTCGCCTGACCAGTCCCGTGCAGTACGTGACGTCGGCCTGTTTCATCGCATGGGCGTACGGCATAGACGTGGGCGCGGCACAACTTGCCGCCGCGGCGCTGCTTGCCGTGGTGATCAGCCTGGGCTCGGTGGGCCTTCCCGGTGCCGTGAGTTTCATGGCCACGAATCTGCCGGTGGCGCAGGCGATGGGCGTACCGGTCGGGCCGCTCGGCCTGATGCTCGCGGTCGACGCCTTGCCCGATGCGCTGGCCACGCTGGGCAATGTCACGGCCGATCTCACTGCCACCAGCGTGGTGGCGCGTCAATCTGCGGAAACCCCATGAGTACGATCACGGAAGCGGATGTCATCGTCATCGGCGCAGGCATGGCCGGCGCCTCGGCCGCGTATTTCATGGCGCCGCATGCACGCGTGGTCGTGCTTGAGCGCGAGCAGCACGCGGGCGTGCACGCGACCGGACGCTCGGCCGCACTGTTTTCCGAAACCTACGGTTCGGCGCAGGTGCGCGCGCTCAGTCGTGCCTCGCGTCCGTTCCTGCAGCGTCCGCCGGAAGGTTTTGCCCAGCACCCGATCCTCTCGCCGCGCGGCACGGTGATCATCGGCAACGCCGACCAGGTGGATGCGGTGCAATCGATGTACGAGGAAATGGCTCCGCTTGCCGACGACCTGCGCATGGTCGATGGCGCGTGGCTGCAAGGCAGGGTGCCTGTGCTGCGCCCTGAAGCGGCGGAGATCGGACTGTTCGAGCCGGGCTCGTCGGACATCGACGTCAACGAACTGCACCAGGGTTTTCTGCGGGCGCTGCGTGCGCAAGGCGGCACGGTACGCATGAACGTGGGCATCCGCTCGATCGAGCGCGGCCCCGGCCATTGGTTCGTCGACGCGGGCGGCGAATCGTTCCGCGCGCCGCTGCTGGTGAATGCTGCCGGTGCGTGGGTGGACGAGGTGGCGGCACTGGCCGGCGTGGCGCCCATCGGCATCCAGCCCAGGCGCCGTTCGGCCTTCCTGTTCGAACCGCCGCCGCTAACGGACATCACGCACTGGCCCTTCGTGATGGATGTCGAGGAAAGCTTCTACTTCAAGCCCGACGCCGGCCTGCTGATGGGCTGCCCCGCCAACGCCGACCCGGTGCCACCGCACGATGTGCAGCCCGAGGAACTCGACATCGCGATGGGCATCCACCGCATTGAGGAAGCCACCACAATGATGATCCGTCGGCCCACGCGCACCTGGGCTGGCCTGCGTTCGTTCGTGGCCGACGGCGACCTGGTGGGCGGCTTCGCGCCGGATGCGGAAGGGTTCTTCTGGGTAGCGGCGCAGGGCGGTTACGGCATCCAGACCTCCGCGGCGATGGGCGAAACCTGCGCGAGCCTCCTCCTGGGAAGGACGCTGCCCTCGCACCTGCAGGACGCAGGCATTACCGCCGCCATGCTGGACCCGCGCCGGCTGCCTCGCTGAAGCGTCGCGGCTACTGCAGCCGCGAGCCGAAGATCACCAGCGCGGCCAGGGCGGCATGCTTCTGGTCGGCGCCCCAGGGTGGGCCGGCCCACTTCCCCAGCGCGGCCACGGCATCCGTCCATGGGCAGGCCGACGGCGCCAGTTCGTCCAGTTCCTTTTCCCGCAGCAGGCCCAGCGGCAGCCCGCAGGCACAGACGGCTGCCGCCAGCGCATCGGGAAACAACTGGCCTTCCGCCTGGTGCATGCGGATATGCACGGCGAGGATCTGTTCGGTGGTCCAGGCGGGCATTGGCGAGCCGGTGAGCACCGCGCCGCCAGCGATCTCGTGGCCCGCGTCGTGCAATTGCCCGATCAGCGCGGAAACCCCTTGGGCCGACGCTTGTCGTGCACCCTCAATGCCCTCCCGCACGATGGCTTCTGCGCGCACCGGCGGCATGCCTTCGGCGGCATGGTAGGGCTGGCGCGCCCAGGCACCGCTGCGGCTATCCACCAGCGAAAGGCGACAGCGGTCCACCAGCTGCACCTGCCCGTCGGGAAGGCCCACCGCCACGGCGACGGCCCAGCCCGAATGCGCCTTCAACCCGATGGCGACCTTCATCGTCCGCCCCGCCTTGACCAGGGAATGGGAACGCATCGCCGGTATAGCACGGCAGGCCGGAAGCAGGAGGTTGCTGCAGTGCGGCGCCGGTTTGAGCACAATGCTCTTCCCGGCCCGTGCGCCAGCGTCCCCAGGGACCACCCGCGCGGCCGCCTTTCTTGCGGCTAAATCAACACCTTGGCATCCCCATGCTCCTGATGATCGACAACTACGACAGCTTCACCTTCAACCTCGTGCAGTACCTGGGCGAGCTGGGGCAGTCGGTGAAGGTGGTGCGCAACGACGCGCTGGACGTGGCCGGCATCCGGGCGCTGAAGCCTTCGCACATCATGATTTCGCCGGGCCCGGGCACGCCGGACGATGCCGGTGTGTCGCTGGACGTGCTGAGCGAACTCGCCGGCGAGATACCTGTGTTCGGCGTGTGCCTGGGCCACCAGGCGATCGGCCAGGTGTTCGGCGGCAAGGTGATCCGTGCCAAGCAGATCATGCACGGCAAGACCTCGCCGGTGCGCCACCGCGGCCAGGGCGTGTTTGCCGGCTTGCCCGATCCGTTCGAGGCCACGCGTTACCACTCGCTGGTGGTCGAGCAGGGCTCGCTGCCCGATTGCCTCGAAGTCACTGCGTGGACGGAAAACGCCGATGGCTCGATCGACGAGATCATGGGCCTGCGCCACAAGACGTTGAACGTCGAGGGCGTGCAGTTCCATCCCGAATCGATCCTCACGCAATACGGCCACGACCTGCTGCGCAATTTCCTCGGCCTGCCGCTGAAGCTCGCCGCATGACGCCCGCCACACCCAAACCCGTGGGACGCCGCGTCACCATCACGCCGCAGGAAGCGTTGCAGCGCACGATCGAGCATCGCGAAATCTTCCACGACGAGATGATCGAGCTGATGGGCCAGATCATGCGTGGCGAAGTGAGCCCGCTGATGACGGCCGCGATCATCACCGGCCTGCGCGTGAAGAAGGAAACCGTGGGCGAGATCACTGGCGCCGCGCGCGTGATGCGTGAGCTGTCGGCCAAGGTGGAGATGCCTGCGCACGAGCATTTCGTCGACATCGTCGGCACCGGCGGCGATGGTGCATCGAGCTTCAATATCTCCACCGCCTCGATGTTCGTCGCGGCAGCGGCGGGCGCGCGCATCGCCAAGCATGGCGGGCGCAGCGTGTCGTCCAAGTCGGGCAGCGCGGATGTGCTGGAAGCGCTGGGCGCGGTGATCGACCTGTCGCCGGCGAAGGTGGCGCAGTGCATGGCCGACACCGGCATCGGTTTCATGTTCGCGCCCAACCATCATCCCGCGATGAAGGTGGTGGCGCCGGTGCGCAAGGAAATGGGCGTGCGCACGCTGTTCAACATTCTCGGCCCGCTGACCAACCCGGCCGGCGCGCCGAACATTCTGATGGGCGTGTTCCATCCCGACCTCGTCGGCATCCAGGTGCGCGTGCTGCAGCAGCTGGGCGCGAAACACGCGCTGGTGGTGTGGGGTCGCGACGGCATGGATGAAATCTCGCTGGGCGCGGCGACGCTGGTGGGCGAGCTGCGCGACGGCGAAGTGCGCGAATACGAAGTGGAGCCGGAGGACTTTGGCCTTGCCATGGCGTCCAGCCGTAATCTGCGCGTGGAAAACGCCGAGGAATCGCGCGCGATGCTGCTGGAGGCGCTGGAAGGTCATCGTGGCGTGCCGCACGACATCGTCTGCCTCAACGCGGGCGCGGCGCTGTACGCGGCCAACGTGGCCGATTCCATCGGGGCCGGCATCGATCTCGCGCGTGCCACCATCGCCAGCGGCGCGGCTCGTGCAAAAATGGACGCTTTCGTGGCTGCGACGCGGCGCCTGGCGGAAACGCCCTGACGCTCACGCCACTTTCATCCCCATTCCCCCCAAGCTTTTGCCATGACCGACATTCTCCAGCGCATTCTCACCCGCAAGACCGAAGAGGTCGCCGAGCGCAGCGCCAGGCTGCCGCTGGTGGAACTCTCCGCGCGCGTGGGCGGCTTGCCCGATACGCGCGGCTTTGCTTCCGCCATCGAGGCGAAGATCGACGCCGGCTTGCCGGCCGTGATTGCCGAGGTGAAGCGCGCCAGCCCCAGCAAAGGCGTGATCCGCAACGACTTCGACCCGGCGGCGATCGCGCGCAGCTACGAGCGGGGCGGGGCAGCATGCCTGTCCGTGCTCACCGATCGCGATTTCTTCCAGGGTAGCGAGGATTTCCTGCAGCAGGCACGCGATGCGTGTTCGCTGCCGGTGCTGCGCAAGGATTTCGTGATCGATCCCTACCAGGTATACGAGGCGCGCGTGATCGGCGCCGACTGCATCCTGCTGATCGTGGCCGCGCTGAGCGACGCGGCGTTGCTGGAGCTGTCGCTGCTGGCGGCGGAACTCGACCTCGACGTGCTGTGCGAAGTGCATGACGCCGAAGAGCTTGAGCGTGCGCTTGCGTTGCCGGTGCCGCTGATTGGCGTCAACAACCGCAACCTGCGCACGTTCCACACCTCGCTGGAAACCTCCGTCGAACTGCAGCAGCTGATGGAATACGACCGCATCCTGGTCAGCGAATCGGGCATCCACACGCCGGACGATGTCGCCCTGTTGCGTGACGCCGGCATCAACGCGTTCCTGGTCGGCGAGGCGTTCATGCGCGCCAACGATCCGGGCGCCGAACTCAAGCGATTGTTCGCTACCGAATAGGCTCCAATGTCCTCAGGGGAAACCAGTTCCATGCCGGAAGCGGCGGACGTCGTTGCGTCTGCGCCACGCACCGTGCTGTTCGATTTCGACGGCGTGCTGATCCACGGCGACGCCTTCTACCTGTTCATGCGCGATCTGTACCAGCGCTCGGTGCTGCGCAAGATCTGCGTACTCCTGGCATTGCCGTGGTTGCTGCTGGTCGTGCCGTTTTCGCGTCGCCATGCGATGCGCACCCTCGTCCATGTGGGGCTGCTGGGCCTGGGCGAGCAGCGCTACCAGGCCGTGGCGCACGCCTTCGCCGGCAACCTGGTGCGCCGTCCGAAACAGTTTTCGCGCGATGGGCTCCATGCGCTGCGCCGTCACCAGGCGGCGGGCGATCGCGTGATCGTGGTCACCGGCTGCGAGCATGTGCTGGTCAGCCATATCCTCGAACAACTCGGCCTGCGCGACATCGAGGTGCTGGCTTCGCAACTGCGTCCCGGCCTGCTGGGCATGCGCGTGAAGCTGCACAACATCGGACGCCGCAAGCCGGCGCAACTGGCCGCGTTCGGCGTGCGCGAGTGGCATGTGGCCTATAGCGATTCGCTGGTCGACATCCCCATGCTCAAGCCTGCCGCGGAAGTGGTGCTGGTCAACGGCACGCCTCAGCTGTGCAAGAAGCTGGAGAAGGCGTTGGGCCGCACCATCACGCGCGTGGACTGGTTCTGATCCAGGGCGGTATCCGCGCTCATCAGGCGCGCACGCCATGGCGCAAAAACTGCGAGATGGCGCCCGGGTCCGTCTCGCGGACGCGTACTGGGCGCGCTTCCGGGAGAAGCGGGCGAACTTGCCTTCGCTCCCGCAGCGGCCTATACGTCAGAACTTACACAAGTGTTTCAGGGGACCTCGCATGTACCTCCCGTCGCTCGCCCAATTGGCGCTCGGCAGCCGGCTCAAATCGCTCAGCGACCACTTCTACGCGGCGGTAGACGAGGTCTATCGCGGCTGTGGCGCGGGCGTGGAGTCGCGCTGGTTTCCGGTGCTGCGCTTCCTGTGGGAGCACGGCGAGACCACGGTCAGCGAGGTGGCCACTGCGATCGGGCAAACCCATTCGGCGGTGAGCCAGCTCGCCGACAAGCTGGTCGATGCGGGGCTGGTCGAGCGCCGCAAGGACGCCCAGGATGGCCGGCGCAGCCTGCTCGCCCTGACGGCCAAGGGACGCGAGGCGGTGTCGGCGCTCGGTCCGATCTGGGTGGCGGTGAGGCGGGGCATCCTGCGCTCGTTGGGTGAGGATGGCCTCAGGGGCCTGCTCGGCGCCCTGGCTGCCACGGAACAGGCTCTGGAGGAGCGTCCGGTGGTGGATGCGATGCTGGCCGAGCACGCCGCGCTGGTGAGCGCGAAGCTGGAGGTCGTGCCGTACGATCCCGCGTTGAAGGAGCACTTTTACCGCCTCAACGCGCAATGGCTGGAGCGCCATTTTCGCATCGAGGACATCGACAGGGAGCTGCTCGGTGATCCGGAGCGTCACGTGCTGGCGCCCGGTGGCGCGATCTTCTTCGCCCGCCTGGCCGGCGAGGTCATCGGCACCTGTGCGCTGCTGCAGGAATCGCCCGGGGTCTACGAGCTTTCGAAGATGGGCGTGGACGAAACCTTCCGCGGCATGGGCGCAGGGCGAAGCCTGCTGGCTGCCGCCATCGGGGAATTCCACCGACGCGAGGGCGAGGAGCTGTTCCTGGAATCCAACAGTCGCCTGAAGACGGCGCTGCGCATGTACGAGCAGGCGGGGTTCGTGCTGCAGCCGGCGGTACGCGCCGGATCGCACTACGAGCGGGCGGACGTGTACATGATCTACCAGCCCGGCAAGCGCAGCGGAACCAAGTCAGGCGCCGCCGAGGCGTAGCACGCGATGCCGTGATCCCGGCCTTCGCCGGGACCACGTTCAGTACGGGATCGCGCTCAGCGCGTCCCGCGCACGACGATGGTCTTGCCAGCCACGTCGATCATGCGCTGCTCTTCCAACTGCTTGAGCACGCGGCCCACCATTTCGCGCGAGCAGCCCACGATGCGGCTCACTTCCTGGCGGGAGATGCGGATCTGGGTGCCTTCCGGATGGGACATAGCGTCCGGCTCCTGGCACAGGTCCAGCAGCGTCTTGGAGATGCGGTTGGTCACGTCCATGAACGCCATGCGGCTCACCTGGCGCGACGTGCGCAGCAGGCGATGCGTGAGCTGCGAGCCGATGGCGAAGAGGATCTTCGGGCATTCCTCGCGCAGCGGGCCTTCCATCAGCTGGAACAGGCGCTCGTAGCTGATCTCGGCCATCTCGCAGGCGGTGCGGGTGCGCACCAGTGACTCGCGCTGTGCCTGCTCCACGAACAGGCCCATCTCCCCGATGAACTGGCCTCGGCTCAGATAGGCGAGGATCAGCTCGCGGCCCTGCTCGTCCTCCGTGCACACGGCCAGGGAGCCATCCACGATGTAATACAGGGTGTTAGCCGGGTCTCCTGGCCGGATAATGGCGGTCTTGCCCGGGTAGCGGCGTCGATGGCAAAGCGCCAGGAAGCGCTCCATGGACGCGGGGTCCGGGGCAAAGTTGGCAGGCGCCTGGGAGCGTTCAAAAGCTTGCTGTAGCTGATATTTGAGTTGCGCCACGTTGAGTCCCGTCGATTCAATCCGGGGTCCGCAAGCGCCCCCCGGCAGTCAAAATCCTTCCCCTCAGGGCATTATGGCAAACTAATTTGACCTGCCGAAGGTTCAGTTTTCCCTTTTTTTGCCGCATACTTCACGGTCTTTCCGACGCGATGCTGTCGCGCTCCGGTCACAAGGGTCGTGGAAGCTTCCTGCTTTCACGTCGAATTATCCAGCGGGGACCCTTGTAGCTAACCCGCCTCTACTGCTGGCCACGCATACCGGCCATGGAGAGTCGCTGTGGTAAAACCGCTTCCGCGCCTGCGTCTGCAGGGCTTCAACAATCTGACCAAGGCCCTGAGCTTCAACATCTACGACATCTGCTATGCAGTGTCCGAAGAACAGCGCCAGCGCTACATCGAGTACATCGATGAGCAGTACGACGCCGATCGCCTGACGCAGATCCTGACGGATGTGGCCGAGATCATCGGCGCTAACATCCTGAACATTGCACGCCAGGACTACGATCCGCAAGGCGCCTCCGTCACGATCCTCATCTCCGAGGAGCCCGTGGTGGAGAAGCTTGGCCGCGACACGATTTCCGATGCCGTGGTCGCGCACCTGGACAAGAGCCACATCACCGTCCACACCTATCCGGAAACGCATCCGCACAACGGCATCGCGACCTTCCGCGCGGACATCGACGTGGCCACCTGCGGCGTGATCTCGCCGCTGAAGGCCCTGAACTACCTGATCGACAGCTTCGAGTCGGACATCGTCATCGCCGACTACCGCGTGCGCGGCTTCACTCGCGACGTGAGGGGCAAGAAGCACTTCATCGACCACAAGATCAACTCCGTGCAGGACTACCTGGCCAAGCACATCCGCCAGAAGTACGAGATGTTCGACGTGAACGTCTATCAGGAGAACATGTTCCACACGAAGATGCACATCAAGGACTTCGACCTTGATACGTATCTGTTCGAGGCACATGCCGACGATCTCTCGTTCAAGGAGCGCCAGCGCATCGAGTCGCTGCTGCGCCGCGAGATCGAGGAACTGTTCCACGGCCGCAACCTGATGTGATCCACGAAAAGCCCGCCGAAAGGCGGGTTTTTTCTTGCGCGCCGCTTGTCTGTGGGAGCGCGCCCTGTGCGCGAAAGCGAACAAGGCCGTGAAGCGGGAGAGGTATCAGTCGCGCACCGGGTGCGCTCCCGCAGACGAGATGCCCCTGCTAAATCCGGTACGCCACCGTCTTCATCACCATCGAAGACACATGCATCAACCCGGGAATGGGAAACGGCAGATCCACGCCGCCGCGCATCTTGGCGTCGTGCGCGTGGCGAATCTCATCGGCCTGCATCTGCTCCAGCACCGCACGCGAACGCTCGTCCTGCGGAGGCAGCCTGTCGAGGTGTTCTTCCAGGTGTGCTTCCACCTGGCGTTCGGTCTCCACCACGAAACCCAGGCTCACCGGATCGCCCGCCAGCGCCGCAAGCGCTCCGATCGCGTAGCTGCCGGCGTACCACAGCGGATTCAGCAGGCTGGGGCGGCTGTCCAGTTCCTTCAGGCGCTCGCTGCACCAAGCCAGGTGGTCGGTTTCCTCGGCGGCGGCATGCTGCAGGTGGGCGCGGTTTTCCTCATTGCGTGCCAGCGCGGCCTGCCCGTCGTACAGCGCCTGCGCGCACACCTCACCGGTGTGATTGATGCGCATGAGGCCTGCCGCGTGGCGACGTTCCGCATCGTCCATGTCGGCTTCGTCGAAGGCCTCGGCGGGTGATGGGCGTGCCGCTTCCGGCGCGCCTGCGACGGTTTCCAGTGCGCGCTCGATGCCGGCCAGCAGGCGGTCGAGCGGGGAGAGCGTGCGTGCGTTCATGGCGAAATCTCCAATTGCCGGGCCAGCAGGCTCAGCGGATGCATGTGTGGCCAGTGCCGGCCCTCGGCGTCCATGCCCGCAGCCAGGTGCAGGCGACAACCGATATTGGACGACAACAGCTGCTGCGGCGCTACGGTGGCGATCTGCGCAAGCGTGGTTTCTCGCAGGCGCGCCGCGCGTTCGGGAAATTCCAGCATGTGCGTGCCGGCCGCACCGCAGCAGTACGGTGCCCGCGGCACCACTTGCAGGTCGAGCTCGGGAATCGCGCGCAGCAACGTTTGCAGCGCACCTTCGTTGCGGGCGACATTGACCTGTGTGCAGGGGAGGTGCAGTGCCACGCGCCGGGCGAGTGGACGAAAACGCAGCTGCCCGATGCGCGAGGCGACGAGGCTTGCGGCATCGTCCACAGCCACATTCGGAAGCGCGCGACGCAACGTGCCCAGGCAACCCGGCGTGACGGTCACCAGATGCGTAGCGCGGGAGGCTTTCCAGGTCTCTTTCGCGCGTTCGGCCAAAGCCTCGGCCGCGTCCATTTCGCCACCGTGCAGATCGATCGCGCCACAACAGAAGGCCGGTAGCCGGACGACCCGATAACCCGCCGCGCGCATCAGCGTCATCGCGGCCTCCTCGGCATCCGCATCCTCGATGCTGGCCACGCAGCCGGGAAACAGCGCGACCGTGACAGCGTCGGGCGAGGGCGTTTCTTGCGCAGGCGTCGGTCGCACGGCTGCGGCTGCATCAGGCAGCGTCTGCAATGCGGCGCGCCAGGGCGAATCGGCCGGCAAGCGGGCCGCAAGACGCTGCCTCCAGCGAGCCATGCCCGCCGAACCACCCAGGCGGGCCGCCAGCCGCAGCAAGGTGGGCTGCTTCAGCAAGGTCAGCAGGCCGCGCGGACGGTGCTTGATGGGGCCGATCAAGGCTCGGGTTTCCACCAGCAATTCGCCGTATTTCACGTTCGCCGGGCAGACCCGCTCGCAATTGAGACAGCCCAGGCAGTGATCGAGGTGGAGCCGCAAGGCCTCCGTGGGCTCCGCGTCGCCCCGGGCCAGGGCCGCCGCGATCGCAATGCGCCCACGCGGAGACTCCGCTTCGCTGCCATCCAGGCCGTAGGTGGGACAGGTGGGCAGGCACAGGCCGCACTGCACGCACTGGTCGGCCAGGGCGCCGATCTTCTGTTCTCGGGTATTGGGGGGCTTTTCAAGCGCCATGCGGGTCATGCTATCATTGCCAGCTCGCATCCCACCGGTCGGTGGGCTTGCGCGATTGATGAAAACTCCGTTATCATCTCGCGCCTTTGTTCCACCGATTACGTGTACCGCCCATGTGGCGGCAGACCAGGTATTCTGAAATGAAAACGTTCAGCGCCAAGCCGGAAAGCGTCAAGCGCGATTGGTTCGTGATTGACGCCACGGACAAGACGCTCGGTCGCCTTTCGACCGAGATCGCCCACCGCCTGCGTGGCAAGCACAAGCCGGAATTCACCCCGCACGTCGACACCGGCGATTACATCGTCGTGGTCAACGCCGAGAAGGTGGCCGTCACGGGTGCCAAGCTGGACGACAAGATGTACCACCGCTTCACCGGCTACGTCGGCAACCTCAAGACCACGAGTCTGAAGGATCTGCTGGCCACCCATCCGGAGCGCGTCATCGAAATCGCCGTCAAGGGCATGCTGCCGAAGAATCCGCTCGGCCGCGCGATGTACCGCAAGCTCAAGGTGTACGGCGGTGCCGAACATCCGCATACCGCTCAGCAGCCGCAGGCGCTGGAACTCTAAGGAATGATTATGGCGATCCAGCAGAACTACGGCACCGGCCGCCGCAAGACCTCCGCAGCTCGCGTGTTCCTGCGCAAGGGCAACGGCGCGATCACGGTCAACGGCAAGACTCTC
>Ga0335083_10009934_pt1 | contig 11539 bp, 11 predicted proteins | sample Lox_Sample_42_FD_206716 | JGI IMG/M metagenome (GOLD analysis project Ga0335083, IMG submission 206716) | Soil microbial communities from Loxahatchee National Wildlife Refuge, Florida, United States - Lox_Sample_4.2 | ecosystem: Environmental > Terrestrial > Soil > Wetlands | place: USA... | reverse complement strand
TGCGGCGGCGTGCGCTGCCAGTGATCCTCGCTCGGCGCGATCCCCGCGGCATCGACCGGGATCGGCTCGAGGCATAAGCCGGCCGCCTGAAAAGCCGCCTTCGCACCGTGATAGCCGGGGTCCTCCATCCAGACGCGGTCGCCCGGATCGGCCAGCATGCAGGCGCACAGATCGAGACTCGCCTGCGTGCCGGTGGTGATAAACACCTGCTCGGCCGAACAGCGCACACCGCGCGACACCCGCACATAGTCGGCAATCGCGCGCCGCAGCGCCGGATGTCCCGCGTGGTTGCTGTAGTCCAGTTCGCGCGGGTCGAGCGAGCGCCACGCGCGCTCCAGACAACTGCGCCACTGCGCCAGCGGAAATTCGTTCAGCGCGGGCACGCCGGGACGAAACGGTGTGGCGTCATCGGCGCGCGTGCGTTCGCGCGGCAAATCGGCCACGCGCCGCGACAGCCGGCTACCCGATACAGCGCCGCTCACCGCTTGCGCCGACGGCAACGCCGGGCGGCTCACCATGCTCACGACCGAACCATGCCGGCTGGTGGTGACAAAGCCCTCTTCGGTCAGCCGCTCGTACGCGTACAGCACCGAGTTGCGCGCGACGCCTAGCTGCTCCGCAAGCGCGCGCGTCGGCACGAGTTGACTGCCATGCCGAATGTCGCCGTCGAGAATGGCCCGTCGCAAGCTTTCGTAGAGCAGGTTCTGTTGCGTGAGCCTGCGGCCGCCCAGTTGCGTCGCGAAGTTCGACATCAGCAAGCCGTAGTCCAATTTGTGGCTCCAGATTCGAACGACGCCGCGCTCACCGCGTAGCCCAGCGCGACGCCGCGCGGCCTGGCCGGCTCGCGTCCCGCTCCTGTCATGTTTTCTTTTGCCATATCCGGCTGTGGTTGGTGCTGATCATCTATAGGTCGGCATGATAGCGCGAAGCGCCGCGGGCCAATCTGGCCGTGCGCGGCGAACCAACGACGGCCCGGCACGCGGTTTGGGAAGCGAGCCGATGGTGGACGATCGTTGACAACAGGCAGCAGAAAATTGTGGTTTGGATAGACACGAGACCCGCGAAATCGACATTTGACATACAAAAAGAGGATAGACCGCGCGATCATTACCGGATTGTCGACGTGCGCAGACGGCGCGTGGTCGACGAGGTGACGTCGCTGCTCGAGCAGCCTGTTCAGAAAACGAAGCGCGAAGTGCTGGCTGCGGCACGATTGGGGTAGTCGACGCGCGGCACCGGCCCAACATCAGGAACCAGACCAATGAATCACGACGACGATTTGCCCTTGCCGCATCCGAACCCTGTCGATGAAGACCACGACAGCCCCGACAATCCCGAACGGCGCCGGGTCCTTACCGGCATCGCGGCGGTGGGCCTGGGGTTCGCGCTAGCCGGCTGCCAAACCGAGCAGCAGGCGGCTGCCAACGGTGCCCCACGCAGCGCCGCCGACCTGCGGCTCGACGCCGCGCTGCGCGATCAGGTTCACCAGATCGTGGTGATTTATGCCGAAAACCGCAGCTTCGCCAATCTGTACGGCAATTTCCCCGGCGTGCTCCATCCGCTCGACGAAGTGCCGGCAGAGCGCTACGTGCAACTCGACCGCGACGGCAAAACGCCGCTGCCGCAACTGCCGAAGATCTGGGGTGGACTCGTGCCGCAGGCGCAGGAAGTGGACGGCAAGCGCTACATGATCGGCGAGCACGAGATCGTCGATCTGCACAACCGGCCGTTCCGGATTACCGACGCGCAGGGTGCGCCGCTGCCGAACGGCGTCATCACGCGCGACCTGTGGCATCGTTTCTACCAGAACCAGATGCAGATCAACGCCGGGCGCAACAACCAGTTCGTCGCGTGGGCCGACTCCGGCGGCCTCGTGATGGGGCATTACCGGAATTCCGCCGAGACCCTGCGGCTGTGGAATCTCGCCCAGCAATACACGCTGTGCGACAACTTCTTCATGGCGGCCTTCGGCGGCTCGTGGCTGAACCACATCTTCCTGATTTCGGCGCAAGCGCCGCTCTATCCAGATGTGCATACCAGCGCGGCGAAGCAGTTCGTGTCGGTGGTCGAAGGAGAGGATCCGACGGGTGCGTGGCTCAAGGTGGCGCCGAACTCGCCGGCCTCCGCGCTCGACGGCCCGCCGAAGTTCGTCAACGACGGCCTGTTTACGCCGGACGGCTACGCCGTCAACACGATGGCGCCGCCTTATCAACCGAGCTTCGTGCCGCCCGCGGTGAGCGGCAATCGGGCCTTTGCCGATCCGTCGAATCCGCGCGTGCTGCCGCCGCAGAACTACGCGACGATCGGCGACCGTCTGACGGATAAGGGCGTCGACTGGGCGTGGTACGCCGGTGCCTGGCAATATGCGCTCGATCATCGCGACACCGGCGCCGTGCCCGACTTCCAGTACCACCATCAGCCGTTCAACTATTTCGTCAACTACGCGCCCGGCACCGACGCGCGCCGCCAGCATTTGCGGGATGCCGGGGTGGGCGACGATGCATCGACCAACCGCCTGCTCGCCGATATCGATGCGGGGCGCCTGCCCGCCGTCACGTTCTACAAGCCGCAAGGCAACCTGAACATGCATGCGGGCTATGCGGACGTCGCTTCCGGCGACCGCCATATCGCCACGGTGATCGAGCATGTGCAGCGCGGCCCGCAGTGGGCCAATACCGTCGTGATCGTGACCGTCGACGAAAACGGCGGCTGGTGGGATCCGGTGTCGCCGCCCAAGGGCGACCGCTGGGGTCCGGGCTCGCGCGTTCCGGCACTGGTCGTGTCGCCGTTGGCGAAGAAGGGGTACGTCGATCACACGGTCTACGACACCAACTCGATCCTGCGCTTCATTAGCCGCGTGCATGGGTTGGCGCCGCTGGAAGGGGTGCTCGCACGGGATCGCGCGTTCGCGCGCAACGGCCTCGCGCCGCTCGGCGATCTGACGGCGGCGCTCGATCTCGCCTGATCCACCGCGCCGGTCCCGGCGGCTCGCCGGGACCGCGATCCACGCGTCAGCAAAGGCTCACGTCACCGCCCCTTAGCGGAGATCCTTCAGCAGCGCCGCCCGAACATGCTGCTCGATGGTTTGCACCGGCACCGGATAGTTCGGATGATCGCAGCCGATTTGCAAGCTCGCGCCGTCGCGCAGACGCGCCTTCATCGACGGGGTCAGTTCAAAGCGGACAAAGTGCACCGCCGAGGTCTTCTGATCGTTTTCGCGCTCCATATCCTCGTCGGCGATCGCATAGACCGGCGGCTCTCCGTCGACCTGGATGAACACCCGGTCCTCGATGCCGATCAGCCGCGCCAGCGCCGCCTGCCGCTCGATTTCGTTTTCGTATTCGATCTGCATCGTCGCCTTCAGATTGCTGCCGTCCGGCACGAGCGGCAGATAGGCGTTCAGCTCGCCCTGAATGCCATCTTCATCGAAGATTTTCTCGATGTGCAGCATTTCCAGGATCTGATAGCGAATCGTCAATTCATCCTCGAACAGGAACGTGACGTGATTGCCAAGCGGCACGGTACGCTCTTTCTTGTGCTCGATAATCTGCGCGCGCATTGAGGTGCGCGCCTTCGCATATTTCTCGAGAGACAACAGCGAGTTGCGGGCGATGCTCATCGGATGTCCTTGCAGTCGGGTCAGAACTCGGGGTTTCAGAGGCCGTAAGCCTTGCGCAACAGCGTCAACGGATGCGCGAGCTGTCCTTTCGACAAACCGCTTTCGTCGAGCCCCTGTTCGATATGATGGCCGGCCAGTTGGCAATCCGACGAAATGTAATCGGGCTGCGGCTGCGCCATCGCCTTGAAAACCGGCGTGCCGATCTGCATCGCCGTACGGTGAAACTCCTTTTTCACACCGAACGTGCCCGCGTGTCCGGAGCAGCGTTCGACCACCGTGACCTGCGTCTGCGGCACGAGCGACAGCGTTTCCGAGGTCTTGCGACCGATGTTCTGCACCCGCGCGTGGCAGGGCACGTGATACGCCACCTTCCCCAGCGGGGTCTTGAAGTCGGTTTTCAGGAGCCCGTCGCGGTGGCGCGACACGAAGTACTCGAACGGATCCCAGAAGGCCTCGCTGACCGCGCGCACGTCGGCGTCGTCCGGAAACATCAGCGGCAGCTCATGCTTGTACATCAGCACACAACTGGGAATCGCGCCGATGATCGCGTAGCCCTCGCGGGCGTATTTCGCGAGCACCGGCATATTCTTTTCCTTCTTGCCGGCGACGCCCGGCAGGTTTCCCTGTTCGAGCAGCGGCATGCCGCAGCACGCCTCGCTCGCGACCAGTTCGTAAGAAATGTCGTTGTGCGCGAGCACGGCGAGCAGGTCGTGGCCGATTCCCGGCTCGTTGAAATTCACATAACAGGTCGCGTAAATCGCCACTTTGCCGGGCGTACGCTCACCATCGCGCACCTGCGCGGCCGGCGACTTCCTGGCCGCACTGCGGAATTTGCGGGCGGCGAAATCCGGCAACCACGCGTTCTTGTCGACACCGAGCGCGCTTTCCATGATGTCGCGCGCCGCCGCCGTGTGATTGACGGCGTTCACCGTCTGCGTGACAACCGGAATGCCGGCGAAGTGGCCCAGCGCATCCGTATTCGATAGAAGCTTGTCGCGCAGCCTGACATTGCCCTTTTTGTATTCGATTGCCTTGGCACGCAGCATCAGGTGCGGAAAATCGACATTCCACGGATGCGGCGGCACATACGGACATTTCGTCATGTAGCACAGGTCGCACAGGTAGCATTGGTCGACCACCTTGCCGAACTGGGCCTTGTCGACGTCGTGCGCTTCGCCGGAATTGGTTTCGTCGACCAGATCGAAGAGTGTCGGAAACGTGCCGCATAGCGAAACGCAACGGCGGCACCCCGCGCAGATATCGAACACGCGCGTCAGTTCCTGGTCGAGCGCCCCCTGATCGTAGAACGCGTCCGAAAGCCAATCGAGTGGATGCCGGGTCGGCGCCTCAAGGCTGCCTTCCTTGTGGGGCATGACGTCAGGCTCCTATGCATTTATCGCTGTTGTATTTTGCTCGCGTGCGGCGGCGAACCGCGCCCCAAGCGGTGCAGACCGACGACGCGCTGCACCATGCATCGCGCCGACACGAACAAGGAGCCTGCGCACGCTTGCCGCAAGCTCCCCGTCATGTTGCACGACGCGCCTTGTGTCAGTCGACTAGCGCTTCGAGCGCCTTCGTATAGCGATTAGCGTGGCTGCGCTCTGCTTTTGCCAGCGTTTCGAACCAGTTGGCGATTTCGTCAAAACCTTCGTCACGGGCCGTCTTTGCCATTCCCGGATACATATCGGTGTATTCGTGGGTTTCGCCGGCGATCGCCGCCTCCAGGTTTAGACGCGACGGGCCGAACGGCAATCCGGTGGCCGGATCTCCTACTGCTTCCAGATATTCGAGGTGGCCGTGCGCATGGCCGGTTTCGCCTTCCGCAGTGGAGCGGAATAGTGCTGCCACATCGTTCTGGCCCTCGACATCCGCCTTCGCCGCGAAATACAGATAACGGCGGTTCGCCTGCGACTCGCCGGCGAATGCTGCCTTCAAATTCTCCTCGGTCTTCGAACCCTTGAGTTCCGACATCTGAGCCTCCATGCAAGCCTGTAAGGGGGGGCGCGCGACAGTAGACGAATGCGCTTTGCACAACTCCCGGGCAGACGCGCGCGGCTGCACCGTCTCATTAAATCTAGAAGCTGGACAAGGCGTCCCCCAATTGTGTTTTTCAATGCCGTCGATAGTCCTTTGCCTTGCATAACGCCGACCCCGACATAGACTGTTAACGCGAAACTTCGCGCTCTGCATACGGAACTGCCATGCGTCTGACCATTCTGATCAACGGTTCCGATCCCACCGTCAATCACGATTACGCTGTGCTGTGGCTGGACACCGATGAACATCGGTGGTCCAGAGAAGCGCACGAAGGGATCGATCTGCCCCCGTGGGGCGAATTGCACGACGACGACGACGACGTCACCACGCTGTGCGCGCCCAGTACCGACGCGCCGCTCTGTACGCTGCGCGGACTGCATGTGGATCGTCAGCAACACGTGAGCTCGGCGCAAGGCGCCGCTGCCTGGCGGTGTGTGCCGACGCACGCACCGGCAACCGGCTACTGGCGTCTGCAAGCGGTCGACCGTCAGCCGGTTCACGCGGAACACCGTGTATTCGACAGCTAGGGTGGCTGTCTTTTTGCACCGTTAGCGAACGCATGCTGGGTTCGCGAGGTGCGACTGTGTCGTATGCGTTCGCGTATTCACCGCGCTTAAGTTGTTCTTAAGCTTGTCTCTCTAGAGTAGGAAGTCCACGCATTGGGGTCGCTGAAAGGCGGCCATTTTTTTGCACGGGCGCTCGGGTGGCGCTGCAGCCGCTCGACCGACGCGTTGCCTGTCTCGTTGCACGCCATCCCCAAACCATGCCTCTTCAGACCCGCTCGGCGCTCGCTTGAAGCGCATGCGCGACGCTCGCCGGCTGCAAACGCAGCGGCTCTGACCGCGGCCGGATGCAATGCCCTGCAGAAAATAGACTGAACGCCTAAGTGCAAGCCTTTTAGGCAGTTGAGTCGCCATACTAGAATTGCTATGCTCAGACGAATTCTCTAAAAGGAAACTATGTTCCCCAGGCTCGTTTCGTCTGCCGTCCTTACTGCGGTCCTTCTCGCTTCTGCCACGGTTGCCGCTGCCCGTCCGAAAAACGTGATCGCGGAGTTCTTCAATGAGCTCATGACTCCCAGCGCCAGCCCGCACCCATTCGCTGCCGGCGCCAGCTACACCCTTTGCTTCGTTCCCGATGGCCCCAGCTGTGAGCGGTTGTTGGTCGATACCATCAACAGCACGAAGCACAGCCTGTTGATTCAAGCCTATTCATTCACGAGCCCGCCCATTGCGCAGGCTGTGGTCAAAGCTCACCAACGCGGCGTCGACGTGCGGGTTATCCTCGATAAGAGTCAGCTATCCGAGAAATACACCAGCGCGACGTTCCTGAAACACGCAGGAATTCCGCTTGTCATAGACACCCAGCCGGCCATCGCTCACAACAAGGTCATGGTCTTCGACCAGGAGGCTGTCTTTACCGGCTCGTTCAACTTCACTCGCTCTGCCCAAACCCGCAACGCGGAGAACGGCATGGTGATTCGGGGGGACGCGTCGGTTGTCAAGGCCTACACCGACAACTGGACGACCCGCTTCAAACAGTCATCGACCTACTGAGTCCTCGCGTGTTTGTCGCGCAGTCCGTTGTCACCCACGACAAACTTCGTGCGGACACGCCTACGATATGGCTTATTGCAGGAGCCGTCCCCTTCGAGCAATGGCTTGCATTCTTTCGGGAGAAACGCCTGTCCATCCCGGCTGAACGCACCCATGTGCAGGCGATCGGGCGTTTCATTGAGTGGCGATCGGTAAGAGCGATGGAATTCCACGATTCATTTCTTAAGGAAACCTTAAATCATCACACCTGCGACGCTCAATGCGTTTCAACTCGCTTGAAAACGATTATTTCAGCGGTTACGTTTTGTCACCAGAACAGCGTCAACTCCTGTGATCCGGATAGCGTTAAACCGGCAGCGCTGAACCTTTTCAGCCGCGACACAAAGGAGCTAAACCATGAAGAAGATTTTCGCTGCTCTCGCTTCCGCCCTGCTCGTTTCGACGGCTTTCGCGCAAACCGCTGCGCCGGCGCTCTCGAGTGGTCAACAAACTCAAGCGGCCGGCCAGGCAAACCTCAAGGCCGACGCCGCTGCGCAACCTGATGCAGCGAAGACCGGCACGGCAGCGAAGCAAGCCAGCACCGGAACCGACAAAACCGAAGCAAAGGTTCAGACAAAGAAGACCGCGGCCGCCCACACGAAGAAAACCGGGGACCACAAGATCGGCAAAAAGAAGCACACCGCCGTAGCAGGCGCAGATAAGGCCACCACCAGGAAAGAGGCCAACAAGGAGGCCAGCACGGCGCCGGTCAAAGCCGACGGCGCCAAGACCGACACCACCCAGACCAACTAAGGTGACCGGTCATCGACGCAAACCGGCTCACGGGTCGTAACAGTCGAAGCCGGATATGTCGTTGGGGAAGGCGAGTCCGTGGACTCGCCTTTTTTTAGTTACGCCGACACCAGAACCAGACCATCACTTTGACCAACTTTGCTGCGCATCCGGATCGGCTAGCGCCGCCAATTGATCTCCATCGACGATTTCGATTTCCGCATAGCGCAAGCGCAGCGCACCCTTCATTTCGACCTGCTTAAGAATCTGATTGATGGTTTGACGCGACAACGCCAGCATCATCGCCAGATCTTCCTGCGGCACCTTCAGCATCCGTCGCAGGGTGCCCGGCTCGCCATAACCGCCCGCCATCAGCAGCAAGCGGCGCGCAACGCGTTGCGCGGCCGGCAACAAGGCTGCTTCTTCGATAGCGTCGAAGGCTAGGCGCAGTTCTTGCGTCAACAGCGAACCGAACGGGCTTATGATGACTTTGACCGAGGAGCGGCACCCATGCGAACGCTGACCCAGCACCTGACGCAATACGCGGCCTATCACCGCGACCGGCGCAATATCGCCACCCATTTCATCGGCATTCCGATGATCGTGCTCGCGCTCGCCGTGCTGCTGAGCCGTCCCGCCTGGACACTTGCCGCGCTGCCGTTTCCACTGTCGCCCGCGTGGGTGTTGTTCGTCGCGGCCACGCTCTACTATCTTGTGCTCGACTGGCCACTTGGCGCGCTGATGGCGGTCGTCTCGGCAGGCTGTCTCGCCTGCGGTCAATGGCTCGCCGCGCAGACGACGCTCACGTGGCTCGCTGCCGGCATCGGCCTGTTCGTGATCGGTTGGGTGTTTCAGTTCATCGGCCACATCGTCTATGAGCATCGCAAGCCGGCCTTCGTCGACGATGTGGCCGGCCTGCTGATCGGCCCGCTATTCGTGCTGGCCGAAGCGTTGTTCGGTCTCGGCTGGCGCCCGGCGCTGCGCGAAGCGATCGAAGCCGAAGTGGGACCGACGCGCATCAACCCGGGCCGCGCCGCGGCGCATCATGGGCATTGATGGTTCGTCGTGACGTCGAACCTCGATGCGGCGCGCTTGGCGCTCGCTCGTCTGCACACGCCTGGCCCAACTCATCCGGGCCGTGGGTCGACTCAGCGCGGCGCCAGTCGCACGAGCCGGACGCCGTGCAGTGCCGTTAGCGCCACCGCCAGCCAGATCGGCACGTAAGTAGTGAGTTGTTGCGCGGTCAACGGCTCGCCCAAGAGCGTCACCGATACCAGTACCAGCAACACCGGCTCGACGTAGCCGAGAATGCCGAACAACGCCATCGGCAGCAGCCGGCTCGCCTTCAGATAGGACGCGAGCGCCAACGTGCTCAGCGCGCCGAGGCCCGGCAATAGAAGGCACCACCTATCGAAGCGGCCGGCCAGCACAGTCAGCGAGCCGCCAAACACCACCTGCGCAATCGCGAACGGCAGCAGCACGGCCATTTCAAGCGCGAACGCGGTCAGCGAATCCGCGTTGATCTTGCGCCGCAGGACAAAGTATGGCGGATAGCCGAGCGCGACAAGCAGCGTCGGCCACGAGAATGCGCGTGTCGCCCAGATCTCATGCACGACACCCAGCGCGGCGCAGGCCACCGCGAGCCATTGCAGCCCGTCGATCCGTTCCCGGTAGTAGAAGCGTCCGACCAGCACCATCGTGAGCGGCAGCAGGAAGTAACCAAGCGAAACGTCCAGCATGCGCCCGTGGAGCGGTGCCCACATGAATACCCAGAGTTGCGCGCCAAGCATCGCCGCGCTCGCGATCAACGCAAGGCCGGTGCGCGGTTCGCGCAGCGCGCGCGCCGTCAGTTGCCGCAGCAACGGCAAGCGTTGCCGCAGCGCGATCAGCAGCAACGCGCCGGGCACCGTCCAGACCACGCGCCAGGCGAAAATATCGAGGCCGCCCAGCGGCGCGAGCAGCTTGACGTACACCGACAGCAACGCAAATAGCGAAGAGGCGCTGACCGATAGCACAATGCCGCGTCCCGGCTCATACTGGTTCATCGGGCGGCGGCCCCCGAAGCGCGGTGCAGATCGCGCTGGCACGCCGGCGCGAGCCGCGCGGCCCGAAGCAACGCGGCGCTAAACGTTTTCATTGGAAGATCGGTCTCTCAAGCGTGCAGCGAATCACGGGGGACGCTGCTATTTTCATGGTTCGTTTCTTCATTGAAGCCGGCATTCTAGACGGCTCGAGCACGAGATGTTGCGCGCGCACGCAATTAGTCCGAGCGTGTCGGTCTCCGATGGACTAGAACATAACTTCACGCGTGCGCCGATTTCGCTGCGCGCCGGCCCGCAAGATTGCGCGCAAGCGCGGTTCTTGCTTGATCACCCCGGCGCGTCCGGCCTACACGCCGTCCATGCGGACCCGTGGTCCGCTCCTTCCTGACGTGCGCTAGTTTCCAGCGCCGCGCACGTGCCGACCCACATCCGGACAGAAAACCGTCACGGGAAAGCCAGAAACGGGAGCAAGCATGACTCAGCCAGCCCTATTGCAGGATGTCTCGCCCGAGTTCGCCGCCGAGGTTCGCGCCGGACTGACCCACACGCCGCAGAAGGAGTTGCCGTCCAAATACCTGTACGACGAGGTCGGCTCCGCGCTGTTCGAAGTGATCACCGTGTTGCCCGAATATGGCGTGACGCGCGCGGAAGAGCGGCTCCTTGCGAAGCATGCTGCGGACATCGTCGCCCAACTGCCGCACGACGTGACGGTCGCCGAGCTCGGCAGCGGGAGCGGCCGCAAGACGCGGCGAATTCTGGAAGCGCTGTGTAAAAAGCGCCCGACGTCCTATTGCCCGATTGAAATTTCGCGCAGTGCGTTGCAATTATGTCGGCGCGAACTGGGCGACATCGAGCGCATTTCGATCGTCGGTTATGAACGCGACTATCTGGCCGGTCTCGCGGAAGTCAGCAAAAAACGGGCGGCCGGCGAACGGCTGCTGGTGCTGTTTCTCGGCAGCACGATCGGCAATTTCGGCCGGCTCGCAGCGACGCGCTTCCTGCGCGCGATCCGCGGCATGCTCGCTCCCGGCGACGCGTTGCTGCTCGGCACCGATCTGGACAAACCGGTCCCGGTGCTGGTCGCCGCCTACGACGATCCGCTTGGCGTCACCGCGGCCTTCAATCTGAACCTGCTCGCGCGAATCAATCGCGAGTTGGGCGGCGATTTTCCGCTCGACGCGTTCCAGCACGTCGCGCGCTTCAATCCCGACGCGCGCAGCATCGAAATGCATCTGCGTGCGCGGCGTCGCGTCACCGCGCATGTGCCGGGCGCGCAGTTGACGGTGACACTCGACGAGGGCGAAACGATCTGGACCGAAAGCAGCCACAAGTACCGCACCGGGGAAGTCCGCGCGATCGCCGACGACGCCGGCTTTACATGCAGCCATCAATGGATCGAGCGGGACTGGGGGTTTGGCGAGAGCTTGCTGGTGGCGCGATAGGGCCGCTCTCAGCGCAGCCGCATCGACGCAAGGACGAGGCAAGGCGTGCTACGCACGTTGTCGCGACGCTCG
>Ga0335083_10009933_pt1 | contig 11540 bp, 10 predicted proteins | sample Lox_Sample_42_FD_206716 | JGI IMG/M metagenome (GOLD analysis project Ga0335083, IMG submission 206716) | Soil microbial communities from Loxahatchee National Wildlife Refuge, Florida, United States - Lox_Sample_4.2 | ecosystem: Environmental > Terrestrial > Soil > Wetlands | place: USA... | reverse complement strand
CCCACCCAGCCAGGGCTGCCGGTTGCCCGCAAGGTAATTAAAGGCGGCTCTTACCTATGCGCGCCAAACTACTGCCGCCGCTACCGGCCAGCGGCGCGCTACCCGCAAGCGGTTGACACAACGACAAGCCATATCGGCTTCCGCTGTGTGCTTCGAAAAGAATGACAAACCAGAAACGGTTGAAGGAGCGCTACGATGAAAAGACGGCAACTGTATGTCTCTACCGCGAAGGCGGCACTGGTGGCCGCAATTGCCAACACAGTGACCTTCGGCAAGTCAGCCGCGCAGGCCGTTGGTGCCGCCGCCTCAAGTTTAGGCGGTATAATCCAGGGCACATTGGGCAGCCCGAGCGCAACCATCAACATTGATGGCAAGATGCTGCCGCCGGCACCTATGCCGTTTGGCGGCGTGATCAATGAGACTTTGTCTGGTTCAAAATCCTGGTGGCCGCCGCGCGTGGTGCCGCCACAGGGCGCACCGAATGTGTTGCTGATTATGACGGATGACCAGGGTTATGGTGTTTCCAGTACGTTCGGCGGCGTAATACCCACACCTGCCCTCGACCGGGTTGCAAATGCCGGGCTGCGCTATACGCAATTTCATTCTACAGCACTGTGCTCGCCGACCCGCGCCGCGCTGATCACCGGCCGTAACCATCATGAGGTCGGCTTCGGCGTGGTCACTGAACTTTCAACCGGCTTTCCGGGCTATGACTCCTATATCGGCGTAGAAAACGCGACCGTCGGCCGCATTCTCAAGGAGCACGGTTATGCCACCTCCTGGTTCGGCAAAAACCACAACACTCCGCCCCCGCAATACGGTGCCGTCGGCCCGTTCGAGCAATGGCCGTCGGGCATGGGCTTTGACTATTTCTACGGCTTCATGGGCGGCGAGACCGATCAATGGACGCCCTATCTGTTCCAGGACCATACCCAGATTTTCCCCTGGCTTAACCAGCCCGGCTATAACCTCATTACCGACATGGCCGACGAAGCCATCAACTATCTGCGCAAGGTCGACTCCACCGCACCGGATCAGCCGTTCTTTCTTTATTACGCGCCCGGCGGCAGCCATTCGCCGCACCATCCCACCCAGGAATGGATCGACAAGTTTAAGGGCAAGTTCGACATGGGGTAGAACAAGCTACGAGAGATAATTTTCGCCAACCAAAAACGCCTGGGCGTCATCCCGCCGGACACCGAACTGACCGAATGGCCGGACAGCCTCAAGGAATGGGACTCGCTTTCATTCCTCGAGAAGAAATTGTTTGCCCGCCAGGCCGAAGTGTTCGCTGCCTACACCGCCTATACCGATTACGAGATCGGCCGGGTGATCCAAGAAATCGAGGATCAGGGCAAGCTAGACAATACGCTGATCATTTATATCTGTGGCGATAACGGCACCAGCCCGGAAGGCACGCTGGTCGGGACGCCCAATGACTGGACCGCCTATAATGGCATTCTGGACATTCCGGTGCTCGATCAGATGCTGTTTTATGAGAAATGGGGCTCGGAGGCCACGGCCCCACATATGGCAGTGGCCTGGGCCTGGGCCTTCGACACGCCTTTCAAATGGACCAAACAGATCGCCTCGCATTTCGGCGGCACCAGGCAGGGCTTGGCCATCTCCTGGCCTGCCCGTATCAAGGATGCCGGTGGCCTGCGCAGCCAGTTCCACCATATCATCGATATTGTACCGACGATCCTCGACGCAGCGGGCATCAAGGCGCCGGATGATGTTGACGGGATCAAGCAGAACCCGATCGAAGGTGTGAGCATGACTTATACTTTCGACAAGGCGAACGCGGCGGCACCCTCAACCCGGACCACGCAATATTTCGAGATGGTGGCTAATCGCGGCATTTACCACGACGGCTGGTATGCCAACACGACGCCGCCTGTGCCGCCCTGGATGCTGGGCGTGGCGATGCCGGATGTGACCGATTATAAATGGGAGCTCTATAATATTGCAGCGGACTACTCGCAGGCTAATGATCTTGCCGCCAAAATGCCGGATAAGCTTAAAGAGATGCAGGATCTTTTCGATCAGGAGGCGAAGAAATACAACGTCTATCCGCTCGATAATTCAGGCTTCACGCGCGCCACAGCGCCGCGCCCAAGCCCCGTCGCTGGCAAGACCGAATTCACCTACACCGCTGCTGTTACCGGCATCCCCACCGGCGATGCGCCTAGTATCATAGGTAAGTCATTCACCATCACCGCCGAAATCGAGGTGCCGGACGGCGGCGGTAAAGGCATGATCGTTACCGAGGGCGGCCGTTTCGGCGGCTATGGATTCTATCTGCTAGATGGAAAGCCTGTGTTTTTCTACAACTTTCTGATGCTGAAGCATTATCGCTGGGAAGGCCCAAGGCTTGCCGCCGGCAAGCATGTTATAGTGTTCGACTTCACCTATGACGGCCCAGGCCCCGGCAAGGGCGGCACTGGCGTGCTCACAGTGGACGGCGCACAGGCCGACACAAAAACCATCCCGCATACGGTCCCCTTGTTATTGCCGGTTGATCAAACCTTCGATATCGGGGCCGATACCCGTTCTGGCGTGAGCGACGAGTACACATTGCCGTTCAACTTCAACGGCAAAATCAACCGGGTGAACTTCAAACTCGGGCCGTCGCAATTAGCGGAAAACGACCGCATGAACCAGCAAAGGGCCGTCGCGGTGGCGAATGACTAGGCCGCCCTTGAGAAAAACACTGGCCACGGCGGCCGCGCTGGAACTCTTAACCGGCCTGGCCCTCATCGTTGCGCCCGGAATTGTCATAGAACTTCTCTTGGGGGGAGCGGGGCCGGGTCTCGGCCCCGCCATCGGCCGACTCCTCGGAATCGCATTGCTGACCCTGGGAATCGCGTGCTGGCCAATCCAGGACACTGGGCGCAGCTCGCCGGCCTTCCGCGCCATGTTGACCTACAACGTGCTCATTGCGGGCAATCTGGCACTCCTCGGTGCCGTCGAGCATTTTTCAGGTTACCTTTTATGGCCTGCGGTTGTGGTACATGCGGTCTTGGCGGTGTTGCTGGTCTGGCCTATTAGATTGTAAATCAGCGTCCAGCTGTGACCGTGGTTGAAATTGCGTGTGAATCGGTCGAGACGGCGGGGTCCTGATCGGAGCCAATCAGCCCCCCGCCCGGAACGCGGGTTCTGTGGCCATATCAATAGGTTGAAGATGATCAGAGGCAGGGTCGCACGTCGATGCAGATTCACTGCCTGTCCATCACCCGGCCGTAGGCCACGCGCAGCGTCATGCCGAGCTTCCAGAAGCGGTGGAACGGGATCGGCCGCACGGGGGTGGACGACAGCACCAGTTCGCCCACCTCGCCGCTGGCAATGCGCGCGGCTAGGCGCTGGCCCAGAACCGTCATCAGCGCCACACCACGGCCGTTGCAGCCAAGCAAGGCGGTCAGCCCCGGGGCAGGCTCCTGGATATGGGGCATGTGGTCGGTGGTTATAGCCAGTTGGCCGTTCCAGTCATGCGTCCATGCCACGCCGCGCAAACCCGGCCAGAGATGTTCGGCGTAAGTCCGGAGGAAGGTACCCCTCCGGCGGGGGCCGCCTTCCGGGATTTTGGGCAATGGGCGAGATTTCCGCCGATAAGGCGCGGATCGGCAAGTTCGGCTGTGAGATCCTGGAGTTTCTCCATGGCGGCGTCGCAGAGACGGATGGATTCGATGGAAATGATCGTCCGCGCGGAGAGCATATCCCGCACGATGCCGGCCCCCATGAATCCGGCGCCCCCCAAAATCGTCACAATCATCTCTCTGCCCCCCGAACCCGCCATGCCCAATTCACAAACATGTTCTTGCACCGCTTTTTTGAAAAAGAGCGGCGCTTAAACATGCTTCCTTCCGGCCGCTTCATAGAACCACTCATCCGGATACGGATACCACCAGCCTTGCTTCTGCGGCTTATGGTCGATCGCAGTGATGGTGGTGTTCAGCTTCAACGTCGCACCGAACGGGCGCGTGGCGCTGAAATGGTTGGGCTTCACCTTGGATGCCTACCGCCACGCCTTCGCCATCCAGGACCTCACCGGCGCGCTGGTGAACTCGCTGCAAATCGCGGCGAGCAGCGCCTTCGCTTCGGTAATCCTCGGCACGCCGATGGCGATCGGCGTTGGCGCGCCACCGTTTCTGGGGGAAGACCGCGACCGATCTCGTGATCTTCGCAGCGGTTGCGGCGCCCTCAGTGGTTGTCGGCGCCTCGCTGCTCGCGCTGTTCCTGGCGCTCGACATGCAACGCGGTCTGTTCACCATTTTCCTCGCGCATGTCGCCTTCAAGCTCGCTTTCGTGGTCGTGGTCATCCGCGCCCGTGTCTCCGGGCTGGACCGCTCGCTGGACCGGGCCGCGGCCGATCTGGGCGCCACGCCCTGGGTCGCGTTCTGGAAGGTGACCTTTCCGCTGATCCTGCCCGGCATTATCGGCGCCTGGCTGCTCGCCTTCGTACTCTCGATCGACGACGTGATCGTCACCACATTCGTCGCCGGGCAGACGCTCACCTTCCCGCTCTGGGTCTATGGCGCCACCAAGATCGGCACGCCGCCGCAAGTGTTCGTTCTCAGCACTTTGATCTTTGCGGGTGGTATTTTTCTAGCGTTGATCAATGCCGCGATCGCGCACAAGAAGCACCCGGCGCTTTGAAGTTCCTCTGAGCGCCCGGCCAAACCATCTGCCTCGAGCGGTATCCGGCGCCAGGAACCGGCAACGCCCCGAGCGGCCATGCAACGGCCGTGTGGCTACTCGCATGGAAGTGCGGGGGGATTTGGTATTGAAGGCGCCAGGAGCTGCCCTGTTCGCGGCATTCCAGGCTTGATCGACCTTGTTAGAGCCTGATATTTTTAAATCGACGCATACCCCATCGAATCACCATTCGCCGCACTACAGGTACTGCCGCCAGAACGTGCTGGCGGCCCGTCATCTCTTGCCGGCGCTTAGGTCAGGCGCAGCATCCGCAACCGCAGGGCGTTGCCGATGACCGAGACCGAACTCAGGCTCATCGCGGCGGCTGCGACAACCGGACTCAGCAGCAGTCCGAAGGCCGGGCAGAGAATACCTGCGGCCAACGGGATGCCAAAGATGTTGTAGACGAAGGCAAGCACGAGGTTCTGGCGAATATTGCGCATCGTCGCCCGGCTCAAGGTGCGCGCGCGTGCGATCCCCGCGAGGTCGCCCTTCACCAGCGTGACGCCCGCGCTGTGCATGGCAACGTCCGTGCCCGTGCCCATAGCCGCGCCGACATCCGCCTCGGCCAGCGCCGGGGCATTGTTCACGCCATCGCCACTACACGCCCTTCCTGCCGCGGGCGCCGGACGATCGCGTGCTTTTGCTCGGGCAAGACCTCGGCTTCAATGTCCGTGATTCCGAGCTTGGCGGCGACCGCCTGTGCGGTTGTCGCCGGTGAGCATCACGATGTGGACGCCATCCGCGCGCAGGCTGGCGAGCGCCGCCGGGGTTGTCGCCTTGATTGGGTCGGCAACTGCTATGAGACCCGCCGGACGGCCCTCGACGGCGACGAACATCGCCGTGGCGCCGTTGATCAGCCGCAGCCTGATCTGATCTCCCGGGCTGGCCTGCACGATCTGCGGATCGCGCAGCGTGCGGTCATTGACGAGATAGGCGTCGAAATCGATGTCGTTGAAGTCCATGCGGCCCATGCCGGACATCATGCCGCCACCGCCCACCACCCGCCGCGTTCCCGTAGCCCATCATCAAGCCGCCACCCATCATGCCGCCTGTGCCGCTCTGGCGACCGCGCGCGGTGAGGCTGGCAAGGATGTCGGCCGGGTTGCGGAAGCTGAAATCGTGCAGCAGCACGACCACCTCCTGGGCATCGAGGCGGAGATCATCTTCCGTGCGGACGATCAGCGGCGCCGCCATCAATTGCTGCTCCTGCAAGCCTTGGTGCGAGTGCATCCAGTGCTTGCCGGGCCGGGGCGCGAAGTCGTCGCCACGGGTAGCGACATCGGCGATAAGTCCGGCATAGCCGGTTTCCGTCACGCCGTCCTGGGCGGCGGGGGGCGTCTGCCCATGCCAATGGATGATCGAGGCTTCGCCGCAGCGGTTCTGCACCGTGGTGGCAAAGCGCGCGCCGGGAGCAAGCATGAGGCCGGGCTGGCCGTCAGGCCCGGTGAGGCCGAAAACGGAGGCTGGTTGGCCGTTCACCTCCAGGCTGCGCTTGGCCAAGGTGAGCGTGGACTGCGCGGTTCGGGCGGAAACGGCGGCCGGAAGCGCCGCCACGGCGCCGGTGGCCAGAAAGGCACGGCGGGACAAGGACGTGGTCATGGAAATCTCTTTCTGCTGGATGATCTGACAAGGCAGCGCCATGGCTGCCAGCGGGCTGTCAGGTCCAGGAACGCGGCGGCGGCGCGGGCGGGCGAACGCCCAATCCGCGCTGGACGGCCGGGCTCGCCTCGGCATAGCCGGATTTGGCAATTACCCAGACCGCTGGCGCGATTACGGGCGGCGCGAGGCCCGCGAGCAATGCTCCACCGCAAGAGACGCAGCAGAGGCCGTCCGGGCAGCAATGCTCGTCGCAATCCCCGGCATATGCATGGCGGACATCACCACCGGCTCGCCGGCATGCGCCGGAGCTGTTGTCCCAGGCCAGCCCACAGCCAACACGAACACCACCGCCAGTACTGCGAGTGCTGCCCGGAAACGTTGCCAACCAAGTTGGGATGGGAGAAATCTTGCCATCTGAGCGCCAATCAACCCGCATAACGGACAACGCGCCTTGATCTCCATCAAGCTTAACCGGCCTCTCTTGTGTCCCCTCACTCTCTCAGCCGGGGACGAGGCCAGCAGCGCAATGGAGTGAGCCAGAACGCTACAAAGTTCTTCCCATCCTCGGTCACCTGGCCAAGACAAGCGCGACACCACCGGCAGCGCTCACCGCCACGACCAGCAGCGGTGGTACCCGCCACACCGTCAGCAGCACGAAGCCGACCAGCGCGATCCCGAAATCCCCCGGCGCTTTTACCGAGTTGGTCCACACCGGGCTGTAGAGCGCGGCGCCCAGGAGCCCGACCACGGCGGCATTGACCCCGTGCATCACCGCCTGTGCGCTGGCGCGCTTACGGAAACCATCCCAGAACGGCAGCACGCCCACCAGGATCAACATGCCGGGCAGGAAGATGCCGACCAGGCCGAGCAGCGCGCCGACCACGCCATGCGGCGAGATGTTGACGACGGCACCGAGATAGGCCGCGAAGGTGAAGAGAGGCCCGGGCACGGCCTGGGCGGCGCCGTAACCGGCGAGGAACGTGCCGTCGCTGACCCAGCCCGGTGCCACGAAGGCATTGCGCAGTAGCGGCAAGACGACATGGCCGCCGCCGAACACCAATGCGCCGGAGCGGTAGAAGGCGTCGAACAATGCGACGGCCGACGAGCCCGTCACGCCGCGCAACACCGGCAGGCCCAGGAGGAGCAAGAAGAACGCGGCCAGTGCTGCAAGGCCAGCAATACGGGAGACGGGCACAGCAACATGGCTGGACGGACCTGCCGGCACATTGCGGCAGAGCCACAAGCCAGCCGTGCCGCCGAGAACGATTACCCCGATCTGCGCCAGGGAGGTGCTGCTGAACAGGATGACCAGCGCTGCCGCCACGGCGATGCTGGCCCGCTCGCGATCCGGGCAGAGCGAACGCGCCATGCCCCAGACTGCCTGCGCCACAATGGCGACGGCGACGAGTTTCAGGCCGTGCAGCAGGCCCACGCCGGCCGGGCCGGTGAGCGTACCCGCACCAAAGGCGAACAGCACCAGTGCGATGGCGGAAGGGAACGTGAAGCCGGTCCAGGCCGCCAACGCGCCGAGGAACCCCGCACGCATCAGCCCAATGGAGAACCCCACCTGGCTGCTGGCCGGCCCCGGCAGGAACTGGCACAATCCAACGAGATCGGTGGATGTGTGCTCATCAAGCCATTTCCGGCGAACCACGAACTCGCCGCGGAAGTAGCCAATGTGGGCGACCGGGCCACCGAAGCAGGTCAGCCCAAGCTTGAGGAAGACACGCAAGACGCCAAGGACCGAACCGTCCGTCGTTGTTTGGGGCGTTGCTTATTCGGTAGTCGTCGCGGTCATATGGCAGAGGTCTCTTAGTGGAAAGAGGCAATGATCCGCACCGGGCATAGGCAAGGTAAGGCGGTTAAGACCAGTTCTGGCAATGTGAAGTATTCATGACGCTGGGTGACGGACAAGGGGGCACAACGATGGCAACTTCCTTGCATTGTTGTCACGAAAGCTGTCGGTCCGTTTACGGCCCGTTACTGCTGTTTCGCGCCCATCCCGGTCGCTTCGCCCCAAAGGCTCTATTTTCAAGAGCGGACATCATGTCAACGCTGTTCCGTCAGCGGTCAAGGGTGGAGTCCAGCCATTCCCATGTATCAGCCTACCGATGCGCCAACATTAAAAACGGAATTTTAATTGGCTTGACACCAAAATATCGATTAAAAAAACGGTCCATAAAATTTCCGGAAATTGGATAAGACCGGCACGGCAGGACTTAAGAAGGATGCTGGTGGCCAAAAAATTGAGCCAAACTGAATTGATTTCCATCATCAAGTGAGGGGGAAATAATGGCAACGCAGACCAAATGGCACTTGGCTGGCGATTATTTCGAGAACTGCAACTGCGATGTGGTGTGTCCTTGCCTCGTCTCGCCCGCCGCACCGCTGACGGCGGAGCCGACCCAAGGTGTGTGCGATGTGGCTCTGGTTTTTCATATCGATAAGGGGAGATACGGCGAGGTTTCGCTCGATGGGCTTAATGTCGCGGTTATTGCACATACGCCAGGCCCCATGGCGGACGGCAACTGGACGCTTGGCGCCTATATCGACGAGCGGGCGAATGACGAGCAGACCGCATCGCTCGGCGCTATTTTCGGCGGTGCCGAAGGCGGGCCTATGGCAGCCTTCGCGCCGTTGGTCGGCAAGCATCTCGGCGCGAAGAAGGTTGCAATCAAATATGCTATCAACGGCAACCGCCGTTCGGTGGAAATTCCAGGCATCATGCACATGACGGTTGAACCGTTGGGGAGCATGCATCCGAGCGGCGAGATTTGGGGCGCAGTTGGTCATCCGGTCGCGCCGGACAAGCTAGCATTCGCTGTGGGCGGCAAGGACAGCATTTTCGCTGACCACGGCATGCGGTGGGATAATTCCGGTAAAAACGGCCACTACGCGCCGATCAACTGGTCGAACTAACAGAACGCCGTTTACTGGGCGTTTATCGCGGCACCAGCCTGCCGCTGTTGGGGGAAGCGGACTATGGAACACACGCAGTCCGATTTGGCCTTGTTGCACCGCAACATCATCCTGGGCCTGCTTCTGACGCTGGCGGCGGTGGCCTGGGCACTTCTCGCTTGGCAGAGTGCAAACGCGCCCATGGATATGACGATGGCCTCACCAACGATGGGGATGCGCGCACCGTTATTCGTCACGATCTGGGTGGTCATGATGGTCGCGATGATGTTTCCAAGCGCCGCGCCCATGATCCTCACTTTCCATAAGGTGCAGGTCAACAAGCGCCAACGGGGAGAGGCATTCGTTGCAACTTGGGTGTTCGTGGCAGCCTACATGCTGGTATGGGCTCTCTCGGGTGTTGCTGCCTATGCGGGCGCCCTCATTGCCGAGGTGGTTGCCGCGCACATGGCTCTATCGTCGGCCGCAGCGGCAAGGATCGGTGGCGCGGTCCTTATCGCGGCTGGCCTTTACCAGCTCACGCCGTTCAAGGATGTTTGCCTATCGAAGTGCCGCACGCCGATTAGCTTCATCATGACTTCATGGCGAGACGGGGTGCGTGGCGCGCTGCGTATGGGCTTACTTCACGGCACCTATTGCCTGGGCTGCTGCTGGATGTTGTTTGTTATCATGTTCCCGCTCGGCGTAATGAACATCGCCGCCATGGCGATGATCGCGCTCGTCATCTTCGTGGAAAAGGCGCTGCCCTGGGGGCGCCCGGCGGCCCGCGCCACAGCCGCTGTCCTCGTCGCCTACGGCGCTGTGGTGTTGGCGGCACCGCAAGTCTTGCCTACCTTCATGGTGGGCGGCGACACGGGCATGACCGCCCCGGCTACACCGATGGATATGCCGAACATGCCGATGCCCGGGAACGTCACCGCGCCGACCACGAATTGAAGTGGCACAGGATCTATCCACTCTTGCCCAGGTTAAATCTTTTGACAATTTTGTTCGAACTTTCCGCAGTGAATAGATTATAATATCTTTAAGGATATGACTGCAAAATCCCAGCGCCTGCTCGGTCAAACGAGGAGGCTGGATTACGAAAAAACGTCATGGAAAGCAGATATTTTGCATCGGATATTTCTTTTGCCGGATTGAGCATGTGTCTTCTTCGGCGCAGGAGCATCAATTCGATCGTTATCGCCGGATCGCGGCTATGAGTCATTACCTATCGTCGGTAATCTCCATGAACAAACGTCAGATTGTTGCCAGTGTGCACTTCAAGGCAACCGTTTTGTTATCGGTCCACCCTGGCCTGCGCCCAGACGCCCAAAAATGACGTCAGCAGCATTCGCGAGGCCAGCCCTTAGGGGCAAGGGTCTGGATACTGGCTTTGCACGTTATTGATCGCCGAGATGGCCTCCTTGGGCAATGTGGCGAGGCTGCCATCAACATCGGCGGCAAGCTGTTCCAGGCTGGTGGCGCCGATGATCGAGCTGGTCACGAAAGGCTGCTGATACACCCAGGCAAGGGCGAGCGCCACCGGCGACAGGCCGAAGGAATGGGCGATCGCGACATAGCGGGCGGTCGCATCCGGCTGCTGCGGTACGCTGTAGCGCGTGAATTGGCGGGCGACTGCAACACGTGAACCCGGTGGGATGACGCCCCCCAGATATTTCCCGGATAGATGCCCGGCGGCCAGGGGGGAATACGCCAGCAGCCCCACCTTCTCGCGCAGCGCGTATTCCGAAAGTCCGTTCTCGAAACTGCGATTGAGCAGATTATAGGCGTTCTGGATCGACGCGATCAGCGGCAGCCCCTTCTCGCGCGCCAGATGCAGATATTCCCCCACCCCCCAGGGCGTCTCATTCGAAACCCCGATCGCACGGATCTTGCCGGCTTTCACATGCACGGCGAGCGCTTCCAGCGTTTCTTCGATGCTGACGGTGCCTTCCGGGTCGTCCAGCCGGGTCAGGCCGCGCTGGCCGAACTGCGGCACCGTGCGGTCGGGCCAGTGGAGCTGGTAGAGATCGAGATAATCCGTGCGCAGGCGGCGCAGGCTGTCATGCAAGGCGGCGTCGATGTTGGCTTTGTCGAGATGATTGTTGCCGCCGCGGATTGGCACGTGGCGGCTGGGGCCGGAGACCTTGCTCGCCAGCACGATCTTTTCGCGCCGGCCGGACGCGGCGATCCAGCTGCCGATATATTCCTCGGTACGCCCGCGCGTCTCGGGCGAGGACGGTGTCACCGGATACATCTCGGCGGTATCAAGGAAGTTGATGCCACGATCCAGGGCGTAATCGATCTGGGCATGGGCCTCGGCCACGCTGTTCTGTGAGCCCCAG